>Ga0302326_10002857_pt1 | contig 41508 bp, 38 predicted proteins | sample Palsa_T0_3_FD_202264 | JGI IMG/M metagenome (GOLD analysis project Ga0302326, IMG submission 202264) | Peat permafrost microbial communities from Stordalen Mire near Abisko, Sweden - Palsa_T0_3 | ecosystem: Environmental > Terrestrial > Soil > Palsa > Peat permafrost | place: Sweden: Abisko... | reverse complement strand
AGCCGATCCGGACTTTGATCCGCTGCGCAACGAGCCGCGCTTCCAAGCCGTGATACAGGAATTGAAGTTTCCAAATTGAACGATTCCTGCAACGGGTGCTGGAATCCCCAATCTTTGCCCTGAATAGTGGTACGTTGGCGATGGCCCTTGGAGGTGTGAAATGACTAACGGCGAAGTAAAGATGCTTTGGCGCGGAGTGGCTGCCGGCACGATTATGGGTTTGGCCCTTGGGCTCATGACCGCATTGTTCATCGCGATGTATCCGGGCCTCTTTGCAGGGCTGGTCCGGAATTAACCATGGATGTCCAGCCGCCGCACCAATCCATACATACCTGGCGCGACTTTTTCATACATCTCATCACCATCACGATCGGCTTGGTGATCGCGTTGAGTCTTGAAGGTACGGTCGAGTGGCTACACCACCGCCATCTGGTGCATATCGCGCGTGCAAGCATTCGCCATGAAATGGAGGAGAATCGAAAGATTCTCGCTTCGGATCTGACCAGCGTCCAAGAAGATCAGACGAGGATTGGCAATGACATCCGGCTGCTGGTCGGATTGCGCAGCGGAGCCAAGTTCGAGCATGCAAGCCTGCAATACCGTATCGACTGGTCCAGCCTTTCTGACGCCGCCTGGCATACCGCACAATCCAGCGGCGCGCTCAATTATATGGACTATAAATCCGCGCAGGCATGGAGCGACGTCTATTTGCAACAGCGTTATGTGTCTGACCGCGGCCTGACTTTATTCGAGGAGCAAACTCGGGCGATTTCACCCATGTTGATCAACTCCGACCCCAATCTAATGCTAAAGGACGAGATCCAGATCGTTTTACTGCGCTCGGCGGACGTGCTGTCAGAATTGAAAGGATTGGAACAATTGCTCCAAGAACTCGACGAACAATTGGCGACCCAGCTGAGGAATGACGATGCTGCGCTCAGATAGGCGGCGGTTCGGGCGCAGGCTGGTGGTTACCACTCAGTCGCCAAATCGGTGATAGATACCATCCATCTGCAGTAAGCGTTTGGTTCGGGGATCGCGGAACATTGGCTCGATGACCACCAGAGAGTATCCCTGATCACACATTTGTTGATGAATGTCGCTGAAAAGTGCTTGCCCGGCATACAGAGGGACGAGCGACAGTTCGAGCTGAATTGTGTCTATTCTGGGCAGGCTGGCGCGGGCTCCCCTGAGCACTTGGCTTTCATAACCTTGTGTGTCGATTTTCATGAAGATCTTTCGGGGCGACTTCCGCAGCTCCGGCATGGCCTCGTCCAATGTCCTAATCTCTACAGTCTCCGTCGCGATGTAGTTCGAATCCGGGGCGCTGTCCACATGCGCTGGCAACATATCGAGCAACGAACTACTGTATGAATTTGCCGAGACATTTATTTCCAAGCTTCCGCTCTTTTCGCCGAGTGCGCAGTTGACGACTTTCCAGCGATCGTCGCCGCGCGCACGACTCGATAGCACGGTAAACGCGGAACGCAATGGCTCGAATGAGATTATCTGGCCCCGAAAGCCCAATTCGTTGCGCAGTTCGCTGGCGAATTGGCCAGTGTTCGCGCCAACGTCGATGACAAGATCGATAGCCTCGCGCGCGAGCAACCATCGCTTGTGCTCTAGCAGATTGGTAACCGGACTGATTCGCTCGATCTTGTAACCAGCGCCTCGCAGCAGTCGTTTTGCAAATTTCCTTAATGCGCTCATGCCTCGGTCACATCGGCCCATGCGAGAGCCAAAGGAGCGAACTATAACCCATCGCGGAATTTACATGAGAGAGTCAAGCCAAGCGGTACATCATTGTCCGCACTATCCCGCTGCTCGCTGCAACCTCGCACAGGCATCGCGCCTCAAGCGCCTGCAGCGAGAATGGTGGACTCGTGATTACAACGCCACTGTTGGCGTCAAGGCGAATTCCGGGAGGTCGATTCTCCAGGTTGTGCGGAAACGCGTTTCCGTGCGGGAGCCGCTCGGTCAGCAACAGGAATCGACAGGTCGCGGCAATCTTGGGGACTGCGGCAGATATCGCGCTGTTTGAGAGGTGCTGCAGGACCTCGCGAATGATCACCACATCTGCACGCGGGATTGCGTCGACCGTCAAATCCAGGACCCGAAAGTCCACGCCCAGAGTTGCAAATGCCGCGCGGTTGGATTCAATCAATGGGTCGACAATATCGCAGGCGATATACCGGCCGCACGCAGGTCTGATCTGAGAGCCAATCGAGAAGTCGCCGCAGCCGAGGTCAACGACGTCCGGTTTCTCGGGAAACTGTTGGAGAAACCGAACCACCGAATCGATGTACGGACCGACAATCGAGGGGTCATGTGAGCCGGCGCCGGAATAAAATTTCCGTGCGCCATCGGGTGACTGCCCCCAGGCACCGGTGCGGTAAATCTTGGAAAATAATTCCTTGGTGCTGAGCCCACCGTACCGCCAACGATTGCGAAGGACAAGTAAATGGTCAAGCCGACGAGCTACCCAACGCGGCGAGCGGCGATGTACCACCCAAAATAATGCGCGGGCCGAAGAAACAATCTGAATCCCCATGTCCTTGCCTTCCCATCTCTATCTTTGGTGTCCGGATAAAATCAATCGGAATTATACCTCGCCCAGCGGCGACGGATTTCCTGTGATGTCCGCCCTCATGGAGACGGCTAGGGACCGCGATCCCGCCGTCAGCGCCGGCGGCCGGGCCATCGAACCGCACGTTGTGCAGGCTAGTTTGTGTTTGGCGAGCAAATCGCGCAGCCGCATGCCGCCGCATATGCGGCAGCGGACAAGTCCGACTTCGTCGCGCCGCGCCAGCGCTAGCAATAAAAACCACGCATGCTCGAACGAGATGCTGGCAGGTGTGTGTAATTCCAGGTAGGCCTCGAAAGCCTGGCAAAGCAGGGTGCCCGATTCCAAGGATCCGACCCGATAGCGCGACTCGAGTCCGCACTCCGTGCCGCTCAGCAGTCCGTAGATGATGAACAAGCTCGCCAACTGCGTAGATTGAAAGTTGAGTTCGGAATTCCTGAAGAAAAACGCCGCTTGTCGCGGCGACTTGCCTCGATGTCTGGCGACGCCGCGCGCATCTTCATTCTTGACGTAGCTGCGGTACAGCTTGCGGATTCGATCATCGCTCAATCCGGTCCACTGTCGAATCGTGAACGTCCGGGCCTCGTGTCGGATCAGCCGGAGCCCAAGATCAAGGCGCTGTCGGTCGCGGGTGTAGCGGTCGTCGGATACTCTCATGATCGTCCCCTCCATGTGCAATTCCACAAGTTTAGGCGCCAAAAGGAATTTGACAGAAATTTTGCACAAAGTTAGCGTTGCTGTCAGGATATTTACGCGAGATTTTCGATGCGTTTGCGGTGAAATGCGCAATCCCAGTTGGAGGCCGTCATGCAGCATGCAGTCGTCAGCAGTTGGGCCGGAGAGTCGCCCCTCAGGGCCGAAACGCTCGAATCTTTACGCGATTTGAATCATCGCTTCCTGGATCTGACTGGCACGCGGCCGGCAGGTTGGAGCGCATCGGGGAACGGCGCCCTGGTACCGGACCTGGTTGGGCGGGTAGCGCAGCTTTCCCAGGGGCAGCGCGCGGCGGCGGCAAACTGTCCTTATGCCTTGTTCGATCTGCGTTTTCAGGACGGTGTGTATTGGCGGCTGCGGCTGCGGGACGCCGACCGCTGGCGTGTCGCCGATGGGCCGGTCCCCGACCCGGACACCGGCAATTTCGTGCGCCTGGCCCTGTTCTATGCCTGGCATGTCGCCGCTTCGGCCACGCTGGCGCCGCAGCTGCTCCTAGGTATGAATAATGAGACCGTCGCCGGTTTCCGGCGGGTGAGTCTCAGCAGCCTGCCGGGACTGGTCGCGACCGAGGCGCTCAATCTGACCGCCAGATGGAGCAATTGCGATGCCTATTGGAGCGCGCTCACGGCGGCCGCCTCGCGGGCTGACGGCGCGGAACTGCGCCGGGTGCAGCTGTATGGTCTACAGCTTGCTGCCGCGGCCCGGTTGTCCTAACGCATCCTCCTCAGCGTGTAATGTAAATGTGTTCCGGACTCAAACCGGTCTGATAACGCTCATACATTTGCATGTATGCATTCTCCAGGTGTACGGTGAATTGTTCGGTATCAAACAGGGGCGTCGACAAGCGGTTGCGGCTTAACCGGTCTTTGAGTTGCGCCAGTCGGGCAGGATCACTCGCAAGCTCGATAGCCATTGCCTCATACTGCTGTTGCGTTGTAGTCACCAGCTCGGGCAATCCGATGGCATTGAGCAGGCTCGCTGCTACTCGCGCCGCAAATGACTGTCCCATGCGAGTCAGAACAGGCAACCCGGCCCAAAGTGCGTCGCTGGCGGTGGTGCCCGCGTTGTAAGGCAGCGTGTCCAGGAATAGATCCGCGCTACGATATCTCGCCAAATACTCAGGGACCGCCACGCGCTCGCCAAACACCAGTCTGTCGGCAGCAACTCCTCGTTCCACAGCTTCCTTCCTGAGGTTGCGCTGAGCGGTCATGTTCTCCGCCAGCAGCAGCAGCGAGCTTCCTTCCACCTGCCTCAATATGCGCATCCAGCCGTTGAAGACCTCGGGCACGATCTTGTAGCTCGCGTTGAAGCAGCAGAATACAAAACCAGTAGGCGGTAGACCGAGCTCTTCCCGGGTGAAGCGCTTTTCCGAGATGATCCGCTTCGAATCGTTGGCCTGATAACTCGGAAGGTAGACCAGCTTTTCCAGATAGTGCCGTTGGTGTTCAAGCGGAATAATCGTCGTATCCGCAATCAAGTAGTCTAGGTAGGGCGCGCCCAGTGTGCCCAGATAACCGAGATAGCTCACTTGCTGCGGCGCCGCCCGCAGCGCGAATATATTCGGTCTGCTGCCCTCGGTGAATCCACCGAGATCAACCGCGATATCCAATTTCATACTCCGGGCCAGCTGTACGATCTGAAGATCCGATTTCCCGCGTACATCCATGAAGCGCTCAAATGCCGGCTCCATCCGCCTTCTCATATCGTCCTGGGTGTCCGGCCCGAAGGAAAAAGCAGTCACCTCGAAGCGTGATCGATCATGCCTCTCGAACAATTCAGCGGTTAGAAACGAAACCGGGTGGTTGCGGAAGTCTCCGGAGAAATACCCAACGCGAATCCTCTCGGGTCGCGCGCGCTTTGCTATCGGAGGCAGTAGGGGAGATGGCGGATGCCTTTCTCCTGCCCACATTTCCGCTGCTTGGCGCTGCAGCGATAATGAGTCTATGAGCGCGAGAACTTGGAAGGGCGGCGTAGTCTTCCTGGCTCGTTGAACATTTGCAGCGAGCGCCGCGAGCTGCGATTCGAAATTGCCCCAATCACAGAGGTGCATTTTGGCGTGCAGCCACGTTCCGAATAGCCAGTCGCAGTCCGGATTGATCTGCAGCGCTCGATCATAGCTGCTAAACGCCTCCTCGAGGCGCTTGAGCTCAAGCAGGATATTACCCTGGTTGTAATAAGCCTCGGCAAAGTCGGGCTTTATCTGCAGTGCACGCGTGTAGCTGTCAAACGCTTCCTCAAGCCGTCGGAGCTCTTGCAGCGCCACGCCACGGTTGTTGTAGGCATCGGCATAATCGGGTCTGATCTGCAGCGCACGCGCGTAGCTGTCAATTGCATCCTCAAACCGTTCGAGCTTCTGCAGTGTCAGGCCACGGTTGCTATAGGCCTCGGCATAATCGGGTCTGATCTGCAGCGCACGCGCGTAGCTATTCAACGCTTCCTCGAACCGCTTGAGCTCCAGCAGCGCGACGCCACAATTGTTGTGAGCCTCGGCATAGCCGGGCTTGATCTGCAGCGCTAGCGTGAAGCTGTTCAACGCCTCTTCAAAGCGCTTGAGCTCCAGCAGGACCGTCCCTCGAGCGTAGTAGGCCTCGGCATAATCGGGCTTGATCTGCAGCGCACGCGCGTAGCTGTCGAGCGCATCCGCATTGCGTTTGAGGTCATGCAGGGCATCACCACGGTTGTTGTGGGCCTCGGCATAGTCGGGCTTGACCTGCAGCGCGCGTGCGTAGCTGTCGAGCGAATCTTCAAAGCGCTTGAGCGCGTGCAGGCTGAGGCCACGATTGTTGTGGGCCTCGGCAAATGCGGGTTTGACTTGCAGCGCACGCGCGTAGCTGTCATGCGCTTCCTCAAAGCGTTTGAGTTCATGCAGGGCATTGCCACGGTTGTTGTGGGCCTCGGCATAGTCGGGCTTGATCTGCAGCGCACGGCCGTAACTGTCCAGCGCATCCTCAAAGCGTTTGAGCTTGTTCAGTATCAGGCCGCGGTTGTTATGGGCCTGGGCATAGTCGGGCCTGATCTTGAGTGCGCGCGCGTATGCTTCCAGCGCTTCCTCAAAGCGAGTGAGTTCGTTGAGCGCATTGCCATAGTTGTTGTGAGCAGTGGCGTCGGCGGGCCTTGCAGTAACAGCGCGTGCCAACAGATCTACAGCTTCTTCTGCGCGTCGTGTCTGGGCTAACATGATGCCCAGCAGGGTCAGCGCGTCAAAATGGTCCGCCTGTGCATTGAGTATCGACCTGCAAAGCTGCTCTGCCTTGGTCCACTCGCGACTGTTGAACGCAACTACCGCCAGCTGCATGGTCTGCGGTAATGTCAACCCGCCTTCGGCATTCATCCCGGGGTGCTCTTTAACTTCACATTCAACCTATGGCCACTGCTTGCGGCCGATGAGATAAAACTGTCACGAAACCTAAGCAATAGGGTTACACGGCCAGCCTACAATTCTTGCATAACTGCCGCGGCCGGACGCGTGCCGTCGTTCGGGCACGCTTAAGTCAGACCAATCGATCACTCATGTCTTACGTGCGAGCCTCAACATCTAGACGTGTGATGATCACAACCGGCTGGCGGGTCTTGATGCTGCTGGCTTGCGCGTCCCCGGCACTCGCCGCCGATGCGGCCCTGGCGGACCTCGGCAGGAAATTGTTCTTCGATCCGTCCCTGTCGTCCTCCGGCAAGCTCGCCTGCGCGACCTGTCATGATCCGCGCTACGCATTCGGTCCGCCGCCCGGCAAGGCGATTGCAACCGGCGGCGCGCGGCTGGACAAGATCGGCAGCCGCGCGGTTCCCTCATTGCGCTATCTGAATAACGTGCCCGAATTTACGGAGCGCACGCTATTGAAAGATGGTGGGATGGGTCCGGCCGGCGGATTGACCTGGGACGGCCGTGCGGGCTCATTGCACGAACAGGCCCGCATCCCGTTGCTCGCGCCCAACGAGATGGCCAATGCCAGCGTGGCGGCGGTCATGTCCAAGCTGCGCCACGCGACTTACGCGGCGCAATTCCGCCAGCTGTTCGGCACCGATGTCTTCAGGCGACCCGGCTATGCGTTCGACCAAGCGCTGCGCGCACTTGAGGCGTATCAACAGACGCCGGCGGAATTCTTTCCTTACAGCAGCAAGTACGATGCGTACCTGCGAGGCGAGGCTGAGCTCGATGATCGGGAGAAGCGTGGTTTGGAGGTGTTCAATCATCCCGGACGGGGAAACTGCGCCAACTGCCATGACTCTGCCGGGGTTGGCGGTGCCCCGCCGGCATTCACCGATTTCGAATTCGACAACATCGGCGCGCCGCGCAACGCCAAGCTCCCGGTGAACGCCGACCCGCGCTACTTTGACATGGGCCTGTGCGGGCCGAGTCGGACCGATCTTGCGGGACGCAGGAACTACTGCGGCCTGTTCAGAACTCCAAGCCTGCGCAACGTTGCGCTCCGCGATGCCTTCTTTCACAACGGCGTTTTCGGCAGCCTGCGGGAGGTCCTGCAGTTCTATCAGCAACGCGATGTGCTGCCGTGGAACTGGTATCCGCGCAATCCCGACGGAACCGTCAATACCGTCAACGACCTGCCGGTCGAATTGCGGCGCAGCCTGAACATTGATCCTCCATTCAGAGGCAGAGAGGGGGGCTCGATAGGGGCGATTACCGATGCCGACATCGATGATCTGATCGCCTTCCTGCAGACGCTGACCGACGGCTATCAGTCCTCCGCACAGCAACTGGCCTTAAGGGGCAACGGCGGATGAACAAGCCGGGGCGATATGCCGCTGCGCTGATCGTGATTGTCATCGTGGCGCGACACGCAATTATCACAATGCAGAAACTCGCATGAGACATATCGTAGAGATACTCCCCCGAAGATAACGAATCGTGCATTCGCCTTAAGACCAAATCGAGGGGATTTTTCCTATGAAGCTCGTAGATGCCATTCGCCTGGCGTTGCTATCCACTGCCTTGCTTGTATCGGTTGTCGCCCACGGGGCAGTCACTGCGGAAAAGAGGAAGCACCAGCCAGCGGCGCCGTCCACTCCGATCACCAATGTGGTGGTGCTGTTCCAGGAAAATGAGTCCTTCGATCACTTTTTCGGAACCTATCCGAGCGCACCCAACAGCGACGCTACCTATGGCAGCGGCATCGGCAGCCCGTTCTCCCCGTTTCCGGGCACACCCACGGTGAATGGCCTGACTCCTGAGCTGCTCAACAACAACCCGAATCTCAATTCCGCGGGCACCGCGCATGTGAATCCGACGCGGCTGGCGCCCGCGAATGCTTTCACCTGCAGCAATAACCACAACTACGGTCCCGAGCAGTCGGCCGAAGACAGCGGGTTCATGGACAAATTCATTGCCTTCACCAGCGCCAATAGCCAGGGCTGCCTGTCCAGCGGTGCCACGGTTCTGTCGTATTTTGACGGCAACACCGTCACGGCCCTGTGGAATTACGCCCAGTACTACTCGATGAACGACAATTCCTATGACTCGACCTTCGGCCCATCGACGCCGGGCGCGTTAAATCTGGTTTCCGGCCAGACCTACGGTGGCATCACCCACTTCGGCAGCGGCTCCACGTCCTCCTATCCGGACACCGTGACCAGCCCGGTCACGGACATCGGCGATTTCGATCCTTACCTGGATGATTGCGGCAACGACAAGGGCGGCACGGTCACCTCCACCACGACTCTGGAAATGAGCAACGGGACGACGACCATCAATGCAAATGTCGGCGACCTATTGAACGCGGCGAACGTGACCTGGGGTTGGTTCCAGGGCGGATTTGCGCCCACCACACCGTACAATTCGACCACCGGCACGCCGGCGGTCTGCAACGCGGCGCGCATCAAGCATCAGTATCCGAGCGGCCCGAGCGCCGGGGTGTTCTACGCCGCCAATGCGGCGCCGGTGGTGGTTCCCAACCCCGCCGCGCCCTTCGTCACTGGATCCGACATCCACACCAGCGGCGCCGACTACGTCGCGCATCACGAGCCATTCCAGTTCTATGCGAGCACGCGCAATCCGCATCATTTGCCGCCGACCAGCACAGCCGCTATCGGCTACACCGACCAAGCGAACCACCAATACGATACGGCCAATTTCTTCCAGGCGCTGCAAGCCGGCAACCTGCCGTCGGTGTCTTTCGTCAAGGCGCCGTACGCCTACAATTCGCATCCGAGCAACTCCGATCCGCTCACCGAGCAGTACTGGATCGCCCAAGTCGTCAATGCCGTGATGCAGTCTCCGAATTGGGCGACCACGCTGATCGTCATCGCCTACGACGACTCGGACGGCTGGTACGACCATCAAATGGCGCCGATCGTGAGCCCGTCGAATGTGGCTGGCGCCGGCAGCCTGGCGTCGGTGTACGACAACATTGGAGGCGTCGGTGTGTGCGCGACACCGGTCTCCGGCACCAACCCTGCCCGCTGCGGCCATGGTCCGCGCCTGCCGTTGCTCGTGATCTCGCCGTGGGCCAACACCAATTACGTCGATCACACCATGACCGACCAGGCCTCGATTCTCGCCTTCATCGAACAGAACTGGAACTTGGGCTATATCGACGGCCCCAACGCGCCGAGCCCGCTGGTCAATGCGTCCTTCGACCGCTTTGCCGGAACGATCATGAACATGCTGAATTTCTCGGCTCAGCCGAACACGACGCCATTGCTGCTCACGTGCACGGGTCAAGTGGCATCCAGTCCCTCTCAAGCCTGCCCTGTGGATCCGAACCCGTAACTTGGAGTGAGACATGACTATGAGCATCAATAAAATCACGGGTCTCGCAGCGGCAATGGCGTTGGGCGCAGGCCTGCTGTCCTCCTCGGCGCAGGCCTCGACCGTGCTTACCTTGGGTGCCGAGCACACGGGTGTTTACATCTTGAACTACTATCTCGGCGGCAATGACTCGCTGCCGAGCGACGGCACGGGCCCGAATCTCGGTTTTGGGTTCTCGACCAATGCGACGGTGCAGAAGGCGGGCGATAGCGCCAACACCGGCGACGGAAGGTTCGAGAACAATCCTTCCGGACAGAGCGAGATTCTTGCTTTTGCCGCCGATAATTCCAGCGGCGTGCTGAATACCGGCGGCAGCTATATGAATTTCGCGAGTGGATTCTCCTCGGTGTCGTTCAACTACGCGCTGTCGAGCAATTCCTCGCAATTCAATGGCACGGCCAATATATGGTCCGGACTGAACGGAACCGGGACGCTGCTTGGCAGCATTGCGCTCAATGCCACGGGTGCCGGCAATTCCTGCGCCGTGGGCACCGATTCCTATTGCAACTGGACCGGCGTGACGGCCTCGAATTTCGCGGGCGTTGCGGAGTCGGTCACCTTCGGCGCCACGGGCACCTCCGACTTTGCGGAATTCGATGGCCTGCAAGTGACGCCGGTACCGCTGCCCGCAGCCGCCTGGCTGCTGCTGAGCGGCGCCGCCGGGCTTGCAGGCTTTGCGCGCAAGTTACGCCGCGCCTGATCGAGGCATCGAACAGCGCGAGTTGCGGGCAACACCTGGCGGGGTTTAATGTAGCGGGCTGTTATGACGCAAGCCCTAGTCCTCCGCCAGCTCACCAAGACATACAAGAACGGCGTCAAAGCTCTCAAGGGCATCGACCTCGCAGTAGAAGAAGGCGATTTCTTTGCCCTGTTAGGACCGAACGGCGCCGGTAAGACGACGGCGATCGGCATCGTCACCTCGCTGGTCAACAAGAGCAGCGGCGTGGTGGAGGTTTTCGGCCACGATATCGACCGCGAGCTCGAGGTCGCGAAGTCCTGCATCGGCCTGGTGCCGCAGGAAATCAATTTCAACCTGTTCGAGACCTTGTTTACCATCGTGGTGAACCAGGCGGGTTTCTATGGGATACCGCGGCCGCTTGCCCGGGTGCGCGCCGAGAAGTATTTGAAGCAACTGCAGCTATGGGAGCGGCGCAATTCGATTGCGCGCACGCTGTCGGGCGGCATGAAGCGCCGTCTGATGATCGCGCGCGCCTTGATGCACGAGCCAAAGCTGCTGATTCTGGATGAGCCGACCGCCGGCGTGGACATCGAGAACCGCAGGTCCATGTGGGAATTTCTGCGCAATATCAACCAGCAAGGCACCACGATCATCCTTACCACCCACTATCTGGAGGAAGCGGAGAACCTGTGCCGCAACATCGCCATCATCGACGGGGGCAGGATCATCGAGGAAGACAGCATGGCGAATGTATTGCGCAAGCTGCAGACGGAGGTGTTCGTATTCAATTTGCGCGACTCCAGGACCGATGCCCCGCCCATGATCGGGTTCAACCCCACTCTGGTCGATGATCATACGCTCGAGATTGAAGTGTCCAAGTTGCAAACGTTGAATGATATTTTCACGCAATTCTCGTCGCAGGGGATCGAAGTCACCAGCATGCGCAACAAGGTCAATCGGCTCGAGGAGCTGTTCATCCGGCTGGTCGACACCCGGGCGAAAGAAGCCCTGCTCAAGACATCATAAATGCAGCCGTCGCGCGCCAGGACCGAATGGATCGGTTTCAAGACCATCGTGATCCGCGAATTCAACCGCATCGTGCGAATCTGGGGGCAGACCATCGTGCCGCCGGCGGTTACGGCCACCTTGTATTTCATCATCTTCGGCAGCCTGATCGGCCGGCGGGTCGGGCAGGTAAGCGGCTACGATTACATGAGTTTCGTCGCGCCCGGTCTCATCATGATGACCATCATCACCAACTCCTACGGCAACGTCGTGTCCTCGTTCTTCGGCGCGAAGTTCGGCAAGCACCTGGAGGAATTGCTGGTCTCTCCGCTGCCCAATTGGCTGATCGTGTCCGGATACGTCGCCGGCGGCATACTGCGCGGGGTGCTGGTCGGCTCGGTGGTCACGCTGGTGTCGCTGTTTTTCACACGCTTGGCGCCGCAGCATATTTTTGCCGCCATCTCATCCGTGCTGCTGACCAGCATGATTTTTTCGCTGGGTGGATTCATCAACGCCCTGTTTGCCAAGAATTTCGACCAGATATCGTGGTTTCCGACCTTCGTTCTGCAGCCCCTGACCTACCTCGGGGGGGTGTTTTACTCGGTCAACATGCTTCCCGACTGGGCGCACGCCGCCTCGACGGCAAATCCCATTCTGTATATGGTCAGCTCATTCCGGTATGGCTTCCTCGGCACATCGGATGTCGACCTGAGGCTGGCCTATGGGATCATGATATGCGCAGCCGCTGCGATGTTCGCACTGGCCGTTACACTTCTGAATAGAGGCGCCGGCATACGTGACTAAAAAAAGACCTTTGCAATATTCGATGCCTCTGATCGCCGGGATGCTGGTGGCTTTTGGCGTCGCGAGCGTCGCTGCCGATCCGAGCGTCGGCGGACTGGAAGGGTTCTCGCCGAGCGCCACGGCCGCGCAGATGCAGCTCGAGGAGCGCTTCGACTCGGATCTGTCGGCCGCCGAGCAGCGCTCCTGGATGGAGCAAATGGCCTCGGAGCCCAACCACGTGGGGTCCGCGCACGACAAGGCCAACGCCGAATTCATGCTGCAGAAATTCCGTGAGTGGGGCTGGGATGCATCGATCGAAACATTTTCCGTGCTCTATCCGACGCCGCGAGAGGTTCTGGTCGAGCTGGTCGCGCCCACACATTTCACCGCGAAATTGCGCGAGCCACCCATTGAGGGGGACAGCACGTCCTCGAAGACCCAGGATGAATTGCCCGCATATAACGTCTACGGTGCGGACGGCGATGTGACGGCGGATCTGGTGTACGTCAATCAAGGGATGCCCGATGACTACAAGGAACTCGAGCGGCGAGGCATAAGCGTCAAGGGCCGCATCGTGCTGGCGCGGTATGGCGGCGGTTGGCGGGGGCTGAAGCCGAAACTGGCCTATGAGCACGGAGCAATCGGCTGCTTGATCTATTCGGACCCGCGCGATGACGGCTATGGCGCCGGCGATACCTATCCACAGGGAGGATACCGGCCGCGGGACGCGGTGCAGCGCGGTTCGGTGCAGGACTTGGTCCTCTACACCGGCGATCCGCTGACGCCCGGAGTGGGATCGACGCCGGGCGCCAAACGCCTGGCCATCAAGGATGCGAAGACCATCCTGAAGATTCCGGTGCTGCCGATGTCTTACGGCGATGCCGAACCGCTGCTCGCAGCGCTCGGCGGTCCGGTGGCCCCGGCCACCTGGCGCGGCGGCTTGGCCCAAACCTATCACCTCGGGCCGGGACCCGCGAAGGTGCATCTCAAGGTGGTATCGGACTGGACCCAGAAACCGCTGTACGACGTCATCGCCAAGCTGCGCGGCACTCAAGAACCCGACCGTTGGATCGTCCGCGGCAATCATCACGACGGCTGGGTGTTCGGCGCGACCGATCCTTTGGCGGGCAATGTCGCCTTGATGGCGGAGGCCAAGTCGATCGGCAACCTGGTCAAGCAGGGCTGGCGTCCGCGCCGCACACTGGTGTACGCAAGCTGGGACGGCGAGGAGCCCGGGTTGCTCGGTTCCACCGAATGGGCGGAGACCCACGCCGATGAACTAAAGACCAAGGCCGCGCTCTACATCAATTCGGACACCAATAGCCGCGGGTATCTCGATGCGGAGGGCAGCCACAGTATGCAGCTCTTCGTGAGTGAAGCCGCGCGCGACGTGAAGGATCCGGAAACCGGCGCCAGTGTGCTCGAGCGAGATATCGCCAGGAGGCGAGTGGCGGATTATGAGTCAGGCTCCCATTCCGACACCGCCGGCCACCCCGGCGGCCACGCCGATGCCGACAAAGAACTGTCGCTTGGCGCCTTGGGCTCCGGGTCGGATTTCACGCCGTTCCTGCAGCACCTGGGAGTCAATGCGTTGAACCTGGGCTTCGCCGGAGAGGCGGAGTACGGCGTATATCATTCTGCGTACGATTCGTTCGATCATTTTCGCCGCTTTGTCGACCCGACCTTCGAATATGGTGTGGCGCTGTCGAAGGTCGTGGGGCGACTGGTGTTGCGGGCATCGCAGGCGGATCTGCTGCCGGCGCACGAGAGCGATTTCGCCGACTCCGTCGCGACATTCACGGATGAACTGCACAAGCTCGCGGAGAGCATGCGCGGCAAGACCCAGGACCTCGACAGCTTGCTCGACGACGGCGTGTACAAGCTCGCCATGGACCCGCAGCATGAGCGCGCGCCGCCGCCGCGCGATGCCAATGTGCCCTATCTGGATTTTTCCGAGCTCGACAATTCCATTGTGAAACTGAAAGCAAGCGCCAAGGCATTCGACAAGGAATACACGCGCCTCGCCGCGGCCGATGATGCGCGTGCCGCCGCGCAGCGCGATCGTATCAACGCCGCGCTGACAGTGCTCGAAGGGTCCTTGACGGATGCCCGCGGACTGCCGGGGCGCGAGTGGTATCAGCACATGATCTATGCGCCGGGTCTGCACACCGGCTATGGCGTCAAGACTCTGCCGGGAATTCGGGAGGCCATTGAAGAGCGCCGCTGGGAGGAAGCAAACCGCTACGTGGGAGTGGTCGCGCGCACCTTGGACGCTTACAGTGCGCGTCTCGATCATGCGATCTCGGCGCAGTAAACTTTACAAAATGGGTGGCTTATCATTGGGGTTCCTTATCGGCGCATGAGTCGTGTATCGTGCGGGACCCCGGTGAGACAATATGAAGGAGACGATGATGACCGACGAGAAACAGCAAAAGTTCACGGCTAAGGTACGCCGCGGTCTGGTGTGGGTGCATACGGTTGCAGCCGCCGAACTTGCCAAAAAGAAGGCCGAGGCTACCGGCGTGCGGATCGAGGGATTTACCGCCAGCGAACTCGCCGACGTTGAATCCGCATTGACGTGGATTGGCCAGAACAAAGAGTCGAAGAGCTCGGATCCCGCTTAAAAGTTAAGCGCCGATAACCCGTTTTCCCTCGCGCGGCGTCGCGACTCTGCGACGCTGCCGGCTGCCGCAACTCGCCCGGATGGGACTGCGTTACACTATCGCAATGGCCCGCAAACGCGCACTGGTCGTCGACGACTCCAAATCGGCTCGCGTCATATTGAGCCGAATGCTCGAGAAATACGATATTGAAGTCGAGATGGCGGAATCGGCCGAGCAGGCGATCGACTATCTGACGCGACACCGGCCGGACGCGATTTTCATGGATCATCTCATGCCTGGGATGGATGGGCTGCAAGCCGTGCAGGTGATCAAGAGCAATCCTCAGACCGCCATGATTCCGATCATGATGTACACCTCGCAGGAAGGCGAGCTGTACGTCGGCCAGGCGCGCGCGCTCGGCGCGATGGGGGTGCTGCCGAAGCAGGTGCGCCCGGTCGATGTGTCAAAGGTTTTGTACGAATTACACTTGTTGCCGGATCGGCGCGATATGGCCGAGCCCGCGCTGCAGCCGGTCGAGATCGAGGGTGCGGTGGCGGGCACGCGCGTGCCCGAACCGGTGGTCGCGCGGTTGGACGGGGGCCGGCGCATCGAGGCCATGCTCAAGGACCAGGCCCTCGAGGGGCGGCGCTTCATCGTCGCGAGTCTCGATAGCTTTGCGGCGCGGATCGTCAATGACGTGCGCGACACGCTGCCTTCGCCGCCGCCGCTCGAACTGCCGCGACCGCCGCTGCCGGAACCACGGCCCACGTGGCCCTGGGCCGTGGCATGCGGTGTGCTGTGCGCCATTGCGATTCTATTCGGCACCCTGTGGTCGCTCAGCCGCGAAGATCTGGCCAAATCACGCGCACAGATCGCCTCCCTGACCTCGGCCAACGACGAGTTGAATCGGGCCCGGACTGACCTGCTCTCGACCGTCAAGGATCTCACCGCGGCCGTGGCGGCCATGCCGGCCGGCGGCGGCGCGGGCCCTAGCTCCACGCCGTTCTCCAACGATGCGACTCCGTTCACCCCGCACATCGAGCTGGTTCCGTACGGTGAACTGCCTTTCGATCGCGGCCGCACCGATGCATTTCGCGAGCTATTGTTGAAGCTCGAAGCGCAGGGCTTCCGCGGGACGGTGAAGGTGACCAGTTTCGCGGGGATATTCTGTCTCGCAGGCAATCAGACGGACGGCTTTGTGCCGGCGCCCGCCGTCTTGGCCGCCGTCAAATGCGATCTTCTCGGCAACCCATTCGAGGATTCGTTGACCGGGGAACAACGCCAGTCGCTGGCGTTTGCGAATCTGGTCGCGGGTGTGCGCCAGCGCAGTGCGGGGCAGATTTCGGTATCGATGGAAAATGCCGGTTCGTCACACCCGGCCACCGCGTACCCTGCCCGGAATGAAACGCTGACCGCGGGCGAGTGGAACCGGGCGGCTGCCGCCAATAATCGGGTCGAGTTCGTTCCTGAACCGAGCCCGGCACAGTGATCAGAACGCCACTCTCACGAAAATTTCTGGCCCGTTCGAATCGAAGTTGAATAACCCGGCGTGTGAGCTCTTCGCGGACTCAAGGTCGGCCTTTATCGCGGTGTAGCCGATCCCGAACGACACGTTGGGCTTGAACCGGTACAGAACATCCAGGTTGTACATGCCGAGCGAGCCCTCCAATTCATGCAGGTGCACCTGCAGGTATTGCGCGCGTCCGTCGAAATAAAAGCGCTGGCTCACCACCCAGGTGCCGGCGAGTCCCAGAGTCGGGAATGGTCCCGCCACATCCTCGTTCTGGAACAGGTGGCTGGTCTGCGTCTGCACCCGGGCGCTGGAGGATATATCCGTGTCGTTAATGCCAAGTGTGGCGGCGAACTCGAGCGTTTCGCTGCGCCAAAACGAATACCCATAGGCGAAGCCGAAGGTGCGCAGGTTCAGGATGGACTGCACCGGATCCCCGGTCTGTAACACCACATCGCCGAACACGATCGGCTGGCCTTGGAGTGTCTTGGTGGCGCTTCTGTCCAAGGTGAAGAAATCGAAGGTCAATCGTTGCCGTTCCCCGACCCGCACCATCGCCTGCACGTCCGGCTCGATATCCGAGCTATCCAACCCCAGGTCGTCTTCGGCGTTGATCACCGTGCCGGGAGTGCCGGTGCTGCTGTCCACCTGCACGACGGTCGAGGACGACACGCGCATTATCCCCAACGATACTCGAACACGGTCATCGGTCGGACTGAAGTAATCGCCGTCCGCGTGGGCAAAGGAGGCGGCGAGTGCGAGCCAGAGCAAGGCCAAGCCATTCTTGTTCATCACGCCCTCCTCAATATCAGGTCATCCGTCGCCGCCCGCGTCGATGCCGCGGGCAGCGAGCCGCTGATGCGGCTCAAGACATGCGCGGCAGCGGCGCGCCAGCCCGTGAGTTTGCCGCCGTAGATCCCCAGAACACGCGGATTCGGATCACGGTCCACGGAAAAAATCGTCTCGCGGGAGCGGTCGAATGCAGCCTGGGATGCGGCGGGCAGCACGCGAAGCCCGGCGAACCGCTCGATGATCTGCGCTCGCGTGACCGCATTCAATGCGGGAAAATAGCGGCGTGCCACGCACAGCAAGTAGTCCTCTTCCTCGGGCAGTGGATGCACTTGGCCAGGCTCGCCTCGATACGGAGTTTCCGTGGTGCCGACCAGAGTGGCACCCTTCCAGGGCATGATGAATACCGCGCGGCCGTCCTGGGGGCTTTCGACATAGTAAATTCCGGCAGTCACTTGCAGCGGGACAACGATATGGCTGCCCTGTACCAGATCGACGTCGGGAATCGAAATGGCCGGCTGGATCCGTTGCGCGGTCTCCGTCGCCCACGGGCCGGCGGCGTTCACCAGAACGCGCGCGCGGCGCTCGAGCGTCGAATTTCCTTGCTGATACACCACGGTGACGCCGCTTTGATCGAGCCGCGCGGCGACGAAATCCGCCGGCATTGCCAGCTCCGCGCCCAGGATAAGCGCCGACTGAACCACCGCGCGCGTCAGCTGCGCGTCGTCCGTCTGCGCATCGTGATATCGGATCACGGCGTCGAGGCCGCGAGTTTCCAAGCCGTCGAGCTGCCCCCAGTCTCTCTTGGGCACGCTGCCGAAGCGCGTGCTCGAATCGAAACCGCCGAGCAACGCGTACACCGCCAGCCCGCACCTTAGCTGCCAGGGACGCCTGTGGGTATCGCGGTAAACCGGAATGAAGAAGGGCTTCAATTCGACCAGCTCCGCGGCGATTCGCAACAGAATGGCGCGTTCGCGCAAGCTCTCGCGAACCAGCGCAAATTGTCCCGATTCGAGATAGCGCAGTCCGCCATGGATCAACTTGCTGGACCGGCTCGACGTGCCGCTGGCGAGCGTGCCCTTTTCCAGGAGCAGCGCGCTGTGACCCGCGGCCGCGGCCGCTTGCAAGACGCCGGCGCCGTGAATGCCGCCGCCCACGACGATGACATCATATTCGTTCATGTATCTTTAGGATTGAGGACCTCGCCTAGAATGCGGGAACCGGCGCAAAGACACAAAGATTCGCGCGGTTGTCGCCAATCGAGCACAAGCCCGCCACTCCTTCATTCGCCGTCGCGCTTTTCCTCGAACTCCACGACCGCGGCTCCCGAGGTGATCTCGATTTCCCCGTCGACGATGGCGCCTTTGGCGATCGCCACGGTTCTAGCGGTGACCTTGCCGCGTATCACCGCCGTAGAGCCGATCTCCAGCTTATCCTCGACGGCCAAGCCGCCGATGATGGTGCCGGCTACGACCGCTTGCTGCGCTTCGATGAATCCGTTCCACCGTCCCGTGACCGACAGATTCAAGCCGCCTTTGATTTCGCCGTCTCCGTGGATTTCGCCCGATACCACGAACAGGCCGGTGCCGCGGATATTGCCGACGATGACGGATTCGGCGCCGATGAAGGTCGGGGTCGCCGAGCCTAAGTCCAGGAACCGCCGTCTTTGAGCGCTCATCGGGCCATTATCCCATCCGCTACCGGCCGTGATGTGACGAGCTTGGCGGCGCCGACAGACATCCAAAATCAAAGTAGAATGCGCTCTTGTGGGGACAATCCTTGGGTTCGGGTACAACAATGGTTAACAGCAAAGCCGTCTTTCTTCTGTGTTGCCTAGTCGCGTTCGGGCTTGCCGGCTGCAGCCGGCAGCAAAGCGATTGGGAGAAAGCGCGAGCCGCGAACAGCGCGGATGCATACGAGCAATTTCTCAAGAGTTATCCGAACGGCGAGTTCAGCGCGCAGGCTCAAGCGCGCCTCAAGGAACTGAACGAGGAACGCGACTGGCAAAAAGCGCGCGACACCGATACACCTGAGGCCTATCAGGCATTCTTGAAGCAATATCCCGAGGGTAAGTGGACCGAGGAAGCGCGCATCCGCGTGGAAAATTTCACGCTCGCGCAGGCGCCTTCGGGCGCCAGCACAGCGGACATGGCAAACGCGCCGAGCGTCGCGGCCACCCCGCAAAGCACGCCGCCCAGTCCGGCGCAGCCGGCCGCAGCGCCCCCAGCGCGCACTGCCAAGGTGCCCGCGACGCCCGCCGCGAGTGGCACCTATGGTATTCAGCTCGGTGCCTTCAAGAGCGGCTCCGACGCCGCGGATCGGCGCTGGGCGCGCCTGCAAAAGCAATACCCGACTATTCTGGCGGGCCTGACTCATAAGGTCGTGCAGAGCAAATCGGCCAAGGGCACCGTATATCGACTGCAGGCCTTCGGCGTGACGGAGAAGCACGCGCACGGCATCTGCCGCCAACTCAAGGCCAAATCTCAGGCCTGTATCGTCATGGCCTCGCGCCACTGAGGCGCCCAGGCGCGTCACCGGTGACAAATTCTGTCACCGCGCGGCGCCTCGGGTTGGGGTTAAGCGCATGATTTCATTGAGCTAAGAACCTGGCATGCAGCTTGCTCCGCCTACAGTGATGAAATCGCATGCCGTCGCATTGTTGGTCCCGCAGGACAGCCTCAAGGCCGCCCTGTTGGTGCGGCGCGCCGACGGCCAGTTCGTGCTCGAGCGCATCGACTCGCGGGTTGCCTCCGCCTCCTGTGCCGCGGCGGCCTGGTTTCGCAGGGGCGCGCCGATCGTGGACCCCGGCACCTCGAAGGTCGTCGGCTACGAAATCGCCGAGGTCGAGCCAGCCTGATCCAGTCCGAGTTGATCCAGGATGAAGGCGTACTCCATCGCGACTTCGCGGTAGCGCTGAAAACGCCCGGATTTGCCGCCGTGTCCCGCGTCCATCTCGACATGCAGTAGCAAGGGATTTTCGTCGGTCTTGAGCGCGCGCAGCTTTGCCACCCATTTCGCCGGTTCGTAGTACTGTACCTGGCTGTCCCACAGCCCCGTGGTGATGAACATCGCGGGATAGGCCTGTGCGCGGACAGCGTCGTACGGCGAATAGGACAGCAGGTAATCGTAGAAGGTCTTGTCGGCCGGATTTCCCCACTCGTCGTATTCGTTGGTGGTGAGCGGGATGCTCTCGTCCAGCATGGTCGTCAGCACATCGACGAACGGCACCTGCGCGACCATGCCGCGGTAGTCCTGCGGGCTCATGTTCGAAACAGCGCCCACCAACAGTCCACCGGCGCTGCCGCCCATCGCAAACACCTTGGGTTTGGCGGCATATCCTTGGGCCACCAAGTGGCGCGTGACGGCGATGAAGTCGGTGAAGGTATTTTTCTTATTCAGCAATCGTCCCGCGTCATACCACGCGCGGCCCATCTCCTGGCCGCCGCGAACGTGCGCTATCGCATACACCAAACCGCGATCGATCAGGCTGAAGCGCGCGGAGGAGAATCCCGGTTCCGTCGATAGACCATAGGCGCCGTAGGCATACTGCAGCAGGGGCGCGCTGCCGTCGCGCGCGAAGTCCCGGCGGTACAGCAGCGATACCGGGATTCGCGTGCCGTCCTCGGCTTGCGCGTAGAGAAACTCGGATCGGTAGTTTGCGGGGTCATATCCGCCGAGAACGGGATCGCGCTTGAGCAGGGTGCGCTCGCCGGTGCGCACGTTGTAGTCGTAAATGCTGTTCGGCGTGATCAGCGAGGAATAGCTGTAACGCACCAGGTCGGTATCGAGCTGCGGATTGATCGACAGCGAGGTGGTGTAAGCCGGTTCGTCGCTGGCGATGTAGTGCTCCTCGCCCGCCGGGCTCAAGGGCTTGATGCTGATCTTGCGCAGGCCGTCGGAACGCACGCTGAGCGCGATGAAGCCATCAAAAACCTCGAAATCCTGCAGGAACACCTCATCCCGGTGCCCGACCACATCCTGCCAATTGGCGCGGCGTGATTCCTCGCCGATGGGCACCTGCATCAGGCGAAAATTGCGCGCCTGCCAGTTCGTCCGCACGATGAAGCGCCTGCCCAGGTGCTCGATCTGATACTCGTGGTCGCGTTCATGCGGCAGAAAAACGTGGAACTCAAGCGCCGGATCATCGGCGTCTGCGTAGCGCCATTCGGAGGACAGCGTGCTCTCCATGTGGATGAAGATGTAGCGCTCGGACTTCGATTTCGATACGCCGGTGTAGAAGGTCTTGTCGGTCTGCTCGAATACCAGGGCATCGTGCCGGGGATCCGCGCCGAGCACATGTTTTTTGACGCGCAAGCCGAGCAGGGTCTCCGGGTCCTTCTCGACATAGAGCACGGTCCTGTTGTCGTTGGCCCAGGCCAGATCGGCCTCGACTCCCTCGATCTGGTCCGCCGCGGTCTCCCCGGTCTGTAGACTCTTGAAGCGCAGGCGGTACTCGCGGCGGCCGACCGTATCCTCGCAATAGGCCAGCCAGCGCGAATCCGGCGACACCTCGAGGTCGCCGATCTGGTAGTACTCATGCCCATCGGCGAGTGCATTGGCATCCAGTATGATTTCCTCGGGCGCATCGAGTTTTGCCAAATGCCGCACGAAGATCGGGTGTTCCTTGCCCGTTTCGAAGCGAATGCTGTACCAGTAGCCGTGCTTGAAGTACGGCACCGTCGAGTCGTCCTGCTTCAATCGTCCGATGATCTCCGCATAGAGGGTGTTCTCGAGCGGCTTGGACTTGGCGAGCATCGATTCCGTGTAGGCATTCTCAGCGTTGAGGTATGCCAGGACCTCCGCGTCGCTGCGCTCGTCGTCGCGTAGCCAGTAGTAGGGGTCCATTCTGATGCCATGGGGCGAAGCGACCGCATGCGGGCGGATGGCTGCTACGGGCGGTGCGGGTTCGGTTGGGTTCATTCTGTGGGCTGGAGTATAGTCAAGACACACGGGGGGACATGATGCAAAGCGTCAATCATTTGCTGAAGGCGAAGGGCGGCGAAGTATTCTCCGTCGCTCCGACTGACTCCGTGCTGCGCGCCATCGAGGTAATGGCCACCCACCATGTCGGCGCGCTGCTCGTCATGGATGGTGAGTCGCTGCTCGGCATCATCTCGGAGCGCGATTACGCCCGTAAGGTTATCCTGAAGCACCGCTCCTCGCATGACACCCCGGTCAGCGACATCATGAGTTCACCGCCGGTGACAGTTACGCCGGAGGACACGGTGCACCACTGCATGGAAATCATGACCCAGCACCGTTTCAGGCATCTGCCGGTGGTGAAATCGGGCCGGGTCGTCGGCATGCTGTCCATTGGCGACCTGGTCAAGGCCGTAATCCACGAGCAGAACCTGCGCATCGAGCAGCTCGAGCACTACATCGCGGGCTAGCGCCCGCCACGCCGACCGATTGACGGTGACCACCGCGTAGGTATCATGGGTCGCATACCCATGGCGCATGAACGTCTGCGCCTAACCGAGTTAAGTAATTGTTTTTAAAAGACTCTGCGGCATTGGCCGCGGGGCGTGATTTAGCTCGGACTGAATAAATGTCACAGCGGCGAAGTTCTGCAGAAAATTCCGATCCGCGCAGCGAGGCTCGCGGCCTGTACCGGCCGGCTTACGAGAGGGACTCCTGCGGCTTCGGCTTGATCGCCAGTCTGGACGATCATGCGAGTCACTGGGTAGTGCAGACGGCCATCAGTTCGCTGAACCGCCTGACGCATCGCGGCGCCACCGCCACGGACGGCAAGACCGGGGACGGTTGCGGCCTGCTGATCAAGACGCCGAGAGCGTTCCTGCGCGCCGTCGCCCAGGAGTGCGGATTGTCGCTGTCGCCGTTGTTCGCGGCGGGCCTGGTGTTCTTGGATCGCGACCCGGTGAAGGCCGAGCATGCACGCCGGGTTCTTTGCCGGCAGATCGAACATGAGAAGCTGCAGGTGGCGGGCTTCCGCCGCCTGCCGGTGGATCCGGCGGCCTGCGGAGTGGAAGCGCTCAAGACGCTTCCCGTCATCGACCAGATATTCGTCAATGCGCACGGCGACATCGACGAGGCGACCTTCAACCGCAAGCTGTTTCTGGCGCGGCGGCGCGCCGAGAAGGCGCTCGAGGCCGGCGACCCGAAGTTCTACGTGCCCTCGCTGTCGGCGAGCACGCTGGTTTACAAGGGCATGGTGATGCCGCAATTCCTGGCGGAGTTCTATCCGGATCTGAAGGATCCGCGGATGGAGGCTTCCGTCGCGGTATTCCATCAGCGCTTTTCCACCAACACCCTGCCGCAATGGCGGCTTGCGCACCCGTACCGGTATCTCGCGCACAATGGCGAGATCAACACAGTGCAGGGCAATCGTAGCTGGGCGGTGGCGCGTGGTCCTTTGTTCCGCTCGCCGGTGCTGCCGGATCTCAGCGACATTTTGCCCGTGGTCTCGCTGACCGGCTCCGATTCGCAATCGCTGGACAACATGCTGGAGCTGTTGCTGATGGGCGGGCTCGATCCCATGCATGCCATGCGAATGCTGATCCCGCCGGCATGGCAGTCGGTGGACATGATCGATCCGGATTTGAAGGCCTTCTACGAGTACTACGCCACGCACATGGAGCCCTGGGACGGACCTGCGGGCATCGCGCTCACCGACGGCCGCTACGCCTGCTGCACGCTGGATCGCAATGGACTGCGCCCCGCGCGCTGGGTCATTACCAAGAATCGGCACATCACCGTTGCATCCGAAGCCGGTGTCTGGGATTACCCGCCCAGCGATGTGGTGAACAAGGGCAAGCTCGGCCCAGGCGAAATCCTGGCGCTGGATTTGCAAACCTCCGAACTTCTGGGCACCCGGCAGGTCGACGACCTGTTGAAGAGCCGGCATCCGTACAAGGTCTGGCTGAAGAAAGGCGTGCGTTACCTGGAGACCGATCTCATCGATCCGCGGCTCGCCGCCGAACCCTTCGATCGCGACACGCTGGCGCAGTTTCAGAAAATGTACAACGTCTCGGCCGAGGAGCGCGACGAGATCATCCGGGTGCTGGCGGAGGATGAGAGCGAGGCGGTGGGTTCGATGGGCGACGACACGCCGATGCCGGTGCTGTCGAAGCAGGTGCGCTCTCTGTACGACTACTTCCGGCAGCAGTTCGCGCAAGTCACCAATCCGCCGATCGACTCCCTGCGCGAGAACCTGGTGATGTCGCTGCAGACCCAGATCGGCCCGGAGTGCAACATCTTCCTGCCGGCGCAGCAGCACGCCGAGCAGATCGTGCTCAGCTCGCCGGTGCTGTCGCAGCGCAAATTGCGGCAAATCATGGCGCTCGCGGACTCTGGGATCCCGAACGAGTTCATCGATCTGCAAGCCGACGAAGGCCTGGACCTTGAGACGGCGATCCAAAAAGTCTGCGACCACGCCGAGGCGGCGGTGCGCGCCGGCAAACTGGTGCTGCTGCTCTCGGACCGCTATCCGGTGCGGGGAAAGATACCGATCCATGCCTTGCTCGCGACCGGCGCCGTGCATCATCGGCTGGTCAGCTCCGGCCTGCGCTGCAAGTGCAATATTCTGGTGGAAACGGGCACCGCGCGCGACGCGCATCACTTCGCCTGCCTGATCGGTTACGGCGCAACCGCCGTATATCCCTACCTCGCCTACCAGACGCTGTTCGATCTCATGCGCAAGGGCGCGGTGCGGGCCGATGCCGATGAGCGCCTGGAACTCGGGCGCAGCTACCGTCGCGCTATTCGCAAGGGCCTGTTCAAGATCATGTCCAAGATGGGCATTTCGACCATTGCGAGTTACCGCAGCGCGCAGCTATTCGAGATCGTGGGACTGGCCGACGAAGTGGTTGGCCTGTGTTTTTCAGGCACCGAGAGCCGGATTCAGGGCGCGGATTTCGACGATCTGAAAGCCGACTCCGAGTACCTTGCGCGGCGCGCGTGGAATTCCGCGGAGGAAGTGAGCCAGGGTGGACTGCTCAAGTACATGCACGACGGCGAATACCACATGTACAACCCGGATGTCATTGCCACGCTGCAGTCCGCGGTCGCGAGCGCCGACTACGAGCAGTACCGCCAGTTTGCGGCGCTCGTCAACGACCGGCCGGTCTCCTGCCTCCGGGATCTACTGGCACTGAATTCCGGCGCGGCCGCTATCCCGGTGGAAGAAGTCGAATCGGAATCGGCCGTCATCGCGCGCTTCGACACCGCGGGAATGTCCTTAGGAGCTCTCTCGCCCGAGGCGCACGAAGCCCTGGCGATCGCCATGAACCGCCTGGGAGCGCGCTCGAATTCCGGCGAGGGCGGCGAAGATCCGGTTAGGTACGGCACGGAGAAGAATTCCAAGATCAAGCAAGTGGCCTCGGGCCGCTTCGGCGTGACTCCCGAGTACTTGATCAATGCGGAAGTGCTGCAGATCAAGGTCGCGCAGGGCGCGAAGCCGGGCGAAGGCGGCCAGCTTCCGGGCCACAAGGTCAACGACATGATCGCGCGTTTGCGCTTCGCGCGGCCCGGGGTGGGACTGATTTCCCCGCCGCCGCATCACGATGTGTACTCCATCGAGGATCTGGCGCAGTTGATCTTCGATCTGAAGCAGGTGAATCCGAGCGCGCTGGTGTCGGTCAAGCTGGTGGCCGAGCCGGGAGTGGGCACTGTGGCGGCCGGCGTAGTCAAGGCGTTTGCGGACTTGATCACCATCTCAGGTTACGACGGCGGCACAGGCGCGAGCCCGCTGTCCTCGATCAAGTACGCCGGCACGCCGTGGGAATTGGGGCTTGCGGAAACCCATCAAACTCTGCGCATCAATGAGCTGCGGCAGCGCGTGCGGCTGCAAACCGACGGCGGCTTGAAGACCGGTCTCGACGTCGTCAAGGCCGCGATCATCGGCGCCGAGAGCTTCGGCTTCGGCACCGCGCCGATGGTGGCCTTAGGCTGCAAGTACCTGCGCATCTGCCATCTCAACAATTGCGCCACCGGCATTGCCACGCAGCACAATGTGCTGCGCGCCAAGTTCTTCGTCGGCCTTCCCGAGATGGTGATGAACTACTTCAAATTCGTGGCGCGCGAATGCCGGGAAATCATGGCGCTGATGGGAGTGCGCAGCATCGCCGAGCTCATCGGGCACACCGAGTACCTTAAGATCCTTCCCGGGGAGACACCGAAACAGCGCAAGCTCGATTTACAGCCGCTGCTGGCGAATTCACTGTTGCCGAAGTCCGCGCCGCAGTTCTGTCTCGAGCAACGCAACGACCCTCTCGACAAGGCGGCCCTGGCCGAGAAAATGCTGCTCGACATGCGCGCGGCCATCGCCACGAAATCCGGCGGGGAATTTGCCTACCAGGTGAGCAACTTCGACCGCTCCATCGGCGCAAGAATATCCGGGGAGATTGCCCGGCACTGGGGCAACAATGGCATGAGCGATTCGCCGCTGATCGTCAAGCTCGACGGCACCGCCGGCCAGAGCTTCGGCGTCTGGAATGCCGGAGGCCTGCATCTGCTGCTCGAAGGCGAAGCAAACGACTACGTCGGCAAGGGAATGGCCGGAGGCAGGATCGTGCTGAAGCCGCACGCGCATCCGAATTTCGTCGCGCGCGAGACTGTGATCATGGGCAATACCTGCCTGTACGGAGCGACCGGCGGTGAACTTTACGCCGCGGGCACGGCCGGAGAGCGATTCGCCGTGCGCAATTCCGGAGCTCTCGCCGTGGTCGAGGGCACCGGGGATCATTGCTGCGAGTACATGACAGGCGGCGTGGTGTGCGTGCTCGGGCGCACCGGCATGAATTTTGGCGCCGGGTTCACCGGCGGCTTCGCCTATGTGCTCGATCTGGAGCGCGACTTCGTCGATCGCTACAACCACGAATTGATCGACATCCACCGCGTTTCGCCGGAGGGAATGGGCATCTATGTTCAGCATCTACACGGCCTGATCGTCGAGCATGTCGAGGCCACGGGCAGCGTGTGGGGAACGCAGTTGCTGAATGATTTCCGCACCCATATCGGCCGATTCTGGATGGTTAAGCCGAAGGCCGCCGCCATCGATTCCTTGCTGGTCGATTTACGGCGCGCCGCTTAAAGCTGCGACCCGAACAGAGCTCATGGCCGACAAGCACCTGCAATTTCTCGATATTCCGCGCAAGGAGCCGGACAAGCTGCCCATCGAGGTGCGCAATACGGAATTTCGCGAGATCTATTCGCAATACAGCGCCGAAGCCGCCTCGCAGCAGGCCGGGCGCTGCCTGTCCTGCGGCATTCCGTTCTGCGAATGGAAATGCCCGGTGCACAACTACATTCCCAACTGGCTGGCGCTGATCAACGACGGCAAGCTGTTCGAGGCGGCGGAGCTCTCACACCAGACCAATTCGCTGCCGGAAATGTGCGGGCGCATCTGCCCCCAGGACCGGCTGTGCGAGGGCGCCTGCACCTTGAACGATGGATTCGGCGCCGTGAGCATCGGCGCCATCGAGAAATACATCACCGACGAAGCATTCAAGCAGGGCTGGAAGCCCGACATGTCGAGGGTGGTGCGTACGACCAAGCGGGTGGCCATCGTCGGCGCGGGTCCCGCCGGCTTGGGCTGCGCGGATATTCTGGTGCGCAACGGCGTGACGCCGGTGGTGTTCGATCGTTATCCAAAGATCGGAGGCTTGCTGACCTTCGGCATCCCGCCGTTCAAATTGGAAAAGCAGGTGGTGGATAAGCGCCGCGAGATGATGGAGACCATGGGCGTCGAGTTCCGCTTGAACGTCGAGGTGGGACGCGACATCGAAATTGCGCGGCTGATCGAGGAATTCGACGCCGTGTTCCTCGGCATGGGGACCTACACCTACGTCAAAGGCGGCTTCGCGGGCGAGGATCTGCCGGGCGTTTACGAGGCATTGCCCTACCTGATCTCGAACATCAACCGCGAACTCGGCATTGCGCACAATGGCGCCGGCTTCACGGACATGCGCGACAAGCGCGTGGTGGTATTGGGCGGCGGCGATACCGGCATGGATTGCAATCGAACCGCCATACGCCAGGGCGCGAGCAGCGTCACATGCACCTACCGGCGCGATGAAGACAACATGCCGGGATCGAGACGCGACTACAAGAACAGCAAGGAGGAAGGCGTCAGCTTCCTGTTCAATCGTCAGCCCATCGAAATCGTCGGTTCGGACCGGGTGCAGGGAGTTAAGCTGGTGCAAACGCGCTTAGGGCTCCCGGATGCGCGCGGCCGGCGCGTGCCGGAGGCGGTGCCGGGCACGGAGGAGACCATCGAGGCGGATGCCGTGATCATCGCCTTCGGATTTCTGCCGAACCCGCCGAGCTGGTTCGCCGATCAGGGCATCGAGCTGCATGGCAGTGGCCGGGTGCGCGTCTCGGCGGCGCCGCTGCATCGGTTTCAAACCACCAACCCGAAGATATTCGCCGGCGGGGATATGGTGCGCGGATCGGACCTGGTGGTGACCGCGGTATTCGAAGGGCGCGAAGCCGCGCACGGCATTTTGAATTCTCTAAGGCTCGAGACCCAGGGCCGCAGGCTTGCTCAATAATCTCGACCCGGCTTCCGCGCTCGCCGTCGGGCTGCTGATCTTCTGCTTCGTGATGGTGATCCTGTTCGAGGCCACCAACGGCTTTCATGACGCGGCCAACGCGGTGGCGACGGTGATCTACACCAAGTCGCTGTCGCCCGGACAGGCCGTGGTGCTGTCCGGGGTCCTCAATTTCTTCGGCGTCCTGTTGGGCGGCATCGCGGTTGCGTATGCGTTGGTCGAGTTGATCCCCGCCGAGGTTCTATCCCCGCCCGACGGCGGCCCTGCCGTCGGGATGCTGGTCGCGCTGTTCGTCGCCGCGCTGTCCTGGAACATCGGCACCTGGTGGCTCGGCCTGCCCAACTCGAGCTCGCACTGTCTCATCGGCTCCTTGATCGGCGTCGGTGTCGGCAACGCCTTTGCGCGCTCGCGCAGCCTTGCCGAGGGCGTGCACTGGCCGCAACTGTGGAGGGTGCTGGAGGCCCTGGCGATATCGCCGATTCTCGGCTTCGTGCTGGCCGGCCTGCTGTACCTCATCTGCCGCAAGAGCTTGCACGATGCGAATCTCTACAAGCCGGCGGGCGACAAGCCACCGGTGTGGTGGATGCGCGGCATCCTCATTTTGACCTGCAGCGGGGTTAGCTTCGCCCATGGCACCAACGATGGCCAGAAGAGCATCGGCCTCATCATGCTCACCATCATCGGCGTGTTTCCCTCCACCTACGCGCTCAATCCGCACGCCCGTCATCCCATGAGCGAGCTTCCCGCCATCCTGAGACAGGCGGAGCCGCTGGTCATGAAATATGGCGACGATGAGAGGCAGGCGGTGATCGAGGCGGCGCATTCGATCGAGCGCCGCATGAGCGCCGGCCAGAACGGCGACACCTCGCGCGCGCCGAGGGTGCTCCCCGATCCGAGCGGCCCGAGTGCCCCGCCGCATTCCGAATTCGGCAAGGGCCTCACGCCCGAAGCCAAGCAGCGTACCAATGTGCGCGACGATGTGTATGGCGTGATCTCGCAGCTCAAGCATGCGGAGGAATCCAAGGCGATTAGCGTGGATGAGAAGAAACAGGCGCAGGCCACGGCCAAGGATCTCGGCAGCTACGTCGAATATGCGCCGACCTGGGTGCGCATGCTGTCGGCGCTTTGCCTAGGGATTGGCACGATGATCGGCTACAAGCGCATTGTGAAGACCCTGGGCGAGCGTCTTGGCAAGGTGCATCTCACGCCGGCGCAAGGCGCATCCGCGGAGGTTGTCTCGGCACTGCTGATCGGCACGGCGGGTTTTACCGGACTGCCGGTCAGCACCACGCACATCGTGACCTCAGGGATTGCCGGCACCATGGTGAGTTCAGGCGCCGGGCTTCGATACGGCGTGATCTCGCGCATCGTGACCGCCTGGGTGCTCACACTGCCCGTCACGATCTTTATCGCGGGCGGCCTGTACTACCTCCTGTCGAGCCCGAAGTTTTGAAGCTCAATTTCCGGCCGCCGCTCGCCTGGGATTGCCTGCTGGCTTACTTGAGACTGCGCGCGATTCCCGGCGTCGAGATGGTCGATGACACGCATTACCGGCGCACGGTGGCGATGGGGAATCGTAGAGGCTGGATCGAGGTTTCCATGACCCGCGGCGGCCGCGCGCTCAACGCGGAGGTCTCGCCGTCGCTCACCACCATCACCGATACCCTGATCCCGCGCATCAATCGATTATTTGATCTCGAAGCGGCTCCCGATGCCATCAGCGAATTGCTGCTTCAGGATCCGCGGCTGAATAGCACCGTGCTCCGGCTTCCGGGCTTGCGCGTGGCCGGCGCCTTTGACGGCTTCGAACTCGCGGTGCGCACGGTGCTCGGCCAGCAGGTGTCGGTGAAGGCGGCGAGCACGGTTGCGGGCCGCTGGGCGCAGGCGTTCGGCACCCCGATCGAAACTCCCTTTGCGCAGTTGAATCGCCTGACCCCAAGTGCGGCTCGCATGGCGAGCGTCCCATACGATGCGATTTGCGCGCTCGGAGTGGTGGGCGCCCGTGCACGCTGTCTGGTCGCGCTTGCCCAGGCCGTGGTCGAGCGGCGGGTGGACCTCAATTTCACCGGGGACGCCGAGGAGCAGATCCAGAGCCTGATGCTCGTCACCGGAATCGGTCCCTGGACGGCCCAATACATCGCCATGCGCGCACTGCATTGGCATGACGCCTTTCCCAGCGGCGATCTCATGCTCATGCGGGCGGCTAACGCCGACAAGCGGGAGCTTCAGGAACTCGCGGAGGCGTGGCGGCCCTGGCGGGCGTACGCTGCGCATTATCTGTGGCAAAGTTTGCACAGTCCTGACGTGCCCTGATGGGACAATCACCATGAACTGCTTCACCCATGTAGACAGCCCGATTGGCCCGATATTGCTGACCACGGACGGCACGGCTCTCACCGGGCTGTACACCAACGCAGAGCAGCGCCCGCCGCGGCTCGGCGCCGATTGGATCGAGGACGCGACTTTAGACCCGCTGCCCGCAACCGTGCGGCAATTGGCTGAATACTTTTCGGGTTCACGCCGCGACTTCGATGTCCCTTTGAGCCTGCAGGGCACGGCATTTCAACTGCGTGTGTGGCGCATGCTGACCACGATCCAGTATGGCGAGATATGCAGCTACGGGGACCTGGCGCGGCGCCTCGACAATCCTGGCGCTTCGCGCGCGGTGGGATTGGCCAATGGGCGAAATCCGATTTCCATCATAGTGCCCTGCCATCGGGTGATCGGCGCCGACGGCTCCCTGACCGGCTATGGCGGCGGCCTGGAGCGCAAGCGCTGGCTGCTGGCGCACGAGGGCCTGCACGGCTTCGCTAGATCAGGGGCAGCATGACGGTAAACACCGCGCCGCCTTGCGGTGCATTGGCGGCGGTCGCGCGCCCGCCGTGGAATTCGGCCACCAGGCGCACGATGTACAAACCCAATCCGAAATGCGGCTTGTCATCGTGACCCTGGCGCTGCTCGAAGAGCGATTCGAACAAGCGCCCCAGCATGGCCTCCGGAATCGGCGCGCCGTCGTTGCGCACGGCGATTGCATAGTGATCGGATGATCGGCTTAAGGAGACGCCGATCAGGCCGCCCTTCGGACAGAAATCCACCGCGTTCTCGATCAGCTTGTCGAGCATCTGGATGACGAGGTCCGGCGCGCCGCGCATGAAACAGGCCTCCGGAGGTGTGTCGAGCTCGAACCGGGCGTCGGGAAAGCCGTCGCGGTAGGCGCCCAGCGCTGAGATCAGCAAATCGCGCAGATCGAAACTGACGCGCTCGGCCTGCTTGATGCTCTCCTCGACCCGCGCCGCCGCCCCCAGCGCGCTTAAGATCGACTGCAGGCGCTGGGCGCCGTCCCGGGCGCGCAACACGTACAGGCGTTGGTCCTCGCGCAGGCCCTCGGACTCCAGATTGTCCAGCGACGAACGCACGATGGTGAGCGGGGTGCGAAGTTCATGGGACAGCTTGCCGCCCAGGGTGCGCAGGTATTGAGAGTGTTCATTGAGCCTCGCCAGCAGCCGCTCGAAGCCGCGCGCCAACGCGCCGATTTCGTCAGCGCTTGCCGATTCGGGCATGGACAGGCGAATGCTCCCGTCGTTGCCCACCGCGGAGTCGGCGGCGCTGCGCAGCCGCCCGATGCGCACGCTGATCCAGGTGGCGAAGCCGAATAGGAAAATCACCACCACGCCGATGGCCCACAGGGTGAAATCGAACAGACGGTGCAGCGCGCGATCGCGCAAGTCCAGCAGCTGGTCGCCGGCCTGCTCCAGCACGACGGCGCCGCGCGCCTGTCCGTCCACTACGATAGGCGCCGCCGCCGACAGCAGCAATTCCTGAGATCCAGTGCGCAGCCATTCGGCGTGTGACTGACCGGCGAGCGCCGCGGATACGCTTTGTCCCTGGAGGCGTCCGGGGGTCGAGGAGGCAATGGGCCAGCGCGAGGTGTCGACGGACATGAAACGCCGATACCAACTCTGCCCGGGTCCCGGGCCTTCGCCCAAGTCCCGCGGATGAAGTTCGCCCGCCTCGCCGAGCTTGAGCGAGTTGGAATCGATGACCGTCGCGCGCGTGCCCGCGCGTATGAAGGTGCCGAGCAGCTCACCCAACCCGGGAGTGGTCAGAAACAGCCGGCCGCCCTGAGGAGGGTCGGTGGGGACAACTCCCGCCCGCGCCCCGCTGCTGCCGTCAGTAACTTGGACCCAGAGCCGCGGCCCAACCAAGCTCAAGGGCAGGCGCGCTTCCAGGTGATAACCTTCAGAATTCTGCAGCCAGTAGGCTTGGATGCGCGGCTCGCTTAAGCTGCGCGCGACCCCGTTCGCGCCCATGACCACGCTCTGCGCGCCGATCAGGCCGGGCGCGGTGGTTGCGAAGAAGTAGGCCGCCGGCGTGCCGTCGGGGCGCAGCAGATGCAGGTCCACTCGATCGAACCGGCCGCTTGCCGCGTGTGAATTGCTGGGCTCCGGGGTGAAATGATCGCTGTCCACCTCGAGGTACAGGAACAGATATCGATCGGTCATGCCGGCCTGCAGCCTTGCGGCCAAGCGGTCCGAGGAAGCCATGGGCGCAAGATCCGCGGGGACATCCCAGTCGTCGCGATAGCCGTCCAGCAATGGCTCGCTGTGCAACGGGAACACGTAGATATCGCCCTGAGCGGCGTCGAAGGCCTGATCGTCAGGTTTGGGGAATACCCGCTGAGGTTGCGCCGACAGCGCGCGCGCGATGGTGTCGGCGCTCGCCAGCAGTGCATTTTCCTGCGCCACCCGCAACGCCGTCTCGAGCTCGCGCGCATATTGGCAGCCGGCCCACGGCAGCACCAGCGTTGCCAGCGCCACCAGCAGCAGTTGGAATCGAATGCTCACTCGACCCAGCGGTAGCCCATGCCGTACACCGTCTGAATCGCGTCGAAGTCGGCGTCAATCTGCTGGAATTTACGCCGCACGCGCTTGATGTGCGAGGTGATGGTGTTGTCATCCAGCACCACATTCGCGGCGTCCATCAACTGCTGCCGATTCTTGACGTGGCCGGGATTACGCGCCAGGGCATGCACGATCCAGAACTCGGTCAGCGACAGGGTAACCGGCGCGCCTTTCCAGGTGGTCTGCATCTTCTCCCCGTCGATGGCGAGCGCGCCGCGGCGCACGATCTCGGCGGAACTTTCCGGGCGGCGCAGCGCGTCGATGCGCCTGAATAGCGCCGCGACCCGCGCCGCCAGGTGCGGCAGGCTCACGTCCTTGGTCAGAAAGTCATCCGCCCCGAGGCGCAGGCCCGACACGGCATCCAGCTCGCTGTCGCGCGCGGTCAGAAAGATGATGGGCAGCTCCGCCGAAAGAGCGCGCAGTTCGCGGCACAGGTCGAATCCGCCTTCGGCCTCATCCTCCAGGGAGATGTCGATGATCGCAAGGTCCGGTAGGTGGGTGAGGAAGGCCTGCATGGCGAGCCGGCGATTCGCATAGGTCTTGACCTGGTAGCCCTGTCTGCTCAAGGCGGCCGCATAATTTTCCCGCAGCGCAGGCTCGTCCTCGACCACGGCAATGAGCTTTTTCATCGGCAAATCATAGCCGATGGCAGGGGCTGGCTAGAGCCAAGATCCGCGGCGCCACGATTGGTCAGAATTTGCCCGAAGCGCGCCCGATTTTGGGCCCCGGGATTCCACCCTCGCGGCCGACACTTAAGGACCAGAGTAACCATCGAGGAGCGCCTCATGCGCAAAACGAATGTCTGCCCCCTGCAGCGCGAAGGCTCGCTCAACTGGCTGGCGCTCGGCCTATTGCTCGCGGCATGGAATGCCGCCGACGATGCTCCGGCCGTTAAGGCCCGTCGGCCGGATTCCTTGCGCGGCTACACCCAAGTTTCGGTACGAGCGGCACAGCGTGCCGGCGCAAATTTCTTTACGAAGGTCACAAAATCGTAAACAGACTGTAAAGCTTCGTATCTCTAATGGCGCTGCCGCGGCTCGCCTATGAGATATGATCGCTCACGAAACTAATAAGCAGATTTTGATCGTCGATCGGGATGTTGCTGCAGTGGAAGCGCTGCGCCATAGGCTGACTGAGGTCGGCTTCGCCGTGCGCGCCATCGCCGAGGGGTCAGCGGCAGTCCTGGCAGTGGCGGAACGACCGCCGCACCTGGTCATCATCGATTGGAATATGCCGGGTTTTGCCGCCTTGGAAGTGATTCAGGGCATCCGCAAGGCGCGCCTGCCGCAGGCCGCGAGACTGATCATCCTGTCGGCGTTGTCGGCGGAACAGGATGTGGTGACCGGGCTCAATCTGGGAGCCGACGATTACATCGCCAAGCCGTTCTCCTTGCGCGAGGTGGTTGCGCGCGTGTTCGCCGTGTTGCGCTCCCGCCCCCGTGAAGATCTTCAATCCATGCTCAGCTGCCATGAGCTGGTGCTGGATTCCGCCGCCAACCGGGTGACCGCGCGCGGGCAGCCCATAAACTTGCGCGGAGTCGAGTACCGGCTGCTGGAGTTTTTTATGTCGCATTCGGGGCGCACCTTCAATCGCCATCAGCTGCTCGACCATGTGTGGGGTGACGACAGCGAGGTCGACGAGCGCACGGTCGACGTCAACGTGCAAAGGCTGCGCAGGATTCTGGCCGAATCGGGCTACCAGGAATACATCCAGACCGTGCGCGGCTATGGCTACCGATTCTCCGCGCCCACCGCCGATCGAGTGGAATGAGCAGCGCATCACGATTTTAGTGTTCCACGCTACGTTCCACGCGTAAGTACCCTGATTGTCAAGAAATCTTCTTCCTCGAGTCACAGATCCGTAACACCGCATCGCCAACCTTCGGGCGTGGAAAACGCGAATCTGCCGCTGCGATTGAGAACCGTCTTTATCTCGGACATCCATCTGGGATTCAAAGGCTGCAGCGCCGATTTGTTGCTCGATTTCCTGCATCATGTGGAGATGGATCGCCTGTTCCTGGTGGGCGACATCATCGATGTCTGGAGCATGCGCAAGAGCATGTATTGGCCGCAGTCGCACAACAATGTGCTGCGCACCATTCTGGGCAAGGCCAAACGCGGCACCAAGGTCATTTTCGTGCCCGGCAATCACGACGAAATATTCCGCGATTTCGATGGCGCCGTGTTCGGCAATCTAGAAATCCACCGCGAATACATCTATCGGGGCGCCGACGGCCGGCGCATGCTGGTCATGCACGGCGACGAATTCGACAGTGTGGTGAAGTGCAGCCCCTGGTTGGCTAAGTTGGGTTCATCGATTTACGACCTGCTGCTCGCAGCCAATCCGTACATCAACTGGGCGCGGCGTCAGTTTGGCCTGCCCCACTGGTCGCTGTCGGCGTACCTCAAGAACAAGGCCAAGACCGCGGTTCAGTACATCGGCAGCTTCGAAGACGCGGTTGCGCAGGCCGCCCGCAAGCGCGGCGTCGACACCGTGGTCTGCGGCCACATTCACCGCGCGGAAATGCGCGACATCAATGGAATTCTGTATTGCAACGATGGCGACTGGGTCGAAAGCTGCACCTCGCTGGTCGAGGATATGAACGGCAAGCTGCGCCTGATCGACTGGCCCAAATTGCGCCAGGCGGTTCCGGTTGCTGGCATCGCGGATCCTGTGGGTCAGGCGGCTTAGAATGAGCGACCTGCTGCAATCGACGTTGCGAAGTCCGCGCTGGCAGGCGTTGCAGCGCAGCCTGGCGGAGTCCATTGCCGCCGCCAATATCCATGCCGATGTCATTGCCAATGCCATAGCCAATGCCAAGGCGCCCTCGTCCGCGGGCGGCAGTTGGTTGGAGCGTGTTCGCTGCCCGGTGCTAAAGCCTGCGCCGCATTGCGGGATGGGGACCACTCCCATTACATGAACTGCCGCATTTTTGTCCCCAAATCGTCATCTTGGGTAGGCAAGATCCGGGCATGAGCAGTCAGGAACTGGAGAACAGCCAGGAGCTGGAATGGCGCCGGCTCTATCAAGCCAGCATCGTTGCGCGCGAACGCGTGCGCCAAGCCGAGGCATTGCAAGCGCGCATCATGGAGAAGTTGGAACGTCTCGAAGAAAGCATGATGGCCGAAGACGGATTCAAGTTCGGTGGAGCGACTCGTGAGCGACCGATTCGTGGATGGTGATGCCGCGGTGAATCTTCTGGAGCGCCGCTGGTTCGCAGCCGACGCCGCCGCCAAGGCGATGCAGTCCGAATGCGTAGTGCTGAAGGCGGTGGTACAGCAAGCCCAGGCGGATTTGACCCTGGCGCAGTCGCAACTCGCGACTCTGGAGGCGTTGCGCGATGGCCTGGGGGAAGAACTCGCGGCGCTCGACTTGAATCCTCGCGGGGCTATGTCGGCAGCCTGATTTTTCTATCTTATGACAACCTTCGGGCAATCAAGCGGCCTGCCGGGCCGCAACGGGCGATCAGCATCGCGCGGGTAACAAAAATGAAACTTTGGGGCGGTAACAGAAGTGACATTATTGTCCCGGAGTATCACTCGTTTGTGATCCGTGCAGCGCCTTAGAAGTCGCGGATCCGAATTACATAGCGGATGACCGGCCTACGCGAGTGCCGGAATTTAAGCCACCGTGGGATCGATTGACGGAATAGTCATCGACACACGTTCGTTGACGCAGGAATTTTGTGTGTTGCAAGCGACCAGAGCGTGCCGTTGATGGTATCCAAGACACTCCGGGGAATCATGGCAATCTCACTGCTGCAATCTTCGCTCATGGCCCGATCCGCGGAGCAGCCCCCACAGACCCAGAACCCGGCCTTAAGCCCCGCGCCCGCAGCGCCTGCTGAAGCGGCCCCGGTGAAGTACTTTCCCATCATGGAGTATCAGGTCGAGGGCAATACCCTCATGCGCACCATCGACATCGAGCGTGCGGTGATGCCGTTTCTGGGCGAGGGCAAGAGCATCAAGGACGTCGAGGCGGCGCGCCAGAACCTCGAAAAAATCTATCACGACCATGGCTATCAAACGGTTCTGGTCAATATCCCTCAGCAAGAGGTGAGCAGTGGAATCGTGCGCCTGAGCGTGGTGGAAGCACCGGTCGGGCAATTAGCGATCAAGGGCTCGAAGTACCACTCGCTGGAGACCATCGAAGCCACGGTGCCGCAATTGCAGGGCGGCGTGGTTCCGAACTTCAACGAGGTGCAGAAGGAACTGGCGCAGGTGAATCACACCGATGACCTGCACGTCACTCCGGTGCTGCGCGCCTCCGCCACGCCGGGACAGGTCGATGTCGACCTGAACGTGCAGGATACGCTGCCGCTACACGCCATGGTCGAAGCCAACAACCGCTACAGCGCCAATACCAGCGAGCTGCGCCTGATCGGCGAAGTGAGCTACGACAATTTATTTCAGCGCAACCAAAGCATCAGCGTCGAGTATCAAACGGCGCCGGAACATCCGGACCAAGCCAAGATTTGGTCGGTGTCCTATGTCATCCCCACGCAGAGCGGCTTGGTCTGGGCTCTTTACGCGGTGCGCTCCGACAGCAACATCGCGGCGGTGGGCGACTTGGATGTGATCGGCGACGGCAGCATCTATGGACTGAGGCTGATCGACCCACTGCCCTCGAGCAACCCGAGTTTCTATCACAACTTCACCGCGGGCATCGACTACAAGGACTTCAAGCAGGACGTGACGCTGCAGGGCTCGGATACCCTGGCCTCGCCGGCCCAATACGCGCCCTTCACCTTGCAATACACAGCAACCTGGTTGGGACAGCCAGTCCCTGCGCATCAGACGGCCGCCACCACCGGGGCCCGCAGCAGCACCACCTTCGATCTGGGAACCAATTTCCTGATCGACGGGTTTGGTACGGAAGGCGACCAGTTTGCCGTCAAGCGCGCCGGCGCCTCACCGACGTATGTGATCTTTCATCCCGGACTGCAGCGCCAGCAGGTGCTGCCTTTTAGCTGGAGCCTGGTCGCCAAGGTGGACGGGCAGGTGGCGAGCGGGCCGCTCATCAGCAACGAGCAATTCGGAGCGGGCGGCGTCGAGAGCGTGCGCGGCTATACCGAGTCCGAGCGGCTCGGCGATAACGGCCTGAGAGGCTCGCTGGAATTGCGCACGCCGCAATTGCTGTATGGGCGTCCGCGCTTCACCGGTTCGTATTTCTACATATTTTTCGATGGCGCGCGGGTGCGGATTCTCGAGCCGCTACCGGCGCAGCGAACCGGCTATGACCTGGCAAGCGAGGGTATCGGCTTCCGCTTCAGGTACGGCGGCCTGTCCACGGATCTCGACGGCGCTCGCGCCGACACCCAAGGCTATGTCACCCGTATCGGCAGCTACAGCGCGCAATTCCGAGTCAATTATGCCTGGTAGCGCCACAGCACAAGGTCCTAGAGTCCCAATGATCAAACTGTTGAAAATTCTCTCCGTGATGCTGCTGCTCGCTCCCGCGCTCGCGCAGGCCTGGTGGAACCCGGACTATAAGCAGCGCACGTCGGTGGTGTTGAATACTTCGAGCGTCGGAGTCGCGCTGCAGGAAACCTTTACCAATACCCCGATCCCGGTGCGCCTGCACTCCGGCAATTTCGATTTCGTCGGCGCCAAGGCCGATGGCTCCGATCTCAAGGTCATCGCGGGCGATGACAAGACTCCGCTGAAGTTCTGGATCGAGCGTTACGACAGCGTGAATGAACTGGCGGTGCTGTGGGTGCAGGTTCCCAGCATCCTGCCGGGCACCGACAAGAACACGATCTATGTGTATGCGGGCAACGATAAGGCCGTGGCCGAGGCCGGCAACGCCTCAGGCGTGGTTGATGCAGCGACGCTCGCCGCGTTTCACTTCGCGGAGAAGGACGGCATCGCCGCCGACCAGACCGGCACCATCAAGGCCGCCGCCGCCACCGCGGTGGAATTGAACGGCCTCATCGGCCCGAGCGCGCGGCTTGCCGGGACCGCCATCGTCTGGGCCGCGAACGACAAGATCAAACTCGCCCCGGGGGCGCCCTTCAGCATTTCCCTGTGGGCGAGGCCTGATGCCGCCGCAGCAGGCGTGCTGTACGCGCAAGGACCTCTGCAGTTGGCGCTGGCGGCCGGAAAGCTCACCGCAAAACTCGGCGCGATCACGGCGAACGGCGGCGACATCGCGTCGGCAACCTGGTCGCAGATCGTGCTGACGGCAGGCGCCGGCAAGCTGACCGTGTACGTCAACGGTGTGCAAGCAGGGCAGGCGGACTTGGCGGGCGCAGTGCCCGCAATCAACGGCGAAATCCGGGTAGGCGAGGGCTATCAAGGTCTGCTGGACGAGCTTGAGATTGCCGATACGGTGCGCAGCGTCGATCGGATCAAGCTCGACTATGCCGCGCAGAGCGCCGATGCCAAATTGATCGCCAGCAAGACCGAATCCCCGGGCGCTGAAGCCGCCGGCAGCAACAGCTACTTTGGAATTCTGTTCAAGAGCCTGACGCCGGATGCCTGGACCATCATCGGCATTCTCGGCGTCATGTTCGCGATCGCAGTGGTGGTGATGATCGGCAAGGCTCTGTACGTCAGCCGCACCGATAAGGCGAATCAGGTATTTTTAAAGCAGTTTCGCGACAGCACCGACGTGCTCAAGCTCGCCAGCGCGAAGGATAGCGAGCAGTTCGCATCGTCCTCGCTGTATCGGCTGTACCGTGCCGGCATGCGCGAGTTGATCAAGCGCAAGGTGGGCGCGAACGAGGCGGGCGTGGTCGAGCACCGTCTGTCCGGTCCCTCGCTGGATGCGGTCAAGGCCACTATCGATGCCGATTCGGTGCGCGAGGGCTACGCGCTGAATTCGCAAATGGTGCTGCTGACCATCGCGATTGCCGGAGGCCCGTTCTTAGGGCTGCTGGGCACGGTAGTCGGCGTCATGATCACCTTCGCCTCGATCGCCGCAGCCGGCGATGTGAACGTCAATGCCATTGCGCCGGGCATTGCCGCGGCGCTACTGGCGACGGTGGCGGGCTTGAGCGTCGCCATTCCCTCGCTGTTCGGTTACAACTATCTCGCCTCGCGCATCAAGACCATCTCCTCCGACATGCAGATCTTCGTCGACGAGTTTGTGACCCGCGTCGCCGAAGATTACGGGGTGCACTGATGTCGGCCGGCCCGCAGGAAGCCAATGCACTGTACGACGACATCAACGTCACGCCGATGTTGGATCTGGCCTATGTGTTGCTGGTGGTATTCATCATCCTGACCACGGCCGCGGTGCAGGGCGTGCGCGTGCACGCGCCGATTACCCAGGCCGCCAACAATCTCGGCAAGCCGCAAACCCGGGCAATTACCATCACCTCGGACGGCGCCATCTTCCTGGATGCCTATCCGGTGAGCATCGAGCAGTTGCGCACCAGCCTTGCGCAGTACAAGGCGGCCAATCCCAATCTTCCGGTGGTGCTGAAAGGCGATGCAGCCGCGCAGTATCAGACCATCATGGATGTTCTGGAGGTGGCGAAGAGCCTGGATATCACCGAGATCGGCCTGGTCACGAAGCGGGCGGCCTTGTAAATGCAAGTCCATAACGATTCCAAGCCGTACGACACCATCAACGTCACGCCGATGTTGGATCTGGCCTATGTGTTGCTGGTGGTGTTCATTCTCATGACCACGGCGACCATTCAGGGGCTGACGATTTCCATG
>Ga0302326_10002856_pt1 | contig 41514 bp, 51 predicted proteins | sample Palsa_T0_3_FD_202264 | JGI IMG/M metagenome (GOLD analysis project Ga0302326, IMG submission 202264) | Peat permafrost microbial communities from Stordalen Mire near Abisko, Sweden - Palsa_T0_3 | ecosystem: Environmental > Terrestrial > Soil > Palsa > Peat permafrost | place: Sweden: Abisko... | reverse complement strand
GGCGTGCGACACTGCCGTGGGTCCGCTGCAGGGCCAGGACGGCGTCGCGAACCTTTCGCGAGCATTTCTTATGGCCGGCGCCCGTGCCGTGATATCGACGTTATGGCAGGTCGACGACAGTTCGTCATTGTTTCTCATGAAGCAGTTTTATGCACACCTTACGGCGAACCAGTCGGCAGCATCGGCTCTGACCGCAGCCAAACGTGACATGCTGCGGACACTCGGGGACAAAGCGCTGCCCTACCAGTGGGCCGGGTTCACAATCGAAGGTGCGGCAGGACGGCCAACTTCGTTGAATGCGGGCGATGAGTAGATGACGATAGATTCAAAGCAGCGCGCCCAGATTCTACAAGCCATAAAGAAGCTGGTTCTCGCCCACCACATCAACGTCGCCGGAATCGATTACGGCGCTTGGATTGAGCGCGTCGATGCTCAGACGGCAGAGTTGCTCACCACGGATGTTGCTGGTTTTGAGCGGCGAGTACGAGAGCTTCTGACGGAACTCAAAACCAGCCACACAGTTTTCTATCACTCGCTCCCGAATGAATCCTTACCACAACATACGATAAATGCGAGCCTACGGGATCTGTTGCGAAACGGCGAACGCAAATGGATGTTTCTGGATGTGTTCGAAGATGGACCTGCTTATGTCGCCGGAATCAAGCCTGGAGATATCCTGGACGCGGTGGATGGAACGCCTTGTCTGCCCCCCTCTACGCCTTACTTTGGCATGGGGCAAACTCACAAGCTGCTTGTCACGAAAGTCGGCACGGAGAGCGCGACGGAGTTAGCGGTGGAGGTACCCAAGCGAAGAGGAACACGCCAGCGCCCACCACTCGTCGAACCAAAGAGCCCGATCCACGCGAAAATCGGGCAAAACGTAGGGCTTCTCAAGATCACCTACTTTCCCGGTGCCATGGGAATGAGATTTGCGACCGCACTTGATGGAGCGGTTAACGACTTCAAAAGGCAAAACTGCGACCGCCTGATCATCGACCTGCGCGGGAATATAGGCGGAAGCCTGGGATTCGCTCGTCTCGCCAGTTATATGTGTCCCGGCCAGATCGCTATCGGCCACAGTCTCACGCCGAAGCGTCTACGAAACGGCTATGACTCCGCGGCGCTGCCCCGCGAGCCGATGCCCCGCAACCGGCCGGAGCTCCTCGTGACACTCGCTCGCTACGCCATCCGCGACAAATCATTGATGCTTCTCACGCAGGGCCTTGGTGCACAGCCCTTTCACAACCGGATTGTCTTGCTGGTGAACGAATGGACAAACAGCGCAGCGGAGATGGTTGCGAATTTTGCGGCCGAGAATCATCTGGCAACCCTTGTCGGCCAGAAGACCCATGGCAACGTTCTTGGGGCAACGAATTTCAAGCTCCCTGGCGGCTATTGGCTCCGCCTTCCTATTTTCGGCTGGTTCACCTCAAAGGGCCACAGTCTTGAGGGAAATGGTGTTGATCCAGATGTCGAAATCTCTTCAGACAGTCTGGCTGTTGGCCGAGATGACCAAATGACAGAGGCCGTGGAGATCGCGAGTGGACTTTGAGTCGCCTCCCGAACCGCCGTGTCAGGGCGATAGGCTGCGGTTAGGCGCGATTGAAAAAGACGGGCGTTGTCCGACAGGCAGGCGGCGCAGCTCCTGGGACAGTAGACCTGTCGGAGTCAGGCAGACGATTGCACTTGAGCCTTAGATTAAGCGACAGTGCACCAATTCACATCAGCGAGACACCGACTATACGCTCAGGTGGCTTCGTGAGTCTAGCCGTGCGTTAAACAAAATCCCGAGTCCACGGTCGGTAGTTTGATATCTATCGCTTGTAGCTATCAAACGGTGTTGTGGAGGTTGGTTCTGCCGCAGAGCCCGCCAACGGCCGCGTCCCTTTGGCGACGAGCCGAAATGAACCTCTCTGCTCTGGTATGTATCGCTTGAACTGTACAGAAGAAACGCGTGCCAGATCTGACTCGTCTTCGATCTGAACCTGCTCGGCTTCCATGTCCTTTATTAGTCCTTCAAGTGCGGCCATGAGCTGAGGCGATAGTGCGGGTGCTGGATCTCGCCACTTGCGGCCCTGATGGCGGTCCTAAAGCTCAGCGACGGTGCAAGCCGGATCGTCAATGGGGGGCGTCCTTGCGTAGATCAGAAGGCCCTTGTCCTTGTCTTCATCCGGCAGCGCTGAGTATCGGTCCACGAGTTTGCGCAAAGATTGTTTGAGCACCGGCCCATGGACCAGGGTTTGGTCGCTCCTCAGGAAGAACTTAGCGGTCCTCAGATGGAGCCTGTCGGATGACACAAATACGTTGCAAAACGGCACGTAATGGAAATAGGTGATGTCAGAACGTGAGTTCGGGTCGTACGAAATCAAGGCGTACTCGTGGGCTATTGCGAAGAAGGCTTCGACCCGTAGGATGAAAGATGCGTACGGTGCGAAGTCAGTCAGCGCCGGTTGATTGACTGTATTCCACCTTTCCAGCACCGTTCTTTCCGTCCGTGGATTTGCCCCTAGTGCGATGAGGGCGAGCTTTACCAGGTCTCGTTGATGGTCGCGGCAGTTTACGAGCTGAAGGGCAAGAGCATGGGCTTGTTCCAACGAGGTACAAGGCTGTAGAAGCCTTAAGCGTTGAGGAATCAACTCGCCTCAGCTTCTGCCGCCACGATTTTGCGAAGCTTCGCTCGCGTGAAAGAAACTGACGATTCTGCCATCGCTCAAATGCACTGTGTTCGGGACCAGGATTCTGTACTATTCCCTTCTGTCCTCGAAATGCCACAGTTTTCGCACGGGAGAGAAACATACGTCCGTCCATCAAAACCGGCGTTCCCATCAATTCTCTGACGGCAAATGCGGGATGGAAGAGCATTGGGGCGCTATTCGTGCTGGGAATCTTGCTGCTAATGATCCGCACTTCGTCATCTGGAGAGCGTCGAGAACGACCTGTCTTTTCGAGATCGGAAAGGGTCTCGACGTAGAAGATAGGGGATACGACTGCGGAGAAGAAATGGTCCAGGAGAACTGCCTCGTCAAGAGACAGCGATTGCAGGAACGATTTGTCGAACAGGAGTCTCGGTCCCATTATCATCCGTCACCTTCATGCCCACCATTTTAGCGGGTATTGGAAAGCCCGGGAAGGAGTCGCTCGTCTCAGCGTAAGGGATATCGCATGCCCCTCACGGTCTAAAGCGTTCATTCGGGGACGAGGGCTTTCGCTTTCCTGCGTTGGGTCTGGTCAAAGGACATTCGGCGTCAAGCCAAGTTGCCGGAAACGGCCTACGCTTCATTCTGCCTGAACCGGACGACGAGCGGGCATCACATCCGCGAAATACCGAGTCAGCGGACGGCCCAGTGAATGAGCGCAAGAAGCCGGGAAGTACATTTTGGCCTTGGCTGACATGTAATCGAGTGTGCAGGCTGAAACGTGCTATAGAACGCTCATGGGCTCGCCACCCGAAAATGACGGCGAGCGTTCCTCGTTGTGTTCGGATTCGTTCTCAGAACAGCGAGAGTTGACAGTCTGCCTCAACAACAACAGGCCGTCGTCGAGGCGACTCCTTCTCGACCCGCGCTCCAAAAACCAAGGCCGTAGCGGCGCCATCGACTGTGACCACTTCGGTCAACGGAGGCGCGACCAGTTCCTCTGTGAGCTCGTCATCGAGCGCAGACGAGGGCGACAGTAGCCGACCGTGTTGCTCTTGAACGGCCTTCCATACGGCAGACGCAGATTCGCCTACTCCCTTTTGGGTGACCAGTTCGCGTGCCATCGCCGTGAGTACGTCGTCATCGTCTTCGATCCCCTGGAGACCCTCGTTTGAAAATTTCCCCTCCATGGCCAGCGAGACGAGCAGCTTCTTGCCCATCAACCGGAGGCACGACGTCTGCATCGTCTCGTTGTACGTCAGGAAGCGCACGACGACATTGGACCGTTGTCCGATCCGCCACGAGCGGCGGCTCGCCTGGCGCAAAGTGTAAATCGAATATCCCGTCTGCACGAAATAGATTGAGGGTGCCCAGAGCAAGTCCATCCCAACGGAAACCAGGCGAGGGTGCGCCACGCACACTTGCATTCCGTTACGAAGCTCGCGCTCGTACCAGGCCTCGCGCTGATCGGGAGGCACTTGAGTCGTAAGTATAGAGACCCGGATGCCTTCGCGCGAAAGAACCCGTTCGAGCCGGCGCGTCACGTCCCTTTTTGCTGTGTACACCGCGTAGATCTGGCATTTTCTGCCGCGGGCGAGGTCGGCCTTTACGCACTCCACCAGTCGGCGCTCCTTCGCGTAGGCAAAGTCCTCGCTGAGATCCTCGGTTCGAGCGATCAGAAATGGTACGCGTCGATGCAGCTCAGGGTCGTATTCGGTCCCGATCAGATCACCGAAGCCGTACGGCCGGTCCGGATAAGCGAGCAGTGCATTCAAGGCCGTGCTGATTACGGAATGGTTTCCGCGATGCTCTTCCAGCGCCTCTTTGATCTGCTTCTCTAGGTCCACATATGCTTTCGCCAGCGGCTCGTCCATGTCCACGTCGATGACTTCTTCGCGATAAGCTGGCAATTCACCGGAGATGTCCTCCAATGAAACGAACGCGCCGAGCTCCATGAGAAACTTACCGAACAGCAGTGGCGATGCACCCGGTTTGCGTTTGACCTGCTTGGTCACCTTCGCCTTCGAGCAGGCGTTCTCTTCGGGCGCAATGATTGTCACTCGCTCAAGTACGCCGTATGTCTCTGCGAAGTTGCGGATCCCGGATTCACCCCATTCGTAGCCTTCGGTGACCATCTTGTGCGGTTCTAGGCGATAGAGCACATTAAAAAGGTCGTCCGCGTAACCGCCCATCAGGGTCCCGGTGAGCACCGCGATTCTGTCCACCGACCTCGCCAAGGTCCCTAGCGCGTTGCCTTGCGCTGTGTCGTTCGAAAGTTCGTGCACTTCATCCGCGATGCCGTAGTTGAAGAAATCTGGCATGTAGCGCCCAATAAACTCAAGCGGCGCGAAGCGCCGGATACGTCCACCGTCTGCTTGCCAAAGCGGACTGTACATCGCGCGTCGATTCTTCCCTCGGTCTTCCCCGGCGTCGCCGATAATCTCGCTCTTCCGCACCTTTTCAAATTCGTTTGCGAGCACGCGCTCATCGTTCACTACCAGCGGAGCACCCGTATCGGGGTTGATGACGGTTCCCAAGCACGGGCCGGACTTCGCCAACGAGTAACAATGCCTCCAGAAGAAGGACAGCTTTGCCCTGTCCCGGCCAACGACAAAGAAGGACGGACCTGGGCAGATCTTTTGCCAGCGATCGCGCGCCGATTTCGAGTTTTTCCGCAGTCGCAGATCCGTTAGCGTTGTGTGCAAACCTTCGCGCACAATCCGGCCGTTTCGATAGCGAACTTCGTTGATCCCATTCGGGCTGGCGTTCGATCGTGCCGATGTTCGCAAGCCATCGATGACGAAGACGCGCACGCCGGGGATGGTGATCAGGACCTCCCGGCACCACTTCCCGACAATATTGGGCGGCGCCATCACCAAGGCGGTATATGGTCGACCAGCCGAACGCACATGGATCGCGGATAGCGCCATGAGTGTCTTGCCGGTTCCACATTCCGCAATGACCGCGGCGGCCCGGGCTACTTGCCAGCGCTTCACTATACCCGAGGCCGCGAGACGCTGGGCAGCAAAGGGGCTTCGCAACAAGGTGTTGAATCGTTCCGACACAGGATCCTGGGGAGCCTGGAGTGCAGGGTAAATTTTCAGAATCCTGTCGCCCAATTCCTGCGAGAATTGGCTTAAATATTCAGGGATGCTTGACGGGTTGCTCATGTGGATCTCATTCGGGTTGTGTGGACGTGCCCACCCTGCGGCGAACAAAAGGCGAACAGTGCTGGTATACTTTGAGGCGTGGTCGGGACTCGCTGCCGCGTCAGCTACCTGGATTCGAGAAACGTCGAGCACGCTGTGGATGTCACCGCTGACTCGCTCTTTGAGGCGGCCGCGGTTGCCGTAAGAGCGTTCCGGGAAGGGGCCCTGGTAGAAGAGTTGCCCGTGCCCGGCACGGAGTTGCGGATCATGGTTTCTCCGCTTCCGGTCGAGCACAGAGTTCGTTTAAAACGTTTGGAACAGTGGGCTCAAACCAGTACGGTAAAAAGCCCTGTGGAGATGCTGCGACGAGAGCGCGTACGCGAGCTGTTGGGGCTCAAGAACGAGCCCGTCAGGTGAGCCGGGCCGCGCTGAATGACTGCCAGGGAATCGAGCCGCCCTCATCAGGAATCTCGATTGTCTTGTCCTTCACGGCCTCCCCGATCCACTGCAAGAACTCCTCCTTGGTTCCGACAACAGCGATTGGGCGGTATGCTAAGCCATCCAACTGCTGAATACGGTTCTTCTGTTGCAGCGCGGTCCAAAACCAATTCGCCCAAGAGGGATGAACCGGTAGCCCGAGCCGTTGCGAAATTCGGTACAAAACAAATTCCGGATCGTCTTCGCACAAGATTATCCGTCCGACATCGGTTTCATCCGCCACCTGGGCCGAGAGGGCGACCAGATGACGCACGTTGCGGCTCCGGCCAGCCACGGCTATGGTGCCGCGGAAGACACGTGGATCCTTTCCCAGCGTCACTCTTCGCTGATCGAGGTCTGGTCCCGAGACAGTCACCCAATCCTGGGCGGCAATTCCGGCCCATATGGCGCCGATGTCGACGTCGTTCCCGAACAGCGAGACCAGATGGCAGGTACCCGAGGCTTCCTCATTCTCAGCGGGTTCGCCGATGAATCGGTCTAGCGCGACGCGGATTCGCGTTCTCGTATCTGTGAGCTGCCTTTCGAACTCCAACCAGCCAAAGCGCTCGTGTGCGTTCTTCATGCTCCGTACTCCCTTCATGGAACGGGTCGCGGAGCGGATCAGGAACTACTCAAGCGTGCCCGTTTCGCCGGTCGCGAAGACGAAGGAAAGCTCCTGGACGAAGCGTTCCCGCTCGCGGATCACAGTTGTTCCATCCTCTTCTTCCTCGGTAAACTTCGTCGTAACCTTTTTGCTTTTCCAGGCCGCGATGTGGCGCTCTTCGCCCAAGCCAAAGATGCCGTTGATCAGACCGGAACAAGCGACCAAGCCCACTTGGCCCCCATGCAATGGCGTGAGTGGCCTTCCTCCGATCACCGCAGGTTCCGGAGCCAAAATTCGCGCAGTTTGCCGGTAGGCCAGTGAGTTCGCAACCAGGTCCTCCAAATCATCGAGAGGCAGGCCCTTAAACGTCAGCACTACCGGCCCACTCGTCGGCACGGTGTATGGGTCGTCGCACGAATCTGCCAGCTCCGGCAAGCGCCTGTACTCGCGTCCGAGCATGGTAAAGCGATAACGGCCCTCGCTGATCTCGCGGTCACGAAGTTGTTCGCGCTCTCGACGCGTGCGCCGGACGCCAGCAATGAGAACCTGGCGATAGCGAACCGACTCCGAATCGGACGGGCGAAACACCTGGACATGTTTGAAGTGCGAAGCCAGGATTTGCGCACAATCGGTCGCGCGCTCGGCTGGAATCACGAGAAGCAGAACTCCGCCGGGTATCAACCACCGGAAGGTGTGATTCAAGAACACGGCCTCAAGTCGTTCCCGCGTGTTTCCAGCAAGCGCCCAGTCATACGGGGGATTGCAAAAGCTGAGCGAAAACGACTCGACCGCGCAATGGGTTTCCAGACAGTTCCCCTGAATGATCCGGGTTAGTGAGGGACCGGCTTGCTCTGCGCGATAGGCATCCAATTCAATTCCGTAGCGCCTTGCGCTGGAATCCCGGGTGATCGCGGCAAACGCCGCGCCGTCTCCGACGCAAGGATCCAAGGCTGAGAACGACTCGGCCGGGAACCGCAACAGATTTCGGATTCGCTCCGCTTCTCTGAGCGGCAGAGGATAGTAATTGCAGCGAATTTTAGCGTTGAAGCGGGACACCTTAGGACTCCTATATGTTCTGATTCGTGGTGGTGGGTGATACGGTCGTCGTGCTTGTTGTCGCATCGCCGGGCGACGACAGCGCGGCGATAAGATAGAGCCAGGATGTGATCACAACCTGGCTGTCCTTCTTCAGCTACTGGCCCCATTCAATCAGGTCGATCTTGCCGCTGAGATGCCATGCCCGATCGTGATCTCACTCGCCCTCGAATATCGCAGATTGGTTTCCGTTCCGTTTGCGGAGAGAGCCTGCTGTGAGCGCCATACTCACCAAGCCCCGGCTCGGCTCCGTGTGGGCTCGTTTCGCCGGGTTCATCAGAGAAACCGTTACGGCCAATCCCGAACTCTTCCTGCCCGTGTTCTTGCTGTTCGTCTGGAAGATCACGGCGATTGCGTTGAAGCCGACGACCCTGGGGCTCGCCCTGCTGCTGACCCTGCTTTTATTGGCGTATGGCTATCGTGTGCTCGGAAAGACGCCGTGGCTTCGTCGCTTAGGCTGGATGTCCCCGCGTAAAGGGTTCTGGCTTTATGGCGTTCTCGCCGGCGTCGCTTCCGGCGCTGCCGTGTGGTCAATCGCCAGATTCTTCCACGAGTCCCTGGGTAGTGTTCCTCCCCCGCATCGGGTCCTCTTGGCGATCGCGTCCGGCCCCATGTTGGAAGAAATGCTGTTTCGAGGCCTGCTCTTCTGGCTGGTCTTCGAGCTTTTGAGCCGCCGTGGGGTGTCGAGGGTCGCGGCCCTCAGCGCGACTGTACTCGTCATCGCGGTAGGTTTCGCTTTCTCCCACATTGGCAGGACCGGGCTTAGCCTCTACACAACAATTCTCACCGGGATTGCATTTGGCTGGATGCGGGCACAATCCGGATCCACGGCGCCCGCCGCCCTCATGCACGCCGTCTACAATTTAATGCTCTTGTATTGTGCGACGTTTTAGGGCCTCGTCATGAGCACTGCCCTTTCCTGTCTGGTATCCCTGGCGAAATCGACATGATCCGCGGTGGCGCAGTTTCTTACCGCATGGACACTTGTGGTCCATTCGCTTCAAGACGGCAACTATTTTCCGATACCAGTTATCGCCGGTGCTCATCGAGATGCCGAGACCATCGCACGCCTCCCGGATTGTCTTTCCATTGACGAACACCAACCGATGAAACTCCGGTTTCTTCGACTGGATCGGATGGTTGATTCCACCCCGGAAACTCCGGTCTATGACGAAGCTTCGTTGGCAGTCCGGGTTCACGCAACGCCACCCTCTTGTGCCGGAGCTGTTGCGTCCCCGGCTTTGTGTTTTTCCACCGCAAAAGATGCAAGTTGGATTGGATATCGCAGCCCCGACGCGATTCCTCGCGAAGATCAGGTCGAACAATGCGTTCAGCAGATGTTCCCGGCATTCTTGAGCATCGCGCGCCCAGACGATCAGCGTGCCTTCGGCGTCAGGGGCCCTTACCGGAAATTTGCGTGCGCCGCTGTATCGCCGGTTAAGGCAATGGACGAGCGAAGTTGCCATCTGCGAATTGAATTCGAGATTGAAGTAGCTCATGGCGAGTCCTCCGTCCCCTTACAGCAGTGAAGTAGCTGTGACCGCCTCAATGAGTTGATTTCCTGCTTCCCTGACAGTGTCGGCGGCTGTGGTCTGGCGCAGCCGCCTTGCGTGGGACCCGAGACGCCGGGTTGGCTCGGCAGTCTGCCACGCGCCACCGGTCCCCGACCGCTGACGCCAGCCTCAGAATGTTCGCGAGAAACGTGCTTCAAGATATTCCCCGAGCTTGGCAGTAGCTCGAAACTGCGGAACGGGATCGAGTTCTTTAAATGCCGATGTGAACGCGTTCGACAGGCTCCACATCGTACGCGGCCGGAACTCGTCGTAATTCGGTAAAAAGTAGTGGTCGTGAACACGCCGCGCGAGGTGTTTGGGCACTTCCAGTTGGCTTTCGATGAAGGCCTCGTAGATGATCATCTTTGCGCTGATATCCGTCAGCTCTGTGCATCGCCATGTCTCGACCTGCTTGCGCATGGGCTCGAAGTTCCGTTGCATACGATCGACGCCGACAGAGATCGCATCGACAAGCGAGAACGACTTCGAATGTTTCGCAAGGACGGGAGTAAAATCCCCGCTGAACGCCATGTTGCTGCACACGAACACTCGGTATCCGCAGGTGAGTGCCAGACGCATGGTTTTGTCATGCGAATTGCGAAGCCCTATCGAGAACCGCGCTCCGTGCATCTCGGTCTCAAGATCGAGTACGCCGAACATCTTCATGCCGTCCGGCGATACTGCGTACTCATCGCGAACTACGCCGATGTGACGGAATCCAAGCGTCTCCACGAGCGCCTGGACAATTTCATGATGTGGTACGGGTTGGTGTGTTGCCGTTGCCGGCGGTGTGGGAACGAGAGCCAGTTCTTCTCGATTAATGGTCCGGCCTGCGTACCCGATTAAAGTGCTAGTTTCTGACATAGTATCTCCTGTGTTGCTGAATTGTGAGTTGAAAGGATGCGTTTACCCGACTTGCTTGGCCGAGTAGGGGGAACTTGCGTTGGGCAGATCTTGACGACCTTATGATCCAGGTGAAAAGTGCGTTGTGGTTAGTCCGGCCGCCGCACTCTGCGTCGCATTTTGTTTCCAGACTTTCGGTTCTGTTTTGAGCGCGAACAACGCTCCACAGGTCAAGTTCAAGAGGCCGCTGTTGAGCGCCTCTGTCTTTCCCGCAAAGCACATCGGGTAAGCGAGAGTCTGTGCCGGTGCGACTTCCAGAGTGAAGCCCTGTAAACAATGCGTAAGGCTTGGCGAGTCAGCAGCGTGACTTCGAAGCCCATCACTGGTGGCAAGGGATTTATCACCAGAGATCCGCTCCATCTACTTCATGGTCGTTGCATGGCAATCACCGTATAGGCTTTTCTTTGTCCCAACCCACCGTAGCCTGATGACAGCGAAGTATTGTGCACACTAGATCGGGGTTATGGAAGACTATCCCACTCGAAGAACTGCTCACCATAGCCGATTACGCCCCCCATTTGCTCAAACGAATCTTGCGCTACTAGTCTGACTCCTGGGCTTACGTCGGATTGTTCTTGACGCAACAAGTTGAATAGGGTGGTTCTAACGGTTTGTGAGTCCCACGGATGTTGTCGCTCAAGTTCCTGACGTAAGAGCAGTTGCCGGCGAAGATAGAGCTGGGTACCCGCCCCAAAGCGTCGAAGTGATTCGTGCTGGACAATTGCCGGCAGGCTCGGATTGTAAGAGGCATAAAGAGCTGCTTGATTGCGAAGATTAAAATCTGGGGACGTCAGGAGTCCCTCGAGGTCCTTCTCGTTGCCTCGCATTGCGATCACGGTGGCTGCTCTAAACTTTTTATCCTCAGAAATGAGTGAATGTCGCAGTTTATCCAGAGTCGATTTCGATAGCGGCGATCTTCCAAGGACTTGCGCTGCCTCGCTCTCGTCACTCCCAATAGTTGACAGAAACTCTGTAAACGAATTCGCCTCGCGTCGCATAAACCAAAACATTGAATCATCTATGAGAGAGCCTGGCGACACTTTTCGTAACAGGCTGCTAATTAGGGGGGCCTCCCTTGACTCGTGCGGCAGGTCGGGCTTCTTCGTAGACAAAGCTTCCAAAGCTCTAAATGCCTCGATGCGAAACTCTGCTCGACGAAAGGCAGTCGTCAACTTAGCTACGAGGGGTCGGGCCTGAGTAAGATGTAGTACCCTCACGGTGATCAAGAACTGCATCACCGCATGAGCCCTATCGACGGCCTGTTGCGGGCTAAGTTTCTTATCGTTTGTTTCGTAGGCCAAGAGACTATTTTCAGCGACGTTCTGATCAAGCCATCCCGTCGCTGCTAAGACCGCGAGGATCCGAGGATCGGAGGAAAAACGAGTGGCAAGCTTCACTCTGTTTGATGGATCTGCCGCGACAAAAGCTTCTGCGGCCGCGACTCTAAGGTAAGAGTAGTGTGATGTAAGCAGATATTGAACGCTCGACGGGACTGCTTTCGGGTAGAATTTGGCGGCAGTCCGAAGTTCGGCGGGCAGAACGAGGATTTCCTTGTACGCTCCTTCCGTATCCGAGCTATCCTTTAAAGCAAGCGAGACCAGTCGCTTAAGGTCTCTTCCTAGCCAGTCATCGAAACCAATAGGGCGAACTCTCCAAAGACCGGCGATCCAGTCAAATCTCGCGCTTGCCAACAAAGCATGGGGCTTTAGCGATTCAAAGTATGTTTGCGAAGAAAGTGCGCACCCAGTCCGTAGCAGGGCTGCATACCAGGCATTATGGAGGTACGAGTTGTCGTCTGCTTGAGGCGCCGTTCGGATGAGAAAGCTCTTGGTTGCGGCATTGCAGCCAAACGGAAGGCCCTCTAGCACGGCGACTACAAAATGAGAATCGTCAATCGGAAGCAGCCCATCTCCAGTGCTGAGCAGGCGAATAGCGCGATCGGGGTCTATGGCAGCTATCTTTCGAAGCGCCTTAGGGGAACTTGCTGTAGCTTCAGCCCCGATAAGGTTTTCTAGGTCATCTATGTGGGCGGGCGATGCTGTGAAAGCCAGGGATTCAATCGCTTCGGACATGCCCGAGGCATCTGGAGTATCGAAAGGATTTAGCTGACGGCCGTACCTCCAAGCTTTGTCCCCTGTTGCGTCCAACCAGGATGTGATAGCTGATTTCCATTCTAACGACGACTGCTTAAAGAGTTCCGGCTCTATATCCAGACCGAATCGAGAGACAATCGGTTTCCCGACGCCGGGCCGTATGACGGCGGGCAGAGCGTCCACGCGGATGTCTGTCGTGAAAATGCGATGGGGAAAACCCAGCCAGTTCAGGTTGGGATCCCCGGCATAAATGGAAAGGTAATCCCCCTCCCGGCCATCGACGACTCCCGTCTCATGCCAGATATAACGAGAATGGTCTAAGTAGGTATAGTAAAGACCCAGTGAGAGTGCTGCGGTAACGGCGAATGCCGTTAGAGTCCGCCGAATTCGCCGCTGGAGAAACTTTCTGGAATACCGAGGTGTTGCGGCCTCTAGATGTTCTAGCGATAGCCGATTCAGAATGAACAGACGAGGATCTTTAGTGAACGTTCCTGCGAAAACCGGCTCTTGCAATGTTGTCGGCTGATTGATAGATTCGAGATCTTCGGCCACTTGACGGTTGACGAACTCAAACAGTTCGGAAAAGTAGATGATGCCGGGAGTGTCTCCGACAACAACTCGTCCAAGCAGCACGTCGACGATGGCCCTGGTGAAGAAGGTGCCTGCTGACTGTTCGAACTCAAAAGAGGCCTGTCCCGCCCTCGATGCGCTGAGCACTACCGAAAGTCAGAAGCAGAAAGGGTATTAAAGAACGCCACTGCGTTTTCAGCAAATCCAGCACTCTTGCAGCAGTCGAGAATTAGGAGGATGCCTCGTGCTCTGCAACTACTGAAGGCAAATTTGAGATCTTGAAATCCAATTGCAGTGGTGGAAAGCGCAGCAACCTCAGCGTCGAAGGGAAGAAGGTAGAAATGTGAATCCTCGCGCTCCCCGTGACCGGAGAAGTAGAATATGAAAACATCGTCCACATCACAAGCACAAGCTGTCTTCTGCAATTCGGCGAGAATGTCAGAACGTGTAGCGGACTCATCGCAGAGTATCGTGACATGATCGATTGGAATTGCACAGCCATCTTTGAAGGCAAACGCCTGTTGGAGGTCACAGGCATTGGATGCGGAAAATCTGAGGCGAAGGTCAGGGGTTTGATATTGGGAGATTCCTACCAAGAAGATTCTTGTAGAGTTTGACGCCAGCATGCGCTAGTTCCAACTGCCCAAAATAGTCCGTTGCGACTTGTTTGGCTTCTCAGCGAGGCTACCCTGTGGACGGCCTCGCGTTCGGGCCGAGGCACCGACGATGATGCCGCTGAGGCACGCTGCGTCGGCCCCACAAATGAGGTGTACGGGCGAGTTGGGTCCGTCGGCTCCAATTGCAATTGCCCCTACGACATCAATCGCATCATCGGCATCGTCTATTAGCCGGGGGTCCTCAACGGCGTCGTTTCTCACGCCAAGCGTGAAAGCCTTTGGGCCGACGGCACCGATCAAAACCATGGGCTCATAAATCCTCGTCGCCCTGGGTCGCTTTTCGCAAGTCCCTTTTGCCTCGCGGATTCAGTTGATGACGCGATTGCTGTTCCACCTCCCGCCGCGCTGAAGATCAAACAGCCATTCAAAACCGAGATGAAATAGTCACTTGGAACATGAGCACGGGCTGCAGACCAGGTCCCAAAGATCGCCACTATCTCGGAAAGGAGCAAGGCAAACCATTTGGGATTGAAATTAAACACCTTCTGGAGCGTGTTGCATACCACAAAAACGATTGCGGTCGCTCCAGCCAAACTAAAGAAACTCTCGTTAGTAAAGAAGGTACTTGGCATAGATACGGTCCCCTCAGACGGCAAAGCCACAATTAAGGATCTCGAGAAGCTGCCTGATCGGTCTTTTCAAGAATCTTAACAGATACGGCAATCAGCATTGGCAGCAATCCGTCAGCCTTAAAGGCTCCGCTGCAGGCAATCAGCCTACGGAAAGCGGTCGCTCCTCGTAAGCGCAGCGGACATTGTGCTCCACTGATGGCGGTGGCTCAGGCGCACAGTGCTAGCGGAGTGGTCCGTAAACACTCATGTGGGAAGCTGTCGAAAAGCTTCTAAATGCCACGTGTCTTCGGTGACCGATACCTTGTGCCGGAGGATGTAAAGATTGCCGTCGTCTGCGCGCACCTTGAAGAACGCATCTTCCGGGCCATACCACTGGTCCAGCAACTCTTCAACGATGTAGTCGCGGTCACCGAGCTGAAAGCGCACCGGCCGCTCGTCTGCTTTCTGGCCCGAGTAGCATTCCACCCGCAAGTTCACATCTCCTTCCACAATTCGGCGTGAGCGAAGCTGTAAATTGGCGACGCCGAAGCCCGCCTTTCGCTCCGCACTGAAGTGGTCAACCCTTCTTCGTTGCGTCCTTCTTCCTTTTCGCCCAATATGCCTTCATCCTCTCGGCCTGCGCCTTTCGCTGCGCAGCCGTCCTGCGCATGCTCGTCTTCCGGCCCGCCGGAGCTTGGGCAGGACCTGGGACGGAGGCAGGATTCTTCGGCGGCCGACCGCGCCTCTTGGGGCCTTGGAGAGCTTCGATGGCTCGATTCAGCTTGTCGCGTTCTGCGACGAGAAGCGCGATGATATATTCAGTCGGCATAAGCAGCCGATGTTATCACTTCGGCTTGAGCACGGGCAACGACGCCGTGCCCGTGCTTGCGCTTAATCTTGCTCATGTCCTATATCTCAAGCGTTCCATGGGACACTTCGAGATTTTCGAATAGTCCATGCTAGAACCGGAACCTTGCTAGGCGAAGTCATCATTCCGGCTTCAGACCGAATGGCCCGGCCTCAAGCTGCCCGCGCAGCTCTCCTTCGTATTCGTTTCCAAACCCTTGAATCGGCGCGCAGAGCGATAAGCGATCCACTGGCCAGATTCACAAATCCCCCGTGATACGACAGCGGCTCACAACGAAGTAACCGGCTCAGCAGAGCGAGCGAAAGGTTTGCGAGTGTTTGATTAATGAACGGATGTTGCCGTTCGAGCGCCTCGGCAGCGCTGCAACTTGGTTGTGAATCATCATCAAGTGCGGCATCGATGATCTCTGGGAAGAGCTCCGAAACTGCTCTCAGCCGGTCCGCCTTATGCTTGTTAATTCGGTTCAGCGGCTGCCCAAGCACGAACTGACCACTGTCAGCGCTATTGCCAATGTCCAGCCAGTACGGAATTCCGCACCAAGACCTGGTAACCGTCTCGTGAATCTTTGCTCTCGCGGCGCGCGAGTCTACACAGCCGATCACCAGATCGAAATCGTTGCGCAGATCGTGGTTCTCGTTGACGTGTTGTGGAACTGCTTCCCAGTCCAGACCCCAGAACAGGTTCAAGCGATTGATAAGGACTACGGACTTGAACAACCCGATCTCGCTCGCCGAGAACGGTTGACGGACGCAGTTAGTCGCCGAAATCCGATCCCCATCCATTACGGTCACAGACAGGCCTGATGGGTGTCCATACGCGAGGAGCGCCTGGTGAAGGTGCGGTAGCCCGCTGATGACCGCGCTCCCTGTTCCGCCGCAGCCCACCACCGCCACTTTCACGGTCCTCCGAAGCAAATAGGGAAGGATCGTATGCATTCAGTCCTCCCGACCGTGCACAAAAGTCTGGAGCGTATCATCGCTATTTACAAGAAACTCGCAAGGGAACACTCCGTCGCTCCCCGCCAGGTCCCGCCACATCCCCAGGAAACCTTCTGGGTGTGCCGTCAGACGCGCGCCGATCGCGGCATGAGTGAATTCGCTTTCAAAGAACGCCTTTTCCCATCCCTTCATCGCTTCGAGGGACAATTTCGCTGGTGCCCGCATACTCCCTTGGCACACCCGGCCGCCAGCGTCGCAGTTCCAATAGGGTGCAAACATGAGACGCGTGTCACGCCTTGGCCGCTTGTTCTCGACTAATGCGCGCACCGAAACCTCTGATCCGCATACCTTGAACACCAGCGCCGGCTGCGGAAGGACCTTGCCGTTCAACGTCCGGCCGTCTCCGGAGTCGCTGTAGAACATCGTCCGGTGTTGTGATCTTGTCCACCAAACGAGCATATCCGGTGTGCGCACCAGAACATTGGCAGGAAGAATCTCCCGCGGGACATTTCGTCCAAGTCCCTTGGCCAGTTGCTTCAGAAAGTCAACGGTGAGCGCCTCGCCTGCATCGAGATACGGTGGACCACTATCGGGAGAGTCCTTTGGCGCATGCACCGTCGCGAACAATTCCTGGCCGTCCGAATAAACCAAAATTGCCTTGGAAAGCCCAAAGCTTCGGTTAGAACCGAAATGCACACTCTTGGTCATGGTCTCTTCTCCTCGTTTCTGCGGATTGGTTCCCAGCCCGGTACCAAATCGAGTACGTGCCGCGCGACGACGAGGGTATCCAGGGCGCCACCCAAACACTCGAATGCCTGCCTGGTGCTTTCAAGATCTGTGCCGTTGAACGGAATCAGCGGCCACGGCTCCGGTGTCACTTCCAGCATCGATTGACGCTCGTTGTCGAAACACGCCTCGATGGCATCTCCCAATTGATAGATTCCTAAGAGAATCGGAACTGGAGGATTGCAATCGCAAAACTGATCGCGAACGTGCTCCGGAATCACCGGAAGCTTTATCCGCTCGGATACTCGCTTGAGTTCGAGAGTTGCTCTCAGTAGACGTGCTACTCGGCTCTTGGGCGCCAGCCGCGACAGCAAGGTCTTCAGGCCTTTGCGGCCAAGTGGCTTTCGTTTCATGCAAGGCGGCAGAATCTTGTTGCGATCCGGTAGCTCCATGCCATCCGCTTCAGCATCGTAGTTCTCTTCGAGAATCGAGATGTGCTCCTCGGCGTCGCGGTCGTCGTAAATCCGGAAGCTACTCGCAATGCTGTCGAGGAACAGACGAGCAAACGTTGCCGGCAAGCGAGGATTTTCTTTTTCACAAGCAGCCAGTGCCGGCCCGAGATTCACGAATCCGCACGAGGACGCCTCCACGTAGAGAAACATCTGCGTGCCGTCCGGCTCATCCTCGCTCTCGCACCATTCATGCGGGTCCGTCGAAAGGGTCACGGAAAGCTCGAACGCTTCATCGATTTCAGATTCTCCGTGGCTCCGTACAAAGCGCTCGATAGTGCGCTGCAGGAACCTCGCCGGTTCCGCGCCACATGCTACCCAATCGGCTGGATTCGCGATCCCGAGTTCGACCAGGATGGTGGCAAAGCCAGCAGAGGCCGCGTCGCTGCCGAATGACGAATGGTGAAGAGCCACCCGGTCTAGCCGCGGCACATCTAGGCTGCGCCCCCGTGCAATCAGCCAGGGGGCACAAGTCCGGTCGGGGCCTTCATGGCCGACCCCTTTCGGCCGTAGGTGTTGTGTTGGAGTGCTTGCGATAGGATGTGGCAGCACTGCTGGAACTGCGGACATTGCTTAAACTCCCGAACGACTTCGCTGGTCTTACCAGAGTTGCCTTCTATGACTCGGCGAAGCCCTTCTAGGACCTTCTTCTTGGTCATCCCTTGGTGCCGATCGCTTTCGTGAAGTGATAGACCAGCTTGTTGCCGACAGCCTCCGGGCCGGTAAGAGCCGCCGTAGCAATTTCCGGATACGTGGCCGAAAACGCAGTCCGGACTTCGTCCACACTAAGCCGTGGATTGGGATCCGGCAGCCGGACCTCGTCGTAGCGGAATTCTCGAACCATGGTTTCGATGGTCATGGTGATATTCAAACCTCCTCCTTTCAATCGGGATAGGAACTTGCGGATGCGCTCGGATGTTGCGGCGGTGGTGCCGTCGCATCGTCATCATCCGGTTGCTCGACGGCGCCGGTTTCGGTCTGGTCGGTTGCTGTATCGAACAAGCTTCCGCTGTCGCTCGTGGGAGGCGTTGCTTTGCTACCGAACACTGGCTTGCCGTCCTTGAACTCAGCCGGAGGGGTCGGCTTCGGCGGTGTGCTCACCGTCTTGGAACCGTTCACCTTCTTCCTGTCGTCCAACTTCTTCTTGTTCTCGGCTTCCAACGCCTTAACCGCGGCAGCGTGCTGCGTTTTCAGTTCTTCCAGGTTCGATCCGGTCTTGGCGATCGATTCAGTAAAGGTCGCGAGCTGGCCGGGCAATTCCCTGTCCAGTTCGTCGGCTTTGCCCGTGATCGAGAGCGGCGTGGTGAGCGCCCCATTCTCATCTGAACTGCCCTCGACGAGTTTGCGGGGGATGATATTCACCCGTAGCAGCCCGTCGCCGACATCCGAAATGGTGATCATGACAGCGCGCTGCCTGAGCAGCGGCATCAATTCTGTAAACACTGTTCTAACTCTCCTTTCTTCCTTGAAATGTGGGAATTCGCTCCCCGAACCCCGCTCGAACCATGCGCAAGCCATAACGCCATCTTTCATATCTCCGGCTATAATCCAGGCAGCTATGAACCACGCAGACCCCAACACGATGCGCGCAAGGGCCCGCCAGGCGACCGAAATCCTGAAGACTCAACTCCTCGGGACGGGAACCATAGAGCCTTTGGTCGCGCTGTATTTCGACAACCACATCGAGCAGGTTGAGTTTCAAGATCCCTCCGTTTTGGAACACTTTGACATCAGGACTGCACGGAGTTTCGACTACTTGCGAACTTTGGTAAGGATCAAGAACCCACAGGCGGCGCTGATTACGCTGGATGTTCGAATGGGACCGTTCGAGTCCGATGAGCGGGACGTCCTGGCGGACGCCACAGCCATTTTCCTGATGCTCGATTCTCCTTTGCTAACGATCCAGGTTCTTCTGCCCTACACACGTTGTGGCGGGAGGATCGCCGTGTCAAATGTTCACTACACGGAGATGCCCGGCGACAATGGCGATTCGCCGTGCCAGCTTTTCAAGGTCTTCGCGGATGTAGCCGCGGCGATGTGCTGAAACGCGCTGATTACGCATCAAGGGCGGTGCGTCGTCTAAACGCCGTAGCATTTTTCACCCACGCATTCTCTCTATCCGTTGCTTATGCCGGCGCTCGCTGCGCGCGGCACTTCCCGGTTTGGGCGTTCCTGGACGTCTGGCGGTGTCGCGGATTCGATAGCACTAGTCGACTTGTCGGTACCCATCCGGTTCGCGACCACCCAAACGCGATGTTCGGGACAGCTCTACACGAAGCAAGTAATCAAGGTCTGGTCGGAAGCAGCACAGGCCATTGGCAAGACGCTGGGGTGTCACGCGTAATGGTGGATCGGGCAAGAGTCTGGGCGATGAGAGATTCGGGCTGAATTAGACAAGTCCACGAAGGCGTAACCCCAAGCAGGGGCGCATGCTTCGGTACCATCAGAAAGACTGTGGATAAACCTGAGCTAAGCTTGCATCCTGAGGCCGCGAAGCGCTTCGATGAGCGCACCCAAGAAATTCTCACGACAGTTCAGGGCCTCCGCCCCGTTCCGAACCCAGGAGCGCAGCAGCTCGATCTACATCCCGCCCACGTCATTCAGGCTGCCGACATTATTTCCAGCCCTAAGTTCACATTTCATCATGATGCCGCAGGAGAAACCGTAGGCGTAATCTGGATCTCCGCAAACATGTACGTCGGCTGGATAGGCGAAGCCTTTCGCCCCCTCAAATCGTTGGTTGACGATATAGCCGCGACAAAGCCGTTCTCGCATCTTGTTTCCACGCGATTCCTGCTTGAGGAAACATGCAATTGGTTGTCGGAAACGCTGGACCGCAGCCGCACCGATCCGCTTTGCCAATACATTGCGCGCAGGAGTACTGAAGCCATCGAGGACTGTGAGATTTGGATACCGCTCTTCCAGACACATTCATCGATAGATTTTAAGATCGGAGAGGTAGAGTTCAAGACCTTCACGCGCGAAATCATGGAGGAATGGTGGAACAGGAGGCCTGCCCGCGTTCGTGAAAACGAGCTTATGGAAAGCGGCCTCAATAGAACGCGTTCCGAGTTACAAGGACTCCTCGCCGCCTCTGTCCGTGTAAGTGCCGAGCACTATAAAGCTGCCCAGATCGCACAAGAGAAGGCGGAGAATGCAACATCTTTACTGAGATTTCTAGCGCCGGCGAATCTTAATTCGCGCCTCACCAGCTTCTGCACACCTGTCACGCGTGGTGCGGTTCTCGAAGTTACGAAGGTATTCATGGACGAGGGCCGGATCAAGATTATTGATCGAAGCGTCCCCAATCTTCGCAACCGTGCGTGGCTTTTGGATGACAGCATCGCATTGCGACCCGGGGTGCTAGAAAGCATTCAACGTTTGGCTTCAGATACATCTACCCAGCTTTCAAGCGCCCTCTACGATGCCCTGATCCTTTATTCCAGGCAATCACTCGCCGTCGATGTTTCCGACAAGTTGGTTTTTACCCTTTCGGCCTTGGAATCGATGCTGCTTAAGGATGGAAACGAACCGATTCAGCAGAACCTCGGGGAACGCATGGCATTTCTGATCGGCCAGAGCTCTCAGGAGAGGAAGGACATCGTCAAGAACGTTCGGGATGTATACGGTATCAGGTCAGCCTTCGTTCATCACGGCCAGACCGCTCGCCACGTAAGTATCGTAGACCAATTCTTGATCTACGCCTGGACCACGTTCTCGCGCCTGCTGGATTTGTCAGTCCAATACAAGACCAAGACCGCATTGATCGGCGCCCTGGAAGACCGCAAGATGTCCTAATGGGCCAAGACGCCAGGGTAGCGAGTTGGGTCGACGTGGCAATCCGACCCGTGTGACCACCGCGATGCCGACTTCCCGTTCCGAATCCGGCAGCTTCCTCGAACGTCGTTTGTGGTTAACTTCCGGATAGCCGACCATCGCACCAAACATGTCTCCGTCGCGCGTATTCGATGGCTTTGGCCAGCCTTTGCGCGAATCGACAGCGCCAACTTCGCCGTCGTGTGCGTCCGAATTTGGAAGAGCGTCTTCCGGTCAGCCCGGATACTGATTGGCGGTGCAAACCGAGCGTGGCCAATCCGGCATACGGTCAGACGCATTTCACAGAACGCAGCGGGATCGGTGGTCTTGAGACCCGCAAGTCACCTGAGGCTTCCTTCGAAGAAGGCCTTGCCGACTTTTCGCTCAAGCTGAGTTCCAACCTAAGTCCGGTTGATGGCTTCCGCCAACCGGTACTTCAGGACGTTTCTTCTCTCGAGCTTTTCATCGAATGCTTGTGCAAATTCAGAACTCGACGCTCGCTTGTCCAGATACACATACGAGATTCGAGTTGTTCCGGGTTCGTTGTCGCCGTTGGCGAAGAATGTTATGATCTGTTGATTCTCGAATCGGCGCTCAACGTGCTTCACTCGTTTTCGAAGGGCCTGAACGGCCTCCTCATAGTCCGGCTTAATATAGTTGAACAGCTCCTCGAACGTCCCATAGAACAGTGCACCGTCGTCGTGCCAGAAGATTGAACTTCGGAGATACCATTCGTCGATCGACGGTAAGTGCTCACACGAAAGGCCCAAACTTAAGCGAAGCTCCATCAGGTGGTGGTAGAAGAGCCTACATCTATCGTCGTCATCCTCATTGAGCTTTGACCAGGGGTCTCCCCATCCGGCGAGTTCTTCCAGGCGAGTGAAGATCCGATGGAAGTACGGAACCTCTCGTAGGATATTGCCCGTAAAGGTAAGGAACCATGTCTGGAGCAGCTTCTCCAGCACATCGAACGTTTCAGGAATGGACTGTTGTTCCTCAAATTTTAGGTAGATCGAGTCTGCATCGTGGCGTGGTGTTTGCGAGATTGGCAAATTCCAATATACGCGCTGTGTCTTAACATCGCAGAGAAATGCTAAGACCGGAAGCGGCATGTTCTTCCACATGTTATATGTAGTCACCTTCACTTGAACGGAGGTTTTGCCGTTCTTCCATTCGATTCCGTCCTGACCCTTCACCTGGCCTTTGAAGATGCGGCCGGTAACGAGATTCTTTTCGACCATCTCGATTTCGACATCGACACCAAAGTCGGTCTGGCCATCCTGTCTCCGAAAGAGCCACTTGTGGTCCTCGATGATTGCCTGCGTCCGGGTAACGGCGCGGAGGCCGGTCTGGGAAGTGTCTTCAATGTGGGGGAGCTTATCCACAGAGCCAAAGTACCACGATATCGGTACCCTTTCACCCGATCCCGCTCTTCTCAGATGAACGGCTTGCGGGAGCGGCGACCGGGGCAATTGGACCGTTTCTGCAGCACTGGAAACGGGCTAACCCCACGACTGGGCCGAGGCGCGGTTTCCATCGGGAACTTCCGGACGTAATATGGGAGCGGCCGACATGCGACAAATGCGGCTGGACTGGCGAACCGGTTCGAATCGAGGAAGTCGCTCCGCCGCGGCGTCATCACCGTTCAAAGCCGCCTGAGGGCGAACGCATCATCCCGACTGTTCCGCTCAAGGAGCTTAAACGTCAAAATCAGCGCGGCGCGGTAAAGCAGTCCCGCGCGCGCGACCGAATAACCAAGTAAAATGATCATAAGCTGGATCAGGTAGCGGCAAAATCGACGCGGGATAAAAGTGTGCTGATGACCCCCTGCGTTAAGTGCAAATGCTATGAAAAACATAGCCAATAGCATCTGGCAATAGCCATCTCGCTGCCTGCATCCGGCCTGTTTCTCTGTGGCAACTTTTGACCAATGTTTCTCGCCAGATTCGATTGTACGAGAACTTTGTAAGGCCCGCGTCCGCTTGGCCGAGGCGCGGCATGAGTCACTGTTTTATCACAACATCGACAAAAGCCAGAAATCTGCCGAACGAATAGCACCGACGAGCTGGGGTGAAATCAAGGAAGATATCTTTCCAGGTCGGAAGATCTGGCGCCGGTATCGCCCGAAAGATCGGGAACATACAAGCGACGTTACATTGAACACGTTAGTGCGCGCCGTCCACCACTTGAGGAGAGAGACACCAAATGCTGATTGGGCAGTACGCCTATCACAAACTGTCGCCACAATTCGAGAAAGGGCGCTTGATGAGGCATTTTCATTCCGCGCGCCCAAGATTGTGAGGGAGGTCAAGGATGAGAAGACGCAAACGTATCGCCCACTGGCCTCTTTCTTATTGTCCGACAAAATTGTTGATAGCCTTACCGCACGATATTTTCGCGAGAGCTTGAATTCCGCGCTTCTCAATACGTGCCTTGCATTCAGACCCCGGACAGACGGGCGGCATAAAGGCCTCGATGAAATCATCCGTCAACGAAGTCGGTCCAACAATGACGCGCTCTTCGTGGGGGAATGCGACATTATGGGTTTCTTTGACTGCGTGTCTCACACCATTGCTCGTGCTGCCCTTGAGGACCTAATCACGGATGCCAAGCGCTTAGATTCTAACCTGGTCGTGGACGAAAGAGCCGTCAAAATCTTCGATGCCTACCTCGAGTGTTATTCATTTTTGCGAAACGTCAAACAGGGAGCTGAGCCGAAGCTGCAATCGGAAGTCCCGAATGCGAGCTATCCATGGCGCGAGAAAGAGCTGCGTAGCTTACACGGGCACGGATCTAGCTTGGACAACGTTGGAATCCCTCAAGGCGGTTCACTTTCGGGCCTCATCGCCAACGCTGTTCTGCACGGTGCCGACAAGAAAATGGAATCTCTGTCTCGGGCTGGCGGCATAACCTACCTCCGATACTGCGATGACATGCTAATAGTCGCGCCGACCATGCAAGCGTGCCGCGAAGCGTTCGCAGCCTACACTGCAGAGGTTAAGAACATTCGATTGCCGATACACCTTCCCAAGGTCGTCCGATCCTACGAAGGGCCTAACAGACGGGAATTCTGGGCCACAAAATCGAAAGCACCGTATCGATGGGGCGACCCTTGCGTAGGACGTTCATTTCCATGGGTGCAGTTTCTGGGATATCAGATCCGATTCGATGGCGCGGTGCGAGTCCGGCAATCATCGATTGCAAAGGAACTCAGCAAACTTACGCTTGAGGGCGACAAAATGGTGCGGTTGCTCACGGCCGAAAACGCCTCTAACCTTCGCCGAAGCAAAGGCTCAATCACACATCGTTTTAGGTTAAAGCTAATCTCCATGGCGGTAGGACGAAAAACACTAGCTGACAAGAAGGACCCTTTGCCGAAATGCTGGGCCAACGGCTTTCGATGGCTGTCGAACAAACGAATTATTACGACCAACCTCAAAGCACTCGACCGGCATCGAGAGCGCCAAGTGAGTCGTATCAGCCGGCGCCTTTTGGACCTGAACATCTCGATTCCTCCCAGACCGCAAGACGATCCAAATGCCCTTGAACACTACGGTTGTCCGTTCAGCTATTGGGGGCAATTCCGAGGGTAGTAATCGTTCGTCTTTCAACTAGATACCTCAGGTTAAACGTCGGACCCTCTCAGACGCGCCAGGATTACTCTTGCTAAACGCGCCAGGGTCCGGCCATCGCCAAGTCACAAATGTATGGTCGGTGACCGCCGCCTCGCTGCCATCGTCATTGGCTAGCATTGAGAGTCTCCTCCATCCGATTGAAGACCCGTAGGGCCTGCTCGGGATTCAGCCTAGCCTTCGGGTTGAGGCGCAACTCACGAAGGATCTTCGTGTATTCGGTGTTCCCCAGCGTCCGCTTAGCCTCTCCGAAGCGCGTCCGAAAGGCGTCCAGCAAAACCCGGTAGACGTCGCGAGCCTTCTCCAGGCTCGGAATGTTGGTCACTTCGCGGTAGCCGTGCCGACCGAGAATGTCGCCATATTCAGGCACTCCCAAGACGCTCCGCATGCTGGTGAAAACTGCAGCCATGTTCCGACTCGTGAGACCAGTGGGTGCGGCGTTCCGGTTCTGAGTATTGCTCGGCGTCGCTGGTGGCCTCGGGGCGGGTTGTGACGCCGTGGACCTCGAGCCGTTCTGGTGAGCACCGCTGCCGTCTCGGATCCTCTGATTGTGCAGCCCCTTGTAGACGTCCATGCCGATTCCCAGGTAGCTGGCGCACTTCGAGAGCGCATCGGTGCAGGCGCCTTTGTAAGCATCGCCGCGATCTGGATTGTCGTTCCCCCCGAACTGCTCGATCGCTATGGAGTATTTCGGGATCGACAACGTCGCCCTCACCACCACCATCCGGCCCGTTTCGACGATTTCATTGTCCATATGCCAGCCGTTCAGGCCGAACACATCGTTCAGCCGCTCGACAACGTAGATCACTTTGATGACCGAGAGCCCCGGCTTCTGCGGGTTGGGTGACACCGCTTCGCGCGGCAGAGGCTCCTTGAGCTTCGCGTTCAGGTCCGCAGGGAGATGGAGCAGATCATCGGATTGTTCCGGGGGTAGAGGCGAGGCTGTCGCCGCTTGATGGGCTTGGTCGACGCCGTTTACTGGTTGCATCTTGCTTCTCCTTCCAGATCGAAATTTCCGTTCACATCCAGCGGCAGATCGAGCTGTAGCGCGATGACCTCCTTCGCTTGTTCAACGCTGTTTCGGATCCGTTCAGCCGCGTTGCTGCCGATCGCGTTCTCGAGTTGGAGCCACGTCGCTCCGTAAATCCGCTCCAGGTCGTCTCGTTCTTTGCGGATCTGTTGAACTCGCCTTTGGGACAAGCGGAGGTTGTCGATACGTGCACTGAGTACTCCGAGCATTCGGAGGCGTGCAGTCTGTTCCTCTCGAACGATTGCGCTCAAGGACAGGCCGTCGTCGGCCGCATAAACCGACTCCGGATGCGTCCAGTTCCGGCGCCGGATTTGGAAGTGGAATGGACTCGACATGATCGGCTCAAGAATCTCTTCGCGGACCAGCTGCGCCAACAGCAGGTTAAAACCCACCGTTTCCGCCTGGAAGCCCAGGCCGACAGCTTGGTGCAAGTCCGTCCGACTGATCGCGCTCTTTCGTGAATTCCAAAGGGCCGTCAGACCGCGCTGGTACAGGACTGGATCCATCGGCCGCAGGTCCAGCACCGAAAGCAAGCCAAGGAATGACTGCCACTCATGCCGCAATTCAGCCGATCGGTGCACAGCATCAGTTAAAGCTTTCTCTGTCATGTGCTTACACTTTCTGCCGGCATTCGTTTGCGCGGTTTCTGAATCCGGGTTATGCTCAGGCAGCCATGAACTCAGTGGTGGACACGATCGTTGCGGCCCCTGACAACACCGAAGCGCAACTGCCTTCTCGCATCCTAGAAATCAGACCGGAAGAATCGAAACTGGTTTGCGTAGGCGCCGACGGCCGCGAGTTCGCGCTGTCCCGCCTTGTCGGCTCGAACGTGCGGGTCGGTGACGAATTGCTCGCACCCGCAACCACCGGAACCGCGACCGCGGATGCCGAGGTCTATATCCGGAAGCCCTCTCTGCGGCGAGCCGATGTCTACCAGGTCAAGGCAGGTTATGCTGCACTTCCGAAGCTGGACCGGCGGGAAGAAACTTTCGTGCGCGTTCAGGTCGCCGAAGGCCAACTCGGCATCAACGCGATCCACCTTCCCTGCCCGGTTATTCGTGACTACTTCTTTGCCGCCAATCGGAAAACGTCTTGGCCGAGCCAGCGTACTTTCTACTACTTGCTTGGCCTACCACAGGACGTGACGCAAAAGGAACTGCGTCTCGCCTATCGGCTCCGACGCATGGAGTTGCAGAAGCAGAACGCGTCAAAGGCGGAGCTGGCCACGATCGAGCGCGCCTACAACATGTTGGCCGACCCAGACATCCGCGGCGTGTATGATGCAGTGATAAAGGATTCTGCGATACCTGTTCCATTCCCCTACTCCGGTTTCGGATCTCTGTTGGTACAAGGAGAAAGATCCGCGGAGAGTGGTGTTTTCTTTGGGAATCGTATTCTGGCCTTCATGCCTGAGCGTCGGCACCGTACCATCCCTGTGCCTCTCCGAAAACTTGATTACTTCGAGGATTATGCGATTCTTCGGGACCACCATCGCAAACTCGAGGTTCTCATCGACAGGCAGTTGTTGCCGCTCCGCTGGGACCCAACCTGGAGCCAGTGGCGCCATCTCATTACGGCGACCGTCGGAATATCCGCCGACTTCATTCACACGGGCCGCTATCGCAAACGCAGTGGCGAGTGGAAACTCATCGAGTGGGAAACCGCGCTCCCCAGCCGAACCGAGCTAGAAATGCCCGAAGGCCTCGAAGAGGACATCTTCAAAGCGCGGCGCACGCACACGCGTTTCGGCCAGTTCTGGCAACAGATCGACCGTCTCCGCGCCCATGTTCAGGAGATTCCCACGGAGCGCGTCGAATTGAGTCGGCTCTGCTGGAATCTCGGTCTGCCCGGCGACTTTGATGTCGCGCAGCTCACCTGGCGCCCGGATTACGATTCCTACTACCACGAGCAGTTGACGAAGCGCGCGCGAGCGATGTACGTGTTTCGTGACGAATACATTTTCGATCTCGAGAAATCCGTGGTCGTCGAGGTGCCGCAGGCCGGTCATGCGACCTACGTCTTCACGAAGCCAGACAATGTTAAGCATTGGGTGTGGCAGTACGCCAAGACGACCCGTCAGGACATCCGGCTCAACCGCGGCAATCTTGCGGAATCGCTTGGGTTCCTCGGCCGCGTCGTTCATGGAAAGAACAAGGCTGAATGGCTCAAGGAACTCCGGGTCCGAATCGGAGAGCCTCCGGATTACGCCCAGACCCAATAACTGGGTTCGACGGCGCAGTAGCATTGGAAGCGATTCGGGAGAGTGCTCCCCGTGCTCAGGCCGCCATGGATGGGACGGCGACTCCCAAGGAACATTAACCGTTCGCTGCGGGAATTACTTGAAATCCGAGTGCCGCGGCATGTTTGCGGAGTCGGAGTTCGGCGCGTCTCAAAGTATCCTCTTCGCATCGGTGAAACACGCTCTCGTCGTAGGCTTGTTTTGTGCTGAGCAAGTGGTACACGATACGAGCCAGCTTGTGTGCTGTGGCAGTAGTCGCCTGAGCCTTTCCGAGTTTGCGTGTGATGCGCCGAAAGAACTCGCCGAGGTAGTCTTTGGCGTGATGGAGCGAATGAGCTCCCATGCGAAGCGCAGAAGCAACGCGGCTCCTGACACGCCGGCTCTTGGTATAGAGAACTTTGCCGCCACTGATTTTCTTTTCTGGACAGAGTCCCAACCAGGACGCGAAGGAGGATGCATTTCGGAACCGCGAGACATCTGTGCCGATCTCGCACAAGATGGTTTGAGCTGTGATAGCGCTGATACCAGGCACATTGGTAAGATCCACTCCAAAGATGCGATAGAGTTCACTTCGGAGGTCGAATGCTTTCGGCTCGTACCGGCGTCGCTGATAGGGCGACGCCTTGGTTCGCTTGGGGGTTGTCTTCTCCGCCGTCTCGGCGGTCTCCAAATCGCCCAGTTGCCTTTGGATCTCCACATCCGACGCAATAATCAGCTCCTGGTAGTAACGAAACGCCGCGAGCGATTGCCGAAGCGCAAATACGTGCTCTGGACGATAGTCGCCCTCGAGCGATTTCGCAACCGTGCCCTCGCTACTCTTCACACGTGAATGACAGAGCCGCGCCAACGTCACCGGATCTCGTTCACCGGCGAGTATCGAATCCAGTATCCTCAGGCCGCTGAGTCCAGTGATGTCGCTCAAGACACGATGAATCTGAAGATTCATCTGGTCGAGGGCTTTTTGCATGTGCATGACGTGCTCTGCTGCCATTTCGATCAGACTGCTGCGGTGCCGCCAAACAGAACGAATCGCGCAGATCACGCCGGGTGGACGGAAGCTAGCACGCAATAGACCCACCGAATGGAGGTACTGCAACCATTGACAGTCGGAGACGTCGGTCTTCCGGACGGGAACATTCTTCACATGTTGGGCGTTGACAAGGTACACTTCCAGCCCCCGCGATTCCAGTATCTGGTACACCGGAATCCAGTACACGCTGGTCGACTCCATCGCGACAGAATGAATCCCGCATTGCTGCAGCCAGTCCGCCAGCGCATTCAGATCGCGGGTGAACGTGGGGAAGCTGCGAACGGGTTGAGGGTCACGATCAGCACTAACAGCCGCGAATAACTCACTGGCGCCCACATCGATTCCGGCTGCGTCGGGATGCAACACCGGTAATTGATCACTCCTTCTTTTGCCTTTCTTGGCCATGGAATCCTCCCATAGTGCCGGTCGGATGCCCGAGGCGCGAGTAAAAAGCAAACTCCCAATCGAGATCGTCGTCGGAAGGACGAACGTCATCACACGTCTGTACGCAACCCCAGACCCACGCTTCACCATCGGGCTCGCTGTCGGCACCAATGTCGCTGCGGGCTGTAGCTGTCATCCGACCGGCGCCAACCATCTTCGCTCGCTGGCCGTTCCTTTTCATCCTGTCTGGCCAAGGTCAGTTGCACGCTTCCCAGGACCGATCCTTCTGCCGCCCCGCGGATTTTCTAAGGTCCTTCGAATATCATCTCGGTCTTCGCTCTTTGTTCGCCCTCGTGGTAGAATGTAGGTCGATGAAGGTTGGACGCAACGACCTGTGTCCATGCGGCAGTGGGAAGAAGTTTAAGAGATGCCATCTCGCCAGTGGCCGCATAATCGTGCCGCTTCGACCACCTATGCCTACTCCCAATCCGTTGCCGCCTGGACTGGTCAAGCGAGCCACCGAACAATTTGAAAAACAGCGCCTCGACGAAGAGAAGCGCGTCAAGACTTTTGGCGATGTGCGGCCAATAATGTATGTACCGAATTTCCATGGTGCTCGGTTGATCGGTGTCCGCGAAAAGATATACCAGGCACAAGAACAGAGCACATTTACCAACTTTCTCTTCGATCATGGCCTCGAAACATTCGGCGACGAATGGCTGGAGGCGCAAAATCATCTTGAGCTTGCCGAACAACACCCCCTGTTCGTTTTGCACTGCCAAGCGAACGAGTTTGTGAATGCGCAGCCGCGCCGGCCAGAGGGCCATGTATCAGTCGTGCCAAACGGACCGCTTTCTTTTTGCGAAAGGTTTTACTACGATCTCTATACCGTTGCTGACAACAATCTACTTCAAAAAGAACTGCTAAGCCGGTTGCGTAACAGAACAGAGTTCCAAGGTGCAATGCATGAGCTGTTTGTCGAAGCTACCTGTTTGAGAGCCGGGTTCGACATTGTCCGCGAGGAGTATCTTGGGCCAAAACGCAAGAACGTCGAATTCATCGCAGTTCATAAGGCCACGCGGCAACACATTTCAATAGAAGCCAAGAGCAGGCATCGATCTGGCGTGATGGGTAGACCGGGTTTAGCAGATCCACGGCCAGATACCCGTTTTGGAGGTCTTATCAACAACGCAACAGCGAAGGACCCGCACAACCCGCTCGCGGTATTCGTTGACACCAATCTCCCACCGGAACGGACCGAGTCGTTTTACAAGCCGATCTCGCTTGAGCCGGTACTCATGTCGGAGAAAATATCGCGGCTTGCACGAATGCTGCAATCTGCCGATGGCGTGGACCCCTACAACCTCCTCGTCTTCACCAATCACCCCCAGCATTATTGTGTCGGTGATAGCGCCGCCCCAAAAGATCATTGGGCGGCTCTCGTCTCGAACAACCCCAGGGTTAAGGTTTTCGAACGGAACGCGCTCACCGATTTGCTGAAAGCCCTTGATCTTTACGGGAACGTCCCGACTGATTTTCCAGAGCTCGTGTCTGGCACGAATATTCCGGCGTGAACGCAACCTGAACAGCGTTTGCACAAGCATTCGACTTCGGCAGAGAAACAACGGTGAAAACTGCCTGACTTTGAATGGGCCAAACGGGAAAAACGCTATCGCCTCTATTTACCGTCGATCAGCCCACTCCCAAGCTGGGCGTCGCGAATTCCCCTTGGACCACCTGCTTACGAAACCTGGCTCTTGGAAAGTTTATGTGACGCTTGGGGCGGATGACGCGCGACTCGGAGCAAGCTCGCGGCCGGTCGCTACGGCCCGCCCCGAAACCTGGGAAACGCTGCTCACGGAAATAGCTTCCGTAGATTCGGTGTGATGCACGTCTCAGCCCTCTCTTGCCCCGAAAACCCGTTTTAGAATGGTACGTCGTCATCTTGGAGGACCTGCGCTTCGGGCTCCGGTTCCCGATTGCGATGGCTAGCCGAGGTCGTGCCACGGGTCTGGCGGCGATCCGTTTTTTCCTTCGCGCCTCTTCCGTTGCCGTTACTGTTGCCGTTTGCGGCTCCACCCAGCAACACTAAGTTCTCTGCCACTACCTCGGTGACGTACCGCTTCACGCCTTCCTTGTCGTCGTAGGAGCGCGTTTGCAGGCGCCCTTCTACGTACAGTTTGGTGCCTTTGGTCAGGTACGTCGCCAAGTTCTCCTTGTTCCAGATCACGATGGACATCCAATCCGTCTCTTCATGTACCTGCTTGTCCGAATCCGTCCACTGACGATTCATTGCCAGCGACACGCGCGAGACAGGTGTGCCGTTTTGGGTAAACCTGGTTTCTGCGTCCGACCCCAGTCTTCCGAGAAGGATCGCTTTGTTCACACTACGCTCAGCCATCGACTCTCCTTTTCGTTTGAAATATCCAACTGCTTTTTCGGACCAGGACGGTCCGCCACCTGCGCGATCACCAAAGAGGAGGCACCGTGACCTAGTCCCTAGCACCCGCCTTCGCCGTAGAAACCCAGAAGGGAGTTTATTGGGGGGTGATCACGACTCGGTCACACGACAATACGGAGTACCTTACCGCCAGTCGATATGCAGGTCCGGTGGAAGTGAATGCAGCTTCCCGCAGCCATCGCACATCAACCAGTACGCGTCGCCATCTTCCGACACGGCTCGGCTCGATCCATCCCAACCGCGCGCTATGATCGTGTCGCCGACAATTTCGACCAGCTCGTGGGAAACTTGGTACCCGGATTCTTCGAGGCGCGGCGTACCTCGATGCCCGCACTCGCACAACAGCTCTCCGTGTTCGATGCTTGCCACCGTAGGCTTGTTTTCAATTGCCTCTCCGAGGAATTGCGCCAATTTCATAGCGTCCTCCAAGCTGAGTAGCAGACGCGCTGGGCCAACACAGTTGACGCGCCGCCTCGGGTAGAAATCAACATGCAGGACCTGGCCGTCTGGGTCCGTGGGCATGTTCATCACTTCGACGCCGTGAAGCTGAAAATAGCCGTTTCGGCCTTTCCCCTGTGATTTGCCGCTAAGCTCGATCTGGTTCATTGGTTTGCCCTCCGTTACGTCTCTCTGCTGACCCCGCTCCTGTCGTCGTTTCCCACTCCGCGGCCGCAGCATCAACCGCGAAGTTCATCACCAGTGGCCGCTGTCCCTGTCTCCTCATGACGCGCGTGTGGCCGTATATCCGAGTCATGACACGCCCCGCTTAACTATGAACAGTCCGGTTCTGAGACTCTCACTAGGCGACCGTCTCCCGCCGGCGAGGATGACCGCCAACTTTGCGACTGTGCCAGGGCTTTCGTAACCCTCGCAGATCAAGTCCTCGCGACGACCCGATGCTCGAAGATATTCCTCACGACGACAGCGCCAGTCCGAACTGCGCTTCAACTTGTTATCTGGCATAAGGACCTCCTGAAGGACGGCAAGACCGCCGCTTAGTGGTGAAAAGAGAATCTCGAGATCTTCGTTCGCGTTGCATCCCATCGGAGGCTTAACGCGAGCCAGCGGAGTGTCAGCACCGTCAGCAAACACGAGGCCACGGGCTATCCTGGCCGGGCCTTGAGCTGAACCGGATTTATTTGCAGATTCCGGGCAGCCGGCGGGTTACCAGGAACCGCGAACTTTTGGAGCTGTTGCCGTATATAGCTTCACATGTTGCAGTGCTATTGGACTGTCCCTTCTCGGAAGGGTTCTGTTAAAAGGAGGGATTCGTGTCTGCGGACTCTGGCGGGCTCCCGGACCGTCACGAGTCTCAACGGAGGGCGGCCGAGGTTTCGACGCAGGCTCCGACTGTCCAGTTGTCTGCCCCGCCGTGTCTGTGTTCCTCGATCCAGCGCCGCGTGTAGCTCTTTAGGCCCTCCAGCCATTCCCGAGCGTCAGCCGAATTGAGTCGCGCGGATTCGAAGTCCGTGAAGTGCTCACTGCCGGCTTGTCGCTCCTTAGCGCGCAGCATATATTCCGACAACTCACCGGTCGCCCTCGTCATCGGCAGATACAACCAGGCGGGCGTGAGTACGAAAGCCAGTTTGTCGGCCACGCAGAGCCGTGAGAATTGCCGGCCGTTGCGCTTCCCCCAATAGCGCGAGTGCGCTGCCGTAAACGCAGCCCAAGATTCACCGAAAAGCAGGCCCATGATTCTAGCGCCGAGTTCCACGTGCGTCTCCCCCTCACTTCCGTCCATGTTGGGCTTCGAAATGTAACCGATGTCGTGCAACCAGAAGCTGGCCCACAGCCGAACATCCCAGGGGAAGCCGTACAATTTGGACCAGGCGATCGCGAGGAACCAGGGGTGCAACAGTGCGCAATGTGCACCGTACAAGACGGATCTTGTTCCAACAGTCATCGTTGCCTCCCCTATTCCACTGCCAGATTCACCGTCAAACTGCCCCGCCGTGCCGCTATCAACCGCTGATATCTGCGTCATTGGTACTGCCGGTTCCGCTCCTTCTCCCACGCCTTGCCGCACTTCGGGCATCGCACTGCGTTGGGAGAGGTAGTCTTACACGGTGTGCCGCAGTCGGCGCAGTTGTAGGGGCGAAGCTTCATTTGCAAATACATCGCCCACCTCCTCGCCCCGTGCGGCGACTTCCGAATTGATCGCTCAATTGACCAGGTACGCTCCGGGCTCGGTCGGATGGCATCCTGTTGTCGGGCCACCGAATTCCCGGCACGGTTTCTCTTCTTCCCTGCGGTCCGGCTCGCATCCCATCGTGGTCTGGAGGCAGTGCCGCGTTCCACACCCGGATAGCAGCAGCGCACTAATACTGAGCAATATCAGCCCGCTAGTTACCGCTTTCTTCATGCGATCTCCTTGCCGCTTAGACTCCCTGCGCTAGGGACACGACATCCGCGGACATTGTGGGTTCTTGTTCCTCTTCGTGGGCCGTTGGTTGTTGTTGTTGAACCACGAGCCGCGAGAAGTGTGGATGTGAACACGCCACGCAATTCACACCCCGCGTAGCTGCCTTGACAGCCTCGTCGAACCCACTTGGCAATTCGACTTCCTCGCCAGATCGGGAGAAGAATTGTGGCCTCACGCAACCGTTTAACTCTTTGTCCTTACCCCAGAGTTCCAGCGAAAGGTAGCCCTGCTTGGCGCGAAACACTTCTTCGGCCTCAAGCTTTGGCCGTTGCCGGGTTTCAACCGTGACGGGCTTGTGGCGTGTGATGCACAGGTCGTATGTCCGCGCGACTCGCAGCATCTCGATCCGCGTCAACACAGGCGCGATGACGACGGCATGCGGTCCATTGACCGTGAGCGAATCGAGGGTCTGCAACCACGTGAGAGCATCCCCGGTTTCTCCGGCGAAGGTAACGTAATACCCGAGTTCTTCGGTAGCTCCGCCCGATTCCACACCGCGCACGATGTATCGTTTCGCTCGCCCCTGGTGTTCCAGGCTCAACTGCGGTTGTCCGTAGATCGCTAACTTCCGCAAGCGGTTAATCACCGCTGGCGTGAACGTTAGCCCCCACCGGTTCAGTCGTCGATCGGATTCCATCGAGATCCATCCTTTCGTTCGTTCCCAAACCCGCTTCCAGGGCCTCGCGTCGCGCGAGCGCTACGAGCGCGAGCGTCAGCTCATCTGCGGCGCGCATCGTTCGCAAGAGCGCTTCGTGGTCCTCCGCTCTCCACACTTGCCCGACTCGGTCTGCTGATACATCCCCAATCCATTTCCGGACCGCGATCGGTCTGCTCAATTCGTCTTGCGTCACTTCGCTCATGACTCCCTCCCTGGCCGGCAATCCACCCACCTGTCACCACGCTGAGAGGTGGCAACAACGACAACAGCATGCCGATCACGATCAACTGAATGCCGCGTCGGCTTGTGATACCAGCAGCTGCCGCGAGTAGAAAAGCGAGAACAGTACTAGCCGTAGCGATCGATTCAATCGATACGTTAAACACCGGTTGCCTCCGTAACTCGGCGGAATTCGTCCTGGAAATCAACCCGCACTAACTGGTCATTCTGCCGACCATAGCAGTGGCCTTCGGCATCCAAGATCAAGTACCTTCGGCTGTCGATGTGCTTGAAATGCTCAAGGCCGTTTTTCCGCCACATCCACATGAACTCTCCGCACCGACAACCGATCAGGAGTTCTAATGGCTTCCAATTCGCAGGTTCAAGCTCCATCTCAGAACCTCCCACCGTCTCGGCCAAAGGTGCAAAATCCCGCTATCCCGTGGCATACGCACTTTCCCTTTTCTCTGGAATCGGACACCCAAGAGCCGCTCGAATCATCTCCTTGCTGCAACCCGCCCAGCAGATGTACTTCTGCGGTTCGTCGACGGAGATCGCCAGATTGTCGCCGCCCTTGTCTCGTCCCGCCGCGGCGCACGAGGGGCATCGCGTTATCCAGTTCCTCCCCGCCTTCCGACATACTTGGAGATGATCCAGGATGTGAAACTGCCTTTGTTGTGCGGGGTGCTGCCAGCGTGGCGGCGCCTTTACTTCCTTCTTCTCCCCCTCGCTCGGTTGTCCCAACTTCTGGAGCAGAACGCCGAGTCGCTCCTCGGACAGCTTCGACACGCGCTTGAGGAAAGCCAGTTGATTGTCGAGATTGTAATCGGCGCCGTAGAACCAGAACCGAGCGCTGATCGCGCGGTGAATTCCCAGCGGTCCACGGATGGCATTGCCGAAGTCACCATCCTTCAGCTCGTCATGCTTCGGGAATATCTCGATTCCCTCGGCCGTCCCCGCTCCTTTTACCGGGATACCGAGTTTCTGAGCCAAGCCGGAAATCAGCAGCCGGCACTGTCGGGCCAGAAGCGGCTGCTCGCCAAATATCCAAAGGTGGGCGCCGCGGCGGCTCTGCTCCAGTGCCGCGTCCACCTTTTGTTGCTGCAGTTCCCACTGCAGTTCACAAAGGTGCTTCAGCGAGTCCTTGTAATCCCCGTCCATGGCAATCCACTTGCATCGTTGCGTCGCCGGACTCATCGCATACACGCCGATCGTCAGATCACCTTCCAGATGTCGCCGGACCGTCTCTGCCGCTAGACTGGGCGCCTCGCCGTTTTTCCCGGCCTTAGGCCGGAAATAGTAATAGCGACCGCTTTCCGCGTGCGGCCGCATCGATTGGAGAACGTAGGCGCGCCGATTCACGAACAGCTGCCAATAGTCCTCCACATTTGTGGAAGTTGCCTGATAACGCTTGGGCATAGCGGCTTCTCGTTTCGTCCTGCTCTTTCATAACCCGAATTCAAAACCCGCGCAAATGAACCGGCCAGGTGTCGGTCAGCTCGCAATTCGCTGGTCATACTTCCGTTCAAGCAGCCACGGGCGCTGCGCCAGCAGGGTCAGCCGGTGCGTCCGTTCTAGCACCTCGTATTCGGCCAGACTGTAGCCACCCCATTTCTGATCGTTGAAGTCCACGAGGTAGAACACCCCGTTCCTGCGGTCGAAAACATAGACTGCACCTGACTCCGGATCCTCCGGGACCAGGGTAAAGAAAAGGGCACCGGCCGGAAACTGAACCCAACGAACGATTTGGGCTTCTGAGCGCTCCGCCAGCCCTCGGCTGGCTTGGTCCAAGCCGACGCTTCGCTCCAAGCCAAGATCTTCCAGTGTTAGGATCGGATTCGCTGTTAGCGTAGGCGATGTTCGTGTTTGCATGTTGAACCTCCTGATATTCAATGGGTTACGCCCTGAGACACGCCGAGCGCGGTGAGCCTATTCGGATCTCCATGGAGGCGGGTCTCAGGACGGAGTTGCGGGTGGGCCAATAGTTGCGGGTTGGCCGCGGGATGCGAGCTGTCTGGCGAGGCTATATATTAAGGTATCGATCGCCTGAATTTCGGCCAGGCGCATTCTGTATCGGAATCCATGTAGGACCCTTACTTTCGTTGTGGTGGCGTTAGGCGATTAACTTTGACCACCCAAGCGCGATGTACCCCAAACCGGCAAATCTATCGCTGGGACGCGGATTCGGGGCGGCGCTGCCCAAGGTCCGACATGGCGACAACCCGTCAAAGTGCTCGCGCCACCAAGGAATGAATGTCAGCGACTGATGGTTCGCCGAGCATATGCCAGAGATTTTCGAGAAAGTATGGCAAGAGAGTGAGCAGCTCCAAACGAAGGCGGTGATCGCCGCGAGCCGATCCACAGTCGATCGGTGCTTTGGTGGTACCATAGCACCCTAAAACTATTGTGGCTGAAGCATTCCCCCAACTGATGCTGCAAGAACTCGAAGCCGGGATGCCAGCGTTGACGCCCTATTGCGGCGGCGTTATGGCGGAGGCAGCGGCAGTGTGTTTCGAGGACCGTGCGCACGCATCGGGTGTCATTATCGACGTTCGCTGCGTTGTCTCCAAACAATTCGCGATCCATTGGCCAGCGGTGACAGACCAGCAGCGGCGCACCTACAACGACCTTCCTTGGGCCACGGAGATGGGCGCCTATGGCGTCGCGATCTTAATAGTTAAGGCCGTCACGGGGAAGAAGGCCATCGAGCGCTCGAAGAAGGGCCCGGGATTCGACTATTGGGTTGGCGACACAGACGAGGATGAACTGATCTTCTCGAACAAAGCTCGTCTCGAAGTGTCGGGCATTTTGAATGGAACCGACAGTGAAATCGCGGGACGGTTGAAAATCAAGAACGCTCAGGTTCAAGTCAGTAACCATCTTGGCGTTCCCGCCTACGTTGCGATCATTGAATTTGGACAGCCCAAAGCGCACCTGGAGATGAAGTGAGCACCATAAAAGAACTTCATCGCGACGCAATGGAGCGCACCGACCTCGCGCTTGCAGCCCAACGAGCAGGCGATCCCCAGAAGGGGCACTTGCTGTTGCGAGCCGCATATGAGCTTGAATCTCAAGCCGCACATCTCGCGGCCCAGAAGGATGATTCCGAACCGACGCGGTCCATTCTTCATCGGAGTGCCGCATCCCTTGCCCTCGATTGTGGTTTGAAACGCGAAGCCGAGCGCTTAATTTGCGAGGCGCTTCGGGGAAATCCGCCTGATGCCATTGCAAACGAACTCCGCGACCTTCTTGAACAGGTATATTTCACCAGGCATCTTGAACTACGCGGCGTTTCGCTCGCCGAAACAGAGGTGCAGATATCTCTTGCGGGGAATTCCATAGGCCTCGGCATTGCACCAGTAGGCGAGTTACTCCCGCGAATCTATGACGTGGAAAAATTGATGTACCGGACTGCTGAGCGCCTCAGCAACCTCCCGTTCCGTTCATCGGGACGCATTCTCGCATCCATCCTCAACAACGTCGCCTTGTTCGCCAGCGTTCCGAGGGTCGCGAGCTTTGCGGTTTCGCTGCGCGTCGGGCAAAGCGCACAAATGAAGATCGCTGGAACATCTTCGCTGGGCGAGGAAACGATTGATGACCTGCTTGAGTGTTTGGAGCTGTTCAATAAGGGCAACGAGGAGCAACTCAAGAGGCGAATTCCGCAAGAAGATTACTACATCAACTTCGTTGGTCTCGCGCGCAATATCGCACCGGATGGCAACGACGTAAAGCTTGTCGGATTTTCCGCCGTTCGCGACGGTGTAGTGAGAACGGTTTCTCTAACCAATCAAGGAGCGTCCGAGATCCGCCTCATGCCCACCTTTGGCGTCGCGGCTTTGCAAGCTCCAAAAGGTGACGAAGGGACCTCGTCGATCCAAGGAATTCTGAAAGAGGCGGATGCGCGCGATAGCAAGCGAGGCAAAATCCATATCATCGACAAAGATGGGGCCAGCCACACTGTGATTGTGCCGCCAAGCATGATGGCTGACATCGTCAGGCCGCTTTGGGAATCTGAAGTGATCGTCACCGGTGATCGCAAGAGAAAGCTTATTCATCTGACCGACATCCGGCCCGTGAAACCCAATCCGAAGTAGGCTGACGGATTGGCGTCGGCCAAGCCAATTTTTCTTCGACATGCCGATGTCAAGTAGAGATGCTTTCGACAAGAGTAACGCGGGCTGCAAGCGATCAGAGTCGCATGCCGACAATCTATCTTTAGTGTCACACCTGCTGGTGTAAAATTGTTGTCGGATGTAGCTCTTGGGATCTGCCGCGGTTCGCTGACCGGGATAAAAAATGGATGAAGAACTGAGAGGGATGCTGGTGGAACGTATCCGTCGGGTGTGTCAGAATCTTGCCAAAAAGGGATCGTTTCCGATCGAGGACGCCGCCAATCAGGTCATCGCGGATTTGAGTGCCAACGGCGCGCGTGACTGGAAACATATACGCGACTACTTCGCGACGCAAGGCGTGACACGCTACGTCAACAAGGTGATCACACAGGCACAAGCGGCCGATCCCGCACAGGGAACGTTGCCAGGATTGGAGTCCATGCCGCTTTTGGTTTCATCGGAGGGGGCTGCCATCCTCTCCCAGCAACTGATCTACGTTAGATATCAATCCGAATGGAAGCGACTAGAGCGGAAGATCAACTCATACAAGTACAAGAGGCGGAAGCCAGAGAACCTAGAAGACGATAAGCGACGCCTCGAGCAAATGAAACGGTTTGATCCGCGATTCGCTCGGTACTCTGCGGAAGATCCGGACTACCCTTGTGGAAGGCGAAAGAGCTGGAGTTGAAGGAGTTGAACGCCCCATCGAAGCCCGCAGGGCGACAGGCTAAACGTAAGAAGATCTGATCATCTATGTAGAGCCGCGGGCTGTTTGCGTCGAAGCGCGAAAGCAGCGCGCGTCGACTTACACCCTGGAAGGGCCGGTCACCTTGCCGCGGCCGTGACCGCCAGCGAATCGCACCGTCCGTGATTCGGTTGGCCGGAGTGTCCGCGGACGTGTATCCAAGTCACTTCGTGGTAGCCGGTTAATTCCTCAAGTTCCTGCCACAAGTCCCGGTTCGCAATCGGCTTGCCGGCGGAATTGCACCAGTCATTGGCCTTCCACCTCGGAAGGAACTCGGTGATTCCGCGGCGTACATACTCCGAGTCGGTCAGCACGGTGACCTGGCTGGCACGCTTCAAAGCCCGCAGCCCCTCAATAGCCGCGATCAGTTCCATCCGATTGTTGGTCGTGTCCGCAACACCCTGCAGCACCCGCTCATGCTGACCGCACCGAAGGATGCATGCCCAACCTCCGGGACCGGGATTCCAGAGGCACGAACCGTCAGTTGTGATCTCAACTTCGCTCATATTCGAGCTCCTTTCCGACGCATCTCACTCGCGACGCGCACCGATCTCTTCCGGCTCGCATTTGGCAACGAACTCGAAATCGTGCTCGCCGGCCCAGGCCAGGACTGCACCAAACGAATTGAATCGGGCGCCATTGTTTGCCAGAGCTAACGCTCCTTCATCGAGGTAGAACCCGAACCAACTCGCGCCGCGTTGACGTAGTACAGCGTTCTCATCGAACCTCCTTTTCGAGACAGCACTCTCCGCTCGCAGTTCGAACACCTCCATGCCTCGGCGTATCCTGCTCGAACCGGACACCGATCTCTAACTTCAGCAGCGTAGCCGTCCCGGAATCGGAGGCTGTGCTAAGAATCGCGCGGTGCGTTTTGGATGAACCCCGGCCTTATGCGCGGGCAACCCAGATCTGCGCAGTACGTCGCAGGGCAGGCTGCGCGAGTTTCCCAAACGCGCCCGCGTATCGGGATGCGGGGGCGCACCGCCTTCCGCGCGGTATTATTCGTTAAAGGGAATCGGATGAATTTGCGGACGCTGGGACTTCGAAAGTCGTCGCCGCTCCGAGCCGACCATCCTGGGATCGGCCAACGGTGCGTTCTATGTAAGCGCGCGATCCGCGCCGGCGATAGGATCGGGCTCGTTCCTCCACTCGATTCCGAAGAACCAGCGCTCGCTGACCGCCTCATCTGTCACTGGACCTGCATCGAGAGTGGGCTATCTCGGCTACGACAAGGCGAGACCGCAGCGGGCACCACCCGCCGATTCCTCGACTCCTGGGCGGACGCTTTCAGCCACCAAGCCGCGGCCGGCGAGCGCTGCGATGCGTACACCAGCGAAGCCGACTTCATCCTCAAGAATGGCCGTTCATTCGAATACGCTGCATTGCCACGCGGAGTCCGGATGGGGCGAGCGCGCGA
>Ga0302326_10002853_pt1 | contig 41536 bp, 33 predicted proteins | sample Palsa_T0_3_FD_202264 | JGI IMG/M metagenome (GOLD analysis project Ga0302326, IMG submission 202264) | Peat permafrost microbial communities from Stordalen Mire near Abisko, Sweden - Palsa_T0_3 | ecosystem: Environmental > Terrestrial > Soil > Palsa > Peat permafrost | place: Sweden: Abisko... | reverse complement strand
GCAGATTGAGGTCGGCGATTTCTTCGATGGGAGCGGGTTCCTGCATGTCGTCTTCCGTCGCTGCGGCGGACGAAGTTTCGATGGCTTCATTTTCGTAGGAGTGGATCGTTTCGATGACCTGGTCGAAAAGCTTGGTCAGTTCGGGATCGGTACGCGATTCGGCCCCGGCGGCCAGCAGCCAATCCATAGCCTGGTTGAAATCGTCGCGGGCGTCGTCGAGTTCTCCCGCGCTATACGCCTTCTTGCCGGCTTCGTAGCTCGCCGCGATTCGCGCCATCAAATCTCCCATATACGGGGGAGGGGTCGAGAGCTGCGGATGCGCGGCCGGCGGATACGACGACCACGGAAGAGTCTCGGCGAGTACGGCTGGCGCGGGAGCCTGCGCTACCGGCGGCCGAACCACGATGTGCTGGGAGACGCTGTCGTCGCAGCCGGTGATCGCCGCGGCGACGGCTGCCAGCGTGGCGGCCGCGAGAGCTAGCCTTGCAATGTGTCGTCTTTTCATGGGTCTCCCCATCCCGCTGGCGCAATGCTGCGACGGTAGAGCCGGAAGGGTGGCTTGGCTCACGCGATGTCGACTGGAAGCGTGCCACTCAAAATCTTATGTCGGTGCGAGAAGGGGGTCAACGGTATAAAGGAAGCCCAGCGCACGGAAAAGCACTACCGCTGTTAGCGCCGGGAAGCTAACGGCTGGCACCAACCTCTACGGCTAGGCTAGGGCTTGGCGGAGATCTTCGATCAAGTCTTCGGGATCTTCCATGCCCACGGACACGCGGACGCAGCCCGGATCCACTCCGGCTTTGCGCAACTCTTCCGCGGACATCCGGTAGTGCGAGGAATAAACCGGCAGGACCACCAGGGACTCGACGCCGCCCAGGCTTACCGCCAACAGAAATACGCGGACTCGGTCGCAGACCCGGCGCGCGGCAGTGACGCCGCCTTTCAGATCGAACGCCAGCATCGCGCCGAAGCCGGACATCTGGCTCTTGGCGAGACGGTACTGCGGGTTCGACTGCAGCCCCGGATAATGCACCGCCTTCACCTTGGGATGCTTTTCGAGGAAGCGGGCCACGGCCATGGCGGTTTTACACTGCTGCCGAACGCGAGCTTCCAGAGTCTTGATCCCGCGGATTAGCAGGTAAGCAGGTTCGGGATCGATGGAGCCGCCAAAATGGATGATGCCGTCGCGGATTTTATCGATCAGCGCGCGGCGCCCGGCGGCCACGCCGGCGATCAGGTCGGAGTGCCCGCCCAGATATTTTGTGGCGCTGTGGATCACCAGATCGACGCCCATCGCCAGCGGTTTCTGCAGCACCGGGCTGGCGAAAGTATTGTCGACAATGGTGGGGATGTCCCACTCTTTGGCGAAGGCCACCGCTTTGCGGATGTCGACCAGACGCAGCGTTGGGTTGGTGGGCGACTCCAGATAAATCGCGCGAGTTCGCGGGTTCACCATGTGCTCGATTCCCGCCAGATCGGTTTCCACGAATCGAACTACGATTCCCAGCCGCGGCAAAAAATCGCGCATCAGCCGGTAGCTGCCGCCGTAGGTTTGGCGCTGCGCGATGATTTCTTCGCCGGCTCGGACCATGGTGAGCAGCGACGTGGAAATTGCGGCCGAGCCCGACGCGGTGCACACCGCTGCTTCGGCGCCCTCCAGGCGGGCAATTTTTTCCTCGGCGATCGCTACCGTGGGATTGCCGTAACGGGTGTAGATGTAGGCGGAGCTTTTTCCTTCGGCCCAGAGCTTCAGTTCCGCGGTATTGGCGAAGGTGAAATTCGAACTGCGGGTGATATTCGGCGCAACCGGCACGCTCACTCCGTGCTTTTCTTCACCCGCGTGGATCGCGGTGGTAGCGTCGTGCCATTTCCGTTTCTGTTTTTTCATGGTGAGCGAGAATGCCGCAGGACGAGCGGGAATCACAAGAGCCAAATTGGTGCGGGGTGGCGTCGCTTGGCGGGGACTCAAAACGATTTGGATGCCGGCACGAAAACGCGGCTATGAAACGCGAGAGTCTGTGGGGAGAAGATCTACGCCACGCGGCTACGCAGTCGCCGCCTGTTCGTCTTCGCCGTGATGCATTCTGTTCGCTGCGATTATTTTGTCAGCGGTTTCTTGCGGCACCAAATCGTAGTGCGAGAATTCCATCGAGTAGGTGCCTCGCCCCTGGGTCATCGAGGTGAGATCGTTGGCGTAGCCGAGCATTTCCGAGAACGGAACCTGCGCTTTGATCGCCACGTGATGCCCGCGGGCTTCGCTGCCGCTGATGCGGCCGCGGCGGGAACTCAAGTCTCCGAGCAAATCGCCAGAATAGGCATCTGGCGCATCGACCTCGACGTTCATCACCGGTTCGAGCAGCGCCGGCCGCGCCTGCTTCATGGCTTCCTTGAAGGCCAGCGAGCCGGCGATCTTAAAAGCCATGTCCGAGGAATCCACGTCGTGATATTTGCCGTCGTACAGGATGATTCGAAAATCGACCACGGGAAAGCCAGCCAGGTATCCGCGCTCGGCGGCGTCGCGCACGCCTTTCTCCACCGAGGGAATCCAGTTGTGCGGAATCGCACCGCCAAAAATATCGTCGACGAACTCCACTCCCGATCCGCGCGGGAGCGGCTCCAGCTTAATGCGGCAGACGCCGAATTGTCCGTGTCCGCCGGTCTGCTTCTTATGCTTGCCTTCGGCATCGGCTTTGGCGCGGATGGTTTCGCGGTAGGCCACCTTGGGAGGCTTGAGCGTTAGATCGACGTGATAGCGCCGGCGGAGCCGGGCGACAATTACTTCGATATGCTGCTGTCCGGCGCCGGCCAGTAGAAATTCCTTGGTCTGAGGGTCGCGCGAAAAGTGCAGCGCCGGTTCTTCTTCCAGAATTCGGTGGATCGCGGTGCCGATGCGGTCTTCGTCGGCTCGAGTCTTCGGTTCGATTGCGAAGGTGATGGAAGGTTCGGGCAGGCGCGCGGGTAGATAGTAAATGGGCGATGCTTTGTCGCCCAGTGAGTCGCCAGTGAGGGTGTCCTTCAGCTTGGCAATCGCGCCCAAATCGCCCGCGTGCATTTCCGGCACTTCGGTTCCCGCCTTCCCCTGCATCGATTGGATGTGCTGGAAACGTTCCGATGTGTTGCGGCTGAAATTCTGGACTACCGCGTCGTTCTTGAGCACTCCGGTGACAACTTTGAAGTAGGAAACGCGTCCTGAGAAAGGGTCGGCCAGCGTTTTGTAAACGTATAGCGAGAGCGGATCGGAATCACTGATGCTTTTTTCGATCGATTCGCCGTGGTGATCGGCCTGCCTATGCGCGGTGATCTTCCCGTTGCCCCCGGGAGCAGGGAAGATATCCACGATGAAATCCATTACCGCGTCGGCGCCGATATTGTGCAGGGCGCAGGTGAGCAGCACCGGGAACAGGCGATGAGCCAGGACCGCCTCGCGCAGGCCCTTCTTCAAATCGGCAACGGGAAGCGTGCCTTCGTCGAAAAACTCCTGCATCAGCGCGTCGTCGCCTTCGGCGACCATTTCCACGAGCGCTTCGTGCGCTTCCTTGGCGTCCTCGACCAAGGCTGCCGGAATCTCTTCGATTTTGGGCTTGCCGTCGCCATCCGGCGCGTAGATCAGCGCCTTCATGGTCACCAGGTCCACCACACCGCGGAAGCCTTTCTGCGAACCGAACGGCAGATGCAGGGGGACCACACCGCGGCCGAAAACGTTCTGCACCGAGTCGAGCGCGCGTTCGAAGCTGGCCAGTTCGCGGTCCATCCAGTTGAAGACGAACGCCCGCGGCAAATTGTATTCGGTAGCGTAGTCCCACACCTTCTCGGTGACCACCTGCACGCCCGCGGCAGCGTCAACCAGAATTAACGCGGCGTCGGCGGCGATAAGCGAAGCTTTGCAGTCGTTGATAAACGTGGAGAAGCCGGGGGTATCCAGGAAATTGATCTTGGTTTTTTCGGTGCTGTGGGGCGCCTGCCATTCGGCGTAGGCCAGGCCGGTGTGGATGGTGATCTTGCGGGCGATTTCCTCTTCGTCCCAGTCGGTGACCGTGCTGCCCTCGGTGGTCTTACCCAGCCGAGGAGTCATCCCCGCGGTAAACAGGCAGGAGGAGACCAACTGAGTCTTGCCGGTGTGACCGTGGCCGGCAATGCCAACGTTGCGAATCGCTTGTGTGGGATAGGATTTCATTTGATTGTCTCCGGAATTTCAGGATCGAAGCACACAAAATCGCGAAGTAGGGAAAACGTCCAGCGGGCCTGGTAACGGAGTAGTGCTACACGGTTAGAGACGGCAGTCGAAGGTCGCAGGCTGCCACAAAGTCGGCGGACGGGATGTCCAAGCGGCCGAATCATGGGAAAACCGGGATGCTAGCACAGGGGCTTGCAAGGGGCCAGCAAATAAGAAATGAACCGGAACGGCCCACCTGGAGGGTCAACGGAACGATTGGGCGTGGCATGTTGACTTCTGGTGTATATTACCCCGCAATACATTCACATCACCCGCGAGTTTGGGAACCCGCCAAGGCCGCGGAGCGCTGTTAATGGGAGACCGGGAGGCGGAATGCCAAAGAACATTGTGGTGTGTTGCGATGGCACGGGGAATGAATTTGGCGACCACAACTCCAATGTGGTCAAGCTCTACAGCACGCTGATCATCGACGGCAAGACGCAGGTGGGGTATTACCACCCCGGGGTGGGGACCATGGGCTCACCCGCTTCCCACAACAAGATCAGCAGCGCGTGGACCACAGTGCTGGGACTGGCATTTGGAGCGGGGCTGCTCGCCAATGTGGGCGACGCGTATCGCTACCTAATGGACGTCTACGAGGACGGCGACAATGTTTTCCTCTTTGGATTCAGCCGAGGCGCGTACACCGCCAGGGCCATTGCCGGTCTGCTGCACATGTACGGTTTACTCTGTCCCGGAAACGAAGGTCTGATTCCGTACATTATTCGAATGTTCGCCAGGAAAACTCGAAAGGCCGGCGGAATGACCCCTAAATTCGAGGTCGCGAAGGATTTCAAAGCAACGTTCTGCCGCGGTTGTCCGCTGCACCTGGTAGGAGTGTGGGACACGGTGAGTTCGGTCGGGTGGGTTTGGGATCCGTTAAAATTGCCATACACCGCGCAGAATCCCGACATGCGCAACGGCCGCCATGCGGTTTCGATCGATGAGCGGCGCTGCTATTTCGTGAACAACTTGTGGGGCGAGCCACAGGGAGATCAGAACATCAAACAGGTTTGGTTTGCGGGAGTGCATTCCGATGTCGGCGGGTCGTACGTGGACCTTGAAAGCGAGCTGTCGCAGATCACCCTGGAGTGGATGCTCTGCGAGGCGGCTTCGTTTGGCCTGCTGATCGATCCGCAGAAGGCCGCACGGGTGTTGGGAAGGACTCCACCACCTCCGCCGGTTGCGCCGGACGTCAAGCGCCAGATCCATGTATCGCTCAAGGGTTTTTGGTGGATCCTCGAATTCCTCCCCCATAGCTATTATGACCGAGTGAAAAAAAAGGCTGGCTGGCGAATACCGTTTGGCGCCAGACGCGTGATTCCTGAGGGCTCTGTGCTGCATGCTACGGTGAGCGAGAAACGTGGTGCAGATCCGACTTACAAGCCGCCCAACCTGCCGCAGACCTACAGCGAGGAACCGAGAAACCTGTGCAGTTTTCCGCCCAACGGTCAATCGCAGCGGCCATAGCGGCGAACTGCGTGCCGGTGGCGTGCGCTTTCAGGAGTACGCGTAATCCGCTGACGCCGGGCCGTAGTTTGTGCGCACGAATTGCGTAGTCAACCGGATAGAAGTTGATTGCCATGAAATGCTAGTTTGAATTCCCGCGAACCTCTCGTTCGCGGGCCCGGACTTTCCGTCCATGGGCTTTAAATCCCTCTTGCGAGGTAGGCACGCTATGCATACCTGTCGCTCGTTGTGTCTCTCGGTGGTGGTTTTAGCGGTGTGGTTGTTTTTTCCTTTGGTCGGGGCCGCGCAAACCGCGAAGCCTTCTCCCGAAGAAATCTACAAGACGGCCGCGAACTCGGTGGTTTCGATCGAGACGTTTAACGATGCGGAGGGGCGGAGTGAATTGGCCTCCGGGTTCGTGCTCACGGCGGAGGGGGCGATCGTGACGAACTATCACGCGATCAGCGGCATGACTCGCGCGGTGGTTCGCCTGCCAAACCTGGATGCGTACGACGACGTGCAGGTAACCGCTGCGGACCGAGTGCGCGATCTGGCGCTCATCAAGATCAAAGCGCTCAACCTTGTTCCGTTACGCCTGGGGCGATCGGCGCCGATCGAGGTGGGAGACACCGTCTACGTGCTCAGCAATCCGCATAACTTCCGAGACACGCTCTCTCAAGGAATCGTCAGCGGCCGAAGGCAATGCGACGGCTACCGCACCTTGCAATTTTCGGCGGCCATTAGCAAAGGCAGTTCCGGTGGACCGCTGCTGAAGGCGAATGGCGAGGTGGTGGGTGTGGTGGCCGGGCTGAAGCCTGGCGAACAGAACCTGAACTTCGCGATACCCATCGACTACGCCCCGGCGATTTTCAACGAGAATCTGCCGAGGGCGATGGACGTCTTCTACCAGCAGGAAATGAAGGACGTCATCTTTAAGCTGGGGCGGTTTGACGCCGCCAGCCGGCAATTGGCCGGCTGCGACGTGGATCTGGCGTCGCTTCATGCTGATGAGCGCCCGCCGTTAGCAGATATTGAAGACGTGCGAGGAGAAATCAATGCGTGGACGGCCGAGGATGCCGCCCTGACTCTGGGTCGGGCGACCCGCCATCGGTTCGGAGTTTTCGACGACGAAATCACTGGCGATATTTACGCCTACCGCGACCCGACGAATCAGTTTCGCGAGATTGAGTTGCTTTTTGACAAAGTATCGAAGCTCCTGATCGGAGTCTATTTGTACCCCAAGGATGCCAATTGGCTGGAATACAAGTGATCGATCGAGGGAAAACCAAACAAGGAGAAGAAGCCGGACGGCAGCCGACTATACACCTACACAGACTCGCGCGTGGCGGTGCTGGTAGCCCCGGACGGCACAGTACAGAAGCTTACGTACTGGTGACCACGGGCCGTGGTGGCCGGGCAGTTGCGCGGGAAGCGTCACGACGGCTCGCTCGAATGCAGATCGGTGACGCTCATCACATCAGGTGATCACAAACTCTGCGCGGAGCGAGTGCCTACGGGGATACGAAGAATGAGCCGTCAGGGCGGACGTGAGCGTAGGCCATGTGCGGAGTATTGAACTGGGCTCCCGGGGCGCCAGAGGAATCGAGGAGAATTAGGCCCCCGGTGGTATGTGCACGGGTGCGCAGAAGCTCCACTGCGGCGTTTGCCGCCGCTTGTGGATCCGGCGAGTGGCGCAGAAAATCGACGGCGAACTTGGCCATTACGATTTTCATGATTCCTTCGCCGTGACCGGTGCAGGAAACGCCGCCGGCCTGCGCGTCGGCGTAACAGCCACAACCGATTAGCGGCGAATCGCCGACGCGGCCGGGAAGTTTGCAGCAGGTGCCGCCGGTGGAAGTGCCCGCGAATAGCCGGCCCGCAGCGTCCATAGCCACCGCGCCGACGGTGCCGTCGGCGTGGCCGTGATGGTTCTGCGCGGCGTGTTGATCCGCGAGGCAGCACTTCCAGGCGATGCGCTCGCTTTCGACAATCAGATCCTCCGGCGCGCACAGTGGGATGCCGTGCTCGACGGCGAATTGCTCGGCGCCAGACCCTACGAACATCATATGCTCACTTTGCTCCATGATCTTTCGAGCGAGGCGGATGGGATTGCGAATCCTCTCGACCCCGGCGACGGCGCCGGCCTTGAGAGTCGCGCCATCCATGACGATAGCGTCCAGCTGGACGTTGCCGTCGCGGTTCAAGTGCGAACCTACACCGGCATCGAAGACGGGATCCTCTTCCAGGACCACGATCGCCGCTTCAACCGCGTCGATGGCCGCGCCTCCAGCGGAAAGAATTTTCCAGCCGGTTTCGAGCGCGCGGCGGCATCCCTCGCGGCTGGAAGCAATGGCGGCGTCCGGAATGTGCCATGCTCCGCCATGGACGATGAGCGATGGTTTCATAGGGTCGAGACGGGCGGGACGATCGGGAGTGTGAGAATAAAAGGAGGTCCTAAACCAGCATCAATGTGATGCCCAGGGCGATCAGCAACGGCCCGAGAAAGAACAGCAGCCCGGCACCGAGCAGCAAGCGAAAAGTACCTTCGCGGCGGGCGGCGGGCGACTCGTGAGCGAGCAGGTCGGCACGGCTTTGCGGCGCTTCGCGCAGTTGGGTACGAAACATGCGGAAGAAGGCGGCGATCCAGTACGCGACATCGCGGCGCGATTGCCACAGCAGATGAACGCCGGCGCAAACCACCAGCAGTCCGATCATTCCGAGCAAGCGAGGCACGTTCTAAGCTCCTCGGCCCGCGGTGCGGGTCAAAACGTGTGCTTCCGGCAGCTGGCTCGGGGCTGGCAGGGTAGCAGAGACCACGTCGGATGAATGCGCGTCGGTGGGTAGGACGGCACCGGTACGCTTCCATGTATAGATGATGCGGTGCACCACGGTGATGTTCGGGCCGATCGCCAGAATCCAGAGCGCCAGTTCCATGCGGTTCGAAAGAGCGCCTAGGATCATCAGTGCGATGCGCTCCGGGCGTTCCCAGAAACCCACGTCGCACTTGCCGATTAAGGATTCCGCGCGGGCCTTGGAATAGCTCACCATTACCGAGCCGGCCATGGCCGCTCCAACCACTACCGCGTAAACGAAGCGATTCACCTGCGCGTAGTAGACCAGCAGCCCCAGAAACAAGATCAGATCCGAATAGCGGTCCAGGATCGAATGCAGGAAGCCGCCGAAAACACTCACGCGACCCTGGCGGCGCGCCACTGGCCCATCCAGCATGTCGCACAGCGCCGCGCAGATCATCAACCCGCCACCGGCGGCAAACCGGCCGGCAGCAAAAAGCATTCCTGCCCATAGATTAAGGATCAGGCTCAACCAAGTGATCAGGTTGGGGGGAATGCCGGTAGCGGCCAGGCCCGCGGCCATGCCGCCGAGCACCCAGTTACCGGAACGTCCGATGGTTTCTTTCAGCATCGAGAGAGAACGGCTCCGCTATGCCTCTTCGTAAATCGTAGACAATTTCACGACCGACAGATCCTTGGTTCCACCGGGAGTGACCACTTTCACCTCGTCGCCAACTTTCTTGCCGAGCAGCGCGCGGCCGATCGGCGAAGTGGTGGAGATTAGGCCTTTGGTGGCGTCGGCTTCCTCGGTGGTTACCAGCTTATATTCGATTTCCTGGTTTTTGTTGACGTCCATTACCGTCAGGCGCGAACCGTAGGCGGCGCGGTCCTTCGGCAGGTTATCCAGATTGAGCATAGCCAGGTCAGCCATGCGCTGATGAAGCTGTCCAATGCGCGCGCTAACGTAAGACTGGCGCTCCTTGGCGTATTTGAATTCGGCGTTTTCTTTCAGGTCGCCGTGGGCACGAGCCTTCTTGAGCTCCTTGGGCAGATCGTCGTGCAACTCGATCTCAAGGATGCGAATCTCGTCGGTGAGCTTCTTGCGAATTTTCTCGGTTAGGTCGACGGACATTGTCTTTTACCAAACGCGTGCCGGAGGACACTCCCGGCTGGGATGCAGCAACCGCTACTTCAAGGGAATTATAGAGGATGTCAGCGGTTTGCGGCAAACAAAGGATAGGGCGGCCGCCGGGGGCCGACCGGGCAGCCGGCCGAGGCGGCGCGCGACTGGGCCTGATACCCGTTCAGTTCCCCGGAAACCCTTAGCTCGCAACACGATGCGGCACGCGGCGGCGGCCGGAGCCGGCCGGCTTGGCGCGCCCCACTTGCTTCGCCTGGGATTGAGTAGCGGCAAGGCTCTTCTTCAGGGCTTCCATCATGTCGATCACCGGAGCGCGATGCTTCTCGGGAGCGCCGTGGATAGTCTGCTTGCCCTTTTGCTTGGCTTCAATCAGGGACTTCAAGCGCGCCTGAAATTCGTCGTGATATTTCTCGAGGTGGAAATCCTCCGAGAGCGTGGCGACCAGCTGATTCGCGAGTTTTACTTCTTGCGGATTCAGTTTGATGTTCTCGTTCTTTCCGTATCCCGGGGCTTCGCGGATTTCATTTTCGTAATACATGGTGTGGACGGCGAGGCCGTGATCGTAGGGGCGAATAAAAACGGTGTGCTCGCGCTGATACATAGTGACCTTAGCGATGCCCACGCGCCCGGAATCTTCCAGCGTCTTGAGCAGCAGTTGGTAGGCCTTGCGTCCCTGCTCCTCCGCCACCATGAAATAGGAGGAATCAAAAAACAGCGGATCGATCTGCGCCGCTTCCACGAAGCTAAGGATTTCCATGTTACGCGCGGATTCGGGCTCGATCGCTTTCACTTCCGCGGGATCGAGCAAGATGTACTTGCCATCGTCGTCTTCGTAACCCTTCACCACTTCGGAGCGCTCCACGATGCGGTTGCAGGTGGGACAGAAAAGCGGCTGCTTCAGGCGAGTCTTGCAGACGTTGTGCACCTGGTGCAGACGGATGGTGGAGGAGCGCGCCGCGGCGTACAGACGAATGGGAATCGAAACCAGTCCGAAAGAGATAAATCCTTTCCACGCGGATGAAGCCATCGCGACCCTCCAGAAGACTAAAAATCGAGGTTACAACAATACATTCGGCCAGCGGCATATTTTATCGGGGCATAGCTGTAGCGGTGGCGAAGAGATGCTGTAGAAAATTCCTTTTGCTAGGAACGGAGCCGGAAGTTTCTATAATGGCGCATGGCTTCGTTGAAGGAATACCAGGAAAAACGGAAATTTTCCGATACTCCCGAGCCACGCGGGAAAGTGAAAGCGAGCAAGGGAAACCGTTTCGTGGTGCAGGAGCATCACGCGCGCCGGTTGCACTACGATTTCCGTCTGGAAATTGACGGCGTGCTGAAATCCTGGGCGGTTCCCAAAGGCCCTTCCCTCAACCCATCCGACAAACGTCTGGCGATCCAAACCGAAGATCATCCGCTCGAGTACGGGAAATTCCACGGCGAAATTCCCGCTGGGCACTACGGAGCCGGGCAGGTTTCCATCTGGGATAGCGGCACCTTTGAAATGGAAGGGAGCCTGAACGCGAGCGAGCAATTGGCGCGCGGCGAACTGAAACTGATCTTGCACGGGCGAAAGCTGGCGGGAAGTTTCGTGCTGGTGAAAATCCGCGGAAAAGAAGGAAAGGAATGGCTGCTGATCAAACACGCCGACGCGGCTGCCGATCCCCAGTGGACGATCGAGAATGCTGGGGACGTCGCCCCCCTTGCGCGCCCAAACGCAGCGAAGTCGGATTCCTCGAAACTGGCGCCGGGGCAAGTACCGGGAGGTGCGAAAGCGCACACCGCGAAGACCAAGATCAAGTTGCCGGCTGCCGCGCGCAAGGCGCCGATGCCTTCCAAGATTCAACCCGCGCTCGCTTCCATTGCGGATGAACCATTTTCCAGCCCGGATTGGATCTTCGAGATCAAGTGGGACGGAGTACGGACGCTGGCCAACGTCTCGGGCGACAAAGTGCATCTGTGGGCGCGCTCGGGCCGCGAGATCAGCCGCGAATACCCGGAGCTGCTGAACCTGGCGGGCGCGCTGAACGCCCACGAGGCGTGGATCGACGGCGAGATTGTGGCGCTGGACTCAGAAGGGCGCAGCGATTTCCAACAACTGCAGGCGCGCATGGGCCAGCAAAAGCCCGGCGCGCAATTGATCGAGGGGGTTCCGGTCTACTACTACGCCTTCGATTTGCTCTATCTGGATGGGCACGACCTTCGCAGCCTGCCGCTGATCGAGAGAAAAAAGCTGCTGCGCGCGATCCTGCAGGACGATCCGCGCGTTCGCTATTCCGATCACGTGGTGGAGAAGGGGAAAGAGCTTTACGAACTCGCGGCGAGCCGCGGCCTGGAAGGAATTCTCGCCAAGAAAAGCGCGAGCGTATATCCGGAAAAACGGAGTTCAGCATGGCTGAAAATCAAGTTGTATCAGGATCTCGATGCAGTGATCGGCGGGTGGACCGATCCGCGCGGCTCGCGGGAACATTTCGGCGCGTTGGTGGTTGGGCTCTACGATGGTGAGCGGCTGGAATTCATCGGCGGAGTGGGCAGCGGATTTGGAGGTGAGGTGCAGAAGCGTGTGTGGGATGCGCTGCAGCAGCGCAAGACGCCGAAATCGCCTTTCGCGACGCCGCCCGATACGCGCGAAGAAGCTCATTGGGTAAAGCCGGAACTTGTGGCCCGAGTGAAATTTGGCGGATGGACCGACGGACGGCATTTGCGGCAGCCCACGTTTCTAGGTTTGCAAGAGGATCGCGACGCGAAGGACTGTACATTCGAAGAGCAGGCGCAGAGACTTCCTGAAGCGGGAGAAGACTCGGAGCCGGTTGCCCGCGCGAAACGCGCGACGAAAGCACGATGGCAGGCGCTGCGTGGCCCGAAAAAGCAATCGCGCGCACCAGCTTCGCCCGCACCGGCGGCACGTGCCGTTGCGGTTGCGCACCCGCTAGCCTCCGCCGCAGATCTCACCAAGGACGCCGACATCGAGCGCGAATTGTTTGTTGGCTCGCGAGACTCGGTCTTTATCGAAGTGGACGGCCAGCGGCTGCGGTTTACCAACCTGAACAAGATTTATTTTCCGGGCGACAATCTGACCAAGAGGAATCTGATCGCGCACTACTGGCGCGTGGCCCCGTTGATCTTGCCGTTTTTGAAGGATCGGCCGCTGGTGCTGCGTCGCTATCCCAACGGAATTGACGGCAAACCGTTTTTTCAAAAAGATGCCGGACCCGGCACGCCGGAGTGGGTGAAGACGGCGGCGATCGATTCAGAGGATCGAGGCTCGGCAATCAACTATATCGTGGCCAACGATCGGGCAACCCTGCTGTACCTGGCGAATCTTGGGTGCATCGATGAGAATCCGTGGTCGAGCCGTTACGCCGATATGGATCATCCCGACTACGTTTTCATCGACCTCGATCCAACCGAAGGCGCGTCGTTCACCACGGTGATCAAGGTCGCGAAAATTGTGTTGTCGCTATTCGAGAAAGTGGGGATGAAAGTGTACGCGAAAAGCTCGGGTGGCCGGGGAATTCACATTTTTCTGCCGCTGGAGCCGCGATACACGTACGAGCAGGCGCGGATTTTCGTGGAAGCGATCGCATCGTTAGTGTCGCAGAAATACCCGGGGCTGCTCACTGCCGAGCGGAGCGTGCGCAAGCGCGTTAAGGGCACGATCCATATCGATTCGCATCAGAATTCGCGCGGACAATCGCTGGCTTCGGTGTACTCGGTGCGCGCGTATCCTCATGGGCCGGTGTCGACGCCGGTGCGGATGAAAGAGCTCAGCGATAAATTACAGCCCGATCATTGGAATTTGAAGAATATCCAAGCGCGGCTGGATCAAGTGGGGGATTTGTGGGCGGATTTTTGGGAGAACCGGCAAGAGCTTGAGACGCTGGTGCAGCACGGGAAAATTGAGTTGTGAGCGCCGGCCGGAAAGAAATCGAAGAGAAGTAAAGGCGGCCCCGGGGCGCTTCCAGTCCGGTCAAACTGCGAAGGCCCGGAAAGGGCTCCCGTGCGCAGTCACTCCCAGTTGCGGGACAGGACCGCCCAAGCTTCAATCGCTTTCGAGCTTACGAGTATTTTCTGGAGCAGGGTATCCCTTGAATGCTGTACGGGTGCCCCGGAAAAAATGAAGACGTCCTTTTCTCGAAACGTGGGCCGAAATCTGTTTCTTCCCCGCTATCGTTGGGATTTTCGGCTGGCGGAGTTTTCGTCGGCCAGGGCCGCGAGTGCGGCGAGATGACCGCACATGCCGTGAACTCCGCCGCCGGGCGGCGTTGACGACGAGCAGATGTAGAGATTTTTCAGCGGAGTGCGATAGCGGCGCCAGCTAGGGCGGTTGATGAGCTGCCCGAGTTCCTGGGCTCCTCCGGTAATATCTCCACCGACGAGGTTGGCGTTGTGACCGCTCATGTGAGATGCGACCACGGTGTGCCGCGCCAGGATGCAATCGCGAAATCCGGGAGCGAATCGTTCGATCTGGCTCTCGATTCTGGCGGTCATGTCGAAATCCGAACCGTTGGGCACGCGCCCGTAGGCCCAGGCGATGTGCTTGCCGGCCGGCGCGCGGGATGGATCGAACAACGTAGGCTGGGTGAGCAGGACGAAAGGCTTTTCGGGGCATTGGCCCTGCCAGGCAGCGCGTTCGGCCACGGCAATCTCCTCCAGCGTGCCGCCGAGATGAAGCGTGCCGGTGCGGAGGCAAGCTTCGTTCTTCCAGGGGATCGGCGAATCGAGCGCCCAATCGATTTTGCAAACTCCCGGGCCGTAGCGGAAATTTTCCAGGTCGCGGCGATATTGGGAAGGCAACTCGGCGCCGGCGATTTGCAGTAGCTGGCGCGGGGTGACGTCGCAGAAAATCATGCGAGCAGGGGGTATTTGCTTTAGTGATTCGACTCGCATTCCCGGGAATATTTCGCCGCCGAGCGAGCGCAGGTACGAAGCCAGCGCCGCGGCAATATTTTTCGAGCCGCCGCGCGCGAAGGGCCAGCCTACAGCGTGAAGCGCAATTCCCAAGACCAACGCGAATGCGCCGCTGAGGACGCGATCAAGCGGCAGAACCGAATGCGCGGCCAGACCGGCAAAAAAAGCGCGGGCGCGCGCGCCACGGAAATGATGGGCGGCGAGTTTTTCCGCCGGCTGCATGGCCATCCAGGCAAAGCGAGCGCCGGCGATGGGGTGCCGCGCCAAGGAAAGCGGGCCGGTCAAAACGGATTCGAGCTGGGGCCATGCGGCGACGAGAGGCATCATCAAATCGCGATAGTTATCTTCGTCCTCGCCGAGCGAGACCGAGGTCAAGCCGACGGAGCGCTCTCCGATGGCGACGCTGCCGTCGTCGAGCGGATGAGCCACCGGCGCAGCGGGATGAATCCATTCCAGGCCGTGGTCGGCCAGAGGCAAATCGCGGAAAAAGGGAGAGGCGACGGCCATGGGGTGGGCGGCGGAGCAAACGTCATGAAGAAATCCGGGCAGCGTGAGCTCGGCGGAGCGAGTGCCACCGCCGATTTCGTCTTCGGCTTCGAGAACCACGACCGAACGGCCGGTGCGGGCGATGGTGATCGCCGCGGCAAGACCGTTCGGTCCCGAACCAACTACTACCGCGTCGTATTCCGGTCGAGTCGACGGCATGTCACTAGTAGAGATACGCCGGTCAAGGGGAAAGGTCCATCGGCAACGCAACTAGATTCAGATTTGCGCGCGCTTTGCGGCGGAAGTCCGTGCCAGGACGAAAACCGAGATACGTGGATGGCGCGGTGCGCCTGCGTGAACAATCAATTCTGTGGAGCTACTGATTGCTGGCCATGGCGCGGGAAGTGAGGCGATCGACCTTCGGCCGTATGTCTTGTGGCTGAAATATGGGCGGCGAACAGGTGCGATCGGCGCAGACGAATGCCGCTGGGCGCGAGAGTTCGGGATAGTGGACGTCGGGATTCGGGAGGCGGGCTTCGCGCGTGTCCCACCATTCGATGCGCCTGTAACTTGCGGGATAACGGAGCGCGGCTTGAAAGAGCGCCAGCGTGGCGGGATCGTCTTTGTGGCCGATGATGGTGAGATGCAGCGGAAGGGAAGTGAGTTCGCGCTGCGCGAGCAATATGCTGGACGCAGGCAGGCGATTCGCGACGGAGTCCGCGGCCAGATAGCGCATCGCGTTTTCAGCCATGCCGCGGTCAGCGGCATCGCCGGTATAGTGCTCGAGCAAGTTGGCGAAGCGCAGGACCATCACATTCTCATCGCGCTGCGGGTGCGGCGTGTACGAGCGGTCGGCGGGGGTGCGAGATGTGATGTACCCCGCGCCCGCTGGATTGCGGAAAGTCTGCTGGATGAATTTGGCGGACGATTCAGCGCGCGCCAGCCAAATGCGATCGCCGGTGACGGAGTAAAGCGCGAGAAACGCGCGAGCCATCGCGGCGTTGTCGCCGAGGAAGGGTCCAGCGACGTCGTGCGCATCGTGGCGGAACCCGCCGTTGGGCAGAGCGCGATTGTGAAGCACCCACTGCGCGGATCGCGCAGCGGCATCAAGATATTGGCGATCGCCGGTTGCGGAATACAAAGTGGCGAGCGCGGCAACCATCCATCCGTTTTCGCGAGCGTATTCGTGGCGATCGATTCGCGGCACGCCGAGCTTGCGGCGGGCGGCATCGCCCAGCGCGAAATAGTCAGCGCTGTGTTTTCCTGCAACGAGATCGGCGTCCTGACTGGTGTAAAACGCACCTTCGGGACTGGTGAGAAAGGTTTTGACGTATCGCGCGATCTCGCTAGCCGCGTGCAGATACTCAGGGTCGCCCCACTGCGCGTAGCCGAGCGCGTAGATTCGTAAGTTTTCCGCCTGCATCTGCATGATTTTTTCGAAATGCGGCGCGTTCCAATCGCCGTCGGTGGAATATTGGTAGACCCCGCCCCAAGCGGGATCGAGCAGCCGAAGCTGGGCGTGCAGAGTTTGCTGGGCCATCTGCTCAGCGTTTTTGTCGCCGCCCTGCGCCAAGTCGATGGAATATTCTACCGAATCCCAGTCCAAATATTTTTGGTTGAAGCCCCAACTGCCGTGGACTCGATCGTAGCCAGCGAGAAAAGATTTCTGGAGTCGTGTTTGCTGCTCGGGACTGATGGAGGCTGTCGACCCGTAAACGATTGGCGATTCACGCTCAACCGACGGACCCGGCGAAGGATCATCAATGATGGCCTGGAGCATCGACGACATTTCCGCGGGCTGCAGATATCCCTGGCGTTTCACGATCTCCGCTCCGTCCGCCGCAAAAACTACGGTGGCGGGCCAGCCGTAATCTTCATAGCGATTGGAAAGGTCGGGACGGGAATCCTGGTCCACGCGCACCAGCACGTAGCGCGATTGCAGCAGGTCAATCACCCGGGGATCTTTGTAGGTGGTTTCGTCCATCACGTGGCACCAGTGGCACCACACCGCTTCCAGGTCCAGCAGGACAAAGCGATGCTCTTGGCGCGCCTGTTCGAAGGCAGCTTGAGACCACGGCTGCCAATGAAGCGGCGATAGCTGCGCGGGCGATCGGGCCGGCGATTGGGCCGGCGAGGCTTGCGCGACAAGCAGCAACGCCAGAAGCGGGATTGCAGGACGACGAGCGGTTCTCACGATGTCCTCCTACAACTAGTACGCATTCGGGGCGGGTTCGGATGGGCCGTTTCATTGCGTTATAGGGGCGCTGCGTGGGTATAACACTGCGGGCATCACTCGCAGATCGACCTCGTGTTTGTGAGTATCGCGAATCCTTTCGATGGTGGTTGTGAAGCCGCGATTCGGGCTTATACTTGCCGTCGCCTCAAGGGAGGGCTAGCCATGAATAAATATATGGCAGAAACATTGGGCACGTTTGTTTTGGTATTTGGTGGTGTAGGGAGCGCGGTGCTGGCCGGGAGCCACATCGGAAATGTGGGTGTCGCTTTTGCGTTTGGACTGTCGCTGCTGGCGATGGTCTATACGATCGGTCCGATCTCCGGGTGCCACATCAACCCCGCGGTGACGCTGGGCGTGCTGCTGGCGAAGAAAATTGACGCGATGGAAGCGGTCATCTATATGGTCGCGCAAGTGGTGGGAGCGATTGTGGCGTCGGCGCTGATTCTGTTCATCGCACGCGGTGGCGCGGGTGGGTACGATGTAGCGGCGGGAGGCCTGGGCGCGAACGGATACGGAATGCATTCGCCCGGAGGTTATTCGCTCGGTGCGGCTTTTGCTGGAGAGGTGATTCTCACCATGTTTTTGGTGCTGACGGTGCTCGGATCGACGGACGTCAAGGCTCCGGTGGGTTTCGCGGGCGTGGCGATTGGGCTGGTGCTGACGCTAATCCACTTGGTCGGCATTCCGCTGACGAATCTTTCCGTAAATCCGGCGCGCAGCATCGGACCAGCAGTTTTCGTTGGAGGATGGGCGCTACAGCAGATTTGGCTGTTTATCGTTGCGCCGTTCGTGGGCGCGGCGATTGCCGCCATCGCTTACGGGGTGATTCGCGTGCCGGATGTCCGCATTGGCACTCCGCAAGCGGAACGCGCGCTAGCCAGCGAGCAAGCCGAGCGGCGCAAGTAAAAGAGCAAACCGGGCCACACCCATCGTGTTTGGATTTGAAAGGAAGCGAACGGCAACCCGCCCTGCATCGGTTGGGTTGCCGTTCGTCCATTACCAAAGTCTGATTCCCACAAGTCTCCCGTAGTGCCGCGAAATACCCTCTCGAAATGCAGGCTTCTGCCAGCGTGATTGGTCGCGCTGCGATAGAATAGCTCGGTGATTCGGCGCCTTCCGATTCGTGCGGTGCGATGTGGCTTAACGCTGATCATCGTTGTTGGTATAGCCGCGTTTTATAGCCGCGTTCTCCACGTTAATCAAACCACCGCCGCCCTGACGTTTCTCTTGGCGATCCTAGCGGTCGCTACGGCCTGGGGATTCCTGGTTTCGGCGTTCATGTCGGTGGCGGCGATGCTGGCGTTTAACTTCTGCTTTCTGCCGCCGGTGGGCACCTTCACCATCAACGATCCGCAAAATTGGGCGGCGCTTTTTGCTTTCCTGGCGGTAGCGCTGATCGCCAGCCGGCTGGCCGGACGGGTGCGCCGCGAAGCGGATGAGGCGCAGCGGGGGCGCCGGGAGGTCGAGCGGCTGTACACGTTCAGCCAACAGCTGATGGTATCGGGGAATGTGATCACGCTGCTGAACGCGATTCCCAACCTTATCGTGGACACCTTTGAGGTGGGCGCGGCGGCGCTGTTCTTTGAGGACAAGCAAAAGTTTTATTATTCCGGCGGGGGACCGCACTTCGACGACGAGGAGTTGAAGCGGGCCACCATGCGCGAAGAGCCGCTGCGCGACGCCAGCCGCAGCCTCTCGTTTGCACCGGTGAGAATGGGCACGCGGCCGCTGGGCAGCTTGGGCATCTCCGGGCATATTCTTTCCCGGCCGACGCTGGAGGCGCTGGGATCGATGATTGCGATTGCCTTCGCCCGCGCGCGCGCCGTGGAAGAACTGGGAAAGACGGAAGCGACGCGCGTCGGCGAACGGCTGAAGTCCGCGTTGCTCGATTCGGTTACCCACGATTTCCGAACTCCGCTCACCTCGATCAAAGCCTCGGTGACCAGTTTACTGTCTACGTCGAACACACCCGAGTCTGAACAGCGCGAGCTGTTGACGATCATCAATGAAGAGTGCGACCGCCTGAATCAACTGATCGGCGATGCCACCGAGATGGCGCGTCTCGACGCCGGGGAATTTGAGCTGAACGTTCAGCCGCATTCGATGGCGGAGATCGTTGGGGCGGCGCTGGCGCGATGCAAGACCGTATTGGGCAACCGCGTCGTCAACGTGAACGTACCGCCAGCGCTGCCGCGGGTGCGCAGCGACTTCGACCGAATCGTGGACGTGCTGACGCGCTTGATTGAAAACGCGGACGCCTACTCTCCGAAGGATCGGCCGATTACGATTACCGCTGAAACCAGCGGGGAATCCGTGCTCACCAGCGTCGCGGACAATGGGCCGGGGATCGAAGACGTGGAGCTCGGACTGATTTTCGACAAATTTTATCGCGGCAAGGATCAGCGCTACCTGGTGCAGGGAACCGGAATGGGATTGCCGATCGCGAAAGCGATCGTGGAAGCGCATGGCGGCACGCTCAGTGTGACCAGCCAAAGGGGCCACGGCTCGGTATTTTCTTTCACCCTGCCTGCGGATGTGCCGAGGGGTGCCACGCGATGAAGGCGACAACCATTCTGGTGGTCGATGACGAACCGCAGATTCGCCGGGTGCTCCGCGCTACGCTTTCCGCGCAGGGCTATTCGGTGGTCGAGGCGCACGACGGCCAGGAAGCTTTGGAACAACTTCGCACCCAGCGTCCCGATCTGGTGTTGCTGGATATGAACATGCCGGTCGCCGACGGCCTGGAGGCGTGTCGCGAAATTCGCCGCGGCTCCGAAATTCCGATCATCATGCTGACGGTGCGCAGCGCGGAAAAAGACAAAGTGCACGCACTGGATGCCGGGGCCGACGACTACGTCGTGAAGCCGTTTGGAATTCAAGAGCTGCTCGCTCGCGTCCGCGCAGTGCTACGCCGCGGCTCCAGAGGGGAAAAACCGGGCGTGCTGAGCTCGAAGGAATTGACCTTCGATTTTGAGAAGCGCACCATCGTGGTCCGCGGAAAACCGGTGCACCTCACGCCAAAGGAATTTGAAGTGCTCAAGGAGTTGGTCGCCAGCGAAGGCTGCCCCATTTCCCACCGCAAATTATTGCAGACCGTTTGGGGACCCGACTACGGCGAGGAAACCGAATCGTTACGCGTAGTGATCAATCAGCTGCGCAAGAAAATCGAAGTGAACCCCGCCAAACCGAAATACATCCAGACCGAACCGTGGGTGGGTTACCGGTTCCACGTGCCGGCCGACGCCCACGCAAAAGACGCCAGCGAACACTCTTAGCTAATGCGGGAGGGGATGTCCCGCGTCCAGTTCCAAATTCAACTCCAGCACATTCACTCGCGATTCTCCCAGGAAACCAAGTTGCCGGCCCTCGGTGTGCCGCGTCACAATGGTGCGCAGGTCCGTTTCACTCACGTGGCGCTCGCGAGCCACTCGCGGAATCTGAAATTCCGCTGCGGCCGGAGAAATATGAGGATCGAGGCCCGAACCGGAAGACGTAACCAGGTCCACCGGAATGACGGCAGCAGGGTTTTCGGCATGCAGGCGCTGTATGTCGCCGTTCACGCGGTCGACCAGAGACTTATTGGTGGGGCCAAGATTGGAGCCGCCGCTGTTACGTCCATCGTAGCCCGCGCCTGCTGACGAAAGCCGTGAGTGGAAGTATTCCGGCCCGGTGAATGCCTGCCCGATCAGGCGCGAACCGATGGGCTGGTCATTTTGCTCGATGATCCCGCCGTTGGCGCGATCGCGAAAGAACGCTTGTGAAAGCGCTGTGACCGCGAGCGGATAGATCACCCCAAAGATCACCGTAGTGATCAGCGTGAACCAGACCGAAATAATCAGATTCTTTTTCATTGGATTCCCTAAGCCATACCCAAATGAGTGAGCAGCATGTCGATCAGTTTGATCCCCACAAACGGAGCAATCACGCCGCCGAGGCCATAGATCAAGAGATTGCGGCGCAAAAGGGTCACCGCACCTACCGGACGGTACTTCACGCCGCGCAGCGCCAGCGGAATCAGCGCGATGATGATCAGCGCGTTGAAGACCACAGCGGAGAGAATCGCGGACTCCGGAGTTTGCAGCCTCATCAGGTTCAGAACGCCCAGCTGCGGAAATGCTCCCGCGAACATCGCGGGAATTATCGCGAAATATTTCGCCACGTCGTTGGCCACCGAAAAGGTGGTGAGCGACCCGCGGGTGATCAGCAACTGTTTACCGATCTCCACGATTTCGATCAACTTGGTCGGATTAGAATCGAGGTCCACCATGTTGCCAGCTTCCTTGGCGGCCTGCGTTCCGGTATTCATGGCCACGCCAACGTCGGCTTGGGCGAGAGCCGGCGCGTCGTTGGTGCCGTCACCGGTCATAGCGACGAGTTTGCCCTTGGCTTGCTCGTCCTTGATCAGTTTCATTTTGTCTTCGGGCTTTGCTTCCGCCAGGAACGCGTCCACTCCCGCCTGCCGGGCGATCGCGGCAGCGGTCAACGGATTGTCTCCGGTGATCATCACGGTGCGAATACCCATGGCCCGCAGCTGTTCGAATCTTTCGCGCATGCCGCCCTTAACGATGTCTTCCAGCTGAATCGCGCCAAGCACAATGCGATTTCTGGCCACCAGCAGAGGCGTGCCGCCGGAGCTGGCGATGCGTTCCGCCACCTCGGTGATTTCTTGCGGGACGCGATTGCCTCGCTCCGCGACGTACTTGGCGATGGCGTCTCCCGCGCCCTTGCGAACTTCGTGGCCGTCCAGGTCCACGCCGGACATCCGCGTCTGCGCGGAGAAAGGAATGAAGATGGGATTGTGCGGAGCGAGTTCCCGTCCGCGCAGGCCGTATTTCTGTTTGGCCAGGACGACGATGGAGCGCCCTTCTGGCGTTTCGTCCGCGATGGACGCGAGTTGCGCGGCATCCGCCATGTCGGTTTCGGTGACGCCGGGCGCGGCAAAAAATCGCGTGGCCTGGCGATTGCCGAGGGTGATCGTCCCGGTCTTATCCAGCAGCAACACGTCTACGTCGCCGGAAGCTTCCACTGCGCGTCCGGACATGGCGATCACGTTGTGCTGAATCATGCGATCCATACCCGCAATTCCGATCGCCGAGAGCAGTCCCCCGATGGTGGTGGGAATCAGGCACACCAGCAGCGCGACCAGAACGAAGATATTTTGCGGTGCGCCGGAATAGAGAGCAAAAGGCTGCAGGGTGATGACCGCGAGCAGAAAGATGATCGTCAGCCCGGCCAGCAAAATATTCAGCGCGATTTCATTGGGCGTTTTTTGGCGCGACGCTCCTTCCACCAGCCGGATCATGCGGTCCAGAAAAGTTTCGCCCGGATTTGAGGTGATGCAGACTTTGATCTCGTCGGACAGCACGCGCGTGCCGCCCGTGACCGCCGAACGGTCGCCGCCCGCCTCGCGAATCACCGGCGCGGATTCGCCGGTAATCGCGGATTCGTCCACCGACGCCACGCCTTCCACCACCTCGCCGTCCCCGGGCACAAGTTCACCGGCGGCTACCAGCACCAGGTCTCCCGCGCGCAATAAGGTGCTCGAGCATTTTTCGGTTGAGCCGTCGGCGCGGAGCCGTTGCGCGAACGTATCGGTGCGCGCTTTGCGCAGCGCCTCGGCTTGGGCTTTGCCGCGGCCCTCCGCGATGGCCTCCGCAAAATTCGCGAACAGCACGGTGAACCACAGCCACAAGCAGATCTGTAGACCGAACCCGAAGTGCCCGGCATGGTGAATGCGGTCGCTCGCGCACTGAAAGGTGGTGAGCACGGCGCCGACTTCCACCACGAACATGACCGGATTCTTGATCATGGTGCGTGGATCGAGTTTGCGGCACGCATCCAGCACCGCAACCCGCAAGATGGCGGTATCCATCAAAGACTTGGCTCGAGGCGATGTGTTTTCGGTCATAAGTGGCCTAGAAAACCTTTCCGGCGGCCATGAGCAGGTGCTCGAGAATCGGCCCCAGACTGAGAGCTGGGAAAAAGGTGAGCGCGCCAACCACCACAATCGTCGACACCAGCAGGCCGGTGAACAATCCGCCGGTGACCGGGAAAGTCCCCAGCGACGCAGGAGTGATTTTCTTTTTGGCCAGATTGCCGGCGATCGCCAGAATCGGGATCACCATGAAGAATCGGCCCAGCAGCATGGCGCAAGCGAGAGTCGTGTTGTACCACATGGTGTTCGAGCTCAGCCCGGCAAAGGCTGAGCCGTTGTTGCCCGTCGCGGAAGTGTAAGCGTAGAGAACTTGCGATAGGCCGTGCGGCCCGGCGTTGCTGATCCCCGCGAGTCCCGACGCCTTCACCACCGAAATCGCGGAAAATGCCAGAATGCTGAACGAAGTGACCAGGATCGCCAGCATCGCCATTTTCACGTCATAGGCCTCAATTTTCTTGCCGAGATACTCAGGCGTGCGCCCCACCATCAGGCCGGCGATGAACACCGCCAGAATCACGAACACGATCATTCCGTACAGCCCGGAGCCCACTCCTCCGAAAACCACCTCTCCGAGCATGATATTCACCATCGGCACCAGCCCGCCCAATGGCGTGAACGAATCGTGCACTCCATTCACCGCGCCGCAACTTGCGTCGGTGGTCACCGTCGCGAACAACGCGCTATTGGCGATCCCGAACCGCACTTCCTTGCCTTCCATATTGCCGCCAGCCTGCAATGCGCCAGCCTGCGATGCGCCGGCCGGCTGCGCCATCTGGCCCAACTGGGTTCCGCCCGTGAACAGGGGATTCCCGCGCGCCTCCGCCCAATACGCGACGGTGACTCCTAGAAAAAAGAGCAACGCCATGGCCGCCCACACCGCCCAGCCGTGGCGCTGTGACCCGGTCATCATTCCCAACGTGTAGGTGAGCCCCGATGGAATCGCGAATATCAGCAGCATCTGCAGAAAATTGGTGAACGGAGTGGGGTTCTCAAAAGGATGCGCGCTGTTGGCGTTGAAAAAGCCGCCGCCGTTCGTGCCGTACATCTTGATGGCTTCCTGCGATGCCACCGGGCCTTGCGCGATCACTTGCTCGTGATTCACCTGGCTGGTGGTTTTTCCGTCCGGTCCGGTAGTCTGCACGGTCTGCGGTTCCAGTAGATGCACCGTGGTGTACGGTTTGAAATTCTGCACCACTCCCTGCGATACAAACACCAGCGACACCACCAGGCAAACCGGCAGCAGAACCCACAACAAGCAACGGGTGGTATCCACCCAGAAATTGCCCAGAGTATTGGTTTCTTTGCGCACGATCCCGCGGATCACCGCGATCGCCAGCACGATGCCGACCGCGGCCGAGGCGAAATTGTGGTACGCCAGCCCAGCCATCTGGGTGAGATAGCTCATCGTGGTTTCCGGCGTATACGCTTGCCAGTTGGTATTACTGGTGAAAGAGACCGCGGTGTTGAAGGCCAGGTCCGGTGCCACGTTGGGCAGCTTCTCCGGATTCAGCGGCAGCCAATGCTGGGTGCGCTCGATCAGATAGAGCAGCACCATCGAAACGCCGCTGAACAGCAGCATGGCCCCGGCGTATTCGGTCCACTCCATTTCGTGGCTTTCATCCACGCCGGCCGTTCGATAGATGAGTTTTTCCACCGGGCGAAAAACGGGATCGAGAAAAGTCCTCTCGCGGTTGAATACCCGGGCCATAAAGACGCCGAGTGGCTTGGTGACCGCGATCACCGCCAGAAAGAAGAAACCGATTTGCAGCCATCCGTTGGAGGTCATGTTCAAAACTTCTCCGGTTTCAACAGCGCGTAAAACAAGTAACCAAAAATCAGTGCACAGATGAACAGCAGAACCGAATTGCTCAGATTCATGAACTCGCTCCTATTTCAGCAGTTCGCAGCCACGAACGTAGACGACAGCCACCACAACAAACACCACGCTCGCGGCTATGAAAACGATGTCCAGCACGATTCTTCTCCTGTAAAAACCTCACTCTGCGTAGATCACACGATATGTGGTCTAGAATTTCACCATGATCGACATATCGATAAACGATTCGTCTTTGCGAAGATCCGGAAACCACACGCTGCTGGCCCCGCCACCACAAGCGGCTTCCGCGGCCCCCAGGCTCGCCTGGCCGGACGAACTGCCGCTGCTGCACGTGAAGTATTGGGGATCGCCGTTATTTCCGCCGGAAGGTGTGATCCCCCCTCTGCCAGTCCAATACGGCACGCTCGCATGGCGATAATCGTACTCCCAGCGAAACGTAATATATTGTTTGGGCATGTAGTCAAACGTGACCGAGGAGTCCCACGCCTTAAACGGATTTCCAGGATTCTCCGTAAAGTAAGGAGAATTAGTGGACGCCGTGATGGCGCTCTCTCCGTTGATCGGTGGCAGCAATACCAGATAGCGTCCCGGATTGTTGATTTGTCCCCCGCCTAGCGTCAGCCCGTACAAGTCGCGGTGGAACCACCAGCGGTTGTAAAACATGTAGCCGACGAAGCTCTGCTTCGGCCCGCCCTTGCCATCGCCGTGGCAACTCACGCCGCCGCCGTACTCACAACCTAGATCGCCGGTCAGCGAGAACGCCATCTTGTCGAGCGGCCGGTCCGGCCGGTCGTAATATTTGATCTCGACGCTGTTGTCAGTGTGGATGCGCTTGCGGCCGGGTACGAACAGATCATCCTGGCCCAGGCCGTAATTGTTGGAAACGATGTTGATCCAACTCGCCGGAGTCCATTTGATCTGACCTCCGATGCCCGGTCGGTGATTGGCGGATGCGTACGATTGCCAACCGTTTATGAACCAGGGCTCGATCTTCAAATGTTTCGTGGGGAAAATCTGTACCCGCACGCCGTTGAAAAACCACGGAGTGTTGGAGGAAACGTAAGAGGGTTGATAGGCCCAATTGTCGAAATTGTAGTAACTGAAAAGTCCGATATACGACATGAAGATTCCCGCGTCCACGTTGATTCCGTCCAATGCGTTGAAGTGATATCCGCCATACGCCTCCGATACGTAGCGGTACGCATCCGCAAGATCCCATTGGCCGTGTCCCGGGCTGGGATCATTCCGCGGAGTGGTCACCGAATACATGCCGAACTGGGTCATCAGCCTGGCGCGAACGTTGTCGTAGTGGAAGTCGCCGCCGACTCCGAGTTGCTCGAGCTGCACTTCCTGCGACCGAAAAAGCTCGCTTGACCCGCCGATCGAGTGGTCCGTCGGATGGTTGAAGTCGTAAACGTAGTCGGTGTCCGCTCGGATCTCCGGCGTAAAGAATTTCGAGTCCCAAAATATATCCTTTGTGCGGGCGTTGCCGTTCAGCCAACTCCAATCCGCATCCGAAAAGGGCGCTACTGGGCCGGGCGTGGCTGCTGCTTCAGTTGGCACACTGGGCGCTGTTATGGGGTCCGGGACCGGTGCCGCCGAGGGAGCCGCCACAGCAGGCGGGACAGGTACCGAAGCTTTCGGCGAAAGTGTTCCGGCCGCGGGGCGAGCCTTCAACTCCGCTTCGAGTGCCTCGATGCGCTTCTTCATTGTTGCGAGTTCTTTCGCCATATCCTCGGTCGATTCTGGAGCCGGTGCAGCCGCCTGTGCCCCAGTGTCGGCATTGCTGGTTTGGGCCAAGCAAAAGCCCGGAAAAAGTGTGAGAGCGACCGCAACAAAAGCGAGCTGCCACCTAATATTCGTCATGATTTTGAACACTGCGACTTTCTCCTGTCTTCGGGTCCCTGAGGTCATTCGTCTGCGGTTGAACTCACGCGAGGGGCGTTGGCCCGGTAGACCTGACTTTCGATGAATCAGGCTAGCGTGTGAGAAATTAGGAAATGGTAAGGAAGACGTGAGGATTCCATAAGTGTGCGGAACGAGCTAACGCCGTTGATAATCCAGGGCTTGCAGAGGGTCGGCTTCTGGCTCGTTGGGTAAATAATCGGCGCTTTCACTTCTCCACCGGCGCCAGTTGGATTCGGCGCTCTTTTCGCGTTAGCTTATCTTCCGTGAAGCAATCCTTTGATGTGGTGATCCTGGGCGCCGGTGCGGCCGGCCTGATGTGCGCGATCGAGGCGGGCAAGCGCGGAAAGCGCGTCGCGGTGGTGGAACGTGCCGAACGAGCCGGGAAAAAGATCCTGATATCGGGCGGCGGGCGCTGCAACTTCACGAACTTGCATTGCACCCCCGAAGATTTCCTATCCTCCAATCCCCACTTCTGCAAATCGGCGTTGGCGCGCTATGGTCCGGCCGATTTTCTCGCGCTGGTGGAACAACACAAGATCCCTTATCACGAAAAGAGGCTGGGGCAGCTCTTTTGCGATCGTTCGGCACAAGACATTCTGAACCTGCTGGAAGAGGAGTGCCGCCGCGCCGGCGTGCGCATTTTCCTGAAGACTCGCGTAAAGCAAGTCCGGCACAACGCCGGTTTCGAGGTCGATGCGGGCAATGTTACGTTTTCGGCTCCGGCGCTGGTGGTGGCCACCGGCGGACTTTCGATTCCCAAGATTGGCGCAACCGCTTTTGGATATGAACTGGCAACGCAATTCGGCCTGGCGATTCAAAAATGCCGTCCGGCGTTGGTGCCGATCGTCTTTGACCCCGAAAATCAGCGGCGCTATTGCGACTTGGCGGGAGTTTCCGCCGAAGTGGTTGCCTCCTGCGGCACCCAGAGCTTTCGAGAAATGATGTTGATCACCCATCGCGGCCTCAGCGGTCCGGCAATTCTGCAGATTTCTTCGTACTGGAAATGGGCCACCGATAATCCGCTGGCGATCGATCTGGCGCCCGGAAAGTTGTGGACGTCCGCACTGCGAGTGCCGCGAGCGCTTCGCGATCGGCAGGCCGCACGCAGCGCGCTCCGCAAGATCCTGCCGGCGCGTTTCGCGGACCGCTGGATCGAGCAGCAAGCGCCACGCGATTGGACCAATCGCTCGCTCGAGGCAATGGAAGAGGGAATCCACCGTTGGGAAGTGCAGCCCGCGGGCACCGAAGGCTATCAGAAAGCCGAGGTGACCGCGGGCGGAGTGGATACCGGCGAGCTCTCCAGTAAAACGATGGAGAGCGGCAAAGTGCGCGGATTGTTTTTTATCGGAGAGGTGGTGGACGTCACCGGGCATCTCGGGGGATTTAACTTCCAGTGGGCGTGGGCGTCAGGCGTCTGCGCCGCCCAAGCGGTAGCGGATACGCCACCGATCGTCGTGCGAAGAACCGAGTGAACCCTGATGCTCATCCGTCCCAACTTCCGGCTAGCCCGGCCCTCGGGCATCACTCCCAGAAAATGCACGTCAGTGTCCGCCCGGGGAATCGGCCGTACCGTCCGACCACTTGGCGACCGGAATCATAAATATCGTCAGCCGGTCTTGAGCGCTATTCGATGCCAGAATCGGAGAGCCCTTCAGATTTGCGCCCCAACTTTGCGCGTCGGATATCGGAACGAAAAACATTACGTGGGGACGCCAGTGCCCGTTGCCATCGCCCAGATACCCTTGCTTTGAGAGCATGTAGCACATCGCGCCGGGTTCCAGCGTGGGCAATTCTTTCTTGTCGAAAGCGGTTTTGATACCGTCGGACATTTGAGCCTTGGATTGCCCAGCCAAAACCAACTCGGTCTTCTTGACGGTGAGTGGAAGATAGGTTCGTGCGGCTTGCGGATTTAAGCATAGCGGACCATGCAGCTTGGGATTCCAAAAATCCGGATCGTCGGTGCCGGCGGTCCACCCTCGTTCCACGAGGCATACGAAACCGTTCTTACCTTTCACCGCGGTTTCGTAGCCGTGCCGGCCAAGTACCAAAACCTCGGCATCGCCTGAGACGGATTCCGGCGCTGCGCTCCGCGCCAAAGCGATCTCAGCATTCCGATCCGCCATCAGGTATTGCGCAATCGGGGCCATGGTGGGATACGGTGCCTTGGCATCTTGCGCGTGGCACGCTGTGCCAAACATGATGATCAGCGCGCAGCTTACTACTGCGATCCTCCTGAGAATCTTCGCCATCATCGATTTCTCCTGAGATGTCTTCGCCCCGACACGTTGATATCAATATAATTTCTCCGTGTCAATGGCTGCGAATGTTCCACGGCGGGTCAGTTTCCGATTGTCCGGGAATGCAGGAGGTCGGCCAGGCCGATGGCGCTGTTCAGACGGGGCACAACGAATTGCGGCCAGCGAGTTCGCGATTTTACAGTCTCCCAAAGTCCCAGCCATGTGATATATGAAGAGCGGATATAGCGTGACGGCTTTCGTCTTCTGTCTCGATTAATCCGACAATTCACTCCCCAGGAGTTCCGATCTTGACTGAACGCCTTGTACTTTTCACCGAAAGCGCATCAGGTCCCGCCTACGGCCTCGATGAAGAAATCATTCGTGGCGCGGGCGGAACACTACAGTCTGCGGCCGCCTCCAGCCAAGCGGAACGGTCCGAGATGGCGCGAGCGGCAGACGTCCTGATCGTCGGCAGTGCGGCAATGACGCGCGACTTTCTTTCCGGATTGCCCCGGCTAAAAGGTATCGTGCGCAGCGGAATAGGCGTAGACACCGTCGATGTGCCGGCGGCTACGGATCTCGGCATCGTCGTCGCCAACGTTCCCGATTTCTGCCGGCACGAGGTAGCCGAGCATACCCTCGCGCTGATGTTCGCTGTCGCGCGCAAGATCGCGCGCAACGACCGCAGTGTTCGCAGCGGCCAATGGCGAGGGCTGATTGCCACGCAGATTATTCCGATTTACCGCTTGAGCGGCCGAACGCTGGGCGTGGTGGGGATGGGCAAAATCGGGCAAATGGTGGCGCAAAAGGCGCAGGCGCTGGGGATGAAGGTATTTGGTTACGATCCGTACCTCCCGCCCGCTGTTGCCGCGGCAATCGGTGTGCCCTTGCTGACTCTTGACGAGTTATTGCGGCAGGCGGATGTTGTCTCACTGCATACGCCGCTGATCCCCGAAACCAGGCATTTGATCAACGCGCGCACCCTCGCGTTGATGAAACCACATTCGTTGCTCATCAACGTGGCGCGAGGGCCCATCGTCGATGAGGTGGCGCTCCGAGCGGCCCTCGAATCTGGTCATTTGGCCGGAGCTGGTTTGGACGTGCTCGAGCAAGAGCCACCCGCTCCGTCCAATGAATTGTTCAAGTTGGAAAATGTCGTTTTCACGAGCCACTATGCTTCCGCCAGTGTGGAGGCCTATGCCGACTTGCGGCGTCAAGTCTCCGAACAGGCCGCCGAAATCCTGCAAGGAAAATTTCCTTATAACCTGGTAAATCGAGAGGTAATGAGCCTGCCGCAATGCCGGCTGGGGCAAAAGGAGAACTAAGCGGTGAAACCGAATCGAGTGAAGCAGGCCATCAAGGCAGGTAAGCGGGTGGTCGGCACAATGGTCTCGGAGATGCGTAATGCCGAAGTGGCGTACATCCTGGCGGCGGCGGGAATGGATTTCTTGATGGTCGATACCGAGCATTCCTCCGTCGGCGTCGAGAGTCTGCAAAATATCATTCGCTCCACCCGTGCGGCGGGGATGGTTCCCCTGGCGCGGGTCACCGATAATCAATATCCGTTCATCGCTCGCATATTAGACATGGGCGCGATGGGCATCATGGTGCCACGGGTCAATACTGCAGAAGAGGCCCGTAGTGTCGTGCAGTCCGCCAAGTATCCGCCGCTAGGGCAGCGCGGATTCGGTGCGCGCGGGGTGATCACGGACTATGAATCCGTCACCGTGCCCGAGGTGATCAACTGGGTGAACGAAAACACCTTGGTCATCGTGCAAGTGGAATCAGGCGAGGCGCTGGCCCAGCTGGAGGTAACTTCGCGTGTTCCGGGCATCGATGTGGCGCTCATCGGTCCGAATGACCTCTCCATTTCGTTAGGAATTCCCGGTGATTTTGAGCATCCGCGGTTCTTAAAAGCCGTCGAGCAGACATTTGAGATCTGTCTAAAGAACGGTATCGCGCCGGGCGTTCACACCAGTAATCTCCAATTGGTGAAGCGCTACCGCGATATGGGCATGTGCTTCTTGATGTATTCCACTGAAGCGCGCATCTTGCTGGACGGAGCCACCAAAGCAGTTCATGAGCTGGTAGGCGAAACCGGAAAAGCGGGCAAGGCGGTCTACTGAGATTTGTTGGTGCGGTACGAAATGAATGGAAAGGCCTACGCCGGCACTCGCCTGGGAGAAAATTGCGCCGTCGCTAACTCCGATGACTCAACAACGCTGGCTCCGAATCATTCCCGTCGCTTTCGTGATGTATACGATCGCCTTTATTGACCGCACCAACATCTCCCTGGCGTTACCGAGGATCAGCCACGATCTCGGCATGGATCCGGTGCAGGCCGGAAGCGCCGCGGGCGTCTTCTTTTGGGGCTACCTGCTGCTTCAGGTTCCCGGCGGTTACATCGCCAACCGCTGGAGCGCGAAACATTTCGTGAGCATTCTGCTCGCGGCATGGGGACTCTGCGCGGTGGGTACCGGTCTGGTGCATTCCGGACGAGAGTTCTGGGTGATGCGGTTTTTGTTGGGGGTGGCCGAAGGGGGAGTGTGGCCAGCGGTTCTGGTTTTGCTTTCGCACTGGTTTCCACGAGCCGAGCGAGCTCGCGCCAATGCGTTCTGGATGCTCTGCCTTCCTCTGTCGCTGATTATCTCTTCCCCGCTGTCCGGCTGGATTCTCGGACGCTGGGACTGGCGAATCCTGTTGATTTCCGAGGGAGCCCTGCCGATCGTTTGGCTGATCATCTGGGTGGCGATGATTTACGACCTTCCCAGTCAAGCATTGTGGATTTCCCCCGGCGAGCGCGAGTTCCTGGAGGCTACACTACAGCGCGAATCCGGCGAGGCCAATCCAGCAAGTCCGAAATTCTCGCCGGCCGCGCTGGTTGGCCATCCGGTTCCGTTGATGGTCTGCGTATATTTTCTTCAAACGTGTGGCACCTATGGATTCCTCTTTTGGTTTCCCGCAGCGCTCGAGAACGCCAGAAAACTCAGCCATCTCGCGGTGGGAATTCTCTTCGCCCTGCCCTATATCCTCACCGCGATTGGGATGGTTTTGAACGCGCAGCACTCCGACCGGCATCACGAGCGCCGTCGCCATGTCGCAGGGGCATATACCGTCGGCGGTGTCTGCCTGCTCATCGGCGTCTTGACCAACGCGCGATGGCCATTGGTTTCTTTTGGATTTCTTTGCTTGGCGGCCGCAGGACCTTACTCCGCGCTCGGCCCCTTCTGGGCGATCCCTACGGAAACGTTACCTCCCAGCATCGCCGGCTCGGCGATGGGCGTGGTCAACGCGTTCGGCAATCTGGGCGGATTTTTCGGGCCCCTCGTGGTGGGTTTTCTCTACCAGCGCACCGGGAATTTCCACTCGGCATTTAGCGTGCTAGGCTTGGGCCTGCTGGTTGCCGGTGGACTTTCTCTTTTGCTGCCCAAGGTAAGTGCGGTGCCGCAGAACTGACAACGCCGCGGAACGATTGAGCTGGCCAAGACGTGGAAGCAGTTTTTTACAAGGGTCGAGATCAAATGAAAATAGTCGACACGCATCAACATCTTTGGGACTTGGATCTTTTTCATTATCCGTGGCTGGAATCGCTTCCCACGCTGAATCGCTCCTTTGGAACGAGGGACTATTCGGAGGCTACACGCGGCCTGGAGATTGAAAAATCAGTTTTTGTGGAATGCGATGTGGATGAGCCCCGCATTCCGGACGAAACTCGCCACGTCCTGGGTATCGCCGACCACCGTGACAATCCGGTACAGGGTGTGGTCGCAGCCGCGCGACCGGAGAAAGAGGGTTTCAAGGCCTATGTGGAAGCAATCGTCGGCCACCCCAAACTTAAGGGCATCCGTAGAATTTTGCACACCCAGCCTGACGAAATAGGCCAGGGAAAGCTCTTCATCGAAAACGTTCAGAGCCTCGCCGGCTGCGGCTTGTCGTTCGATATCTGCATCCTGGCTCGCCAGCTTCCCATCGCCATCAATCTGATTTCCAAGTCTCCCGACGTGAATTTCATTCTCGACCATTGTGGGGTTCCCGCGGTGAAGGACAAAATTCTGGATCCCTGGCGCGGCCACATCCGTGAAGTTTCAAAAATGCCCAACGTAACCTGCAAGATTTCCGGTTTGGTGGCCTATGCAGACCCAGCCACTTGGACCGCCGACGATCTGCGGCCCTACGTCGAGCATGTCATTGAAAGTTTTGGCTGGGACCGCGTGATGTTTGGAAGCGACTGGCCAGTGTGCACGCTGGCCGCCACGTACAAACAGTGGGTCGACGCTTTGCTCTCCCTCACCGCGCACGCGGGAGAGGCCAACCAAAAAAAGCTCTTTCACGACAACGCGATTCGCGTGTATCGCCTCGACTGAAATCAGTGCGAATGAACGTCGTCGGAATCTTGTCCGCGGAATGACCGCTGGCACGGCGCCGGGCCCTGAGTTTGTGGGGCAGATGCCCACCGAAATGATCTCTTTCACCGCCCGTACCGGAATGGTAGCCTCGCGCAGCCATGAGATCACTGCTTAGCGGAAAAGGGTCACACGCGAAGACGGAAAAATCCACACCACCGCGCTTACAACGCCCCTGCTCTATGTGATTGAAAACAATGGACGAAGAATTTTCGATTCGATACAAAATTTGATGTTGGTATCGAATCGCGGCCCCCAGCATTTGTACTCGGTAGCCGGCGGTCGGAAGCAACCCGTTGAGTTGATTGGGTCTTCTGGAGCAACTCCATGACGATTCGCGTGGTCCCTTCTGTCGATGCATTGAAGCACTTGGTGGGCCAGGAAATCGGTGTGTCGGATTGGTTTCTGGTCACCCAGGAGCGGATAAGCCAATTCGCGGGAACCATCGAGGATCGCCAATGGATTCATGTGGACCGCGACCGAGCCGAACGCGAATCTCCCTACCGCACCACAATCGCGCATGGATTTCTGACGCTATCCTTACTGGGTCATCTGATGAATCAGGTGATCGACGTCCGTGGATCGCGCATGAGCGTGAACTACGGAACAAACCGGGTGCGCTTTCCCGCCGCGGTTCGCGCCGGGTCGCGGATTCGCGCTCGCGTCGCCCTCGATTCGGCGAGAGAAGTTTCCGATTCCGTCGAGGCGGTATTTTCGTTCACCGTCGAGTGCGAAGGCTCCGAAAAGCCGTGCTGCGTGGCCGAGTGGGTGGTGCGCTTCTACCCCGAATGAAGTCTCGCCCTACCCACGAGTGAAGTCCGCGAAAGTTTTACCCTGCTCGGCCAAGCGTTTGAGCAGGGGCGCGGGTTCCCAGATTTCGCCGTGCTGTTCTTGAAATTGGCGGACGCGGTCGTAGACTTTCTTTAGACCGACGGTGTCGGCATACCACATGGGCCCACCGCGATAAGCGGGGAATCCGTAGCCGTTAATATAAATGATGTCGATGTCCACCGCGCGTGAGGCAAATCCGTCTTCCAGGATGCGGGCGCCTTCGTTGACCAGCGCGTAGACGCAACGGTCGACGATCTCCTCCGCCGGAATCTTCCGCTGCGGGATTTTTGCCGCCGCCGCCCACTGGCGCACCAGTTGCTCAACTTCCGTATCCGGCATTGCGCGGCGCTGCTCGTCATACTTGTACCAGCCTGCCCCGGTCTTCTGGCCGAAGCGCCCCATCTCGCAAAGATTGTCGCCGGCGAAGGCCTGGCGGATTCCGGGCTTTTCGAGGTGGCGATACTCCTTGCGTATGCGCCAGCCCACGTCGAGACCGGCGAGATCACCGACGGCCAGCGGGCCCATGGCCATTCCGAAGTCATGCAGCGCGCTGTCCACCTCCTGCACACTGGCGCCCTCTTCAACCAGGAACACCGATTCACGAACGTACGGATGAAACATCCGGTTGCCGACGAAGCTGCGGCAATTGCCCACCAACACGCCAATCTTGCCAATCCTTTTCGCCAATTGCGTGCAGGTGGCAATCACTTCCTTGCTGGTGGCCTTGCCGCGGACGATTTCGAGCAAGCGCATCACGTTTGCCGGACTGAAGAAGTGCGTTCCAATCACAAACTCAGGCCGTGAAGTGACCGCAGCGATATCGTCAACGCTGAGAGTCGATGTGTTGCTGGCGAGAATTGTGCCCGGTTTGCAGACGGCGTCGAGTTGCGCGAAGACTTCCTTCTTCAATGCCATGCCCTCGAACACCGCTTCGATTACCAGGTCTACACCGGCAAACGAGTCGAAACTGAGCGTCGGCTGAATCAGCTTCAGACGTTCGTCGGCAAACTGCTGCGTGAAGCGTCCGCGTTTCACCGAACCCGCGTAGTTCTTTTGAATATTGGCAAGACCGCGGTCCATCGCCGCCTGGTCGGCCTCTTTCAGGAGCACCGGAATGCCTGCATTCGCGAGCACCATGGCGATGCCGCCGCCCATCGTGCCGGCTCCAACCACCGCCGCGCTGTGCACCGGGATCAGCGGAGTCTCTTTGGGAACATCCGGAACTCTCGCCACCTCGCGCTCGCCGAAGAAAACGTGAATGAGCGCCTTGGATTGATCAGAGAACAGGCACTTCGCGAACAATTCCGCTTCTTGCTGGCAACCTCGATCGAAAGGCAGCGTGGTGGCGGCTTCGACGGCGTCGATTGCCGCCAGCGGCGCGATCATTCCGCGCTGCTTCTTGCGGACAGCGTCGCGTGCGGCGGCGAATATCGGAGCGTTCTCTTCCGGCGTGCCCAGCTTTTCATTGCGCTCGCGCGTCTTGCGCGCGCGCTTGCCGGCCACCTCCTGTGCGAAGGCGATCGCTCCGGCGAGCAAGTCGGCGTCAATCACGCGGTCGATAATGCCGAGCATCAGCGCTTGGCCGGACGCAACCGGCTTGCCCTCCGAACACATTTCTACGGCCGCGGCCACGCCGGCAAGCCGGGGCAGACGCTGCGTGCCTCCCGCGCCGGGGATAATGCCGAGTTTCACTTCGGGCTGACCGATCTGCGCGTCCGGTGTGGCCACCCGATAGTGGCCTGCCATGGCTAATTCGAGTCCGCCGCCGAATGCTGTACCGTGAATCGCCATCACCACCGGCTTCGAGCAGTCTTCGATCTTCAGCAGCAACGGCAGCAGGCCCACCCCGCGCGGGCTCTTGCCAGACGTCATCTTGCCGAACTCCTTGATGTCGGCGCCGGCGATGAATGTGCGGCCGCCGCCGATGAGTACCGCGGCCCTCACGCTGTCGTCCCTTCCGATTTGCTCGATCGCTTCGCCGATCCCTTCCGGCACGCCCGGGCTCAGCGCGTTGACCGGCGGGTTGTTAATAGTGATCAGAGCGATGTCGCCGCTCCTGGTGAGTTGAACCAGTTCACTCATGAATGGGTTTTCCTTGTGGAGTGATCTTTGATGAATCCTATCTATCTTATGACGGCGATCCATTTTTCTTCCAGTCCACGGATTCGGGGCGGATGCTGTCCTGAGCTTGCCAATACTTTCTACGAAGGTCCTTCTTGAGGATCTTACCCGTGCCGGTCTTGGGCAAGGCGTCGACGAACTCGAATGAGCGCGGACATTTATAATGCGCGATGTGCGAACGGCAGAATTCGATGAGTTCGGGCTCGGTGGCAGAGGCATTCGGCTTTAGAACCACCAGAGCTTTGGGCACTTCACCCCACTTCTGATCGGGGACCGGAATCACTGCGACCTCCAGGACCGCGGGATGCGCGAGGATGGCCTTTTCGAGTTCGAGCGAGGAGATGTTCTCGCCGCCGCTGACAATGATGTCTTTCTTGCGATCGACAACCAGCAAATAGCCGTCTTCGTTCCACGTCGCCATGTCTCCGGTGTGGAACCAGCCGCCACGCAAGGCTTCGGCGGAAGCCTCGGGTTGCCGCCAGTATCCCTCCATCACGCCATCCGCCCGCGCTACGATTTCGCCGACCGTTTTGCCATCGGGTGGCACGTCTCGATCGTCGGCATCCACGACGCGTAGTTCCGCGCCGGGAATCGCATATCCCGTCATCGCCTGGCCCACGTAGCGCTGCTCGCCTTCCCACTGCATGGCCAGCTTCATCGCGGACGTGGAAAGCACCGGGGACGTTTCCGTCAGGCCGTAGCCGGAAAAGCATTCACAGCCGAGCATCTGTTCCACCTCGCGAACCAGCGTGGGCGAGGATGCCGCGCCGCCCAGGGTAATTCGGCGCAGGCTACTCAGGTTGTAATTGCGGCGCTCGTGGCAATTCACCAGAACGGTCGCCATGATGGGAACCAGACTGCAGGAATGGACGCCCTCGGTTTCGATCAGGCGGAAGACTTCTTTGGGGTCGAAGCGCTGGATCATGACGTGCTTTCCACCCACCAAGGTAAGGAAATGCGCCACGCCCCAACCATTGGCGTGAAAAAGCGGAATGGTGTGGAGTTCGACGTTTCCACTTTCCACTTTGAACGCCATGCACACGTGCAGAGCGTGAAGATACACATTTCTGTGGGTGAGCATTACGCCCTTGGGGTTGGCGCTGGTGCCGCTGGTATAGAAAAGTTCAGCCAGAGCGTTTTCATCGATGGAGGCAATGTCGGCGCGATGCGGTGTCGCCGCAGCGAGAAGCGCTTCATAGTTGCGCGGGTCGAGCCACGCCGCTTCGGGTGCGCCGTTCAGCTGGTAAATTGTTTTTACCGCGGGAATATCGTTGCGAAAGGAATCAGCCAAACCCAGAAGCTGCTTTTCCACGAACAGGATGGTTGCCCCGGAATCATTCAGAATGTAACCCAGTTCACTCGCGGTGAGCCGGATGTTCAGCGGCAGCAGAACGGTCCCGGCTTCCAAAACCCCGTAATACGCCTCCAGCAAGCGGTGACAATTGCAGCTGAGAAATGCCACTCGATCACCGGGCTGGACGCCGGCTTGGCGCAAGGCACCTGCCAGGCGGCTGACGCGCTCGCCGAGTTCAGCGTAGGTGTATCGGAGATCATTGCAGACAACCGCGGTCCTGCGGGGAAATTGCTGCTCGGCGTAGCGCAGGAAACGCAACGGCGTGAGCGGAATATTCATAGGTCACCTCGCTTTCGATCAGGCCCTCCATCAAAATGCCGGAGGGTGTCCGATCACGACGTCCGCGTTTTCGAATCCTGACGGCCCGCCAAGCCGGACAAGCGTTGAAGCATAACCCATCAAGCGTGACGGCAGCGACCGTTCAAAAACAGTGTCACTCGCATTTGCCTTGAGATACGCTACATGTGGTCAGCACAAAGCAGTGGCAAACGAGCAGCGTAACAAAACCCGCTGTGCGGCTTGCTTGATTTGCACGCGCTCACTTCAGAGGTGGCGGCCCATGCATTACAAGGAACTCTCCACACCTGCTTTAACGATCGACCTCGACATCCTGGAAGCCAACCTCGATCGGATGGCCCGCTACTGCAGCGAAAACGGCCTGCGCCTTCGGCCTCACACCAAGACGCACAAGACGCCCGAGGTCAGCCGTATGCAGGTGGGTCGCGGCGCGGTAGGTTTAACCGTAGCGAAAGTGGGTGAGGCCGAAGTGATGGCCGACGCGGGCCTTGACGATATTCTGGTGGCCTATCCGATCTGGGGCGCGGAGAAACTTCAGCGGCTGGCCACCCTCGCGCGCAGCCGAAATATGTTGCTCTCGCTCGATAACGAAGCCACCGCACAAGAACTCTCGCGGGCGATGGCTGCACAGGACGCCTCCATCGGTGTGCTCGTTGAGTTTGACTCCGGCGTGGGCCGTTGCGGTCTGGAACCGGGTGTTGCGTGCGTTGAGCTCGCTGCCAAAGTGGCTAAGCTTAAGGGGCTCACGTTTCGAGGACTAATGACTTTTTATGGGAATATTTTTGGCAACGAAGAGGAGCGCCGAACACAAGCGGCGCATGTGGCCGGGCGAGTGGGGCGAGTGCTTGGGGCTTTTGAAGATGCTGGAGTTCCGATTGAAATCGTTTCGGGCGGTTCAACGCCGGGTGCAATGCTGACGCGAAGTATTCCTGGAATCACGGAGATTCGCCCAGGTACCTATGTGTACAACGATTTGAATACTCTGTACCAGGGTGTATGTGGGTTGGAAGACTGTGCGGCCCGAGTCGTCACAACAGTCGTTTCTACGGCGGTTCCGGGACGCGCGATAGTCGACGCGGGTTCCAAGACCCTCTCTTCGGACTTGCTCATGTCCGGAACGAAAACCGGCCACGGGCTCGTGGAGGAGGCGCCAGATGCGAAGCTGTTCAGCCTCAGTGAAGAACACGGGCTGCTGGACGTACGCAATTCTGCGCGCCAACTACGGGTGGGAGATGTAGTAACCGTGATTCCCAATCACGTTTGCCCGTGCGTCAACATGCATGACGAAGCCTTTCTTCTGCGCGGAGGCCAAGTAGTAGGTGAGTGGCGCATCGCCGCGAGAGGCAAGATACGCTGAGGGCGCGGTGAGTGAGTGAAATTCACAATTCCTATTATGCGGAGCACGCGAAACGTAGCAAGAGTAGCGAGACCGCGCGCAGGTTGGCGAGAAGACTTTCTGTCATTGGTCTGGCACAAAGATGAATGGAGTGATTGATCGCGGAGTGAGTTTCATTACGAATCACTGTCTAAGAAAATTCTAAGCTCTGGGTCTTTACCCGTGAATCCGAGCTGGAGCAGAGCTTGGGAGATTGCCTGTTCCTATGCACCCAGAACGTGGACGACCTTCATGAGCAGGCGGGGTCGAAGAACGTCGTCCACATGCACGGGGAACTTTTCAAGAGCCGCTGCGACAGTTGCAGCCGACCGCCGTTTCATGACACCAATACCTACGATCCTCCAGCCGAACTTCCCCGGTGCGAGTGCGGCGGACGGATTCGCCCGCACATCTGCTGGTTCGGCGAAGTGCCTTTCGAACTGGATCGCATCTTCCGTGCACTCGACGAATGCACCATCTTCATGGCTGTGGGCACATCGGAAGTCGTGGAGCCAGCGGCGAGCTTTGTCGCCCACGTTGGCGATCGAGCGCGAACGATCTACGTGGGGGCAGAGGAACCTGCCAACACATCCTCGTTCACGGATTGCCATTTGGGGAAGGCGGAAGAGGTACTGCCCGATTTCCTTCGTGCGTTGCGCTCGTAATCCCCACCTTAGCGGTGATGTATGCAATAACCGTGAGACCCGATCTCACTGGATCGCGTCCATTACGGAGTTCCCTCTCCCTCTCGCACGCACGGGCTGACCCTCTGGGCTGCCTCTGTCGAGGTCATCACAGGATGTACTTCAAAATCGACGAGATCACTCCAGTGCGACATCCATTGATCGAGTAGCGAAGGGTCGTCTGTTTCCATCAGTTGGTAGCAACGATCAAGTGTATCGTGTACCCAACTCGAAGTGTAGGAAAGACCAGCAGGGGCTAACCGACCTTGCTCTCGAAATCGCCGATAAACAGCCTCGGCGTCGCCGTTCTTAAAAGTCTCGATCACCATGTACAGTTTTCTGCTCATCATGCCCCCGGAAATCTTTTCTGAGATGCGAGCCTACGCCACCATCGCAGAAGGTTGCGCGACAGGCTGTTTCGCCGGAGCCAGCGCGATCAATGCGGCACCGATGACAACGAGCACAGCCGACCCGATCAGTTCCCCATGTGCGATCAGATTTCGAAAAGCTTGGAACGACATCACGGCAGCGTGGGCAAAGCTCGACCACGCGGTGAAGGCGATCAGGCTGCGGTTCGCAGACGGATTGCGGGACGCAATCAGCAAGAAAATGCCGAGCGTGACGTAAAGGCTCATCATCATCCCCAGTGCAGGGTCTTGCTTTGCCATCAGGATCAGCGGATAAACGCCAGCTACAAAGATCAATCCCACCACGACCAACACAACCTTCAGCACCCGCTCTCGCTTCATCGTCGCCTCCTCGCGGTCACGAACTTGTGGGCCATGCCGAGCAAGTCCCGCAGGACATCGGGGGTGACGCGGGACAGGCGAACCAGCACGGCGGTGTAGTTGAGATAGTGGTCGGTCACGTAGTAGACATCCGGGTCTGCTGCGAGCAGTTCAGTGCGGTCGTCAAAGTCAACGCGAACGGCAAGCGAACCCGGCTCAGCCGAACGATGAGCAGGCACACATGCCAAGAGTTTTCCGCGAACCTTGAGCGCGGGTGACCCGTAGGCTGTGCTCTCTTCCACGCCGGGCAACGCCAAGCCGATCTTCCGCACAGTGTCGAAGTTGGCTGTGCTTCTTGGCATGAGCGAGTGCGATTATCCGCAAGAACAGGACCGCCGAACAGCTATCGCAGTTTCGCGTACTCCGCCTTGGCTTCCTTCAGGATGGGAATATCGGGATCGGCGTCCTTCCACAGCGTGAGGAAATCATTGTAGGCGGCGAGCGCACGGACCCGGGCGGCATCGGCGTCCGCTCCCTGCGTGGTTCTCGACTCCAAGGCATTGGCCCGAGCCACTCCCAGATGCGCCAACGCTCCCGTCCAG
>Ga0302326_10002849_pt1 | contig 41585 bp, 29 predicted proteins | sample Palsa_T0_3_FD_202264 | JGI IMG/M metagenome (GOLD analysis project Ga0302326, IMG submission 202264) | Peat permafrost microbial communities from Stordalen Mire near Abisko, Sweden - Palsa_T0_3 | ecosystem: Environmental > Terrestrial > Soil > Palsa > Peat permafrost | place: Sweden: Abisko... | reverse complement strand
CAGGGACTCTTCAGCCTTGATCCACTGGCAGATCTCTCCCAGCGTTGTCCTCGCGTCCCGGGAGGGAGCCCAACCGCACAACTCTGTGATCCGGCGGCTATCGGTCAAGTAGCTGCGAAGATCCGCCGGACGATTCTCCGGCACGGATGCAATCTCAATTTTATTGCCCGTAACTTCTTCGCACAAGGCAGTGCATTCCAGCAGCGACAAGCTCCCTTTCACCCCGCCGCCGACATTAAATAACTGACCATTAAACCGGCCAAGATCCTTCAACTGCAGCAGCACCAGCTCGGCAAAATCATCAACGTGCAGAAAATCGCGAACTTGCTTGCCTGTGCCGCCAAATCCGATGTACTTCAGATTGCGTTTGAAATAATGCGCCGCCACCCACAGCGCGATCACGCCCTGATCGCTCTTCCCCATCTGCCAGGGACCGGTTAACAGCCCGCACCGGTCGATCACGGTCCGCAATCCATAGGCGTCGCCGTATTCCTGCACCATCAGCTCAGCGGACAGCTTCGTCATCCCGTAGAGAGAACGCGCGCCGTTCAGCGGAAAGTCCTCGCCGATGCCAAACTCCGACACTCCGGGAAGCGATTGCTTGGGACTAAGCGAAAAGCGCGTCGCTTCCTCAACGAAATTCAGGCTGTTTAGAAGATGGTAAGGATAAACGCGGCTGGTCGAAATAAAGAGAAAGTCCGCTTTGTTCAGCCGCGCCAGTTCGAGGCAGTTGTAGCATCCGACCAGATTCGTATTGATGAGGTATTCCGGGGACCCGCCATAGCCGGCTTGCGCCGAAGGTTCGGCCGAGCACTCAAGAATCAAGTCCGGAGAATGTTCAGCCAGATCACCGAAAGACCGCACGTCCCCGTGCGAGAACTCGACTCCAGCGAGCTTGAGCCGCGGGACATTCAGTTCCGATCCGCGCCGTTTCAAGTTATCGAACGCGATGACCCGCTTGGCAACGCCATTTTTCGCGAGCGCCATCGCCAGCGTGGAGCCGACGAACCCGGCTCCGCCGGTCACCAGAATGCGTTCGTACATCTAGGAATGCACCACCGGATCCGCGGCGTGCTCGGCAACCGGTGCGGGTTTCCTGCGGTAATCCCCCAGCGAAAGATGTTTCTCCAGCCAAAGGTAAAGCACGATGAACAGATACCTGCTCCCCATTTCCTTGATCTTCAACTTAGAAACGCCGGTCTTCCTGTTCGTCCAACTAATGGGCACCACTTTATAGGAATAACCCCGCACAATTGCTTTCAATGGCATCTCCACCGTCAAGTTGAAGTGCGGCGAGATGAGCGGCTGCATGGCTTCGACCACTTCCCGCCTGTAACACTTGAAGGCGTTGGTCACGTCATTAAACCGCAGGCCGAAAAGGCACCGCACGATAAAATTCGCCAGGCGATTGATCAAGAGCTTATGTGTGGGGTAGTCGATCACCCTACCGCCCTTGATAAAGCGCGAGCCAAACACACATTCGAAGCCGTCCTGGATGCAGCGGTAGTAAACGACAAGGTCGTCCGGACTATCGGAAAGGTCGGCCATCATGACAGCCATCGCGTCGCCCGACGCCTTTTCCAGTCCCAGCCGGATTGCCATGCCGAACCCATGGCGGCCGTGATTCGTCACAACGCGTACAGTCGGCTCAGTCTCCGCCAAAGCCAGCAGCAGCGCTTCGGTCCGATCCGTACTTCCGTCGTTTACGACCAGAATCTCGTGCGGAATAGATTCCTGCCTCAATTTATCGACAATTCCCGTTACGGTTTCGACGATGCACCCTTCTTCATTTCGGGCGGGCATTACAACGGACAGCTTCATTTCGGTCTTGAACAATTCTAGCGGATAGAATGAAGGTGATGAAAGCTCTGATTACGGGCAGTGGGGGTCTGATTGGTTCCGAATGCGTGAGGATGTTGGGCGAACAGGGATGGGACATCGTCGGCGTGGATAACGACATGCGTCAGTTTTTTTTTGGTGCCGCCGGTTCCACCAATGAAACCACAGCTTATTTAAAAGAAACGGTCCCCACATTCCGGCATCAGCCGCTGGACATTCGCGATCGCCAGGCCGTTCGGGATCTGTTTGAAGCGGAGCGCCCCGATTTCATCATCCACACAGCGGCCCAACCTTCTCATGACAAGGCCGCGTCCATCCCTTACGAAGATTTCGACGTGAACGCGGGCGGCACCATGAACCTGCTGGTGGCCGCGCGGGATTTCTGCAAGGAATCCCCTTTTTGCTTCACCAGCACGAATAAGGTCTACGGCGACCGGCCGAATTACTTGCCGCTCGAAGAGAAGGAAAAGCGTTACGATTACGCGAACGGCCTCGACGGAATCGACGAAAGCATGTCGATTGACCAGTGCCTGCACTCCGTCTTCGGCGCTTCCAAAGCTGCGGCCGACATCATGTGCCAGGAATTCGGACGCTACTTTCAAATGCCGGTCGGCGTGTTTCGCGGCGGCTGCTTAACCGGACCTCAGCACGCGGCGGTCCAACTACATGGCTATCTCGCGTATATCGTAATGTGCGCTGTAAGCGGACGCGAGTACACGATCTTCGGATACAAAGGGAAGCAGGTTCGCGATCAGATACACTGCCGCGACGTGGCGCGCCTGTTCCTCGAGTTCTACAACAAGCCCCGCGCGGGCGAGGTGTATAACATCGGTGGCGGACGTAAGAACAGCCTCTCCGTTCTTGAAACCGTAGATGCATTAGCGGCCTTGGGTCATCATCTGAAGTACAAGTACGATGAAACCAATCGTACCGGCGATCATATCTGCTACATCTCAGATCTCAGCAAGCTTTACTCTCACTTCCCTAACTGGAAGCTTGAGTATGATTTGCCGCGCATCCTCGACGAAATCATTGAACGACAGTTACGCCCTTAGTTTCATCGATCAGGAGAAAATGGTTAGCAACCAGATCGGTGAATCTCTGCCGGATCCCGCTGGGCCACTCCACGGAAAGTTTGTTTACTTGGGAATCGCGTCCCAGCCCGAATACGAGCGTCAGATCGCTCTGCGATGCGTAGCTTCCTCCGCTGCGCATCATGTTCCATTGCTTTCCCGACGCACTCTCAATCCGCACCACCGCACCCAAGCCGCTTCGATTTGACTTAGTGCCATTCAGCCTTACGGAAATCCAATGATTCTGATTTCCACCGTCGTTGCGATAAAGGACGGCAGGCCCATTGTTATTAGTGACTAGAATGTCAAGATCCCCATCATGGTCAAAATCGCCATAAGCTGCTCCGCGAGCCAATAAGGGCCGCGCGAAGTCGCTTCCTAACTTTCCGGACACATCTTCGAACTTACCAGCTCCTAAATTCCGAAACATGATTGGCGGCTCACGAAACTTGACGCGGGGATCGATCTTCTCGATCCCTTCCTCCGTATGTCCGTTAGCTGCGAAGATGTCCGGATAACCGTCCAGATCGTAGTCAAAAAAGAACGCGCCGAAAGTAAGGCTAAATAAACTGGCGGGTCCGACTATCGAGGCTGGCGCCCGATCCACGAAGACCCCATTCCCCTCATTGTGATACAAGCCGAGCATCTGGTTCGAATAGTTTCCTACGACAATGGACTGCCGTCCGGAGCGGTCGTAATCGACAGCATCCGTACCCATGGCTCCCCGCGCGGCACCATCTTCACCGAACGCCACGCCCGCGGTAACACCTACTTCCGTGAACGTTCCGTTCCGGTTATTCCGAAATAACTTATTCGGCTGCGTATCGTTAGGAACAAAGAGATCCGGCCATCCATCGTTATCGAAATCGAGGACGACAACCCCCATCGACTTACTCTTACTATCCGCAATCCCGGCCTTCACACTTACATCCTCGAACTTACCGTTGCCTAAGTTGCGATACAGCTTCGACGGCGCTCCCTTCGAACCCTCCGGCGTGCAATATGACTTAGCCTTCCCGTCCAGGGAGCACCACACGTCGGTAGCAGGCGTCCACTGTATGTAGTTGGCGACAAATAAGTCAGCCTTACCGTCACGGTCATAGTCCACCCAAGCCGCACTTACTCCGAAATTCGCGTTGCGGATTCCCGACGCGGCGGTTACATCCCGAAACTTGCCGCCGCCTTCGTTGTGAAAGAGCCGGTCGCCATCCATCGCCGTAATGTAAATATCGGGCCGCCCGTCGTTGTCGTAATCCGCCACAGCCACACCCATCGCCTGCATCCGGATATCTAACCCGCTGCCAGCCGTCGCGTCTCGAAAAGTCCCGTTCTTCCGGTTCCGATAGAACGCGCTCATTCCTTTGCCATCCAGCAGCAGAATATCCGGCCAACCGGAACCATCCGTATCGATAAAAGCACAGCCGGAGCCCATCGTCTCCGGCAGATACTTCTTCCCGAACGCTCCGTTGTGATGCGTGAAACGTATCCCAGCGGAGTCCGTGACGTCGGTAAAATGAACAGGCAGGCCGCTGCCACCGAGAGCCGCGCTGAAGACACATAGGAACCCGAGCCTCATCTTGCCCAATCGATCATCCCTCTGCCTCATGGCCCAACTTGTGCGAGACCGCGCCGTCTCGCCGGTGGAACTCGTAGAATCTCATCTCAAGCAAATCGATTCCGTTAACCCTCGCATCAACGCCTTCATCTCCATCTTCCATGACGAAGCACGAGCCGTCGCACGCACAGCCGAAGCCGCCGTTATGAAGGGTGAGCCCCTCAGTCTACTCCACGGCATCCCAATCACCATCAAGGATAGCTTCGATATCGTGGGCCAACCAACGCTTTGCGGCAGCCGTTTCCGCCTTGGGCACAAAGCCGCGCGAGACTCTACCGCCGTTCGCCGCCTCCGCGATGCAGGCGCTATCATCCTCGGCAAGACCAGCACTCCGGAATTCCTCAATAACTACGAAACCGATAACCATTTCATCGGAGCGACGAAAAACCCCTGGAACGTCGCCTATACCGCGGGTGGCTCCAGCGGCGGCGAATCCGCTGCCATCGCGGCTTACTGTTCCGCGGGTGGCATCGGCAGCGATGGCGGCGGCTCCATTCGCATCCCCGCACACTTCTGCGGCATCTCCGGACTCAAGCCCACTCCCGGCCGCGTCTCAGCCGCTGGCCACTATCCCCAGATCGCCCACCCTGGCGGACTCCTTGGTGTCGGCGGACCCATGGCCCGCACCGCGCTGGACGTGCGGCTGCTCTTTTCTGTGCTCGCCGGCCACGACATCGAAGATCCGTTCTCCGCGCCTGTCCCTTTGCGCGTCCCCGATCTAGCCGGCCTCAAAGTCGGCGTCTGGGATCAGATGTTCGACGTTCCTTTTCAACCCGGCATGCTCGAAACCGTCGCCAAAGCCGCAGCGAACCTGAACGAAATTGGCATCCCCACGGAAGCTTTCCAGCCGAAGGGACTGCAACGCGCCCCAAAGCTTTGGTTCTTCTTCTTCGGACAACTCTCCGCGCCCTTCACCCAAGCCATGGTGCAAGGCCGCGAAGCCGATGCGCATTGGACCGGCCTGGAACTCACCGAACGCGCTTTGGCTCTCCCCACACCCACCGCGCAGGACGTCGTCCTCAACCTCTCGGCCCGCGACGCCATGCGCACGCATCTCTTCCGGCAGATGGAAGAGTTCCCCGTCCTCCTCACGCCGGTTTGCGGATCCGCCGCCTTCCCCCATCGCAACCGCCCTTTCGATCTACTCAAGATGATGGAGCCTGTCACCGTCTTCAACCTTCTCGGCATGCCGGCCGTCGTCATCCCTTTCGGCATGACACCGGACGGCCTGCCCATCGGCGTCCAACTTGCCGCCCGCGCGTACGATGAAGAACTTCTCCTGGAGCTAGCCAGTCGCCTCGAAGAGGCCCGCGGCCCGTTCCCCACCTGTCCGATATAATTTCGACCAGATGGCCCCCGCTCGTTCGCCCACATTTCGCCTATTAGCGGGCCTCTTCGTCATCCTCTCCGCCGTTGCGGTCTACTCCGGCTACACCATTCACGAACTGCGCAGCCTGCGCGAACTCCAAGCCAACACCATCGACCGCAACCGCAAAGATTCCCTGCTCCTGCTGCGCATACAGAACACCCTCAACTCCCTCGCCCTAGCCACCCGCGACATGCTCGATTCCAACGAGCCCTATCCGCTCACCGCCTGGCGCCCGCAATTCAACCGCCTACGCACCGACCTCACCGACGCTCTCGCCAAATTCCAAACCACCGACGGCCACAATGACAATCAGCGCCTCTACCTGGCCAATTCTTTCTCGCAGTTCTGGATCGCCCTCGACCACACCTTCTCTCTCGCCGAAGATGGCCACGAAGCCGACGGGCGTACCCAGTTCCGTCTCTCCATTCAAGCCCGCGAAGCTTCGCTCGTCAGTGCTGTCGCCCTACTCCTCGTACGCGACAACGAGGCCGAAGAACAAGCCGGGCGACGCACCGCCGAAATCTACGCCGCCGTCGAACGCAACGTCTATATCTTCCAGGCGGCCATGCTCGTTCTCATCGCCCTCACCAGCCTCTACCTGGTCCACTACAATCGGCGTATGTTCGACCGCGTGGCCGAACTTTCCCAACGCCGCGGTGAACTATCCCGCCAACTCATCTCCATGCAGGAGAACGCCTTCCGCTCCATCTCCCGCGACCTGCATGACGATTTTGGCCAGATCCTCACCGCCATCGGCGCCATGCTCCGCCGCCCCGATCATTCCACCCTCGAAGAGATCCGTCTCATCGTGCAATCCACCCTCGAAAAGGTACGCGGACTCTCCCACGCTTTACACCCGATCGCCCTCGATGAAGTAGGCCTCGAAAGCGCCGTCGAAAACTATCTGCCTACCTTCCAACGGCAGAATGGAATCGACGTGCGCTACGAGAAATCGGGGCAGCCATGCAAGATCGATAGCGATGCCACCGCCCACCTCTACCGTGTCTTACAGGAAGCTCTCAACAACGCTGCGCGCCACTCCGGCTCGAAGCAAGTGACCGTCCGGCTGAACTTTCAGCCCGAAGCTGTCATGCTCGAAGTGGAAGATCACGGCGCCGGCTTCAAAGCCCTCGAATCGAAACACAACGGCCTCGGCCTGGTGTCCATGCGCGAACGCGCCGAACTGATGCAAGGCCATATAGAATTTCTAGATTCCGTAACCGGCGGAGCATTAGTCCGCCTCACCGTCCCAGCCCATGCCTGAAGCCCATGCCTGACAATCCCATCACCGTACTGCTCGTTGACGACCATGCCCTGGTTCGCGTCGGCTTCCGCCGCATGCTGGAAGATGAACCCGATATCCGCGTCATCGGCGAAGCCAGCGACGGCGCGCAAGCCGTGCTACTAGCCGCCGAACTTGCGCCTCAAGTGGTGGTGATGGATTTCGCCTTGCCCAGCATGAACGGGGCCACCGCCACCCACAACATCCTCAAGGCGAATCCGAAGATCGCGGTTCTTATCCTCAGCATGCACTCAGAGCCGAACTATGTCCGCACGTGCCTCGAAGCGGGTGCCCGCGGCTACCTGCTCAAGAATGCGATGGACCTCGAACTGGTCGACGCTGTCCGCAAGGTTGCCCAAGGCACCCAGGTGCTGGACCCCCGCCTTGCGCCCATCCCCCCCGCCGCTTCCTCCTCGAACAACCTCACGCCGCGGGAGATGGAAGTGCTGCAGCTTATCGTTCACGGCAAGTCCAATAAGGAGATCGCAACGGTGCTTGGTCTCAGCGCGAACACCGTCAACGTTCACCGCGCCAATATCATGCAGGCGCTGGAGATCCACAATACTGCAGACCTGGTAGTCCACGCCATCCGCAGCGGCCTGGTCAGCATCTCGTGACGCGTCGAAGCCTGCTCGCGGCAAGTCTTCCCCTTTTTGGAGCCGCCCCTCGCGACCTGGGTTTCCATCTCACGGACATCACCGCGCAGGCCGGTATCGATTTTCACCACAACAACGGAGCATTCGGCTCGAAATTCCTTCCTGAAACCATGGGGCCCGGATGCGCCTTCCTGGATTACGATGGCGATGGCTGGCTCGATATCCTCATCGTCAACGGCTCCGATTTCCCGGGCCACAAGCGCACACCCTCCACGCTCAGCCTTTACCGCAACAATCGCAACGGCACCTTTACCGACGTCACCGCCCGCGCCGGCCTCAACGTGCAAATGTACGGCATGGGGGTAGCAATCGCCGACTACAATAACGACGGCCTTCCCGATATCCTCATCACCGCCGTCGGCCAGAACCGCCTCTTCCAGAACACCGGCCAGGGTCACTTCATCGACGTAACTGAAAAATCCGGCCTCGGCGGACGCACCGCCTTCAGCACCTCCGCGCTCTGGTTCGATTTCGACCGTGACGGCCTGCTCGATCTCTTCGTCTGCAACTACGTCAAGTGGTCCGCCGCCAATGACGTTTTCTGCAGCCTCGACGGCAAGAACAAATCCTACTGCACCCCCGAAGCCTACCCCGGTTCCACCTGCTGGCTGTTCCGCAACCGCGGCAACGGCACGTTCGAAGAAGTCACCGACAAGAGCGGCATCTTCGACACCTCTTCCAAGTCCCTGGGCGTAGCCCTCCTCGACTATGACAACGATGGCTGGCCCGACCTGCTAGTCGCGAACGACACCCAGCCGAATAAGCTCTATCGCAACAACCGCAACGGAACGTTCACCGACGTAGCCGTCCACGCGGGCGTAGCATTCAGTGAGGATGGTAAAGCCCGCGCGGGCATGGGCCTCGACGTAGGCGACTTCGAAAATAGCGGCTCCCCGGGGCTCGCGATCACCAACTTCGACAACGAGATGATGGGCCTCTACCGGCCCGGCCCTAACGGCGTCTACACCGACGTAGCTCTCAAATCAGGCATAGGCGCAGCTTCCCGCGCCAGTCTGGGCTTCGGCTGTAATTTTCTCGATATCGACCTGGACGGCCATCTGGATCTACTGGCAGTAAACGGCCACATCGACGACACAGTCCGCAATCTAAACAAGACCTACGCCCAGTCCCCCCATATTTTCCTGAACCTTGGCAACGGCCAATTCCGTGACGTAGCCCGGCAGGCCGGAGAAGCCTTTGCATCCCCAAAAGTAGCGCGCGGCCTGGCCATCGGCGACTTCGACCGCGATGGCGACCAGGACATCCTCATCGCCACCAATAACGGCCCAGCCTATCTCTATCGCAACGACTTAACCAACAACAATCGCTCACTGCGCATTCGTCTAACTGGCGTAAAATCCAACCGCGACGCGATAGGCGCCGCCATCCAGGCCCACACTCCCGACGGCCAACAGACCCGCATGATCAAAACGGGTTCGAGCTACCTATCTCAATCGGAGCTAACCGCCAACTTCGGCCTGGGTCATCGAACCACGGCAGACCGGATGGTGATAGCGTGGCCCAGCGGCGCCGTTCAAGAGTTCAAGAACGTGGCCGCCGGCTCATACCAATTGCAAGAAGGCCACCAACTGACAGTTCCCTCCTAGCGAACGAAAATTGCCCCACCGGGAGCTGGCAGTGGTGTATGCGGTGGGCTTGCCGCCGGGACTTACAGCGCTGGTTCGACGAAGACCTTCCTGCGCGTTTTGCGGAGCGCATTCTGGCCTTCGATGCACGGGTTGCGTCATGCTGGGCTCATCTGACTGCATCGCTGCTCGATAAGGGACGGCCCCTTCCGACCCTCGATTCACAGATCGCAGCAACCGCGCTGGCTCACGAACTCGTTTTGGTCACGCGCAACGTGAAAGACTACCCGGGAACCAGGATTGCCATTCTCAACCCGTGTGAGCTGCCATAAACTAATGGCCATGTGCAGGCGGTTCTTATTCTTGTGCATGATTGCCGCAGGATTGAGTGCCCAGGAGAATCCGACGGAACTACTTCGGAGGCTTCAGGCTAAAGTTGCCAGTTCTCTGGACCACCTCCCCAGGTACATGTGCACGGAGACGGTTGACCGAAAGGTGTACGAGCCTGATGTCTATAACGCCGGGACCTCCTGTGATGAGAGCCCGCGAAAGGGGCCTAAAATACATTTGACGACATCGGACCGGTTGAGGCTGGATGTGGGTATCGCTTCAACCATGGAAATGTATTCCTGGGTGGGAGAAGGCCGTTTTAGCAACCGGGACCTTTTTTACCTGGTTGACGAGGGCGCCATTTCCAACGGTACCTACGGTGCTTTTCTCAGCGCTATCTTCCAAGGTGAAGACGCCAATTTTACTTATGAGGGCGAATCAACGGAACATGGGCGGACAATCGCAGAGTTTGGATTTTCCGTACCTCATGAGAAAAGCCATTATCTTTATGGCAAAGATGAGCACCGCATCGTCACAGGGTACGACGGAACATTTGCGGTGGATGTTCAGACATCCGATCTGGTGCGGCTGACTGTGCGGACAAGCGGACTTCCGCCGGAGACCTCTGCCTGCTACGCCTCGACGGACCTGACTTATGCCCGGGTGCGGCTGCAGGGTTTTGACTTTCTACTTCCCAGCGAAGCCCGCCTGAAGATTCTTCACACGGACGGAGCGATCTCAGAGAATCGGACTGCCTTTTCCAATTGCCATGAATTCCTGGGTGAGGCAAAACTATCGTTTGACCAAGCTGAAGCGGGTGCGCCTCACAGTGCCACCGTGCCGAGTTTGGAAATCCCCCCTGGACTTCCGTTTCGAGTTGCATTGACGGAGAGTATCGACCCCGCAACCGCTGCCACGGGCGATCCGATCAAAGCCAAGCTGATCACACCTATCGAAAGCTCCGGAAAAGTGCTGGTTCCGAAAGGGGCAGCCGTGTCTGTGCGCATCGTTCGTATCCGCCATTACTACAAAGGTTCAGAAGCATATGTGGCGATGGACATCACGGTAGAGAGTGTTCGCGTCGCCGGTACGCCCGTGGACCTTCATGCTGCCCCGGAACAGCCCGCGGGGTTCAGCAAAGGGCCGAACGGGGCGCTAGTCAAACGAATTGACATGGGCACTTTGCGGGTAATGGAGAAACACGCCGCCAGTTTCGTTTTTCATGACGCACGGCGGCCCGGTAAGATCCCCAGCGGTTTGGAGTCAAAGTGGGTGACCGTGGCTCTGGACCCGAGCCCAGTGCCGGGGAAGTAGATTTCGTTCATGTCCATTCTTCTCACCAGTGCGCCCGGAACCGGGCGTAGGGCGAATGAGGGCCCGTGTTTTGATTTGATGCCGTCGTTAATCCTGTTTGCGAAAGGGGAATTTTGACGGGATGCGGCGCCAGTAGCTATACGATGGGTACGTGGACCAGATCGATATCGACGAGATTGCGGAAGTGAACTTCACCGGCGAGGACGCTTCGCAAGCCGAAGTGAGATTTAGGGACGGATCGGTGAAAACCTACAATGGCATGGAACACCCGGAAGTCTTCGCGATGCTGAATCATTGGACAGCGCCCACCGCCTGAATCACCAAGATGCCGGCCCGGAGATGTGAGAGGAACGGGATAACTCGTCAGCCCGCCTTACGCCGTTGTCTACCGTTACAGCGGAGAAATCGTGGAAGCCCCGTACATTCAGCATTTAGGCAAAACCGGCGCGGACGCACAGCCGAGCCCAGCGATTCCTTACTATACTTATGATTGTAAGGAGGCTGGACTAGCGGCATGAGCACCGATGCCACACTGACCAGGAAGGGCCAGACCACCATCCCAAAGCCAATACGGGACTGTCTTGGGATGAAAGCCGGCGACAAGATGAGCTTCACCCTGATGCCGGATGGCGTGGTCATCCTGCGGGTGAAGAACAAGCATGCTTCCGATCTCGCGGGGCTGCTGCACAAGAAAGGCAGAAAACCGTTGCCCACCGAGTTGCTGTCACGGTGATGCTTGGCCTGGACACCAACGTCCTGGTGCGGTATCTGGTCCGAGACGACCGGCGGCAGTATGAGAAAGCCGCGCGTTTGATTCATCGAGAGGCAGCCGGGGGCGAGCCTGTGATGATCAGCCTGATGGTACTGCTTGAAATGGAGTGGGTGTTGCGGAGCCGCTATGGACTATCGAAAGCCGAAATCCTGGGGACCATATCGGCGTTGCTAGACGCTGCCGATCTCGCGGTGGAGGACGAGCCTTCGGTTGAATCCGCCATGTATTTCTGGAAGGACTCGACCGCGGACTTCGCCGATTGCCTGATCGGCGCCCGCAATCGTCGATTAGGCTGCCGCGCCACTGCGACCTTCGACCTCAAGGCGCTGAAGCTTCCCGGTTTCATCACAATTTGAAAGGCGAGCGCTGCGATGTTGAGCCGGGAATCTGACCAGGATGTTAGCCGCCCCGGCACTATTCGGCGAGCGGTTGCAGGGGCCATTCGGTGAATTGGCCGGGCTGAGGTTAGATGGGGGCAATCTTCCATGCATCTCGGAATCTCTCGCGATAATCGATCCATCGGCATTGCGGCAAAGTCACGAGGACGACGGCGAACTCGGGGGCTCCTCAGGGCACGAGAGGCGGATTTAGCGAAGAGGCGATCCCGCATCGCCAACTTTCCGCCTAGCAGCTCGGGATCGGAAACTGTAGTTTTTGTAGGCTGCGGGGCGCCAGTCGGACATGTTGGGTACCTGTCTTGATTGTGGTATAGTGGGGGTCTGTAATCAAGATGGCAAATCACGTATCATCGCTGAAGCGCGTCCGAACGGAAGCCCGGCGTACCGAAATCAACCGCAAGAACAAGACCCGTCTCCGTCACACGATTCGCGCTATGCGGCGCGCGCTTACGGCGAAAGATAACTCCTCGGCCACTTCCCTGCTTCCTTCCACCTTTTCGATTATCGACCGGTCGGCGAAGCTCGGAATCATCAAGAAGAACACCGCTGCGCGGTACAAGTCCAAGCTTCACACCAAAGTAAAAGCGCTGGCTGCTTAAGCAGTTAGGGCCGCTACAAAACTTTCCATTACAATTCTGTCGTCGGGCCGTGGGCTTCTCAGCGCGCGGTCCGCTTCGAATATCAGTTTCATCCCCCGCTCCAGCTGTTCCTTCGTGAATTTTCCCATGGTTTGGGCTACCTGCTCCGCTCTCGACCCCCACATTGGAATTCCCTGTTTGCTGAAGTGTCCTTGAATTTGCTGCGAGGTGCGTAGATTCGCTTCCTTCGCGATGAGCGCGGTTCGGAATTGGGTCGAGAGGAAAGAAAGGGCCAGGGGGAGATACTCGCCGTCGCGGCAGAGAGTGTCGAGGATGCCCAGGGCTTTGGTACGGTCACGGCGGCCGAGGGCGTTGACCAGGGCGAAGATGGTGGTCTCGCGGGCGTCCGGGATCAGGGAGGCGATATCGTCCTCATTGATCGGGTGGCCGGTTTGACCGTAGAGCGAGAGCTTTTCGATTTCGGTGAAAAGACGAGAAACGTCCGCGCCTAGGGATTCGATCAGAACTTCGAGTGCCGAGGGCAGGATGGTGACTTGGGCGCGACGGAGCATCGCCTGGGCTTCCTGGCGGGCTTCTTCCAGCGTGTGGCGCTTGAATTCCACGGCATCTGGGATGGCGCTGAAGAACTTGCGGATGCGGTCTGTCTTGCGCTTGTCGTCGCCTTCGAAATCGAAACGGGTGGCTTCGAACACCAGCGTCACGTCGGGGGAGGGATTCTTCAGGTAGGCGGCGAGGGAGTCTAAGCCGTCGCCGCCGCCGGAACCGCTGGGGCCATCGTCATCATCGTCGTCGCTGACGCCTTTACCTGTACGGGGGAGCGCGGCTTCGGCGCTGGTGGCTAGGATCAGGCGGCGCGAGACGAAGAGGTTCATTGCGCGGGCGTCGTCGATGACTTCTGTTAGGGAAGTCTGGCTGAAGTCGTGTTGCGTGATGGCGGATTGGTCCGCGCCTACAGTGGCGAGGATCAGCGCCTGACGGCAGCGGCGGCGCTCGTAGGCTTCCTGGCCTAGGAACAGCACGACAGGCGGGACTTCATTGCGCTTGAGGCGGGCGATGTACTGGGCCGGGGTCATTTCAGAACTTGCTATTCAGGATGGCGCTGACGATGTCGCGCGAAACGTCGGTGGCGAGGCGCTGCATGGCTGGCTCGCTCTCATCGAAGTATTGTTTGGGGTCGATCGAGATTTCGTAACGTTCGCGGACCTCGAAATTGGGGCGGGTGATGATAACGGCGCCGGATTTGTCGCGCAGGGTGAACGTGACGGTGACGATGATCTGCGTGCCAGTGGCGCGTCCGGCGATGGGATCGAAGATGGTGGGGTAGCTGGACAGGTTGACGACCGCGGCGGTGAGGATAGCGTCGGCGCCATTGGGGTCGGGAACGATTTTGTACTTGGTGCGGGAGATCAGTTCGCGGCTGATGTAGGTGTTCAGAACGTCGGAAAGCTTGTACTGGATGGTGGTGTTCTTGATCGGCGGGACAGCGATGGTGTGGATCGTTTTCGGGAGCGCATCGCCGCTCACACCGGGGGTTCCTGCTACGTGGTAGCCGCAGCCGGAGAGAGTTGCGAGGAGAAGAAATACGGCGGCGGCCTTCATATGACTTCGCGCAGTACGTCGGCAGCGCTTTCGGAAGCTACGTGGAGATTGTCGGCGGCCATCCAGAACCAGATGGCCTGGGGATCGTTCCGGTCGATGGAGAAAGCTCCGACCGAGACACCGGATTGACCAGCAACGCCTACGTTGTTTGGAGGTTCGAGACCTGCGCCGCGTACTTCAATTGGGGATTCATTGAGAACCTGCTGGAGCGCGGCAACGCCGGGGTTGGTTTCGAATTGGAGCCAGAGGGAAAAGCTGTAGCCGTGGAATAGAGGGGCTTGGATGAGGCGCAGGGACGGGATTGGAATGCTGCCGGAGAAGGACAGCAGGGTGGCTAGGTGGCGCTCGATGCGGGCTTCGATTTCGGCGAGAGAAACCGGCGCGTCCTCACCGAAGCCGGGCAGCATGGTGTAGGCGACCTGAGTGTCGTAGACCTTCTTGGGGAGCGGCTTGAATGAGAGCAGGTTGACGGTCTGCTGTTGTAGTTCCTCAATGCCCGCGGCGCCGCGCTCGCTGGCGGGTTCGAAGATGTGAATCAGGGATTTGCGGAATGGGAATACCTGATGGATACGAGTCAGGACGAGCGCGATGGCGATGGCTGCGGGATGGGCGATGACCTGAATGGCGTCGGGCGCGACGCGGAAATCGTGGGGTTCGAGGAGGGGCGCGCGCAGGCGGGCGGAGGGCTGGTCTTCGAGAGCTCCGGCGATATCGACGATGGGGATGTTGAGTTTGAGACTAGCGATGTGTTGAGCCGTTTCGGGAGAACCGGCAAGGACGAGAGCGGACGCGCCTTCGAGCGCAGTGGGCGTGAGAGCCGCGACGAAGGACGGCTCATCGCCAATTGCGGTGAGTTTGCCGGAGCCTTCGGCGGTTTCGGAAACCAGGCGGAGACCGGCGTTGATCTTGTTGGTGCTGAGCAGGTCGCGGACTTCGCGGCCGAGCAGAGATTCCGCGCCAACCACCGCAATGATTGGCTCAGCCAACCTGGTGCTCCGGTTGGGCGGGACGGCCGGGGCGGAAGCGGCGTACGATACCGGCAATTCGAATAATGACGCCACTCAGGGCGTAAGAGGTAGCCATGATTAACAGGACAGGTTGTGAGAAGTAAAAGATCAGGAAGATGAGCGCGCCGAGAAGAATGACGGTAAGGGGCGACCGCGGACGCAGAAGATTGAGGTCTTTGAAGCTGTAGTAGCGCCAGGTGCTGACCATCAAGAAAGACAGCATTCCGGTGAGAGCGAGCCAGAGAAACGAATAGGGCCAGAACGTGATGGGAAAGCCGTTATTGAAATAGACAACCGCGGCGATCATGCCAGCGCCCGAGGGAATGGCGAGACCGACGAAATACTTGCGATCGGGACGGCCGGGGTTCTTGGGCTGAGGATTCTTCTGCACGTTGAACCGGGCCAGGCGAGCCGCGCCACAAAGCAGAAACAGAAATGCGACGAGCTTGCCAATATCCTGGATCTGATCGAAGGCGATGGGGGCAGCGGTGGGTTCAACGAATTGAACGCCCCAAAAATAAGCAAGCACGGCGGGCGCTATTCCGAAGCTGATAACATCGGCCAGGGAATCGAGTTCCGCTCCAAAGGCCGAAGTGGTGTTGGTCATGCGGGCTACGCGGCCGTCTAGTCCGTCGAGCAGTACGGAGAAGCCGATCACTTTAGCAGCGAACGCGAACTGTTCGGCGCCCGCTTCGGGCCGGGTCGCATAGATCATCGCGGCCTGAATGGTGCGGAGGATCGCCAGGAAGCCGAGGAAGATATTGCCGGCAGTGAACAGCGAGGGCAGAACGTAAGCGGCTCGCCGGGGCCGTTTCAAGGATTGGGTCTTTAGGTCTGACAAAGGAGACCTTCTTCTACTTCGAGTGGCGCGTGATCTACCAGGACGGTCTGACCGCGGTCGCCGCGCCGGGCCAGGATGCTCTCTCCGGCGACGACGCGAGTGCCGGTTTTGGCTTCGACCAGCCATTCGGGACCGAAGATGACGTCGACGCGTGAGCCGAACTTGATCAAGCCGATGCGCTCACCGGCCTGAACCACGTCGCCCACCTTCTTATCGCAAACAATGCGGCGGGCGATTAAGCCAGCGATCTGTTTGAAAACGACGCGTGTGCCATCGCCTTGCACAGTGATGGCGTTTTGTTCGTTGCGCATGGAGGCATCGGGGCGGCTGGCCACCAGAAAAAGACCTTTCTGATAAGTGATATTGCTGATGACGCCGGAGATCGGGGTGCGGTTGACGTGAACGTCGAAAACGTTGAGGAAAATGGTCACGCGCGTTTCCTTCGCGTTTTCCTTGACGATCGCGATGACTTTTCCGTCAGCCGGGGAGACGGCGAAATCACCGGCGGGGGTAAGGCGATCCGGGTCGCGGAAAAAGTAAGCGCAGAAGGCGGCAACGATGTAAAGCGGCAATCCAAACCACGGGCCGGCGATGTAGCCGACGACCCCGCCCGCCGCCGTAAAGGCTAGCGCGTAGAAAATGCCGTCTTTAACCATTCGTTTCTATTGTAAGGGCGCTTTCCGGCTTTATGGGAACATCGCGCAAAAGCGGATTGGTATATGCTGTAACCGTTATGAATCGCAGAAAGTTCATTTCCACGACCGGCGCCGCCGGTCTCTTTAGCGGTGCGTCCACTTCCGCTTCCGCCGCTGCCGGCGAGAAACCAGTGCTGATGAAACTCGGGTGCCAAAGCGCGCCGACCAACGAGGCGCATCTGAAGTACTTCGCCCGATACGGGGTGCAGCACATTTGCGGCTATCCGGAGACTTCCGAGGGCCGTATTTATGCGACCGTCGATGAGCTCAGCCGCATGAAGGATCTGGCGGAGAAGAACGGGATCACGATCGTCTGTGTCGGTCCGCCATTCCTGACGTCGAGCTATATCGATAACGAGAAGCATCCGGCGATCATGCTCGCCGATAGCCCGGAGCGGGATCGCGACATTGAATCGATGCAGACGCTGATCAAGAATTGCGCGAAGGTGGGCCTGCCTTCGATCAAATACAACATGAGTCTGCTGGGCGTGCTGAGGACCGGGCGCACTCCTGGACGCGGGGACGCCACTTATAGCCAATGGAAGCTGTCGGAAGCGAAACCGAAAACTCCGCTTACAAAGGCTGGTGTTGTGAATGCCGACCGGTTTTGGGAGCGGATCACTTATTTCCTCGATCACGTGATGCCTGTCGCGAATGAATACAAGATTCGTATGGCGTGCCATCCGCAGGATCCGGGAGTTCCGCCTTCGGGATATCAGGGGATCGACCGCGTGCTGGGTACTGTCGATGGGCTGAAGAAATTCATTAAGATCCAGGAAGGCCCTTATCATGGGCTCAATTTCTGTCAGGGGACGGTGTCGGAGATGCTCGCGGATCCGGGGAAGCAGATTTTCGACGTGATCCGCTATTTCGGTACGCGGGACAAGATTTTTAATGTCCACTTCCGCAACATCCGCGGGCATCGCGACGACTTCGTCGAAACTTATCCGGACGAAGGCGATATCGATTTCGTCAAAGCAGTTCAGGTCTATAAAGAGGTTGGATATAAGTACCTGTTGATGCCGGACCATGTTCCGGTGGCTCCGAATGATCCCGGCGGCCTGCAATCTTTCGCCTATTGTTACGGCTATATCAGGGCGTTATTGCAAGCCGCGGGTGGAGCGCCGGCTACTATTACCAATAGAGCTTAAGGGCGAGCTGCATCTGCCGGCCGCTGTTGGATTGGCCGGTCACCAATCCGAACGAACTGCTGTTCAGATTGGTTTGCGGATTTGAGAAGACTACGCGATTTAGCAGGTTAAAAGCCTCGGCGCGGAAATCAAGACGGAACCGCTCCGTGATGGCGAAGGACTTTCCAAGGCTGATATTTTCGTTGAGATTCGGGAAGCCTCGCACGAGGGGATTGAACCTTGTCGCGTTGCCGAGCAAGTAGTTGGGTTGGGCGGGAAAAGCGGCAGCGTTTAGGTAATGGTCGATAGCGGGATCGAAACTACCGCTCCAGGTGGATTCCCAATTGTACGTGGTGATGTAAGGGCGATTGACGCCGTTAAAGATCGGGAGCGGCGCGTTGCGCGTTACCCCGATCGGGTATCCGCTGGCGTATACCTGAATCGCGCTTAGGCGCCATCCACCCAGTACTTCGTTTGTGATGCCGCCTTTTGCGAGCCAACGGCGGCCTTTGCCGAAGGGTAGCTCATAGAGCGTGCTGAGCCGGAAGGAATGCGTCTGGTCATAGGCGCCGATCGACTTTTCCAATCTGCGATTCCCCTGGTCTTCGGCGAAGCCTGCATTGGCATAGTAAGTATCGGAATCGGTCAGGAGCTTCGAGAAGGTATAGCTCCATTGCATCGTGAGTCCGCCGGAGAAACGCCGGTTCAGTTTCAACACCGCGGCCTGATAGTTGGAATGCCCGCTCTTGTCTCCGCCGCTTTGGCTAGTATCGACGGTCAAATACTGCGGGAAAGGCCGCAGCGCTTGCGCCACGGATTGTGAATGTTGAATTGTTGCGTTCGTAAAGTTCGGATACGGAATCTTTATTCCGTCCGCTACCGCGGCTGCGGAAGTAATGCTGCTGTTGAGTAAGTTGATCGCTTGAGTGGCGCCATACTGCGCGATCAGCGAGTTTACTACTGACATTGGAACCTGATTGACGTTCACGATGCCGCTTTGTAAGTGGTTTCCCACGACTCCGTTGTAATCGGCTTCAAGTACGGTGTTAGAGGAAAGTTCGCGTTGAATGGAGAAAGTCCAGTTGTCATTTTCGGGAGACCGCGTGGCGTTGTTGCCTTGCCAGTAATCCACGTTGCCGTTGTTGGCGAACGAGGGGTTGATCTGCGGAGGCAAAGGATAAGAGGGTAGGCCCTGGTCCCAGTAGAAGGCTGGAGTGATTCCCTGATTTGTGGACGCGAACGCGTATTGGCCGATGAAGCCCGCATAGTGACTGCTGCTGGCCACGACGGTCACACGACTAAAGGACCGCGCCGCACCTGCGCGGATCGTGGTCTTCGAGTTCAAGGCATAGGCGAGGCCAAGCCGAGGACCCCACGCGCCGTACCAGCCGGGAATCAGACTCGATGTACCAGTGCGGCCCGCGCCCGAACCGGCGAAGATTAGAGCTCCCGGATAGTTATTCACCGCGGGGTTCGGCGTGGTGGGCGAGAAATCTGTGTACTGATTGCCACCTGCTACGGGCGGCAAGGTGAACTCGTATCGTAGACCGTAGGTTAGAGTGAGCTTCTTGTTTATGCGCCAATCGTCTTGGGCGTAGAAGCCGTGATAGTCGTAGGTTTGCGGTAAGTAGCGGATGGTTTCGGTCGCGCCGCTATCGGCCGCACCTAACAGGAAAGAGGCGAAGGAACTGCCGCTTGTGAAGGAAGTTGCTCCCGGCACCGCGGTTTCGAGAAAGCTGAAGGACGCCTGACCCGAGATGTTCTGCTGCCCGAAGCCATTGGCGCGCTGACTCTCAAACGCGTAGCCAAACTTCATTGTGTGGCCGCCGTGGATGTAACTGAAATCATCTTTCAAAGACCAGGATGGTTGCTCGGTGCCGTTATAAGCGGTGCTTCCCCAGCCGGTGAACTCGGTGAATGAAATGTTCGGGAAGTTTACATTGCAGTCCACTGCGTTGGGGATGCAAACCTTACTCTTCCAGTTGCCGCCGGAATTCGGGGAGTAACTGTTCTTATAGAACTTATTGCCACCAACGGCGAGATGGTTGAATAACCGAGGCGAGACAGTCCAGTCGTAACTGAAGCGATAAAGCGATGCGCCGTAGTCGGAGACCTGACCGTTCCAAAGCGGCTCGGGCAATCCCGTCGGACCGGCCGGACCAGGGTTGGAATCGTAACGGGTCCGATTGTAGAAAAACGAAATATGATGATTCGATCCGAAGTTCTGATCGATCTTCATGCTGCCTTTGTCAGTGGGACTCTCGGTGTCGCCGCCGCTTGTAAGGTAGTTGTTGGCCACGTAGCCATAGGTGCCGGGCACCAAACCCGGGCGATTCGGAACCACCGGCGAGGCGAAGGGTATGATTGATTTCGAAACAGCGCTGAACATCGATTGCGGAATGATGTTACCTGGAAAGACGTTGCGGACGAAGCCACTTCCACTCGTCGTCGTCGAAAGAGGATTGTAGATGGGAATCAGTTGGTTCTTCGAATTCACCCAGTTTGAAAAATTGCCCTGATACATTTCCGGGGTCGGCACCGATAGGATGCTGCCGTTGGCGCCCAGGCGGTTGCGGAACCCTTCATAGGAGACGAAGAAGAACGTACGGTTCTTGCCGTTGTAGAGCTTTGGGACCATGACCGGGCCACCGAGCGAAGCGCCGAAATCGCTTTGCTTGTAAATCGACCTAGTGGCAGCGAAGAAGCCTCTCGCATCCAGATCGTCATTACGCAGGAACTCATAGGCGGTCCCGTGGAGCGCGTTGGTGCCTGATTTCGAAACAAAGGTAATGACGCCGCCGCCCGCTTGTCCGTACTCCGCTTTGAAGCCGTTGGTATCGACGGCGAACTCAGTGAGCGATTCGACCGAGGGCGTTAGGTACGCGGTCTCTCCAGCATCGCCGGAGCGGTTGGTGTTCACCGATAGCCCATCAAGAGTCGCGCTCCAACTCGCCGCCTGGCCGCCGCCGAGAGACAGAGCGTTGCCGCTGCCTTTTGCTTCAGCCACTGTGGAGACTAAGTCGAAGGGGCTACGCAGAGCTCCGCCAACCACCAACGGCAACTCATCCACCAGTTTGTTTTGCACCGCGGTTGAGATCTTGGCGTCTTCGGTCTGCATCTGAATCGCTTGCGCTTGTACCTGGACCGATTCGCTGAGTTGGCCCACCTGCAACTGTGCGTCTGCCCGGACCGTCGCGCCCGCGGTCACTACCAGGCTTCGCTCAACGAAGGTTCGGAAGCCTGGGGCACTTACTTCCACCTGGTAGGTTCCGGGCGAAAGGTTGGGAGCATTGTATTCGCCCGTGCTTGTGGTGGTAACTCGCGAAACGGTGTTGGTCGCCTGATTCGTAATGGCAACCGGGACGCTGGCGATGGGCGCTCCCGTTGAATCTGTAACCACACCGGTAATGTTGCCGCGTTCGGACTGCGCGAAGGCAGCAGTAAGAACAATCGAAAAGACGCAAACAAGGCGCTTCATACCACGTTCCTCCAGCCCAAGAAAGGCTACCAGCTGGATGACTTATATATCTTTATCGATTACTTTGCAAGTCTAGTTACGAGACGCCGCGTAGGCGCCATCCACGTTCGTCGCCTTCCGTACGTCGTTAGTTATCTATGCGAACGAAAGCGGTAGCGCTTGGGATTCTCTGGTTCTGTCTGATGGGCGACGCGTTGGGCCAGCCGCCAGCCACACCGCTGAAGTTCGAAGTGGCCTCGGTGAAACCGAGTGCGCCGGACTGGCACGGGATGTTCAGCCGTTACCTCCCGGGCGGGGGCTTGCGGATCACTGGGGCCACTTTACAGAACCTCATTTCGATGGCTTATGGCGTGCCGGGCTTTCAAATCTCCGGCGGCCCCAAATGGATTGACAACGACCGGTTCGATATCGACGCTCGGCTCACAACTTCCGTCGCCACCGAAGCCACCAATCCCGGATTGACAAGGGAAGATCAGCAGAAGGCTGCCGAGGGGCTTAGGAGCCTGCTGGCCGGCCGCTTCCAACTTGTGCTGCATCCGGAAACCACGGAGCAACCCGTGTTTGCATTGATCGCGGCGAAGGGCGGGCCTAAACTTCAGGAGTCGATGGAATCCGAAAGCTTTGTTCGGAGGATGGGCCCCGGGTCGATCAAGGGGCAAGCCGTGGCCTTGCGGATGCTTGTTGTCAACCTCTCCAACGAGTTGAACCGCCCAGTGATCGACAAAACAGGGCTAACGGGCAAGTATAGTTTTGAATTGAAGTGGGACACTGACCCCGAAGGAACCTCGATCTTTGCCGCGCTGCAGGAGCAGCTCGGCCTGCGTCTCGAAGCACAGAAAGGCCCGGTGAAAGTCCTGGTGGTTGACCGCGCGGAGAGGCCGTCGGGGAATTGACCTTCCACCGCGCCAAGCTATGACGTCGTTCTCGTTACGCCAGTGATGAGTTCCATGTCCGCTCTCACCAGGCGGTAAGGGAACCATTCGCGCATGCGCTTGGCGCCGTAGCGTTCGTAGAAATCGACGGCCAACTGATTCCAATCCAGCACGGTCCACTCCATGCGCCCGCAGCCACGTTGATGGGCCTCTTGGACCATGGCGCGGAATAGGGCTGAGCCGACTTTCTGGCTGCGATATTCGGGCAGAACGAACAGGTCTTCCAGGTAGAGCGTGGGTAGAGCGAGGAAGGTTGAGTACGTCTCGAAGATGAATGTGTAGCCCGCGGCAACACCGTCCACAATCGCGAGGTAGGATTCCACGCGCGGATGCTCTGCGAAGAGGTCGCGGATTAGGCGGGCTTTGGCGGCTGAATCGGGGGGATCGAGTTTCTCGTAGTCTGCGAGGGCGTCAATCAACGCAAGTAACTGGGATGCGTCATCGGCCTGGATCTTGCGGACTTCGATCATGCAGCCTCTTCGCAATGCTCCAGCGTACTGTGCTTGCGGCCGAAAACCATGTAGATCAAGAGGCCGATCATGAGCCAGACTACGAAACGGATCCAGGTGACCAGCGGCAGGCCCATCATTAGGAGCACACAGCAGCCGATCGAAAGAATCGGCACGAGCGGGACAAATGGGACGCGGAAAGTGCGGGGGCGGTCCGGTTGCTTCTTGCGCAGGACGATTACGCCGGCGGAGACCACCACGAAGGCGAAGAGAGTGCCGATGTTCGATAGCTCGGCAAACGTATCGATATCCCACAAACCCGCAGGAAAGCCGACCACGACGCCCGCGATCCATGTGCTGATGTGCGGCGTGCGGTATGTCTTGTGAACGCGGCTGAAAATTCCGGGGAGCAGACGGTCACGCGACATCGCAAACCATATGCGCGCCTGGCCGTATTGATAAACCAAGAGCGAGGAGATCATGCCGATGAGCGCGCCGAACGTCACGACCAGCCTGAGCCGGTTGTAGCCGAGGGCTTTCAAAGCATCAGCGACCGGTGAATCTGTGTTGAGCGTTTGATACTTCGCGATGCCGGTCAACACCAACGCTACCGAACCATAAAGGATAGTGCAGATGATCAACGTGGCGATAATCCCGAACGGCAAATCTTTCTGGGGACGCTTGCACTCTTCGGCGGCGGTCGAGACGGAATCGAATCCGATGTAGGTGAAAAAGACGATCGAAGCGCCGGTAAGCACGCCCGAAAACCCGTTCGGGGCGAAGGGCTTCCAGTTGCCCGGGTGGATGGCGTTGGCCGCGCCGAAACAGAACAGCGCAATGGCGGCGATCTTGATCCCCACCATGATCATGTTGGTCTGTGCGCCTTCTTTCACGCCCTTGACCAAAACCCAGGTCACCAGCATCGTAATGATCAAAGCGGGAAGGTTGAAGATGCCGTTCGGCTGACCGGCCGCAGGAAACATGGGGAAAGCGATGGCCGCAGGCAAGTGGACGCCGAATAAGTTGTCGCCCAGATCTTGCAGATAAGCGGAGAAGCCTACTGCCACGGACATGTTGGATACGGCGTATTCGAGAATCAGGTCCCAGCCGATGATCCAGGCGAAGATCTCGCCCAAAATCGCGTAGGCATAAGTGTACGCGCTGCCTGCGATGGGAATCATCGAAGCCAGTTCCGCGTAACAGAGGCCTGCAAAAAGGCATGCGATCGCGACCAGTACAAACGACAGCGTGATCGCGGGACCGGCGCCAGGCCGGCCGAGCATCGAAACGCCGTGTGTACCGTGGAGTATAAGATCCAGCACGGTGGCGTGGAAGATCGACTCGATTTTGTCGACCTTGCCCGCCGCCGCCGTACCGGTAAGAGTAAAGATGCCGGAACCGATGACCGCACCGATTCCGAGCGCGGTGAGACTCCAAGGCCCAAGAGACTTGCGCAGGCGGTGTTCCGGTGCCTCGGAATCCGCGATCAGCTTGTCTATGTTCTTGGTGCGAAGGAGTTGGTTCACCCTACCGCTTCCGCTGGCCTTGCGCTAACTTCTTGACTTTCTTCTTACGATCGCCGCGAGCTACGCCAGTGGGCCGTTTTGCTTTCGCAGGCGCCTTTTTGCGCGCCGCGCGCTTCAGCTTCTTGCGTTCTAATGTATCTTCTACGTTCTTGGTATTCATTCAGTTTTTCTTCAATCCTGCGTATTTTTCCACCAGCTTCTTCAAACCGTAGTTCTGAAAGTGGATGGTGAGCTTGGCATCCTCTCCTTCGCCTTCGCGCCGAACGATCGTGCCCGTCCCGTACTTGGGGTGCACTACTACTGTACCTGTTCGGGCGGCCAATTTTGGACCGGGGGGTGTGGAGGGCAACGGGCGGGGCGCGGGGGGACGGACCACAGGTGCTGGAACATCGCCGAAAAGCGAGCCTTGAGGAGACGGTGGAGGAGACGGTCTGGGTGGAGCGGCCGGTGGTTTCGGCGCCAAAACGGGGCGGGCCTGCACTGGCGCGGGCGGGTCCGGACGCGGCGGGCGCGCCTGATGAGTGGGCAATCCGCGCTCCTGGAAGAACTGGTTGATGTTCTGCAACGAGTTGTAAGTCTTGCCCGTGTACAGGTTTTTCCGGGCGCCTTGCCGCACGTCCCAGCGTTCGGAGGTGAGATCAACCTGCGGAATATCGTCATCGTCATCGTCCTCAGGGCCGAGGTTCATCACCAACTCCGCGGGAATTTCCTTGAGGAAGCGTGAAGGCTTCGACCGCTCGAGTTCTCCGCCGCCAAACCTGCGCCGGGCTTTCGCATAAGTGACGTAAAGCTTCTTTTCGGCTCGCGTCATGCCGACATAACAGAGGCGCCGCTCTTCTTCCATCGCCGCTTCCGATAGCAGCGAGCGGCTGTGCGGGAACAGGCCGTCTTCAAGGCCTGCGAGAAACACCACCGGGAATTCGAGACCCTTCGCATTGTGCAGGGTCATGAGCGTCACTTGCGCATCTTCCTCAATGGAATCGGCATCAGCGACGAGCGCTGTATGGTCCAGGAAGTCGGTGATGCTTTCACCGCGCTCCACGGCTTCGGCGGCTGCGTTGGCGAGTTCGTCCAGGTTGCCTAAGCGCGTTTCGGAATCGGGCGTGTTCTCCGTTTCCAGCATCTTGCGGTAACCGGTGCGCTCTTCGATCAGGCGAGTGGTTTCGTTCAGCGGAAGGGTTGCGACTGCCTCACTGAGTTCGTCGATGAGGCTACCGAATGCTGCGAGAGCGGCGTGGGCGCGCGTCGGGAAAGCGTTCTCTTGAACCATACGAACGATCGCGCCGTACATGCTGAGGTTGTTCTCCAGCGCATAGCTCTCGATCTGCTCTACGGTGGTCTTGCCGATGCCGCGCGCGGGAGTATTGACGATGCGCAAGAGGGCAATGGAATCGTTCGGCGAAGAAGCGACTTTCAGATACGCGAGGATGTCCTTCACTTCCGCGCGTTGATAGTAACTGAAGCCACCAACGATGAGGTACTTGCGTCCGTAGCGGCGCAGCGCTTCTTCGATCTGCCGCGATTGGAAATTCGTGCGGTAAAGAACGGCTACGCGCTCATCGCGCTTCTGACGCAGGGTTTTCTCGATCGTATCGGCGATGAATAGCGCTTCGTTTTCGGCGTCGTATCCGCCGTACATGCCAATCGGATCGCCCGAATCTGACGCTGTCCACAGCCATTTGCCCTTGCGTTCTTTGTTGTTCGCAACCAGCGCGCTGGCGCCTTCCAGAATGTTCTTGGTCGAACGGTAATTCTGCTCCAGACGAATCACTCGCGCGTTGGGGTAATCCTTCTCGAAATCCAGAATGTTGTGGATGTCGGCGCCACGCCAGCTATAGATCGACTGGTCTTCGTCGCCGACCACGCACACGTTATCGTGGCCGCGCGCGAGAAGCCGCATCAGCTCATACTGGACGCGGTTGGTGTCCTGATACTCGTCGATCATCAGGTAGCCGATGCGGCGGTTCCAAGCTTCTCGGGTCGCGTCGTCGTGATAGAGCAAGCGCACGGTTTCGAGCAGCAAATCGTCGAAATCCAGAGCGTTCGCCTGGCGCAGGCCCTTCTCGTACTCCTCGTAGATCACGGCGGCCTTGGTCATCTTGGGTTCGGTGGCTTCGCTGAGGACTTCTTGCGGTGTCTTCTTCAGATTTTTCGCCTTGCTGATTACCGACATGGTGGATCGGTAGGGCATGGTCTTCTCATCGGCGCCGATGCGCTTGTACGCGGCCTTGATGATTGCGAGTTGATCGTCGTCATCGTAGATCGAGAACTGACGCGTGAACCCGGGGCGTATCTGCGAAAGAGGATCCGCATCACGCCGCAGCAGACGCACGCAGAAGGAGTGGAAAGTAGCCAGATTCGGCCCTTTGCCGATATCCATGCCTTCGAGCAGCGCCGCCACGCGCGCTCGCATTTCCGCCGCCGCTTTGTTCGTGAACGTGACCGCAAGAATTGCCGCCGGAACCACTCGCTTGGCGCTAATCAGATGTGCAATGCGGTGGGTGATCACGCGCGTCTTGCCACTTCCTGCGCCGGCCAAAATCAGCATCGGGCCTTCGGAATAAGCGACAGCGTCGTGTTGCGGCGGGTTGAGACCTTTCAGGAAATCCATGGAGGGGGAAGCGCGAAGCGTACTTATTTATGTTGACATAGCCAGAGGTGCCAGAGCTACCCGAAGTAGAGACCGTTGTCCGCAGTTTGAAGTCCATCGCCGGGCGCAAAATCCTGAACGCTGAATTCCGCAAGCCGCGCGTGCTTCAAGGCGACGCGGATCAGAGCGCGGAATTCCTGCGCGGGCGGAAGATTCGGGTAGTTGAAAGATACGGCAAGTTCATCGTCTTCCGGCTTGCACCGAGTGGCTTCCTCATCGTTCACCTCGGAATGACGGGCAAGCTACTGATGGATTCGCCCCTTACGAAACACTCGCATGTGATTTTCACCCTGGCCCGCGGCGTTTTGCAGTATGAGGACAGCCGGCAATTTGGCCGCGTGGAAGTCTGCGAGGAACTGCCGAAGCGCGTGACCAAACTAGGTCCGGATGCGCTCGACATCGACCTCGCGACCTTCGTTGATCTGGTACGCAAGCGTAAGACGCGCATGAAAGCCTTGCTGCTGAACCAGGAATTTGTGCGCGGACTGGGAAATATTTATGCCGACGAAACGCTGTTTCGCGCGGGCATCCATCCTCTCGCAGTTGGGTCACGCTTGAAGCGTGCTCGCATCGAAAGGCTTTATGAAGCAATCCGCGAAGTCCTTAACGAGGCCATCGCCAGCAAGGGATCGTCTATTAGCGATTATGTGGATTCCGACGGCAACCGCGGCAGTTTTCAGGATCACCATCGCGTCTATCAGAGGACCGGGAAACCCTGCGTGGTTTGCGGTAAGCCAATCAAGCGGACGCTGGTTGCCCAGCGTGGCACGCACTTCTGCGCCACCTGCCAAAAGCGCTGATCACTTAAAGCGTTTCTTGTACTGGAAGTCGATTCCGAACGCGCTGTTTTCTTCTCGCAAGATCACCGCCGACCAGTGTTTGCTGAACTCCCACTCGACGCGAACGATCTGGGAACTGGTGCTATTGGTGCTGATCACGTAATCGAACGTTACGTTCGGGCCGACCTGTTGTTCGAGCGAGAGCCGCGCGCCAGGATTGCTACCGCCCGTGCTCGAGCCCGCGCCGCCCAAGCCAGGCAACAGCGGATCGATCTTGATCTTGCTTACGCCGAAGAAGCGCTGCAATCTTCCGGAAACGGGGTTGGCGATGGCTTGCCCCACCAGCGCCGAGGCGCCCAATTGCTGCCAAGTCTGTTGCGTATCGGTTTGCCGCGCGGCGATCGTCGGGTCGGAAGGTGTTTTCCCCGTTGCCAGCAACCCTACGATGTCGGAAAACTGCAGAGGCGGATCGGAACGGTATGTGACGTTCAGTTTCGTAAGAGGTCCCGAGATGCTCAACGTCACGTCGACTCCGCGGGACTGGGTGGATAAATCCACGTTGACGATTGGTTCGATCCTCACCGGATTGAAGAATGAGATCGTTCCTTCGTTGATGACATATTTATTTCCCAGGAAATCGATCCTGCCTGAATTGACGGAAATGCGGCCAAGGAGAGTGGGGTTAGCGGCGGTGCCTCTCAGACGCAGATTGGCATCGGTCTGCAGGCCGGAAACCAAGCCGGTCTGAAAGCTGATGTCCGGAGCGGTTTGAACCTTTATGTCGAACTGCGTGCCGCCGAGCAGACCGGTGGGCGCGGCCTGAGTGGGTCCCGGACCGCCGCTGGTGATCGCCAGCACAGCGCCGAAATCGGTCTGCTGGTTGTAGGCGATTTTGTGTACTGTAACGTCGCCCGCAAGCACGCTCCTTTCGGTACTTCCGGTCCAGGTGAGGTTGGCGTCGGAAACGGAGCTGACGCCTTCGGGGTAGCGCACGCGCACTGCCTTGGCGACGCCTGTGATGCGGAAGCTAATCGCCGGGCCGCCGAACGCCGCAAAGCCATCGAGCTGAATGGTTCCACCGCCAGTCTGTGCGGTGAGGCTCTGGATATTGGCACGATTCTCATCGAACGTGATGCGCCCGTTCGCCTGCGAGAGTCCGTTGGGAAAGCCCGCGATTGAGATATTGCCGTTGCGCAAGTCTGCCAGGCCGCCGAGTTGGGGATGCTCGAACGATCCGCGCAAGCTCACGCGAACCAACAGGTTGCCGGAGGAATCGAGATCCGGATTGAAGTTTCGCGCAAGCTTGAGATCGACGGTGCCGTTCAGGTTAAGGTTGAGAGGATTCACCTTTTCCTTGAGGTTTATGGTGCCAAGGAGCGACACGTCGGTATTGGGGGCGGTGAATCTCGCGCTTTCCACGCGAATCAAAGAATTCGACAGCCGCACTCTTACAGGCTGCGTATTTCGGATGGTCACATCTGAAAGCTCCTTGTTGTTGAGCATGGCTGACACATCGGGGCGCAGTGCGAGCTGAGGAATCTCCAGCTCGGCCGTCAGCGTATCCGGCTTCAACAAAGCCCCCGTAACATTGGCCTTCCCCTCGACGACGCCGCCAAAAGTAAAAGGCGATTGCCCCTCGGTGGGAAACAGTATCTTCTTTGCGACGGCGAGATCCACCTTCGCAAAGTTGATTTGCGCCGTGCCGGGATAATCACCCGCGAGTTGGAATGTGCCGTCGCCGGAGATATCGGCATGCACGAGGTTCGACTGAAGATGAACCTTGACCGAACCGGCTTCTGTGCGCGCTGTTAGCTTGAAGTCGCTCAATTGAAGTGCGTCGAGAGCAAGGCCGGTGGTTTCCAGGTCGCCGTTGATCGACGTCAACTTCGCACCGGCCTTTGAAACAGAAAGCTCGCCGGAGTAACTCAAGGAAGCGTTGCCTGCCAGGCCGGGCCACTCTTTCCGGACAAGAGCAAACTGGGCTAATGCCATGCGGTTGCTGGTCAACTGGAGATTCAGTTTGCCGGTCCGATAATCGTTCGGCGAGTGCTGATATCGGGCGTTCAGGGCGATTTGCCTGGAGCCGGCTCGCCACTGAGCGGTAAGAGATTCGGCATCGGCGTTAACGGACTCCACCTTGCCCGTGATGCGGTCAAATGGCTCCGCATAAGCCGTCCCATTTGTGAGGCTGAAAGTCGCATTAGCCGCGGGGTTTCCAACGGTGCCAGTCACCTGTCCCACAATGGTGGCCATCCCGGTGATCGGAATATCCTTTTGGCCGGCCAGCGCCAAGAGATTTGCGGTGTTCGCGTTGGGCAGGTTTGCGGTGACATTCAGCGCGGAGTTATCGCCTGCCTTCCAGTTAGTCAACCCGATGGAACCCTGGAACACGGCGTGAAGGTTTTGGTACGTCATGCTGCCGCCGCGCAACGCGATTCCGTTTTGCTGAGCCACGAGATCGCCTGTAAACGAATCCACGAGCTGTCCCGAATAGACCACATTTTGCGCAGAGATTCGCCCCTCGATACGCGGCGATTCCAGCGCGCCGATCACCGAACCATCGAAGACGATCGACCCCTCCTTGAGCGAGACCGGAAGATCCTTCTGCCCGGCCAGTTCGACGACCGGCAGTAGCTCATCGAGATTGTGGGATTCGAGCTTTACCTGCATGCGCTTGCCTAGCACGCCATTAAGAGCGAGCCGAGAGTTGGGCAAAGAGACAAAGGAAGGCGCGACCACGATCTGGTCGCCGGCCGCATCGAATTTCGCATCGATTAGTCCTTGAATGGGTAAACCCTTCGGCGCAGGTGAGATGGTCAATTTCGCCGATGCACTAAGGTGGTTATTGTTGCGATCGGAGAATCGCCCGTTTATAGCAAAAGGTCCATCGGCGATGCCATCGTAGGGGAGCTTTTGCGGGCTCACTTGAGCGATATCGAAACGTGCGAGCGTTCCAGTCAGTTCATAGCGATCGAAATCCCGAATCACAGCTTTACCCTTCACCGTTCCACCCAAGACATGGGCGGTTAGATTAGACAGTTCTATCGCCTTCGGATCGATCTGGAAAGTAGTCGCCACACTTACATTCGCCAGCTTCACGGATTTATCGGAGTAAGTCAGGCTCTTAGACTGCAATCTGCCCTTGACGCGATAGTCTGAGGTACCGGCGTAGTGAGCGTCGCCGTCTAATTCGACGGTACCGGTCTGCCGCGACTGCAGCTTCAAAATCGAACCCAGTTCCGTCAGTGACAATGCCCCGTTGAACGTTGTCTCAATTACCGGCGCAGTGAAATTCCGCAGGTCGCCAGTAAGATCGATGTGTGACCCAGCAGTACTTAGCTTCCCGGACGAAATGCGCAGGCGGTTCTTCTCAAGGGCGAGGGTAAGGTCCACTCCTAACTGCACAGACTTGTAATCGCCGTATCGAACATCGAGCGGCTGCACCGATAGGGTGCCTGCATACTGAGGTCCCGATGCCAGGAAATTTAACTTCGATTGCAGGTTCTTCCCGGCAGCATCGTACGAAGTAATCTTCGGCTGCTGTCCTGCGGCGTGAACTACAGCACTCCCGTCCACCAGCGAAAAGTTCCCGATCTTCAGATCGAGAATCGTTTCAAAACCTTTCTTCCCGCCACTCTGAGGCGTCTTTGGATTCGGCAAGTTCGTACTTCCGTCCGCGGCGACCAAGAGATAAGCCTGAGGCTTTTCGACGCGCGCGTAGAGAATATCGAAAGTACGCTCCATCAGGGAGGTGATCTTGAAACCGACGACCAACTTCTCGATCCTTAACAGCGGGGGCGCGTCCAACGGTTCGGACCCGTGTATGGTGAATCCGTCAACCTCAGCTTGAAGGGTCTTCCAGTCGAGAAGGAAGCTGGCAATCTCGACCTTGCCGCCTGTTGTCTGTTCAGCCTCGGCGACAATGCGCTCGCGGAACTTCTGCCGCAGCCAGTTACTTTGTATCAGGTAGAAACCTGCGGCGGCCAGCAGCAGTAAAATAACCGTCAGGCCAACCAGCGCTGAGAGAAGAATCTTCCAATGCCGTTTCATTTCGGCGGTTGCTCTCCGAAGACTTCCTTCTGATACTGAATCTGGGTGCGAGAGCGGGTGTCTTTTAACCAGGCTTCGAGTTCCGCGTCCGAACGCTCTGCGCGTAGCGTATCTTCAATGCGCGCGCGGACATCGTCCAATGTAGGCGTGTGGCCGCCGGTCGCAGCGGGGACGATCTTTTCCTGGTAATACTTTGTGATGTCGCGGTTGTTCACCTGCACGGCCGGCCGGAAGCGTAGATCTATGAAATGCGAAAGCGTCAGGCCCCAAAGCAAGTGATCTTCAAGCTCGGCCAGGGTGATATTAGCGGCCTTCAGCTGATTGTCAAAGTCCGCTTTGTCTTTCGCGCGAGTCTTGAGCAGGTTGGCAACGATCGCGGCTGCTTCCGCGGGCACTGCGGCGGGATAGTGGCCCATTTCCATTTCTTTGCGGACCAGTTTTTGATCGATCAGCAGGTCCGCGGCCGCCCGCTTGGACGCATTACTGAAGTTCGGCGGCTCATTGGCGATGAACGAATTCAGCTTGATCTCCTCAATGATTTGAGATTCCGTGATTACCTGCGTACCTATACTTACAGCTACACGGTCCAGCACTTCGGGGGATGCCACTAAACCCAAGAACAGTAACAGAACCGGCCCCATCAGAACGCTTGTCCGATCGAGAAGAAGAATTGAAAGTGGCTTACATGCTGCAGCGTCGGTGTTCCGCACGTATTGTTGACCGAGCACTGCACTAACTGCTCATAGGTGCCGCCGAAACCGTTGAACCTGGGCGGGTTGATACTGTAAGCAAGATCGAGCCGCAAAGGGCCGATGGGCGTGCGATACCGGATGCCGGTACCTATCGCATGGACCGTGTAATTGAAATCTGTTTGACTTGTCTGATGAAAACGAAGAGACATGTCGCTGAGCTTGTCGAAAACGTTGCCCATGTCGTGGAAGATCACACCGGTGATGGTATCTCCGATGAAGGGAAAGCGAAGTTCAACGCTATTGAAGAAAAGTGCCGACCCACCCAGGGGAAACCCTGTAGCCGGGTCGCGCGGACCCGCTTGGTTCTCCGGGAACGCTCGCAGCGAATTACCGCCTCCCCCGTAGAAACGCTCTGGAAGAGGGATCGGATCGGATGGGTCGGTGTTTGGAGAGATTCGGAAGGCCGGTTGTACACCGAAGGATGTTTCGCGCGCCAGGACGATCTTCTTTGTAATTGGATGGTAAGTCGCATTCCTGGCCAGGAGACGGATAAAGTCCGATTGGGAGCCGAAGATATGCGAGGCGTAGCCCAATTCGAGCGTGTTGTACATGCCTTTGTGCGCATCGGTTGGGTCATCCCGGCGGTCTTGAATGAAGTTTGCGGACACCGAGCCGATGCGTACGGACTGCACAATATGGGGAAGCAACAGAGGGCTAATCTTAAGATCGCTTACATCCACGTTGCGGTAAGTGAACTTATAAAACCCGGTAAGTGATTTCTGAATGCGCTGGGTAATCTGTACCGACGCCTCCTCCCGCGTGGCCGAGAAGGTTCTGACATCGTGAGAATCGTCGTACAAGACCGTGAAGTTGACATCGAAATGGTCGAGATCGAAAAGGTGAGGAGCAAGATAGTCGATCAAGGCGCGGCGGTCGAAAGAGGAATAGCGGCTGCGGAAGCTGATAGTGTGGCCGAGGCCGAGAAAGTCGATACGGGTGGCGTCAAGGGAAACGCGCGGACTGAAGCCGGTCGAGCCAGCGGGATCGCTCAGGCTGGTGGCCGCGTTGCTTCCTCCGATATTCGCTAATTGCGCGCCAACGCCCGTGGTGATCGAGTAGCGGCGCGCTTCTTCGAAATCGTAGACGACATACTTCTCCTCATCGTCGCCATCCGGGTTCTGCACGGCCATATCGACCTTTGCGAAGATACCCAGATCATAGAGGCGCCGCTGGGCTTCCGCCATTTGTATCGGAGATAAAGGATCGCCCGGTCCAAAGCGGATCTGCTTATTCACCAGTTTCGGCTTAACGCCAGCCAGACCGGAGACAATCACCCCGCGGACAACCTGCCGTTTTCCTTCAACGAGGTGATAGATGAGTTCGACGTCTGTTGGCGTTGCCCCTACTTTGGAGCCGTATTCGAACGTCGCGCCCGCGTAGCCATGGGCGTAGTAGTAATTGACGATCGTCTCCCGGTCGGTCGCGACGCTGTATTCGCTGAACGGTTGCCCCGGAGTCGAACTAAGGGTGGACCGGAGTTTCTCGATGTTCAACTTCTGCGGGCCGTCGATCGTTAGCTTGGAGACCTTATATTGCTGCCCTTCGGTAATGTGGACGATAGCGGCTACATCACCGGCTTTTCCGCTATAGTCCTCGATGGATTCTGTCTTGACGACCGCATCGCGGAATCCGTTGGATTTGTAGAGGTTCGTGATGGACTCCTGATCCCGCCGGATGAACGCCTCGCTATAGCGGCCCTGCCGGAATTGGAAAGATCGCGGGCTCAGGAACATCCGTTCGCGGATGGCTTCGGTCTGGAAGTACTTATTGCCTTGGATTGTCAGTTTGACGAACCGATGGCGGGCCCCCGGGGTGATGACATAGTCGATCTCCTGCTTGCCGTTCACCACCTTCTGCTCATTGAACTCAACCTGGGCGTCGAAGTATCCGGCCGCCTGAAACTCTTCCTTCAGGTTCTGCCGGCCTTCTTCGAGCAGGTCTTGGTCGACTGCGCGTTCCTGAAACACGGGCACGTTGTCCTGCAGCTTCTTGCGCTTCACCTTGGCGCCCACGGCTTTGATGGTCACTGTCGGTCCGGCTTCGATCTGGACTTCGGGCGTGGCAATGTGGGTTGAGGGGTCGTTTGTGAGCGATTTGAGTTGAACGGTGGCAAGCAGGCGATCGCCTTTTTCGAAGCGCGCCCGAATTCCGTCGAGACCGTCGCGGACGCGCGCCTCCGTAATCGGCTGCCAGCCGCGGCCGAACCAGCGCTTCCATTTGGTTGCCTTGATCACGACCGTTTCGGAAAGCTGAATGTCGCCCGAGAGCTTGGGAACCCCGAAATGCGACCGGCGCCCGGAATCGACCAGAAACGTGATGTTCACCTGCTGGGCGATGGGCGAGTATTTATAGCTTGAGGTCACGACGGCCTGGTAGTATCCGTTGCTGACGAGCAAACGGCGGACCTTATCCTCGGCAGCCCGGATATCGCCGGGGATGAACGGCTGGCCCAGATCCAGTTCCGTCGCGTTCACCAATTGCCCGTCGTTAGGCGGCTCGCCGACTTTGCCCGAAATGGAAACGCGGCCTATAAACCAACTATTCCGCGTGGCAATGACGATTCGAACGTCGGGGCCTGCCGGCTCGGCCTGAACCTCGATGTATTCATAGCGGCCCGTAGCGTAAAGGCGCTCGATCGCCGTTCGCACATCGGCCATACGTAAGGCTGTTTTTGGCTTCAGCGGAAGGATCGCGCTCAGCTCTGTGGATTCCACCGGCTGGGCGGCTGGGTCGAATTGGATCTCGGATATCTGCCGACCCTCAAACTGTTGACTCCAGGCAACGCAGCAAGAGAGCAGGAGGATCAAGAGCGCGAGAGTGCGATAAGCAGGCTGTGAACGCACCCTAACCATCGTAACCGCTGTTAGTATCGAAAGTGATGGAGCAAGCCGCGGGCCGTTATATCAGGCAGGTCCGGTTTCAAGGACTGGGCGATAACGGGCAGGCGGCGTTGGCGGCCGCACGTGTAGCCGTCGTGGGCTGCGGGGCGCTCGGGGGCTTGCAGGCTGAGGGTTTGGCCCGGGCCGGCGTTGGCTCCATCACGGTGATTGACCGGGACTTCGTCGAGACCAGCAACTTGCAGCGCCAATTTCTTTTTTCGGAGGAAGATGCCGCGGGGGCGTTGCCCAAGGCGGTGGCGGCTGAGCGGCGGCTACGGCAGATTAATTCGGCGATCGAAGTTCGCGGAGTTGTCGCCGACGTGGATTCAGCCAGCATTTCGGACTTGCTCGATGGCGCGGACCTGATTTTGGACGCGACCGATAATTTCGAAACACGCTTCCTGATCAATGATTTTTCGGTCGCGCGGAATGTGCCGTGGATCTACGGCGCCGCGGTGGGCAGTTATGGATTGACGATGGCGGTTCTTCCCGGTGAGACCGCTTGCCTTCGCTGCGTTTATCCCGAGCCGCCGCCTGGCGTCCAACCAACCTGTGAGACTGCAGGTGTTTTGGGGAGCATTACGATGCTGATCGCGTCCTTGCAGACAGGTGAAGCGCTCAAGATCCTCTCCGGGCATGCCGAATTGGTGAGGCGGACGATCGTTCGCGCCGATGTTTGGTCCGGTGGGATACGTGAGGTAGCGGCTCCGGTTAAGGATCCGGATTGCCCGGCTTGCGGGCAGCGGGAATTCGCATGGCTGAGCGGTTCGAGACGGGCGCCGGTCAGTCTATGCGGGAGGAACGCGGTGCAGATCCATGACCGGAATCGGCCACTGGATCTGGCCGCTCTTGGACGAAGGCTGGAGGGTCTGGGAAGGGTTCTAGCGAATGACTTCGCGCTTCGATTTTTCATGGAACCCTATGAAATGACGGTGTTTCCCGACGGCCGGGCGATCGTCAAGGGGACTACCGATCTGGGCGTTGCGCGCAGCCTCTACTCTCAATACGTCGGGTGTTAAATTGGACCTCAAAAAGTCCTAGCCTGTATACCTTCGTAGGTATTTCCGTTTTGTAACCTCACATACAATTAGTGGTATATCCGGTGAGCTATAAAGAAAATTTTGGCCCCAACCGATAGAAGGTTACGCGGAAACAAGTAGTGAATCTCACGGAGGGATTTGTAGCAAATGAGGAATCTTTTGGGGTCCAACTGGACTATTTCGAGTCTGGCCCTTTCGGTATCGCTGGCTATATGTACAGTGGCGGCCTTTCCAGCACAGGCGGCAGAGGATCGGATTTCGGGACGCGTAGATAGCGCCGAAACGGTCCGTTTGAAGGGAGCGGCGCACCCGAAAGCGTCTCCGGAAAATGACCGGGGGCCGGTGGATCCTTCGCTTGCGATCTCCGGAATTACCCTTAATGTGAAGTTGTCGGCCGCTCAGCAAGCCGATTTGGAGCAACTCCTTCAAGAACAGAGAGATCCATCCTCCGCGGCTTATCAGAATTGGTTGACGCCCGAAGAATTCGGCTCCCGGTTTGGATTGAGCAACTCCGATATGGATAAGCTTACTTCCTGGTTGCGCTCCCAAGGCTTTACTGTTGACCAGGTTTCCCGTAGCATGAACTGGTTGACTTTTAGTGGCGCCGCGGGCCAGGTGGATCGTGTATTTCACACCGAGCTTCACCGTTTTCTGGTTGACGGGCAAACCCATTTCGCCAACACAAAGCAGCCAGCCGTACCAGCTGCCTTCGGCGATGTGATCGCGAACTTTCAAGGCCTTACCGATTTCCGTCTGAAGCCGCAGAAACTCCGCGCGCGGAAGCTAAACCCCGATTACACATCTTCCACCGGCGCCCATAATCTGGCCCCAGGGGACTTGGCGACGATTTACGACATTAACCCGATTTACACTGCTGGATTCACAGGTACCGGCCAAAAGCTGGTGGTTGCGGGGCAGACCGACATCGCGCTCTCAGACATCGCAGCGTTCCGTAGCCAGTTCGGCCTGCCTGCCAACGTTCCCCAATTAGTACTTACCGGGAAGGATCCGGGAACGATTTCCGGCGACATGGAGGAAGCCGATCTCGACCTGGAGTGGACGGGCTCTATAGCGCAAAATGCCACGATCATCTATGTGTATTCGACGAATGTGATCACGTCGGTTCAGTACGCGATCAGTCAGAATCTAGCGCCGGTGATCAGCCTGAGTTATGGTGGCTGCGAAGCTGAAAATTCTTCTTCGTTGGAGTCGGTTGCTCAACAGGCCAATGCTCAGGGCATCACTTGGCTGGCGTCTTCGGGAGATTCCGGGGCCGCGGGGTGCGACAGCGGCGCAACTGCGAGCCAAGGTCTGGCCGTAGAGATGCCCGCCAGCATTCCCGAGGTTACCGGCGTCGGCGGATCGGAGTTCAACGAAGGCAGCGGCGCCTACTGGAGCACAACGAACGGAACACACGGTGGCTCCGCTCTCTCCTATATTCCGGAGATGGCTTGGAACGATTCAATTTCAAGAGGCGATTTGGCGGCCACTGGCGGCGGCGCCAGTAAGTACTACGCGAAGCCATCCTGGCAGACAGGTACAGGCGTTCCGGCAGACGGCGCGCGTGACGTCCCGGATGTATCGCTTCCAGCGTCTCCCGACCATGATGGTTATTACTTTTACACCAGCGGCGCCTTGGGCGTTGTTGGCGGTACTTCCGTATCCACACCGTCGTTCGCCGGCATCGTCACGCTGTTGAATCAGTATCTGGTGTCAAAAGGGGTGCAGGCCAAAGCCGGGCTCGGAAACATCAATCCAACCTTGTATCATCTGGCCTCTACGGCTAGCGGAATCTTCCATGACATCACCGTAGGCAACAACATTGTGCCTTGCGTGGCAGGGAGCCCGAACTGCGTAAATGGGTCCTTGGGATATTCCGCAGGCGTCGGTTACGACCAAACGACGGGACTGGGTTCGGTGGATGCAAATAATTTAGTGACCCAGTGGTCTTCAGTGGCCGCCAGCGTCAGCACAACCCTAACCTTGGCCGCTAGCCCCACCAGCATCGCCAATACCGCCACCACGACTCTAACCGCGACGGTTAAACCCGCCACTGGGACTACGGCGCCGACCGGCAGCGTGACCTTTAGCGTGGGAACTACTACGCTCGGCACAGTTGTACTGGCCGCGTCCGGTTCGAGCGCGGTCGCCAGTTTGACCGTAAATGGAAGCTCTCTCGCGACTGGGAGTGACACTCTCACAGCATCCTACGGCGGTAGCACAACGTTCACGAGTTCCATTGGAACCGCGGCAGTTACCGTCACGGCATCGGCTGTCGCCACGACGACGACTGTCTCGGCCAATCCAACCAGCATCAGCTCAACCGCCAGCACGGTGATTACCGCCACGGTAAAACCTGCAAGTGGAACAAAAGCGCCCACGGGCACGGTGACCTTCTCACTGGGGACTAAGTCGCTCGGAGCCGGGACGCTGACAGCGTCCGGTTCGGGTGGCGTCGCGACATTGACGGTCGCGGGAAGCTCGCTGGTAACCGGAAGCAACACCGTTACGGCCTCTTATGGCGGCGTGACAGGATTTACGGCTTCGACCGGGACCACGGCTGTGACCGTAACGGTTCCCGCTGTAGCAACGACGACCACTGCCTCAGCCAGTCCGGCCGGCATCGCCTCAACCGCGAGCACCGTTATCACGGCAACGGTGAAACCTGCGAGCGGGACCACGGCGCCTACCGGCACGGTGACCTTTACTTTGGGCACCAAATCGCTCGGAACGGGAACATTGACAGCATCCGGCAGCAGCGCTACTGCGACGTTGACGGTAGCCGGAAGCGCACTCGCAACCGGAAGCAACACTATTACCGCAGCTTACGGCGGCAGCATTGCATTCACTAGCTCTAGCGGGACTACGACTGTAACTGTGACAGTTACAGTCGTCGCCACCTCTACGACTGTTTCGGCCAGTCCGGCAAGCATCACCTCGGCGGCCAGCACCACTATTACGGCTACTGTTAAGCCCGCCAGTGGAACCCAGACACCTACCGGCACGGTGACGTTCTCCCTGGGCACTAAGTCATTGGGTACGGGAACATTGTCAAGCGGCGTCGCTACACTGAACGTTTCGGGTAGCGCTCTCGCAATAGGGACTAACACGATTACAGCAGCTTACGCTGCAACCACATCTTTCAGCGCATCCAGCGGGACTACCGCGGTAACCGTTACAGCGCCACCGGTGTCTACGACGACGGCCTTGTCGGCCAGCCCCACTAGCATCGCACCGACGGCCAGTACAGTTCTGACCGCAACAGTGAAACCTGCAAGTGGAATGACAGCGCCTACGGGTACGGTGACCTTTACCCTCGGAACCGTTACATTGGGGACAGGAACGTTAACCGCATCCGGCTCCAGCGCCACGGCTACCTTGACAGTTAAGGGTAGCCAACTGGTTACCGGATCTAACACCGTCAAGGCGAGCTATGGCGGATCGACCGCTTTCAGCGCCTCAAGCGGAACGGCGACCGTTAAAGTAACAAGCGCTGCGTCCACGAAGACAACAGTTCGACGCTAATTAACATGCGGTCCGGAGCGTACCGGGCGGCCACTGAATACGACGATCGAACGGGGCCCTACCTGATATTGGTAGGGCCCTTCGAGCATTCGCTCCATCCCTGGTTCGACGATATCGAGAGGAGTGGGGTAACTCGTGTCGATCGACCGCATCCATCGCCAGCCCGGCACGATGGGCAGTTCAAAAACAACGGGCTCCCAATAGGCGTTCGCGATCAGGTAGATGTGCTGATGGCCTCCATTGGCGCTGCCATATAAGTGCATCCCGAGAGAACGTGATCCTTCGGACCAATCCGGCTCATGCAGACGCGGACCATGCCAGTCCACCTTGGGGCCGGGAGAATCGGCCGAACTGGAAAACGTTCCGCGCCGCAGAATGGCGTGGGCTTTGCGGAAACGGATTAACAAACGGAAGAATCGAAGAAGCCCGGGATTTTGCTGCAGCAGTTTCCAATCGATCCAGCTGATCTCGTTGTCCTGGCAAAACGGATTGTTGTTTCCAAATTGAGTCCGCGCCAGTTCGTCCCCGGCCAGGAGCATGGGTACGCCCTGCGAAAGCATCAGCAGGCAGGCGAAATTGCGAATCTGACGGAAACGCAGATCGAGAATGTGGGGGTCGGTTGTGGGACCCTCCACGCCGCAGTTCCAACCAAGGTTGTCGTTCGAACCGTCGGTGCCGTCCTCGCCGTTCGCTTCGTTGTGCTTGTTGTTGTATGAAACCAGATCGGCCAGCGTAAAGCCGTCGTGGCAGGTAACGAAGTTGACGCTGTGCCAGGGTTCGCGTGCATTTTCCGAGTAGAGATCGGGGCTGCCGATCAAGCGGGTCGCAAGAGCGGAAACCATGCCAGGGTCGCCGCGGAGGAACTTGCGAATGTCGTCACGGTACTTGCCGTTCCACTCCGCCCATCGTCCCCAGGCTGGAAAAGTGCCGACCTGGTAAAGTCCGGCGGCATCCCAGGCTTCGGCGATCAACTTGGTGTGAGCAAGGACGGGGTCGTGCGCAAGTTGTTCGAGCAGCGGCGGACTGGAGAGAACCGCGCCGTCTTGTCCGCGCCCCAAGATGGACGCAAGGTCGAAACGGAAACCATCGATGTGCATCTCCGTCACCCAATAGCGCAGGGCTTCGGTGACCAGATCCCGTACAACGGGGTGATTGCAATTCAGCGTGTTTCCACAGCCGGAATAGTTCAGATAAGCGCCGGTCTTGCGGTTGAGCATGTAGTACGTGGGATTGTCGATACCGCGGAATGAAAGGGTAGGGCCGTGTTCATTACCCTCGGCGGTGTGATTGAACACGACGTCAAGGATGACTTCGATGCCGGCGGCGTGTAGGCTCTTCACCAGAGTCTTAAACTCGCGGACGGCGCCATCATCACCCCCCAGGGCCGAATATGCTGCGTTGGGAGCGAAGAAGGAGATGG
>Ga0302326_10002848_pt1 | contig 41586 bp, 37 predicted proteins | sample Palsa_T0_3_FD_202264 | JGI IMG/M metagenome (GOLD analysis project Ga0302326, IMG submission 202264) | Peat permafrost microbial communities from Stordalen Mire near Abisko, Sweden - Palsa_T0_3 | ecosystem: Environmental > Terrestrial > Soil > Palsa > Peat permafrost | place: Sweden: Abisko... | reverse complement strand
GAACATCTTCGAGAAGATGCACATGACGGCAAGCCTGACCAAGTGGTACGAGGAGCACGGCCGGCATGAGATTTTCGCGGGTGGCAAGAGCGTGAAGCTCAGCAGTACGGAACATCACCTGGTCCTGAATGACGAGATCGTCACCAACGAAGCTCAGCACGACCTCGATCAACTGGGCGTCGCAAAAAATGCCCGCGAGGAAAGGCTGCGGGCGCGAGCCGAGCGGGTTCGACAGGACGCAGAGAACCTGCGTATGGCCAAGCTCTACCGCGAGTTCGTACTGAAAGAAAAGCCTGCACCGGAGTTGATACAGATTGGGATGCAAGACGCGACGCTGCCCGCGAAAGCCGATCGGGAGGCCGTGGGAAGCTGCGGAGACTAGTTCGGCCCCGAATCACGCGCCGCGCAAGGTAGCCGTGGAGGTGCTGTCAGGGGAGGATTCGGAAACGGGCTCAAATCCTCTCGGACGCAGGTTCCTTGTTTCCCTCACATAGGCCTGAGGATCCATCAACGTTTGGGTGCGCGCGAGAATCTGCGCCATGCGGGGAATATCGCGCACCCTAACCTGCCGGAGCCACTGCCACCACTTCTTTTTTCCCGCGATGTTGAGAACGCTACGCCGCCAGCATTCGCAATAAAGCTCGAAGAAGCGCTCTACCCCCAGGCGAGGCTGCCAAAGGAGGTGGTGCAGATCATACTGGGTCCAGTCGAATACGTCGATCTTCTTCTTGCTTTTTTCGAAGTAGTAAGTGCCCGGCAACGGGGTCAGAATGGTGAATCCCACGCGATACAGTTGATGCTCATCCAGGAAATCCCACAGGCCTTGAAAATCCGCTTCGGTAAAATCGGGATCGATAATGAAATTCCCTGTGACGCCAAATCCGAGCTCGCGGGCGATGCGGACGGCCTCGACGGTCTTGTTGATATCGGCATCCTTGACCAATGAGGTAAGGCCGGGGCTAGTGTGGGATTCCAGCCCGAAGAAAATGTCGAAGCTTTTCGCTAGCGGACGCCAGAGCTTCAGCAGGTCCGCATTTTGCGTTACCAGATCCGCGCGGGTTTGTACCAGCAGCAGGTTCTTGCGCTCCTTCGAGCCCAGCAGAGTGTGGCCTAATTGTTCGCTGCGCTGTCGATCAGCCCAGAACAGATCGTCGACCATAAAGAGGTTGCGTCCGGTAGCCTCGAAGTCGGCACGCACCTGATCGGGCGAATGACAGCGGTAGGTTCGCTTGTAGAGTTGCCACACCGAACAGAAGTTGCACCGGTAGGAGCAGCCGCGCGCCGTTTCCATGGTCCACATGGGCATGTAATTCAAACAGCAGTAGCGCTTCTGGTAGCGGGCAACGACGGAGCGGTCGGGCAGCGGCATCTCGGCCAAATCCAGCCAAGGCCCCGGCCGGACAGCGGTGGCCTGAAAGCAGCCGTCTCCCTTGGGAAGCAACAGCGATGGAAGCGCATCCAGGGGGCGACCGTTGGCGACGGCGTCGCACAGGGCGGGCAGCAGCGCCTCTCCCTCGCCGATGCAAATTGCGTCCACGGAGCGGTTGTGATCCACAGCTTTGGGGAAGGCAGAGATGGCATGGCCGCCGAGGGCGACGAAAATCTTCTGCTTGTGGGCCTTGACCTGGTCGGCGACCCGGAGCGCGGCGGGCGCTTCGAGGATGTGCAGGCAAGAGATGGCGACTAAATCGGGAGGCCAGGCGCGCAAAATCTGAGCGATGCTGCGCCGCTCGAAACGCATGTCCGCCAACAGGACGGAATGGCCCACCCCGCGCAGCGCCGCCGCCAGGTACATCAGGCCTAAAGGTTCGGTTTGAAAGAAAGGAGCCAACCCGAACTGAGCAGTTTCCGGGTAAGGCCTCAGCAGCAGAATTCGCAACGGCTACCTCTCTTGCACCAGCCTAGTCCGGCTCGCGTGCGAGGAAATTCGACGACCACCGATGGATGACTCATTGCATTCGCGGTGACTTAGCCGACTGGTGAAAAGCTGGTTCCAGGATATCCTGCCCCAACTGTCGCGACAGGTTAATTCACTCTGAGAGTGAATTGCAAGGCGAATTGGCGAGTTGGTGCTGGCTCGTGATCCCTCCTGAGACGGCCAGCGATATGCCGGCTTTGGCGCGTGATACACTCACTGCAAATCCAGCGTTCGCTGCCCGCGCAGCTCCGCTCACGCTGGAAATCTGCGGCATGCGAACTTGCGCCCTCATTCCGGCATTCAACGAGGTCCCTTACATCGCCGATGTGGTTAAGGGCACTCAACCACATGTTGAGAAAGTCGTCGTGATTGACGATGGCTCAGGCGACGGAACCGGCCAGGTTGCCCAGGCTGCCGGAGCGATTTGCCTGCGATCGCCCAGCAATTGCGGCAAGGCTTCCGCGCTGCGCATCGGCATTGACTTCGCCCGCGCCCGGAACTTTACCCACGTGCTCACTCTGGATGGCGACGGCCAGCACCGGCCGGAAGATATTCCTGGCATGCTGCGGGTGGCGGAAGAGACGGGAGCGGATCTGGTGATTGGGGCGCGCTCGTTCGATCGCGCCTTGATGCCTCGATCCCGATATTATTCCAACACGATTGGCAGCCGGGTCGCCTCGTCGCTGGTGGGCCGCGAAATCCGTGACAGCCAGAGCGGCTTCCGGTTGTTCCGGTTGGATAAACTCGATAGCACGAAACTGCGGAGCCGGTATTACGAATTAGAGATGGAAGTGCTGATCAAGATGGCGCGGTCGGGCTGCAGTATTGCGCATGCGCCGGTGCGGATGGTCTACGATAGCCAGGCGCGCTCCAAGATGAAGCCGGTGCGGGACACGGTGTGGGTCTGTCTATGGTCGCTGGCATTTCGTTTTCTGGGTGCATGACATGATCGCGCGGATCACGCCGCTAAGCGCTGTGCTTGCGTTTCTGATTTTTCCGGGGGTACTGGCGGCGCAATCCGATGATCTGCAGTCCAATGATCTACAGTCCAATGATCTGCTGAACCGGATTTGGGAGGGAGTTCAGCAAGCGCAGAAGAAATATACGAGCAGCTGCGGGACCGTTACCGAAACCCGTACGTCCAACCTGATGGTGAGGCCTCTGGTGCTGCACGGCAAATTCTGCGCCGAGGGCACCCAGCGATTCGCACTGGAGTACTCCGAACCGACCCGGATGCGCATTCGCTATAACGACAACTACCTCAACTTTACGACCGGCGACAACACCGAGGTGCTGGACGTTGGAAGCAACGTTCGGCACACGCAGTCTTACTTCAGCCGGGAAAACTCGATCGGGAACCTGAGAAAGAACTTCAGCATTGTCGTAAGAGAGGAAAGCCAGGATTACGAGATGAAGCTGGTTCCTCGGACGGACGCTTACCGTCGCAGGTTGAATTACCTGGTGGTGAAGCTGGACAAACGAAATTTTCTGCTGCGGTCGCTGGAAGTGGATGGCAAGAGCGGCGTGAACAGCGTATTCGCCATCGACGTCACTTCATTGAACCAGAAGATTCCGGCAGAGACGTTTGAGGTGTATAAGCCGCAGTGATCGAGCGAAAGGTGATGGAGCGAAGCGAAATCGAGATGATGATTCCCCATCGCCCGCCGTTCCTCTGGATCGACAGGGTGGAAGAACTGGATCCGGGAGTTCATTGCGTCGCCGTGAAGGTCGTCGATCCGGCGGACCCGATATTTGCCGGACATTTTCCCGCAAAGCCGATTTTGCCGGGCGTTCTTCTGATCGAAGCGGTAGCCCAGACGGCGGGAGTGATGCTGGGATCGGCCGCCCCGCAGGCGGGTAACAAGATGGAGGGAGTGGCGCTGCTGGGCGCGGTAAACCACTTCAAGTTCCTCAAGGCGGTAACGCCGGGGCAGGAACTGCGCATTGAAACCAGGAAACTGACCGAGGTTGGGCGGTTGGCGTACATCGGGGGCACGGTGTGGGTGGATGGGGAGATGGTAGCCAACGGCGAGTTGTCGGTGGTGTCGCCCTGAAGAGTGAGCAACGAACGAGCAAGCCATGGATCAGACAGCCAAGGGAAAAGGCCTCCCGGTGATCCGAGGATTTCAGACTCGCCTGCGACAGGTCGCAACCACCTTGCTGAAGGAGAATCTTGACCCCGGCCGAGCCGCGGCCGCCGTGTTCCTCGGAATCTTTATCGGCATCGTGCCCATCTACGGCTTTCAAACCCTGGCCGCGGTGGGTGTGGCTGTGTTCTTCAAGCTGAACAAGCCACTGACTGTGGCCAGCACTTTTATAAACAATCCGCTGCTCCAGCCCGTGATTATCGTTTCCTCTGTGGAACTCGGTTATCTTCTCCGCGACGGATCATTCAGGCCGTTTCATCTCTCCGCGCTGGCGGGCCCGCACTTGAAGGAAGAGCTGCTCGCCTGGGTGATGGGCAGCTTTGCGCTGGGAGTACTCGCTGGCGGCGTTGGGGCGGCGATTACGGCGCTTGCGATCCAGCTTAACGCGCCCCCGAATCCAGGATTGCGCGACCGCGTTCATTTTGTGAATCGAGTATTTGCCCAAAGCGCATGGGCCGACCGGCAGTTCGTTCGATGGAAGCTGCGGCTGGATCGGATCTTTAAACTGCTGGCCGCTGAAGACCTGGGATCGGGAACCGTTGTCGATCTAGGCTGCGGCTACGGAATGGCTCTGAGTTTTGCAGCCTTCGGTGACAGCAGCCGCCGCCTGGTTGGTTGCGACCTGGATGCGCATCGCATCGCGGTCGCTCGCCAGGCCCTCGGCGCACTGAATGTGGACTTGAGGGTTGCGGATATTCGTTGCCTCGAACTTCCGCCGGCCGGTTTGATTCTGATTCTGGATGTTTTGCAGTATCTGCCTGCCGATGAGCAAATGGGTTTGCTGAAGCGGTGCTGTTCGGCGCTTGCGCCTCAGGGAATATTGATCTTCCGGGTCCACGATCACGAACGCGGCTGGCGGTCGACAAGCACGATGGCTTTCGACCGGCTGGTATTCGCCTGCGAGCGCACCGGCGTGCGACCCTTGACCCTTCCGGCCGACGAGTACCACCGGGTGCTGGAGAACGCCGGCATGAAGGTTGAAGAGCGCCGGTTCCGAAACCTCCTGCCCCTCGCTCATATCCTGTTCATCGCGAAGAAACCGATGGCGGAGGGCGCAACATGATGGTCCGTTTCATGCGCCTGGTGGGCCGCCTGGTCGTAGGTCATCCGGGGCTGGTGACGGCCCTGAGCCTGATCGGGACGTTATTTTTGTATGCCAACATCCACAACCTGCGGACCGGCACCGACCTGACTGACCTGTTTGGGAATCGCGACCCACAATGGCGAGCCGTGAGCCAGATTGGCGAAGAACTGGGCTACGGCAACCAGCTCTTCGTGCTGATCGAGTCCCCGGACAAAGGCCCGGATGCCACTGACGAGATGGAGCAAGGGGCCGACCGACTCACCGCCGACATGCTCTCCAGCGGGCTGTTTTTGCATGCGCGTTGCGGCTTGCAGGAAGATGAGCTGCTCAACATGATCCGGTACTTTACCTGTAATTTTCCCTCGTTCGTGCGTCCCGAGCAAACAGCCGATCTGAAACGGCGGCTGAGTCCGCAACAGATTCATCAAACCGTTCGCCGCGCCGCCACCGAACTGGTCACGCCGTTCTCGTCTTTAGGAACCAATTACTTCGTCGCCGATCCTCTAGGCCTAATGGAAGTGTTAGCGCACAATGGCGGAGGATTTTCGCAGTTCGCCAATTTCGACCTCAACTGGGGATCCGGGAACCGATTTTTCAGCAAGGACCACAAGGCGCTGCTCATCATCGCCGAACCTCGACAGTCGGCGATGGACTACAAGTTCGCCGAGCAAGTTGTGCACTGGACACGCGAGCACATTCAGGCGATCAGCGCGCAGCCGGATTTCCGGGACTCCGGAGTGCGAGTCACTGCGGCGGGAGCTTACGTTTATGCGGAGCAGGAGCACCAGTTCATCGAAAGCAATATTCGCCGCATTTCCCTGATTTCGATCGTGGGCAATCTGCTGTTGTGCGTGCTGGTTTATCCGAGAATTCCGCTGCTGCTTTTATCGCTGCTGCCCGCCGGCCTGGGTATTCTATGGACAACGGGCATCGCAAGTTTTTATCCGGGAGAAGTAAATCTAATCAGCCTGTCTTTTATTGCGATCCTGGCGGGATTAGGGGACGACCAGGTCGTACATTTCTTCAACCGGGTGCCGCAGGAATGGTCCAAGGGCGGGACGCTGAATGAGGCGGTCCTGCGCACCTTCGAAACAACAGGGCTTAGCGTGGTCTTCTGCATCGTAACGGCCGCGACCGCCACCGCCTCACTGGCTTTTTCCAATTTTAAAGCGCTGGCGGAGTTCGGGTTCATCCTCACGGTCGGAATGTTCATGATGATGCTCCACACGCTTTTGACAGTTCCGGCGGTGATGGGACTGTGGTGGCGGTTCTCTAAGCCGAGCGCGCCGGAGACGATTACCTTCCGGTTCCTTCCGTGGATCGCGAGGAACACCGTCAATTATGTGGGCCGACACGCCCGCCTCGTGGCCGGCTTCGGAGTAGGAACATTCCTGCTTTCTTTATTCTTTCTGCCTGCCATCAAGATGGGAGGGCGGTTCGAGATCACAGGAGCGGATAACCCTGCGGTTGCCGCGCAGAACCGGCTCTCCGCCAGGTTCGGCATTGAGGGCAGTCCGCACGTGCTGTTAGTCGCCGGCAGTGAGGAGGAAGTACTGCGCCGGGCGGAAAAATTGACGACCGGTCTCGAAAGCTATCGGCAACGCGGCGCCATCAAGTCCATCTTCTCCCCGACAGCGCTGCTTCCGTCAGCCCAAACCCAGAGCGAACGCGCCAGGTCGTTGGGGGGCGTCAATCTAGCAGCCTCAGCCAGCGCCCTTGAGGACGCGCTGCGCGAGAATGGTTTTCGAACCGAGCCATTGCAGCCGTTTATTAACCGGCTGCGAAAGCTCGGACAAGGGAATGACCCCGTTACGTTGGAAACGGCCGCCAAGTTTCTCCCGCCGGGGCTGCTCGACAATAGCATCCGCAAGACCGGGGACGGAAGTTATGTCGCGGCCATCGCCTTTTATGGCACAGATCCCGACGCGATCGAGGTGGTTCCGGAAAGTGTCATTGCTTCCTGGCGAAATCAGTTTGGTCCGTTTGTGGAGTTCTCCTTCGACAAAATGAACCGCGACGTGCAGATCCAAGTCCTTCACGACAGCCGCAGGGCGTTGGTTTGGACTGCAGCCGGCATCCTCCTGATTGTTTACCTGAGTTTCCGCAACCTTCGCGTTTCGCTGATCGTGCTGATTCCGATCGCATTCGGCATCGTAGTAACTTTCGGATTGTTGTTGTTGGCGAGGCACCGCTTCAGTTTCATGTCCATCACGGCGATTCCTCTGATTATTGGTATCGGCATCGACAATGGTATCCATTTAGTCCAACGTTACCTGGCGAATGAGCGCATGGGGATTCTGGCGATCGCGAAGGCTTCGGGCGCGGCCCTTATTCAATCGAACCTGACAACGATCGTCGGGTTCGGCGCGCTCATGGCCTCCAGTTTCGCGCCGCTTGCAGAAATGGGGCTCGTTACCTCGTTGGGCGTCGCTCTGGCATTGGTCGGCGGCCTGTGCCTGGTTCCCGCTGTCATTCTGTTGGCGGAAGAGAGAAGAGCGCGCCCAACAGAATGAGTCCCCGAACGCCGCATGGCAACCGACGATAGGCGATGGCCGATTCGGGAATTGAGCGTCGTTCGGTATTCGGTTCGGCACGAGTCGGCTGCAAATATTCATATATACTTCAAACGGTTAGACCTTTATCGATAAAACTTAATGAATGAGGCCGTACGTTCGCGAAACCGTCACCGGCACGATCTCGTTGCGGTACCTCGAGCGCACAAACCGACTCCTCTCTGTGATCGTCGATCAAGTTCCTAATCCCAAGTCCCGGATTTAGTTTTCATGAATTCGTCGCTTTGCTCGGCAACGCTGTTCTTCTCCCGAGTGACAGGGTTGCAGCGAATTGCCGCTCTTCTGCTTCCGGGGTTTCTTTTTCTGCCGCTGACTGCCGAAGCCGCTCTGCCCCGAGCTGCCATCTCGGTTCCGACGGACCACAACCTCGCCGCCGGCTTGCAGGCCGCTGCACAGTGTCAATTTCCGGGCAAGCTGATCGTGTTGCCACCGCTGTCTTTTGATTTCACGGGAAACGACAACCCGGTCAGCCTTCTTGAGGAGCAAGTGCAAGCTGTGCAGAGCATGCCGGAGCAATCCGAGGTGTGGCTGCACGTCGTGGTGAGAGCAAGTTCTCTGGCTGGCAACGAATCCGAGAAACAAATTACGGAGCGGGTGAACGCGTTCTTGAAACCGATGCTTCTCTCGGCGCCCACGGTCCGCGGACTGATTGTGGAAATCGAAAGCAAGCAACCGCTGACGGCTCCCAATCTATTCGCGTTCGGGCTGGTGAAGCTGGCATTAACCGCCAAGGCGAGCAATACCGGGTTACGAGTCGCGTTTGTTTTCCAGCCCGGATTTGTCGGCCGGCACGGCGACTTGGTGAAGCGGCTTGCCACCTACTCTGATCTGCTGGGAACGACCTATTCCGAAGGCTGGCGCCAGGACGCCGCCTGGATCGCCGAGCAGGCGCTGAATAAGCCCCTCATCCTCAAGTCAGGATCAGGACCCTCCCCGTTTTTGAGCGCAATACTCGCGGCCAGCGGAACCTCAGTAGAAATCGTCTGGGCAGAGACGCCAGACACCAATGCCGCGGACGCGGTGTGCACCGAGAACAGCCTCATCGCACATTCCATCACTGCCAACATGTTTCTGACGGAGGCCGCGGCCTCGCCGTTTAGCGTTGTGGTGGATGGCGTAGCAAACGACGAGCACCGGTGGTCCGGTGGCGGGAAGTCGGACGTGGTCATTGTGGCGCATGTGAATGGGAGCCCCGATTCTCCGAAGACGGTGCGGCTACAGGGCGGTCGCGCAGGACCATTTGAGATCAAATGGTACGACCCCGCGACTGGCGCCCAGCTACCGGCGGGTGAAGCGACAATGACAGACAAGGGCTTCGTGCAGACGTGCGCCTGCACCAGCGAGTACGCCCTGATTTCCATCCACCAACAAGGTGAGGCCGATCAGACGCTGTATAACACGGTGGAAGTGAAAGGCGGGGTCGAGCTAAAGGTTGAGGAAATCATTGCTCGCTGGCAGCAGAACCGCGAGGCGCAGAAACAGAAGCTGGAAAACTACATGGCCACGAGTTTCATGAGCCTGCACTTCGAAAGTACCAACCTGGGGCCAGGGTTCGACGTTTCCATGCAGCTAAAGCAATTTTTCAGCCGCGCCGGGCAGATGGAAATCGCGCAAAAGGAATTTTACGTTAATGGGGTGAAGTTTGGCAAGAACCATGAGTTCCCGTTGCCCCAAATCGAGCCGGAAAAGGTGCTGACCCAGCCCCTCGAATTGAAGCTGAACGAGCGCTATGAATACAAGCTGTTGGGCACGGAGCAAGTCAACGGGGCCCTGTGTTATGTGATCGGAGTTGAGCCCAAGGTGCGCGATGAGGCGCTTTACAGCGGCAAAGTGTGGATCGATGGTACTACGTTTCGCGAGGTGAAACAGTATCTCAATCAACGCGGGGCGAAGAGCAACGTCCTGGTGAACTCCGAGACGCAGAATTTCGAGTTAGTCCGTGACGGCAAGGGGAATGAATTCAACTTACTCCGATCGATTTCAGCACAACAGTTGTTGAATGCGGCCGGACGCGATTTTGTGCTGCAGAGGACGGTACAGTTCTCCGACTACGTCATCAACACCGCGGAGTTCAGCACCACACTCGCGGCTGAGCACAGTTCCGACGATCCCATGTACCGCGACACCGACCAGGGACTGCGGTCGCTGCAAAAGAAGGACGACGAGCGCGTTCTTGTGGAGACGGACGCGAAGCGCGTACGGGCGCTGATTGCCGGCGCGATGTACGGAGGCACCTTCAACTTTCCCATTCCGTTTCTCGGAATCAGCATTGCCGATTTCGATTTTCATCATACCGGTGCGCAGCTTTCGACTTTCTTTGCCGGGCCCATCCTGGTGTCCGACCTCTCGAAGCAGTACCGGCCCAAGTTCCGCCTGGCACTGGATTTGTCTCTCAACGGGCTGCCCGGCGAGAACCGCATCTACAGCAACAACACGCAATTGACCCAAGGGGATGTGTGGACGTGGGAGCAGACCGCCGGACTGCGGGCCTCCTGGCAAGCCACCACGCATCTCAGCGTGACGGCGTCCAACTACTTCGCGTATGACAATTTCCTCAGGACCAGCGACGCAGACGAGGAATATGAACTGCCGCGCAACGGCCTCAACGTGCTTCCCGGCGTCGAAATAAAGTACAACCGCAGAGGCTATGTGTTCGATGCGCAGGGGACGCGGGGCCAGCGCATCGACTGGAGGCCGTTCGGCTGCACTTCGCTGGCTCTCCCGCCCGCTGGATGTGGTTCCACATCACCGAACGCGCCGCCGCAAAACACGTTGCTGGTGCAGCATCCGCAAAATGCATTCACGCTCTACGATGCCGATTTGAACAAGGATTACTACATAGGAAAGTTCACCAAGGGAGGGTGGGACCTCGCTTACTGGGGTGGAGACCAGCTGGACCGCTTCTCGCGGTACTTTCCTTCGTTTCTTTCGGCGCCGCGCCTCCACGGCATTCCCCCCGGCACGGATTCTTTTGACGCCATCGCCATGGCGAACGTGCACTACGGTTTCAACCTAATGGACTTGATGAAAATCGAGGGGATGTACGCCTATGCGCGCGCACGCAACGAGGAAGAGTCGCTCCAATTTCGCAAATTCGACGGCTTGGAAGTTAACCTCAACACACCCGGTCCTTGGGGCACACTGGTGCAAGGCACAGTTTCCTACGCACTGGACGGGAATATCGCGCGCTACAACTCTCGTTGGGCCGCTTATATCTTGATCTTCAAGCCGTTGCACTAAATTCGAGAATATGGCTGAAATCCGGCTGGATGATCCGAAGGGCGATCGGAAGACAGATCCGAAGACCGATCGGAGGACCGCGCTGGTGACGGGCGGATCGGGGATAATCGGCGCAGCCATCGCGCGAGCGCTCGGAAGCGCGGGCTTCCGAGTGGCCGTACACTATCGCCACGGGAAGGATTCCGCGAACGAGGTAGTCGAGCGCATTGTCGCCGCGGGCGGCGAGGCTCTGGCAGTGGAAGCGGATCTCTCCCAGCAGGTGAGTGTGGCGGCCATGTTCGATCGCATCGAACAGCAATTTAGTCCGGTCGATTACCTGGTGAATAACGCCGGCATCAACCGCGATGTGCTGTTGGCTTTTATGTCGGAAGAGCAGTGGGATGAAGTGATCGACACCAATCTGCGCGGCACGTATCTGTGTTCGCGGCTGGCATTGCCAGGCATGATGCGCCGGGGGAGCGGGGCCATTTGCAATGTCGTGTCGCCTAGCGGCATTCGTGGCCAAGCCGGCCAGTGCAATTACTCGGCTTCGAAGGGCGGCATTATCGCTTTCACCAAAGCGCTGTCTCGCGAGGTAGGAGCGTTCCATATCCGGGTCAACGCCATCTGCCCGGGGGTGATTCCAAGTCCCATGTCCGCGAACTACATTGAGAAAGAGGAGAAGCGCGTGCTTTCCGAAATTCCGCTGGGGCGCTTTGGCAAGGCCGAAGAAGTGGCTCCTTTGGTAGTTTTTCTGGGGTCGCGGGAGGCTAGCTACATCACTGGGCAAGTGATCGCAGTTGATGGGGGATTGCTATAGTTGGGTCGGCGTGACGATGCAAAGAAAGGGCATAGACCATTACAGACACGAAGCGACATCAAGGAGGGCTCTGACAAAAAGCATCTCCGCATGCCCCCTTCTTCTCGATTTCTAGGAGCGAGATTTGTGATATGCTCTGATGCTGCAATAAACCATATGGCTAGTGTTAAGGAGCAACTCAAGCCCCTTATATTGAAGAGCTTGCGGATCACCGACCTGACCCCGGAGGATCTGCGCGACGATCTGCCGCTCCTCGGTGGCGAGCTGGAAATCGACTCCATCGACATTCTTCAACTCGTGCTCGAGATTGAGAGGCATTTCGGTATCAAGCTCGTGCAGGCTAACTTCGACAAGACGCATTTCGAGAGTGTCGATACTTTGGCCGCGATCATCGAATCCAAAGTGGCGGCAGCAAGGACCTGACCCTACAATCCCCCAGCAGGCGATTCCACGGTATCCACAACATGTACGGCATTCAGTTCGAGGACCCGCGCGGCGCTGGGCGGCGCAATCTGGCATTGATTGACCGCGCCGTCCACTCTCTCATTCCTGTCGCAGATAGCGATCCGAAGGTCGCTCAAATTCGCCCGGTGTTGAACAGGCACGGGATTCGTAACGTGGGCGATTTCATCGGGGCAGGCGGAAGGTGACGCGCTGGTACGAGCACCGTTTTCACAACGTCACGGCGTTGCGAACTATATTCGTCATCATACCGAGGGTGCCACGTTTACTCCATCCTCCGATCGCAGTGGTGACGGCGCTGATCTTCTTCCTCATGCTGAAGCGAGAGCGCAGGGCGGTCGCCAGCAATCTGCGACAGATCTCGGGCAAGCGCGGGCTCCCACTGCAGTGGAAGGTCTATTGGGTCTTCTATTCGTTCTGCGACCTCATGGTTTCCTATTGCTTTATTCCCCAGGCGACACATTCGCAATTACTCAACATGCTCGTGGACCAGGAACGCGGCGGCGCCAAGATCGACCAATGCCTGGCGGCGGGCCACGGACTCATTGTGTGGACAGCACACGTGGGGAATTGGGAATTTGCCTCGCGCCTGCTTGAAATGCACGGCCGACCGGTCAACGTCGCGAGGGTGGTCGAGGACAAGCCGGCGGAGATTACGCTGCGGAACTTGATGGCCAGCGAGCGTCTCAAAATTGTGGATCTCAGAGGGGGCGCTCAGGCCACCATCGAACTCTTACAGGCCCTGCGCCGAAACGAGGTCGTGGCGATGCAGGGGGATCGCGTCTATCAGCGTCATAGTGCCGATGTGCCTTTTTTTTCAAGACCGGCTAGCTTTCCTCTCGGCCCGTTTCTTCTCTCGCAGGTCTCGGGCGCCCCGGTTCTGCCGGGCTTCGTGATCCGCCAGGGCTGGCTGCGCTACCTGGCGCTGATGGGCGATCCGATCCCGCCGGCAGGGTCCCAGGTCGCATCTGGTGATGGCGACGCTGGCCTGCAAGAGGCTTTGTGCCAAGCCGTCCGGTTTCTGGAAAAAACATTGACGACCCATTACGATCAGTGGATGAATTTCTTTGATTTCTGGCCGGTTGCCTCCCGGGACCGATCTTCGAATTGAGGATCTTCGGATCAACGATCTTCGAGTTGACGACCTTCAAATGAACGACCCCCGGAAAACCATCGTCGTTACTGGTGTCGGCGTGGTCAGCCCTTACGGCATCGGGCTCGATTACCTGCAGGCAGGCGTGTTATCGGGCAAGTGCTGTCTGGCGCCCACGAAGGATGTGTATCCGGGATTCGAAGGAACTACTGCCCAGGTTTGCGGATTGACGCGTCCGGCGAACGGCGCCAGTTCGAGATATTCCAGGAGCGATCGACTGGCGATGGAGGCGGCTCAAGACGCGGTAGCCAATCTCGATTGCAAGAGCGTTGCTTTTCGCGAGAGCGGCGTCGGAGTGTTTATGGCCAGCACGGTCGCGGGCTTGTCTGAGATCGATCCCGAAATTGCTGATGACCCGGCTGGGTGGTATCGGCGCGGCGGTCTCTCGCGGGCCGCCACCTATCCGGCGGCGCGCGTCGCCGACGCCGTGGGTGAGCATTTGGGTATCCAGGGACCGCGCTGTGCGGTTTCCGCGGCCTGCGCTTCGAGCGCGATGGCGATCGCGCTCGCCGCCAATATGCTGCTCGACGGAGCGGCGCCCATGATGTTGGCCGGGGGCAGTGACGCATTGTGCCCGTTCACCCTGAGCGGGTTCAGTTCCCTGCAGGCGCTGGACCCGGAACCTTGCCGCCCCTTCGACCAGAATCGCAAGGGGTTGAACCTGGGTGAAGGAGCCGCAGTGCTGGTGCTCGAAACGCTTGCCGGGGCCGCAGATCGCCATGCCGACGTTCTCGCTGTCCTGCGTGGATGGGCGATGACGAACGACGCATTTCACACCACCGCGCCACAACAACAAGGAAACGGCTTGAGGGATTGCATGCGCCTTGCCATGGAAATGGCGGAGGTCAGTGGCGATGAGATCGGCTATGTGAATGCCCACGGCACGGGTACGCCCCTCAATGATATTGCTGAGACCAGCGCATATGAGACGGTCTTCCACGGACGCAAGCGTCCCATTCCCGTCTCTTCGACAAAGTCTTATTTCGGACACTGTTTGGGAGCTGCTGGAGCGTTGGAGGCGGCCATTACGATCACGGCCGTTCGTTGTGGCGCACTGCTACCCACGCTGCGGCTTACCGACCCAATCGAGAGCCCGGGTGTGAACTGGCTTCGGGGAGGAGTGCGGCGCGAGGCACTGCCGCTGGCCATGTCGGTTTCCGCGGGGTTTGGTGGCAGCAACACGGCGCTCATTTTCGGAGACGAACGGCTCGGGGCCAGCGCATGACAGTGAATTTGGCAGCCATTACCGGTATCGGTTCGGTGAGTCCTTATGGCCCGCTCACGGGATTAATCCCACCGCGCCTATTGGAACCCGAATCCATCACCGCGTGGACCACGGCCGGACTCCGGCGAGCGTTTGTGGTGAAGCCATTTCGCCACGCCAGCGTGGTGCCGGGCCTGAAGACCCGGCGCCTGGATCGCCTGTCAGCGTGGGCCCTGGTGGCTTCTTCCCTGGCCATTCAGGATTCTGGCATCGATCTGCGCGAACTGGACCGATCCCGGGTTGCTGTGGTTTTCGGCACTGGCTTCGGATGTGCGGAACTCACTGAGGCTTTCTACCGGAGTGCTCTCGTAAATGGTTGGTCTGGGACCGACCCCAGTCCCTTTCCGGAAGGGCTCGCCAACGCGCCGGCCAGTCACGTGGCTTTGTGGCATCGTCTGCGCGGGCCTAATATCACAGTCGGCAGCAAAAGCTTTGCGGGCCAGACCGCGTTGATCCAGGCAGCTTCGCTGCTTCTCCACGGGCAGGCAGACTTGGCTATTGTGCTTGCAGGTGATACCCTCACACGCGCCGTCTATGAATGGTACGAGGCCGCGGGCCTTTTGTCGCCAGCCTGCTACAATTCAGAGCCTCTGCCGGAAGGTGCCGGCTTCGTGCCCAGCGAAGGAGTAGCCGCAGTGGTGTTGGAGCCAGTTGGCCGCCGGCCAGCGCGAATTGAAGCACGCACCTACGCACATTTCAGCTCAGGCCGCTGGGCGGCAGGAGGACAGCCGGTGGAGACCGTCCGCCAGATGCTCGGCGATTCCGTCCCGAGTCTCATCATTTGTGCCGGCGATGGGAGGCCTTGTGCTTCCAGTTCAACAACCGCCCTGGCCCGGGAAATTGGCGGACCGAGTGCGGCGATCACCGCGGCTCAGCCTGTTGCCGCCGGTCTTCCCGATTCCAGCGCTCTTCTCCACTTGATCTTAGCCCTGAGCGATCGCGCCTTAAGCAACCAGCCCTTGAGCAGCCAGCCGGATGGCGGACGGGCGCTCTTGTTAGGAACGTCCGGCGACAGTGGTTTTGCGGCGCTTCTGCTGGATTTACCTTGAAATGATTTACCTTGAAATGGGCTACCTTGAACATGAATGTGCGAATTGCTGCGGCGGCGTATGCCGTTCCGTCCGACGGTGAGACCGTCGAAGCGGTCCTGGCTCTGGAACGAGATCGAGTGGAGGCAACGCTCGCTCCGCTGAGCCCGCAAGCGAGACTGAAGGCCGCTGAGGGTCTGGGACTAAGCCGGGTCCGTGTCTGCGGCGCCAGGCAGCCCTATGATTTAGTTCTCGAAGCCGCTTCAACGGCTATGGCCGAGGCCGGGATTACCGCGCAAGACCTCAATCTCATCCTCGATTACAGTACTTTCCCGGGAGAGAACTCACAATATCTCTCCTTCGCGCACAAACTCAGCGCCGACCTGGGAGCTGAAACTTCACTGAACCTCGGTTTCAAATCCGGCGGTTGTGGAGCGCTGCACCTCGCAATCAAGACCGCGCTGGGTTGGATGAGCACCGATGAAAGCATTCGGTCCGCGCTGCTGGTGACGGGCGACACCGCGCCTCAAGGCAGCCGCTCGCTACTTCCCGTTACAGTGCAAGGCGACGCTGCGAGTGCCGTGATTCTGACCCGCGAAGGCACGGGAGGCGCTTTGCTGTTGGGCGTCGAAGCCATGACGCTTGGCCATCTGCACGATGCCATCGCCTTAGTCAAAACGAACGGCCACCTTGAGATCAAGGTGGATGCCGCGTGCATGGAAAACGAGGTGATGCCGGTCTACTATCTGAATTTGTTCTGGCTGGTGCAAAAAGTCCTCGCCGCGTCTTCCTTGAGCTTGAGCGATATTGATCATTTCATCTATTCCAACATCAGCCAGCGGGATCGCGAGGGTTTCCGCAGGATGGTAGGATTGCGCGAGGGTGGCCTGCCGGCAACTCCCATGGCAGAGTACGGTCACACTTTTGCCAGCGATCTGGTCATCAATTATGTGCATATGCGGCGCGAGGGCCGAATTCTTCCTGGGCAATTGTTGTTATTCGCTTCCGCGGGAATAGGTTTTACCTGGGGGGTGACGCTTGCCCGAGCCTGAAAGCGCAGAATCGCAGAAACACTGGACGATGGAGATCAAGGCCGAAGTGCGGCAGTTCATCGCTGAAAATGTTCTGCTCGGGGTGCATCAGACCACGATCGAAGACGCCACGCCCCTCGTCACCGGCGGGCTCATCGACTCGATCGGCCTGGTCGGCCTAGTCGCCTTTCTTGAAAAGCGCTTTGCTGTCGAGTTCGTGCCCAGAGAAATCGACGTGCATAGCGTGGATACGCTGGAGCAGATCGAAGAATTGATCCGGAAGAAACTGGCTGGCCGGAAAGTTGACACCGCTGGTGGCGGGCAGCAAATTTGACGAGGCGTCACGGTGTGGAACGGTTGGAGACTACGGGTAACGGCACTGGTGGCAATGTTGTTTCTGCCCGCATGCCGGCAGCACAAGGAGGCGTTCGAAAGGGCGCCGCTCGCTCCCGGCCAAATCGAAGTCGTTCGCCTCTCGGAGCGTACCAACCTCATCGTGGAACGGGTTCGTTTCTGGTCCAGCGAGATGAACGAGCCCCGCTTTTTCCTTGCCCTGGTGCCCAAGACACCGGTTCCCCCCTCGGAAGTATTCATCTTGAATCACGGTTGGCGCGACCGGCCGGAGGACCTGTTGAAACATCTCAAAGTGGATCAGGTCTACGACGAGATGCTGGGACGGCACGAGGTGCGGCCCGCGATCGTGATTCTGCCCGATGTTCGCTTCGACAGCTTCTACCGCGAGTACTCCGACAGCACCCCATACCATGACTATCTGACCCTTGTGGCCGAGGAGGTCGCGGGAACGGTCTCACGCCACTATGCAATCCCTTTCGAACGCGAGCGTTGGGCGATTGGCGGCTTCTCTTTCGGCGGTTATTTGTCGCTGGACGTGGGGCGGCACTATCCTGGCCGATTCGCCAGCGTCAGCGTGGTGAGCGGATTCGTGGACAAAGACTGGAGCTTCTGGCCATCGCAATCACCGCCGCCAGGGCCACTCGATTCCCAGCGCCGGGGCAAGCATACAATCGTGGTGCCCGGCCCGGTTCCCAGACTTTTCCTCGCCTGCGGATCCGATGACCGCTTTTTCTCGAAGATGCGCGACCTGCACGAAGAGCTGACCCGACTCGGCATTCCGCATGTATGGTCGACTGCACCGGGTGCGCACACCTGGAAATACTGGTCTTCGGTCCTGCCACTGATTCTCAGATTCCACCTGGCGAGCGAACAAAGTCAGGTTGATAGCAAGAAGTTCTTACAAAGCCACTCCTAAGACGCAAGAGCGGATGCTCGATGAGCGGGCCTCCCACCATTGTTCAATTCCGTATCCACACTCGACCCGCTATGACCCCTATATCACGCTTGCTGTCGTCTCCACCATTCGCAGACTATCAGCCCGTATCGTGCGGTTGCGGCCTTCGGATTTTGCTTTGTATAGTGCCGAATCGGCAGACTGCAGAAGATCCTTGCCGTTAGCACCGTGTTCGCCGACGGTCGCGATCCCGCAGGAAACCGAGACGGTAAACCCGAACTCAATGGTTGAGGTCCGCAGGCTCTCTTCGCGCAATTTCTCGGCGATTGAAAAACCGCCATTTGAATTCGTTCCGAGGCTGATCAGGACGAATTCCTCGCCGCCGTACCGCGCCAGCACGTCGACACTACGAACCTGCTTTCTCCAGCTGGCGGTGAGTTTCTGTAACACTGCATCACCCATGAGGTGCCCGTGTTGGTCATTGATGGACTTGAAATGGTCGATGTCTATCATTACAAGCGAAAATGGAGTTTTGAATCGCCGCCACCTCATGAATTCTTGATCGATCGCGAGATCCAATCCGCGGCGATTCAAGCTTTGCGTCAGGGGGTCTACGTGCGAGAGGCTTTCGGCCTTCTGCTTTTCGATCTGCAATCGATAGACCGTCAGAGAGGAATGAATAACCATCAGGGCGAAAAGAACAATATTCAGAATTACAATCAGTGCAGCAGCGAGCCTGGGATCGATCCTCGAAATCGGGTTGCGAAGGATCACAAGCCCGGTCAAAGCAGGGATCAGCACGGATGCTGGAAGCAGTCGCCGAACCAGATAGGTACTCGGCCCCTCGATCCAAACCAAGGCCAACAACCCACCATCGCTGCTCGCCGCAAGCCCTCCAAGAGCCAACAGTAGAAAGCTTGCGCCGGTGTGCAGAGCCATGGCCGTATAACGGTTTGAACCATAGAGTAAAGGGACGCCATAGGCATATCCCAGCACTGCGAAAAGTGAGGAAAAACCCAGAACAGCAAAGAACACTTGGGAAGCGCCGCGCCTCCCACGCAAAATAAAAAGTACAGCCAGGGAGACAATGATGAAATTCGCGGCGGTGATGGGGGCCATGCGGCCGGCAAAGTGAGCGCTGTATGGATCCTTGAACACGAATTCGTCGATCCCCAGGTCCCCCCTTATATACTCGAACAACGTGGCGGCTCCTAGAAGCCCGGCGCATGCCGCCGGCCAGGCAGCGAGTGATCGGCGCTTGCCCAACGTCAACGGCAAGGCAATGCTGCAAGCAAGGAAGCCGATGGCGGAGTTCGCTTTCATTGTGATGAAGCCCGGCAGGACGCACATCAAAGGGAGGCTGTGTATGTGCCATCCCACTAAAACTATTATCGCGAAGGTGCCGATGACGAGTGAACAAGTGGCAGTGACGAGTGCGCGCTTTGATTTGTGCAAGGTTCTGTCGGGCAGCGGATTCCAACCTTTATCTTGAAGGGCGTCGGTCACAATTTCCCTTGCTGGGCTTGGACGTGGGATTGGGCCTCGTCGCGCAATCGTTTTCTCCGATCCGACTCGCACCTTCGTGCCCGCAGTCGCCAGACGGCGGCAGAACATCTCCGCCTACTTGCTTGGACTGTTGTGCGATGACGTAGGAACCCTCGGTCTCATCCATCGGCAGACTCGCCGTGGAGTTTAGTGCAAACTTTCCTCCGTTGACTTTCGGCCGCGCTTCCATGTCCCGGCTCCCTGACTACTCAGTCTGCCTAGTTCGTCACCGGGTCGGCAGCCGGTCCGTTTCCATTTTGGAATCGGCTAATGTCAGTATGAGAGCTTCTTAATCGTGATCGCGAGATATTGGATGCATACTTTGTGAATCACCAGTAACCCAACCTTCCGTTGCGGCTCACCTCGATCCACTGGCAACCAACTCGAAATGGGGGTTCCCTGAACGAAGCGCATCGTAAGGGCAGGCAAAAATGAAGACCACGCCCCGGTTGGATCGCAAAATACAACTCGCGTTCGGGTGCGCGATTGTGGCCTTGCTCGTCGTGGGCGCGATCTCCTATCGCGGCATGCTCGTGTCCAGTGAAAGCGACCAGTGGGTGCGGCACACTCACGAAGTGCTGGAAGGGCTCGAGGATTTGCGCTCTGCCCGGGAGCGCACCGAATCGAGCGTTCGCGGATTTGTATTGACGGGCGACGAATCCTATCTTGAGACCTACCGCGTCAGCCGGTTGAAGGCGGAGCAGTTCCAGGCCATAGTTCGCGACTTGACCGCAGATAACCCGGCTCAGCAGCGCCAGTTCCCAATTCTCGAAAAGCTGGCAGCGCAGAAGTTTCAGTTGGCACAGCTGGTCATTGGTTTGCGCCGCTCCCAGGGTCTCGAGGCGGCGGTGGACGCCATGCGAAGCGGATCGGGCCAGCGCATCATGGACGATTTTCAGGCCGTGATTCGCACCATGGTGGCCGAAGAACAGCGCCTGCTCGTGCTGCGCGACGCGGACGCGAAGCGCCGACTGAGTCAGACCAAGACCGGTCTGATCCTCGGAACCGTTCTCGGCTTGCTGATTGCCGCGACTGCGGGATGGAGCGTCCAGCGCGACAATTCCCGGCGAGGGCTGGCAGAAGACGCGCTGCTGGAAAGCGAACTCAAGTATCGCACCCTGATTCAAGGCGTGCAGGACTATGCAATCCTGATGCTGGGTCCGAAGGGCGAGATTCGCACCTGGAATCCCGGCGCCGAACGAATGACCGGTTGCACGCACGTAGAGATCGTCGGACACAACTTTTCCTTTTTCTTTTCCGCGGAGGACGTCAAGCGCGGCCGGCCTTCGGAGATACTCCGCTTGGCGGCGGCGAACGGCACGTACGAAGAGCAGGGCATGCGCGTTCGGAAAAACGGATCGCGCTTCCTGATCCATTCCAACTACACGGCGTCGCGCGACCCGGAGGGAAATCTGCGTGGATTTTCCGTGATCAGCCGCGATCTTAGCGAGAGCAAGGAGGCCGGGGAGAAATATCAGGGCCTTCTGGAAGCGGCCCCGGATGCCATGGTGGTGGTGAATCAGGACGGAGAGATTGTTCTGCTGAATCTTCAAGCCGAGAGACAGTTTGGATACCACCGCGATGAGCTCATTGGGCAGAAAGTAAAGAACATTATCCCTGAAGGTTTCGCGGAGCGGCTGATCGCTGACGGCACGCGCAGCGCAGCCGAGGCTCTGGCCCAGCAGATCGGCACCGGGATCGAACTCATCGGACGGCGCAAGGATGGCAGCCAGTTTCCCGTCGAAATCATGCTCAGCCCCTTCGAAAGCGCGGAAGGAATTCTGGTCACGGCGGCGATCCGCGACATCAGCGTACGCCGGACTGCGGAAACCCATTTGGCGCAGATGGAGGGACGGTACCGCGGTTTGCTCGAAGCGGCGCCCGATGCCATGGTGGTGGTGAACGTGGCGGGAGAAATCGTTCTGCTGAACGTCCGCGCGGAAACGGAATTCGGCTACAGCCGCGATGAGCTGGTGGGGCAGAAGGTGAAGAACATCATTCCCCAAGGCTTCGCGGAACGGATCATTGCCGACGGTACACGAAGCGCGGCGGAGGCTCTGGCGCAGCAGATCGGGACCGGGATTGAACTCATCGGGCGGCGCAAGGATGGCAGCGAGTTTCCCATCGAAATCATGCTCAGCCCGCTGGAAAGCGCCGACGGCATCCTGGTAACTGCGGCCATCCGCGACATCAGCGTGCGCAAAACGGCGGAGACTCATCTGGCCCAGATGGAAGGCCGGTACCGCGGTTTGCTGGAGGCAGCGCCCGATGCCATGGTGGTGGTGAACGTGGCGGGAGAAATCGTTCTGCTGAACGTCCGGGCGGAAACGGAATTCGGCTACAGCCGCGATGAGCTGGTGGGGCAGAAAGTGAAGAACATCATTCCCGAAGGCTTCGCGGAACGGCTGATTGCCGACGGTACGCGCAGCGCAGCCGAGGCTTTGGCGCAGCAGATCGGAACCGGGATTGAACTCATTGGGCGGCGCAAAGACGGCAGCGAGTTTCCCATCGAAATCATGCTCAGCCCGCTGGAAAGTCGGGATGGCATTCTGGTGACGGCGGCCATCCGCGACATCAGCGTACGCCGGACTGCGGAAACCCATCTGGCGCAGATGGATGGCCGGTACCGCGGTTTGCTGGAGGCAGCTCCCGATGCCATGGTGGTGGTGAACGTGGCAGGGGAAATCGTTCTGCTGAACGTCCGGGCGGAAACGGAATTCGGCTACAGCCGCGATGAGCTGGTGGGGCAGAAAGTGAAGAACATCATTCCCCAAGGCTTCGCGGAACGGATCATTGCCGACGGAACCCGCAGCGCGGCGGAGGCTCTGGCGCAGCAGATTGGAACCGGGATTGAACTCATTGGGCGGCGCAAGGACGGCAGCGACTTTCCCATCGAACTGATGCTCAGCCCGCTCGATAGTGCCGACGGCATCCTGGTGACGGCGGCCATCCGCGACGTCACCACGCGCAAGATGTCAGAGGCGCAACTGCTGCACAAGGTGGCGGAGCTGAAACGGTCCAATGAAGAACTGGGACAGTTTGCCTACATCGCCTCGCACGATCTGCAGGAGCCGCTGCGCATGGTGGCCAGCTACACCCAACTTCTCTCCCGCCGGTACAAGGGAAAGCTGGACGCCGAAGCCGATGAGTTTATCGCTTTCGCGGTGGACGGGGCCAGCCGCATGCAGCGCCTGATCCAGGATCTGCTGGCCCTTTCGCGCGTTGGGAGCAAGGGAAAGGAACTGCTCGATACCTCCAGTGAGAATGCCCTGCAGCAGGCCTTGGTTAATTTACGCGGCGCCATTCAAGAGAAGGGTGCGCTGGTTACGCATGATCCGCTGCCTGCCGTCATGGCAGACGAGATGCAACTCGTTCAGCTGTTCCAGAACCTGGTGGGCAATGCCATCAAATACCAAAACCCTGGAGTGCCCATGGTCCACGTGTCGGTTGTCCCTGGTGACCGGGAAAAGTGGATATTCTCGGTGAAGGACAACGGACTGGGAATTGATCCGCAATACTTCGAAAGGATTTTTGGCATGTTCCAGCGGCTACACAAACGGGAAGAGTTTGCCGGCACCGGCATTGGACTGGCCATCTGCAAGAAGATTGTCGAGCGCCACGGCGGCACCATCTCAGTTGAGTCACAGCCTGGGCAGGGCGCCACCTTTCGTTTTGCCTTGGCCGCTAGCGCGAGAACCATGAAGGCCAGCGGAGGGCAATGATATGCCCTCTCATGTTTTGCTCGTCGAAGATAGTCCCGGTTACGTCCGGCTGACGGAGGAAGCATTCCGTGAAGTTGATGCCTCGATTCAGTTGCATGTAGTTTCTGATGGAGTGGAGGCCATGGAATTTCTGAGGCGTGAGGGACGCCATGCCCTTGCCCCTCGCCCGGATATAACCTTGCTGGACTTGAATATGCCCAAAATGGATGGTTGCGAGGTTTTGGCCCTCATCAAGCAGGACGAAAGGCTGAGAATGATTCCTGCGATCATCCTGACCACTTCCGAGTCGGACGCGGATATTATGAAAAGCTACCATTTGCATGCCAACTGCTACTTGAGCAGGCCGCTAGAGTTCGACGATCTTCGGACGCTGGTGAAGAGTCTCGTTGATTTCTGGCTGACCAAGGCAAAGTTGCCGCAAAATAACGCTCGCTTACTGCAAGCCGCTGCCTACAAACGGATGAGTGAGTCCGAACGGAACCTTGTGAGAAGAGAAGGGAGAACATGAAAGTTCTCGAAGGAGACGACATGCCGTTACAGGTTCTTTTAGTGGAAGACAGTCCGGGCGATGTGCGTTTGACGCAGGAAGCCTTTCGCGAAGCTAATATCTCCATCCGTTTGCACGTGGCTACCGACGGGGCGGAGGCCATAACTTTCTTGAAGCGTGAAGGCCCGCACGTCCATGCTCCGCGACCCGATCTTATCTTGCTGGATCTCAATCTTCCCAAGATGGATGGCCGCGAGGTTCTGGCTCAGATTAAAGAAGACGAGGACCTGAAAACCATCCCTACCGTGATCCTGACTACTTCCGAAGCGGAAGCGGATATTGCTAAGAGCTACCAACTGCAGGCCAACTGCTACCTGTGCAAGCCAGTGCAGTTGGACGCATTCGAGAATCTCGTGAAGAGCATTAATGACTTCTGGCTGGTCAAGGCCAAACTGCCCCTCCAGGTCTCAGCGAATGCCACATAAAGTGACCAAGGAAATCGGAATCATACGCAGTCGAGATCCCTTTTGATCTCGGCCACCACGGCACGGCCGTCCTTCCTGAGTAGACTTAAGTCGAGAATTACGCGATCGGGAAGAATCGTATTGATATCCTTTTCCAAAAACGGACAGTGCCTATTTTGAACCCGCCCGCAAAGAATTAGAGCTTCTCAACCTACGGGACTGCAATTGAAAGCGCATACTTGAGTATCAATACTCAGGCACCGCCATCGCGGGCTCGTCGAAGGCATTCCGGATCTCAAGGCAACCTGGAGCCTGAGCAAGCGAGGAACTCTGAGAAAAGGGGTCGTCACCGTCTGAGATAAAAACCAAAGCGTCATCGTAGGGAGAGTCAGCGGCGATTTCATGCGCAACAAGCGTCAGCCTCGTTTCAATGTCGACCTTTCGATCCGAGTATTTGGGATCGATGCGGACGGTCGTCCATTCTCCCAAATCGCCCATGCCCGCAATATAAGCGGTCACGGGGCTAAGCTTTCGGGAGTAGAAAAGCGGCTAAGGTTGGGAGACATCATCGGGATGCATTTCGGCGGCAAGAAAACTCGCTGCCAGGTGATTTGGGTGGTAGATGCGGGGCTCAAGCAGAAACTTGACGTGGGAGTGAAAGTTGTGCCCGGGCAACCCTGTCTGTGGCAAGAGGAAATCGAAGCCCAAAAGACTGCGGGCGTGGAACCTGTTCCGTCCAGGGAACCTGAGGCACAAGAAAAGAGAAAATTTGCCCGGCACCGGATTCCCTTTTCGATCGAACTCCACAACGACGAGAGCGGCGGCGCGCCTATGAGTACGAACACGGCCGATATAGCGGGCAATGGTTGTTACGTCGAGACGCGCATGCCCCTGCCGGTCAACAAAATCCTGGGCATCACCTTTTGGATGAATGCCGAAGCGGTCCACACGGCCGCGATCGTCAGGACCTGCGATGGCGGCGTGGGCATGGGAATCGAATTTACAGGACTCGACGAGGCAACCCAGAATCAACTACAGCGATATCTCGAGACCGGCGCGGTGGAGTCCGCGCCCTTCGCGGCAGGACCGGAGCGCGTTCCAACATCGGTCTTTTTCCTCTCCTCCAAAACCTGACTCCGAGCCCCGGCGGCTCCGCAATTTCCCTTCCCTCGAACATTCCCGACTGTTCACTTAGAACTGTCCCAACTCGAAACTCCGCATGTATCGGATAAGAAGCTCTTAATCCAACAACACTTGATTCAGGCACATACTATCAGGGTCGCCAGTTCCGGCAACTTTCGTCGTGGCTCACCTCAAGGCGCCACACCCTACTCGAAACGTGACCCCGGAAGCCCGGCGGCTTGCAAGCATCAGGTGAAATGACTATCACGACGTCCTCACTCAACCGGAAGGTGCAACTCGCGTTCGGAATCAGCCGTCCTGCCCCGGCTCGCCGTGAGCTACAACCACGATGAACTGGTGGAAGGTCAAGAACATGACGCCCAAGGTCTTCGTGGAACGTCTGATCGCAGACGGTACGCGGACGGCGTCCGAGGCTGTGGTCCAGGAAGCCCTGGCCCACGAGATCAGTACGGGGATTGAACTCACCGGGCATCTCAAGAACGGCAGCCATATTCCGCTCGAAATCATGCGGAGTCCGCCGGCAAGCGCGAAGGGCATTCTGGTGACGGGGGAGGAGTTCGAGAGCCCGGTGAAGAACATCAACGACTTCTGGCTGACCAAGGTCAAGTTGCCCCGGCAAGGGCCAGGCATGTGAGCAAGCAAACGATCAAGAGAATCCTTCTGATTGAGGATAACCTCGGAGACGCCCGCCTGCTCCAACTGATGTTGAACGAGCCGGGCGCGTATCCCACCGAACTGACGCATGTGGAGCGCATGAGTGCCGCCGAACAGTATCTGGCAGAGCATGCGGTGGACCTGATCTTGCTGGACCTCGGATTGCTCGATGCCCAGGGATTGGGAGCGGTTCGGCGGGCGCATGCGGCGTCGCCCCACGTTCCCCTGGTGGTGCTGACGGGCATGGACGACGAGGCGCAGGCCGGGCAGGCCTTGCAGGAAGGAGCGCAGGACTATCTGATCAAAGGGCAGATCGATACGCGCGGGCTGCTGCGAGCTCTGCGATATGCGATCGAGCGTAAGAGCGCGGAGGAGGCGTTGTTTATAGAAAAGGAACGTGCCCAGGTCACGCTTAACAGCATTGGCGACGCGGTCGCCTGCACCGACATCTCGGGCCGTGTCACCTTCCTCAATCTGGTGGCGGAAAAGATGACGGGCTGGCAGCGGCAGGAAGCAGTTGGGCAGCCGTTGGCCGAGATTTTTCGAATCCTCGATGCCACGAGCCGCGAAACCATCCCGAACCCAATGGAGATGACAGTTGGGCAAGACAGGGGCGTGCACCTGCCGTCGAGCTGCATCCTCATCCGGCGGGATGGATTCGAGATTCCCATCGAGGACTCTATCGCCCCAATCCACGACCGCGAGGGGCAGGCTACGGGAGCGGTCATCGTTTTCCGCGATGTGAGCGCGGCTCGGGCGATGGCGGTGCAGATGACCCATTCCGCTCAGCATGATTTTCTGACTGGTCTCCCCAATCGCATGCTGTTCAATGATCGCGTGAGCCGCGCGATTGCTCTGGCCCCACGTCATAGAAAAAAAGTTGCTGTGCTGTTTTTGGATCTGGATGGTTTCAAACACATCAACGATTCCCTGGGGCATCCAACCGGCGACAAACTCCTCCAATCTATCGCAGTCCGCCTTGGGGCTTGCATTCGGAGCACCGACACGGTGAGCCGGCAGGGAGGAGACGAATTCGTCGTGCTGCTTTCAGAAGTGGAACATGAGGAGGATCCTGCCATTACCGCGAGAAGGATTTTGCGCGCCGTGGCCGAAGCTCATCCCATCGACCAGCACGATCTGCATGTCACCACGAGCATCGGCCTCAGTATCTATCCTGACGACGGCCTGGATGCGGAGACGCTGATCAAGAATGCGGACACTGCCATGTACCAGGCCAAAGAGAATGGACGCCAGAGCTATCAATTTTTTAAGCCCGCGATGAACGCCCGGGCGGTGGAGCGGCAATCCATCGAAGAAAGTTTGCGACGCGCCCTGGAACGGCACGAGTTCGTCGTGCACTACCAACCCAAGATCAATCTGAAGACCGGAGCGATTGTCGGCGCGGAAGCATTGCTGCGTTGGATTCATCCCATTCGTGGGCTGGTCCCTCCGGCACAATTTATTCCGGTCGCGGAAGACTGCGGTCTGATTCTTCCCATCGGCAACTGGGTGCTTCGCGAAGCCTGCCAGCAAGCCCAAGCCTGGGTGGATGCAGGCCTGCCGCCGGCTACCATGGCCGTGAACATCTCCGCGGCAGAGTTGCGAAACGACAATTTTCTGGCCGGCGTCTTCGCCATCCTTAAGGATACAGGATTGGATCCGGGATCGCTGGAGCTGGAGCTGACCGAGAGCGTTCTGATGAAGCATGCCGAGTCGACGGAATCCATCCTCAAGACGCTGCGAGCCGGCGGCGTGCAGTTGGCCGTGGATGACTTCGGGACGGGCTACTCCAGCTTGAGTTATCTAAAAAGGTTTTCTGTCGATGCCCTCAAGATCGACCAGTCGTTCGTTCGCCAGATCACTACCGCTCCCGGGGAAACGACCATTGTGACGGCGGTGATCAGCATGGGCCGGAGCCTTAAGCTGCGGGTAGTCGCGGAGGGCGTGGAGACGCAAGAAGAGCTGGCATTCCTTCAAGCTCACCAATGCGACGAGGCTCAAGGCTACTATTTCAGCCGCCCGGTTCCTCCCCAGCGCTTCGCCACGCTGCTCGAAACCGGCATGTCACGTGCAGCCCACATTTGAACTCGGCTTGCCCCGGCAATCATAAGCCGATTCTTGCTATCTTCCGCGCTTCTCTCACGCACGCTCTTCACCGGCCTTTCAATTTGTCACAAACGGGTGCCGAACACGGCTGCCGAACGTGACTACTCAGCAGCTTTCCTGCGCGGGGTACCGGAGCGCCTCGCTGCCGACAAAGTGGATGATTCGGAACGGTTTCAGGGGCGGGGTGAGCAGCCATTTTTTACACCCTGCTGGTCTGAGAATTTCGTTACCGTTTTGAAACTCCGGTCCGTTTTTGGAAACACTCACCTTCGTGCGGAGCAGTTTCGGTTTCGACTGAGCTTTGTCTAACTAGAATCACTCTGTGATGAGGGCCCGTTTATGAGGATTCTGATAGCGGAAGACGATGCAGCCCTCGCCGGTTTCGTGTGCCAGGGGCTGCAAGGGGAGCACTACGCGGTCGACGTCGTGGAAGATGGCGAACAGGCGCGAGCCATGGGGAGCGAGTTCGACTATGACCTCGTGATCCTGGATTTGAACCTGCCGAAGCTCGACGGGGTGAGCGTGTTGCGCCATCTGCGGCTGAAACGTCCGAGCCTACCCGTGCTGGTGCTGACGCAGCGAATCAAAGTTGAAGACCGGGTACTGTGCCTCGAGACAGGAGCGGACGACTATCTGCCGAAGCCGTTTTCTTTCAGCGAACTCTCGGCCCGCATCCGGGCTCTGCTGCGCCGCAGCCATTTACCCTCCGAGTCCGTGCTGGTGGTGGAAGATCTCAAGCTCGACCGGGTGGAGCACCGCGCCGAGCGCGCGGGCTGCCGGATCGACTTGACCGCGAAGGAATTTTCGCTGCTGGAATACCTGATGAGAAACGCAGGCCGCCAAGTCTCCCGCGCAATGATCATCGAACACGTCTGGAACCTGACGTTTGATACAACGACCAACGTCGTGGACGTCTACATCAATTACCTGCGCCGGAAGGTGGACGACGGACATCCGCGGAAGCTGATCCATACCGTGCGGGGTGTGGGCTACGAGTTGGGCGGGGAAGCGGGAGTGCCGAGGTGAACTGCCGCAGTCCGCTGGCGCAATTGTTGCATGCTTTGAACCAGCCGTTGACCGGGCTGCAGTGCTCGATGGAAGTGGCGCTGGCTGGCTCGCGCACCTCCGCGCAATACGCTCAGGGCTTGCGCGAAGGACTGGAGCTGACGTCGCGCATGCGCGCCCTGGTGGAAGCCATCCGGGAAGTGGTGGGAGCGGAGGAAGACGGAGAAGGTGAACTTGAGCCGGAGACGATTGACTTGAAAACTCTTCTGCGGGAGGCGTTGGACGACCTGGAGCCTGTGGCCGCGGCGATGAACGTTCGCATGACGCTCGATTGCCCGGCAGACTCTTCGGCGGTAGTGAAGGCGCCGCGGCGAAGACTGGCGGGCGTGGTCTTCAGGTTCCTGGAATCGGCTTTGAGTCTGGCCGCGCGGGGCAGCTTAGTGCAGATGGAGACAGGTGGTGGGGCAGCCGAGGCATGGATTCGCCTGCAGTGGCACGCGGGGGCGACGAGTTCTGCAGGCCCGCGGCCTGAACTGGGTTTGCTGGTCGCGCAAGCCGGCTGGGAGCGGGCCGGCGCGGGCTGGAAGCGGGAGCAGGCCGAAGACCTGGAGACAGTAACAGTCCGGCTGCCCCGAGTTTCGGCCGAAGGCGGGAGTCCCTGATCGTCATTGTCTTTTAGGCGCCGCGCAAACGATGCCTGCAGCCATGTCGACTTGGCCTGTGCTGGCCTCCTTCTCAACTGTCGCAACGAATCGACGCGCAGAAACAGCAGCGAAAAGCGGAACATGATCATGAGTACGGCACAAGACTGCTCCACGGGGCAGGATGAAGAGGATCGGGACCGCTTCCTGCTGGAACAGTTGCCGCAGGTGCGCTATCTCGCGCGCCGGATTCACGAGCGCCTGCCCCGGTATATCCCGATCGAAGACCTGGTACATGCCGGGGTGATCGGGCTGATCGATGCGCTCAACAAGTTCGACCATTCCAAGCATGTGAAGTTCAGTTCTTATGCAAGTTCCGCATCCGGGGCGCAATTCTCGACAGCCTGCGCGAGATGGACTGGGGGCCTCGCGGGTTGCGGCGCAAGGCGCGCCGGGTCGAAGAGGCGCAGCGCAAGCTCAGCCTCGATCTGAGCCGGGCTCCCACCGAAGTGGAAATGGCCGCAGAGCTGAATCTGGAGTTGCGGGAATTTCAGCAACTGCTGACCGAATTGGATGGCCTCGAGGTGGGCAGTCTACACATCGAGTCCCCTTGGGAGGGCAAGGAAGAAGATATGTGCGATTACCTGCCCAATGCACCCGAGGACACGCCGTTCTTTCGCTGCATGCGCTCCGAGATGAAGGAACTGCTTGCCCGCGCCGTGGCGGACCTGCCGCAAAAAGAGCAGCAGGTGCTAGCTCTTTACTATTCTGAAGAACTCACTATGAAAGAAGTGGGGGTTGTGCTCGGGATTGGAGAATCGCGCGTCTCGCAGATTCATGCCTTGGCGGTCGTGCGTTTGCGGGCGCGACTGGGGGACTTGATGAGCGTGGCTAAGCCAGCGGTCCGCGCCGCACGCGCGGGCGCTCTCTAGGGAGGGAGTCAGAGGGTGGAGGGCTGAAGATCCGCAGTCCCCGATTTCAAGAGTCTCACCCTCGCTGTTTACTTTGCAGCCGCTGTGGTCGGCGCTGCACTCGGCGTGGCCGCCCCGTAGCGTGCCAGGCGCGGGTAGAAGGGCGTGACTTCAAACGGCATCTTGTCGCGTGCCGTGATCGCAACCGGTAGCGGATCATGTTCTACCCGCTCGACAGTCTGTCTGCCCTCCCAGAGTGTAGTTGCGCGACGAACGGAAGCGCACGGACCCCTCCCTCCAACACCTTGAAGTCATGCTACTTCATGACTATCCCGATGCAGCCTTGTGAGGATCTCTTGTTAGCTCATTCGCTGTTGCCCTTCACCAAATCCAGAAGTGCACGCAAACCCACTTGAAAACGATCCGGCATCGCGGGCATGCGTCCTTTGCCAAAGGCCTCTTTGAGCCGGGGAAAGGCCCCCGTGGCGAGTTGCGCCCTGGCGAAGTTTAGATCGACTTTCGAGTCACTGGCAGCTTCGCGAAGGGCATATCCGAAGACAAAGTCATCGATGATTGCAAGCAAAGCAAGCTTTTCTCGGGTCGTCATGGTTGTCCTGGCAAGAGCCTGCAGACATTGCTCCATGTGGCGCATCGCGTTGACGCCGGGGGGAGCGGACAACATGGAGGAGAGCGCCCAGGGGTGCCGCAGGAAGACATCCCGAGTCCGGGTTGCGATCACGGTCAGTGCTTCGCGCCAGCTCGCAGGCAGGGATGGCGCCAGCACCTCACCCATGAGCGCGTCGTCCATTACAGCAATCAGGTCGGCTTTGGTCTTGACATAGTAGTAGAGGCTCATCGTACCGACACCCAGTTCTTGAGCGATCCGCCGCATGGAAACTGAAGCGAAGCCCTCAGCATCGGCAATTGCAAGGGCCGCGGCGGCAATCTTTTCACGACTCAGTGGCGAAGTCCTTGACATTCGTACACTGTACCATTAATCTGTTTCGTACAATGTACGACACGCGGGTAATCATTGTTGGCGCTGGCCCGACCGGCTTAACCCTAGGGATCGAACTTGCGCGGCGTTCCATCGCTTTTCGTCTGATTGACGCGGCGGAAGATCCACTGCGTGGCTCACGAGGAAAAGGGATTCAACCGCGAACACTGGAGGTCTTCGAGGATCTCGGCGTCATCAGAGCAATCCTCGAAGCGGGAACGCCGTATCCGAGGATCCGTGTGCATCTTGGGCCTCTTTCGTTGCGCCTTGGACCGCTGGGAGGACGCAAGCAAGCGACAGAGGGCGTCCCTTATCCGAATCTCTGGTTGGTTCCGCAATATCGCACCGAGGAGATACTGAGAGAACGCCTGGCACAGCTAGGCGGGCAGGTTGAGTTTGGCAAGGCATTCGAGCGCGTGTCGCCGGACAAGCGTAGCGTTCGAGTCCATCTCTCTACCGGAGAGTTGGTGACTGCGGAATACCTTGTTGGCTGTGATGGCGGCCACAGCGCGGTCAGGAAGGCGCTCGGACTGGACTTACGCGGAGGGACTCTTCGCACCGAGGCCGCGTTCGTTGCCGATGTCAAGCTGGAGAAACTAGACCACACAGATTGGCATGTATGGCCCTTCGCAAAAGGAGGTGTCATCGCTCTTTGCCCGCTGCCCGACCCTTCGCTTTTTCAACTGATGCTCCCTAGAGAGCGCGCGGAAGGTATCGAGTCGGCAATTCTAAAAGCTACTGGGTGCCATGTCACGCAGATCGTCTGGAGTTCGATGTACCGGCCCGCGGTCCGTATGGTCGATCACTTCAGAGTGGACCGGATTTTCCTTGCTGGTGATGCGGCTCATTTGCATCCGCCTACTGGCGGCCAAGGATTGAACACCGGAGTTCAGGACGCTTACAACCTGGGGTGGAAGTTAGCGCACGTTCTTCGCGGAGGTCCTGCGTCACTGCTCGACACTTACGAGAGTGAGCGCCTTCCGGTTGCAGCGGCGGTTCTGGGATTAAGCAAGCACATCTATCGCACGCGCTCGCTCCAACGCGGAGAAGCGACGAATCAGCTCAGACTCCATTACCGAAGTAGTCCGTTGTCATCGGGGAAACCGTTGGGTCGGCTGCACCCCGGAGACCGGATGCCCGACGTAAGACTTGCCGACGGCACGCGGCTCTTCCAACAGATGCGCGGCACGCACGCTACGGAGTTCGTAACGCTAGAAGGATCACGGGTCCTGATCCGTCCCGACGGCTATATCGCCTCAATAGGCGCTCAACGTGTTCCGTCATACGCGGGCGAACCTACGCATGTTGCTAATGGCTCAGCCAACCGATTTTGAGCACAGGTATTGCCGGCGGGAGAAGTTGAGCAATGCGGTTGAGGTCGTCGACCGACCGCACGAGCAAATTCGTCTCGCCGGCGCGCAAACCCTAATTTGCCCTGGTTTGCGCTGGAATCAGGAGCGATACGGAGATGTTCTCCGTAAACACCTGTACACTGGACGAAATACTCGTTGGCTGGAGACTGGTTGCGGCCATCGTGTTCTGCCTAACGGTCTGGAGTCAATGGAAAAGTCGGTCGTCAGGCAGGCAGCCTTCGTAGTTGGAATAGACATGGATTGGAGGAGCTTGCTTGGCCATCGCAGTATCGGTGTTCGAGTAAAGACCTGAATCGCCAGCGTGCCGTTTGCCGACGAGAGCTTCGACCTGTAGGTTGCAATATGGTGGCGGAGCATCTGGACGATCCGGGCCGACGTTTGCCGAATTGACTCGCGTCCTCGCGGAGAACGGCGTCCTGCTCATCCATACGCCGAATATCAGGAATCACATGGTGTTCTTGAACCACGTCGTGTCACGGGGTACGATACCCGAGTTCGCGCCAATCACTTCAATTCCACGATGAAGGCGTCCACGCGGCAACGTCCACTCGTGGGGCAGCCGGGAGTGTGGGGATCGCTACCCAGGCTCCAATCCCAATCACTGGCGAAAAGAAGAAACTTGCCATCCTGCGAAACGTTGCCGATCGCGATTGCATTGAAGCATGAGCCGTCCTTCGCGCTTGCGTTGCACGCTCCGGTTGCGTGATGGTGGGCGAAGCGCCAGACCTTGGGTGGGCCGGAAGTGGAAACGCAAACGATCTCGCGGTCCCACGCCTGCCGGACCGCCAGCACGGGGTTTGTCGCAGGATTTTGCGTGCCATCTCCCTGCAGTTTGAAACTGGATCGCGAAAATGCTCCACACACGGGGGTAGAGTCGGAGGAGTCAACGTTGTTCCATGACCAGTGCGAATCCATGCTCATGGGGACAGTTATCGCCGGCGGGAGAAGTTGAGTGATACGGTTGAGGTCGTCGATCGGCCGCATAAGCAAACTCGTGTCGCTACCGGGCCCACCGGCGTTGATGAGATGGGAGTAGCCCATGACGGTGTGACCGGAGCAGAAATTCCCGACATCGTCCCCCTTCCCTGGACCGTTCGTCGAACACGCTGTGACGTTGGTGGTTCCGGGTCTCCACAGATAAAGCGCTTGCCCGTTCTGTTGCACTACTTTCACTACCGTTCCATCGCGGCTCAACCTCGCATTGTGGACATCATAACCGGCGGTGCTGGTTTTCGGAGGAAGTGCTCCTTTGGCAAGCGAACTCGACTGGGTGTACTCCTGATGAGGTGGCACCGCCCAGGCCTGCCGCATTTCCTGTCCAGGAGCGGTACCGACATAAACCGTATAACCGGCCAAAGCCATTGCATAAGGGTTGTCGACCTCGGGCGCAGAAACTGCAATCCCTCCGGTTGAATCAAGGTGAACATGAATCTCGGGCGAAGGCAGAGTCTCGCCGAAGTTAGGATGCATCATCGTATTGGCCGTCACCTGCACATAGTAATCGCCGGCCGGCAAGCTGCCTGAGGTGCTCGCAACGCGCGGAGCGGCAGGCGGCGCCAGATTCCCTTGTTTGATTGTGGCAGTCTCCATTCCGGAACCGCCAAGTCGCCCGGTGGCAGTGTCGTACCAGTAGCAGTGACCGCTTGACCGGTCGTAGAAAGTCACCAGACTTCCAAAGCCCTGCATTTTTCCGCCAGAGTAGCCGGCGAACTTACTGTCATCCCCGCTATTCGAAATCGCTCCTGGGTAACCGGAAAGGTCGCCAGGCAAGTTGGGGCATTTGTTCAAATCGTAAATAGCCGTCTGTTTGCCTGTGGCTATGTTGTAGGCGTCGATCGTGCCGTTGGAGTCGAAGTGACCATAAAGAATTCTGGGGTCGGCGTAACTGAACGTGGCCGACGCCGGCAAACGGCACATCTTGAGCGCGCCGCAGTGGGGCGTGACCTGCATCGTTGCAGCGTCCATGGAATACGGTACTGAGCCGCCTCCACTGGTCATGATGTAAAAGTAATAACCGCCATGGGTTCCCAACGAGGGATCGAACTTTCCCCACTCATTGATCTCCGCGGAGGAGTTGCTGTTAAAGCTGAGATTGCGGAGTTGGCCGTCAATTCCGTTTTCATCCGTTACTCGTACCAGGCGCGATCCGAATTCGGGATCTCGAAAGACCTGATTCACGCGCGGAGGTGGAGAAAGCGTCTCCGGCTGAACTCTCCGGCTCGTGTCCGCGCAATACGGTCCGCCCGCGCAAACTGCCGAAGCCTCAGGCTCTTTGGACTGCGCCCGGAGCGATGCGCCCCAGACCAAGCCACAAGCCAGCAACGCCAACGTCATGCGAAACATGTGTCAGGGATAGCTGAGTTCATACACGCGGTAGAATTGGTTGACATAGGTACAGCGAAATTCGATCCCATCTACATTTCCCGCCTGCTTGCAATCGCGAGGCAGGGTGAACGAGTTGCGCAATGTTCCCAAGTCAGAATACACCAGGAATCGGGGATGCTCGCGCGCAATGTATTCGCGCACGTCGATGTCGTTTTTCGAACTGGCGAGGTAAGTTCGTTCGCCCGCCAGGAGCGGCATGCCCGCCGCATTCGCGATAACGTTGGATTCGACGTTATAGTCATCAATCACAAGAGTGTCCTGTGGGCCCATCTGCCCGCGCAAGTATTCGCCCACCCCTCTAATTCGAGTGGGATATGTGAGGAGCGGAGAAATCGCAGCGAACTTGTCTGACGCTCGATTCGGCGCTTCGCTTATGGCCAGAATCAAGCCCAGATTCAGCAGCAACATAACAACGATCACGGCGTGAGCCAGCCGCACTCGACCCGGCAGAATCCTCTCGCCGATCCGCTGGAGGCCGTCTCCGGAGATTACGGCGAGCATAGCGCCGGGAGTGAGGCTGTAGCGCGCGACGGCCAGGGTTCCACCACGGAAGATTTCAAGAGTCTGAACTGCCAAAAAGAACAGAGTTACACCGGCAAATGCGGCCTGGAGTGGGGAGTGGCGCGATCTGGCGATTCCGTAGATTGCGGCCGCGAACGCGGTAGGAGAAAGAGCTACCAACAGGACACCAGGAATAAGGGCCAACTCGTAACCTAGGGAGTTGCCGCTAGCGGCTAATACCTGCGTCATGCGCGCGTGGGTCGATGACAGAAGATAGAGCGGGTCCCGATACACGCGCCAGCAATACGACATCATCACGATCGGCCAGGCTCCCCCGGTAGCTCCAAACAGCAGGAGAGGAGCCAGCGCCAGTCTCATCCTCCCGCTGCTAACGCGCTCCCACTTCCACAGCATCGGAAATACAAGAAACAGCGCACCGAATACAATCCAAGCCTCAAAACGAATCGACCCTGCGATGGATAGTGCTATTCCAGAAATTCCCAAGTACCACAATCGCCTCCATCCCTCCTGAAATGACAGAAAGAAAAAATAAAGGGCCACGAGCACAAAGAACAAGTATGGGACTTCCGAGGATGAGGTCGTGCTGTATCCGATATGCAGACCGTAGAGTGCAAAGACTGCCAGCGAAAGCATTCCTGCAGCATCGCCATAGAGACTACGTGATAACTTCCAGACGAAGAACAATGATGCAATACCCAGCAGAAGACTCAAGAGCCTGCTCGCAACCGTCACATCCGGAATCAGGAGGGCTAAAGCTCCAATCAGCCAGAAATGACCGGGAGGATACACGCCGAAAATAAAGCGGAACGTCGGATGCTGCAACCAATGGGCCGCAAGCGCAGCGCGCTCCAACGCGTCGCCGCCGTTATTCTTCGAAAAGAACCAGGACAGAATTCTGAACGCGGTCCCAAGGATGAACAGCCCGGTGACGCGATGATCAGGCATCGCGGCGGGCTGATTAGTAGAAGTTGCCATGCCGATGGAGAATCGTCTGGTCAACCCCCAAGTGCCACAAAGACAGCGGAGTCAACCACCCGGGCGACTGTTTGCTTGAGGCAAACCATGAAGCTCCGGGAACCAAGCTAGCATAAGCTTCTGTTAGTTAACGGGTACAGGACTTCGATTTCCATCAAATGCGCCTTGCGGCCGGGCTTCGCACGATTACCAATAATTCCTGGGTATTCAGGGAAAACTTAAGGACTTCCACCTAGGCCTCAAGTTTATAAGATTGTTGCTTTCGCGCAGATTGGTGGCGTAGTTTCGGTCCCTGGCTGGGCAGTACTTAGCGTAATTCGAACAATAGGACATCTGTGCGGCAGCCGTTTGTGCCCATAATTCCGGCGGTGGCCGAATAATCGCAAGTATCTTGATTCAGGCCATTGCCGAAGCCTTTGTCGAGGTTGTACATCTGGTAGTCCGATCCGCAGATGGCGTAGCTTCCCTGCCGCGAAATGGAACAGCGGGCGCTTGTGTTAAAGCCGCCATAGCCGCTGGTCCAGTGCTTGTTGAAACGAATCGTGCGCAGCGAGCCGTTCCAGTTCACTCCCACGAGCTCATCCTCCCATATCTGGTTCACCGTCGAACCGCCGGACCCCGGCTGCCAGGCTGCGAGATAGATCAGAGTTTGCCCTTCAGTGGCATTGGCATGGGAAAGGTGCTGGTCATTTCCCCATTGCCCCATCACGGCCGCGGTATCTACGTCCTGGGTCGGCGTGAGGCTTCCGATCTCCTGATCTTGCAGGTCATAGCCCGTCCCTGGCCCCATGCCCCAGAAGCACACGCCGAAGTCGCAGGCCCAGTGGGATGTGCATTTCACACAAGTGTCATCCACCTTGTTTGTGCCGATGGTCCAGAAAAGCTTCTGCGTCAAAGTGGGTACTTGGTGAATGGTAAGAACGCCGAAGGAGCCACTGCGGTCGATCTGCGCATTGTGGATTCCGCCCTGTTGCGCAGGAGTGTTGCCACTCGCCCAGACGATCTTTACAGGATTGGCTAGGCCCGTGTTCCAACCCTGGCTTACTTGCCAGGTCTGCACGTTCAGCCACTCACAGCCCTTGGTTGCGTTCCAGATAACGAAGTAGGGGTTCTCATCCTGCTCGGGACCGATGGCCGCAATCACCGTCCCGTCGTCGGAAGATAAGGCCGAGTCGTCGACATACCAATGGTTAGCGGCAATCTGTCCGTTCAGGCAGTTAGCATTGTCCGGATCGAAATATCCCAACCCTCCGTTGAAAGTCGGGTCATTGGTGACAGTCCAGTTCGACGTATTGATCACACTACGGTAGAGCTTCTCCTGATAGTAGTTGTAAACGGCGTACTGGTCGGCTTGCGTATAGCCGAAGTCAAAGTCGCTTCCAATATTTTTAAAACACCCGTGGAAGGTCGCGCTAAAGCTGGCCGGGGCGTATTGAAACAAACAGACCCCTGTCTCGCTGTGGACCAGGAAAAGACTTTCGTCATACGAGGTCACATTCTTTTCTGCGGACGAGCCCGCCGCAAAGCTTTCCCCTGGGTTAGGAGAATCTGTGTTGCCGTCGGTTACGCGCAGGATCCGATTGTTGTTGTACGTCGGATCGGCGGCCACCATGCCCGCGCCGAGGTGTCCGCCGCGGTACACAGGATTACTGCCGAGTTGTGGCGGCGCGATTGGAACCAGGAGATCAGTATCGCTGCGCGAGCACAGATACTCAGGCGGACCACAATTGGTGCCGGTTTGAGAATTCATCGTCAAGGTCAGGCCCACGCTGGACGTGGCTCCAGTTGCATCCGCGATCTGCACTGAAAAAGGGTACGAACCACTTTTGGCGGCAAGCCCGGAGATCACACCGGTCAGGGAATTCAGTTGCAGTCCCGCGGGCAGCGAGCCCGCAACAACGCTCCAGGAATATGGCAGAGTGCCGCCACTGGCGGTGAGAGCCGCTGAATAGTTGGTTCCTGCCAATCCTGCCGGCAGGCTGGCAGTTGCGATGGCAAGAGGGCCACCTTGAGCGGTAACCGCGACAGCAACGCTCGCTTCGGCCGCCGATGATGTGCTCTGCGCCGTGACCGTGATCGACTTGGCGCTCGTACCGGCTGGCGCCGTGAACAAGCCGTTTGCAGTGATGCTGCCGCCACTCGCCGACCATGTGACCCCGGTGTTGCTTGTATTGCTTACTGCGGCCGAGAATTGCACTTGACCACCCGGAGCTACCGATGGGTCTGCTGGCGAAATCTGGACCGTTACACAATTGCTGCAGGGGGCAACCGCCAGGGTATAGGCACGCTGGCCCGAAGTGGCGGAGGGCGCGGCATCTCCGTGTATGCCAATGTCAGCGACGATCGAGGGTTGGCCGGTAACGGACATGATGAATGCAAATGTACCAACCCGGGTGGGAGTTCCAGAAATGCCTCCGGTTTGCGGGTTGAGTGCCAGTCCCGGGGGCAGCGCGCCCTGACTCACATCAAAGTTGTAGGGGGCCTGTCCTCCGCTGACTGATATGACGGCGTGATAGCTGCTCCCGATATTGGCGCCGGGCAGGCTGTTTTGCAGGGAAATACCCGCCGCTGGTTGCGACGAAGAGGATGATGCGGCACTTTGCGGCAATGTGTTGCAGCCCGTCCACCAGAAGACACAGGCCGCCATCAAGGCGAGAGTGAGGATCAACCTTTTCGCCACATTACCTTGAGCGGAAATAACTGCCGTATTCGCGTGCAACATTGGGTATCCCTCGGAAACGAATTCTTGGGGGACCAAGGGTTCAAGTCCGTAAGGAAACTTTAAGTTGGAAGGAGAGGCTGCAAAAGATATCTGAAGGCCGTGCCCTTTTAGAGACCCAGAAGTACAGGTAACCAGCACCGAATGGCCACGGCGCGTTCACGTGATGAATTGAGTTTTTCCGACGTGAACCGGATCGCAGAGTCAGGAGTTGAGATCACTCTTGAGAAGGGCTTGACCAGTCTTTCAACTGCCAATCGCGGCCGCGAACGCACAAGGCCGCAACATAACCGGGGCCGCCCGAAACTTCCTGCAGCGACCAGAGCGCGGCTTCAGAAGCGTCAGGCCGCGTGGCCAGCAAGGCATCGCGGTCACCGTTCCTGATCGACACGTCGAATTGGTGCAGAGGAAGTGATAAGCCTTCACCGGTCGCTTTGATGTAGGCTTCCTTGCGGGTCCAGCAACGGAAGAAAGCCTCAAATCTTTCCTCGCTGGGCAAAGCCGCAAGTTCTTTCTGCTCGTTCGTCGAAAAGAAGCGGCGAGCAATGGAGTCCAACTCGAAATCTCGGCGAAGACGCTCCACATCAACCCCGATCTCGCGCCTGCGGGTGAAGGCCAGCAGGGCCACGTCTCCGGAATGAGAAATGTTAAACGTGATATCGCTCTCCGCGTGCGCTGCACCCAGAGAGGGTTTTTCTCTTCTTGAGTATGAGAAACTCAAGCCCTCCGGATCAGTTGCAAGGTAAGCTGCCAATATCTTCCGCAGTAAAGCGCGCGAAGCCACATAGCGCTGACGGTCCCGCGCAAAGTGAAAGCGGGAAGCGCGCTTCGATTCGTCAGGGGAAAGCACTTTTTGCCAACGGCCCTCGTCCGGCCCGACTGCTTCCAGGTCGACTCGCCAGAGCTGCACTTCGTCTTTCGCGAGTGCGAGAGGCGACTTAATCCGGAAGGTGGAATCGTAGATGTTCATGATATCGATCAGCGGAACCCGGGCATCTTCAGCTATCGATGCCAATTCTTACAAAGGGCAATAGTAACCGGGACGGGCGGTTCGACATTAATTCTTTACCGACCATACCAATCTGCCTTCGCTGGGCGCGAGCGCCTCCGAACGTAACTTTCGCTCGATTACGCTTTGGTCAGCCGTTTGGCCGGAAACGTGTTCTAATAAGAGCAGGCGTAGTTGGACGTCCGAGGCGGCATTTAAGATGACGAGGTACAAAGTCTTTTGTTTGTGTTTAGCCGTGGCGGCGTCAATCAGCCTCGCTGCTGCCCAGGAGCCTCAGGTTCGCTCATCTTCCGGCAAGGCCGGTGCCGATCCCCTGAAGAACGTAACCAAACCTCTCACACCCAAATCTGCAATGCCTCCTCAGCGCAAGTCATCTTCTGCTGCGCCAAAGGCGACCAGCGGGGGAAAACCCGATGCCGAGCTTACTCGACTGGAACGGCAGCCCATCAGAGCTGAAATTCCGAAGAGCGGAAATGCGGGTCCAGCGAAGAGCGCGCCGCTTGTAAAGTCCGCTGATACATCGGCGGGGAGCGGCTCGGGAATTAACTTCAAATACCAGAAGCCGGCCCCTGGCATGCAGGCTTCCACGCCCGGCGCTAATAGCCGGAGTTCGAGCACTCCGCGCGTTAAGAAGAATTAGGCCGTTCCCCGTTCAGGTCGCTATTCCGTGGGAGGCAACTTGCCCGGCGCGTTCACGGCCGCCAGTGGAGTTGTATCCAGCGTGGCAGATGGCTTGACCGCAGTCACGGGTTCGGTGATGCAATACTTCACCAGGCACCACAGGGCGCGTACGCCGTCCTTCCATTGAATCTTCTTGCCCTCTTCATACGTCCGGCCCCAGTAACTTATTCCGACTTCGTAGATGCGGAGCCTCCGCTTTGCGATCTTCACGGTGATCTCAGGCTCGAAACCGAAACGCTTTTCCTCCAGGGGTATTGACTGGATGATCTCACGCCGGAAAGCCTTATAACAGGTTTCCA
>Ga0302326_10002847_pt1 | contig 41605 bp, 38 predicted proteins | sample Palsa_T0_3_FD_202264 | JGI IMG/M metagenome (GOLD analysis project Ga0302326, IMG submission 202264) | Peat permafrost microbial communities from Stordalen Mire near Abisko, Sweden - Palsa_T0_3 | ecosystem: Environmental > Terrestrial > Soil > Palsa > Peat permafrost | place: Sweden: Abisko... | reverse complement strand
ATTCTTGCCCACGGTGAAATCCGAGTCGAAGAATCCAGGTCCCCGGAACTGATTGCGCATCTGCGTTGGGAATAGCCCTAAGTTATTGGCGCTGGCAAAGTCGGCGGAGTTGAAACACGTGCTGTATCCGTTGACGCAGCTTTGCTGTGGGTTCAGGCTGGTGAGTTGAGCGGGCGTGGCCGTGCCGCCGTTGGTGATCGAGGTGGTGCCGTCGGTCACGGTGTAGGGCAGGCCGGTGCGGGTGATGAAGTTCTCGGAGAGAATCCAGCCGCCCAGGATGCCGCTCATGGCCCGGTTCTGGAAGTGGAACGGCTCGGTCCAAACGTAGTTCGCGTTGAAGCTTTGGCGAATATCGTAATCGGCATTGCCATAGTTGTTGGCGCGGAGGCTGAGCGGATTGATCTGCCCCTGGATGGCGCTTGTGCTCGAGGGCAGGAGCGATCCGTTGGAGATTTCGTCGAGCGTATGCGCCCATGAGAAGTTGGCGTTCAGGACGAAGCCGGCGCCCAGCCGGCGCGTAAAGGTGGCGGTCAATTCGTTGTTGTTGGATACGGCTCCGGAATTCCATTCGGTGAACGTACCGAAGCGGGGATCGGGTGTGGTGGTGGCGTAGCCGGCAATCTGCGGGCCGAAGCCGGGAACGCTTGCCGTGGTGGCGTTCAGCGTGTTGTTGGGGTAGGGCTCGTGATAACCGTGGCTACCCACGTAGGCGACCGTGATCTTACTTCTGCTGTCGATTGCCTGTTGCACCTGGAAGTTCCATTCCTGGTATTGCGGAGTGCGAAGCTTGGTCGGGAATCCAGTGATATTCGGCTGTGCGCCTCCCGCGGCCAGAAGCTGGCTTACGGTGAGGCCGTTGGCGAGGGAGGGAATTCCGAGTGCGGAATTTCCATTGCGGATGGTGTTCACGGTGTTGGTCACGGTGGTCGCAGCACCGGCGGGATCTCCCCAAGCCACAGGGCCGCCGCCAATGTCTGGTCCGAACAGGTTCACTCCCACGAGGTAAGGGACGTTGACGAACGAGTCGGTGATGAACGCCGGGAAAGCGTCATAGAAAATTCCGATGCCGCCGCTGACCACCGTGTTGCTGTTGGCTCGGGGCGACCAGGTAAAACCGAAGCGCGGAGCGAAATTGATGCTGTCGACGGACCCGAACGCGTCTCTTCGTCCCGTGAGCAGCGCCTGGTCATACGGCGTGTTTACGCCCTGTGTCTTGATCTGTGAAAAGGGAGCGCTGGGCAAGGTGAAGCAGTTCGTGTCACAAGTGGGATTGAAGTTGTGCTCCGCGCGCAAAGCAAAAGTCAGCTTCAGTCGAGCCATGACAGACCACTCGTCCTGCAGGTAAACGCCGAGGCCGCCGGTGTTCATGGGCGCGGTGGGATGAAGCGGATTGTTCTGGGCGTAGATGGAGGCATTGCCGCTAAAGAAATCGCCGAGCCCGGAATAGACCAACGGAGTCACTAGTTCAGAGGCGTCATAGTTGGTGATGTCGTAGCGCCGGAAGTTGACGCCGACTTTGAAGCTGTGACGTCCGAGGGTCTTGGCGAAATCGTCCACGAGTTGCGCTTGCGTGACGTTGCGGCCTTGCGGGAACGCAAAGTTCTCAGCGTTTAAGCCGGTCGCGGAAGGCAGACCAAAGGGGCTGGAAACGCCGACGGTGGTTCCCACGAACATGGCGTAGGGAAAGGGGGAAGTGGCCTGGTTGGTATTCTCGATGAAAATCGCGCGGTAGTAACTGACAGCTGCGACGAACTGGTTGCTGGCGCTGCCGCTGAAGGTGTGCGACCAGTTCAGACTGTTGTTGTATTCGGGCTGGTAGCTGGCGGCGGAAAACGCAGCGGGATCGATCGGGTCGGCGTAAGTGGCTTGCGTACCGGTGTCAATGTCGAAACGGAAAAACAGACGGTCTTTGGTTCCGAAATTCTGATCGAAGCGGCCGATCAGGAGCGTTTCTTTCGCGGGCAGGGCAGGGCTGGCGCTGTAGGACTGTAAGCAGCCGGTAGTGGCAGTTGCGGTGGGGCCGTTGTCAATCTGCGCTCCGGTGAGAGGATCGATGCAGCTTTGGCTGGCCGCGATGGCGGCACCGTTCTTGAAGCCAGGAGCAGCTTCCCAGATCGCTGCGGCTTTCCCGTAGGTAGCGATTGTGGCGGCGGATGCTCCGGCGGCCGGCAGGCCGATATTGACGGTGTCATTCAGAAATGCGGTGGTCGGCGTATACACGGTTGTTGTTGAGGGGACGATGTAACGAATGCCTTCGGTGTCGATAAAGAAAAAAGTCTTGTCTTTTTTGATCGGTCCGCCGAAAGAAGCCGCCCACTGGTTGTTGTTGGCAAAAGGACGAGGCTGCTGCGGCTGGAAGAATGTGTTGAACCAGTCGTTCGCATCCAGCAGGCGTCCGGTCCACTGGTATTGAACGTTGCCGTGGTAGTTATTGGTGCCACCCTTGCTCACCAGGTTGACCTGAGCTCCCGCTTGTTGCCCGTACTGGCCGGAGTAGGCGTTGGTGACGACGGTTGCTTCGTCGATGCTGTTTTTCCCGAGCATCAGGTTGGTGGGACCGGAGTTGTTCAAGTTGAGGAACGGGTCCATCTGATTTTCGCCGTCGACCGTGAAGACGTTCGAGGTGGCGGGCAAGCCATTCGCGGTGAAGTTGCCGTACATGCCGCCGCTGTTCATGACAATTCCCGGCGCGGTATAGGCGACGGCGGTCAGGTCGTTGCCCCCGTTGGGCAAGTTCTCGACGAGGTTGCGATCGAACGAGGTGGACATGTCGGCAGCTTCCGTGTCCATGAGCGGTGCTGAGGCGGAGACTTCCACCGTGGTTCCGGCCGCACCTACTTCGAGCTTGGCATTGACCACGGTCACCTGACCAACATTCACCGCTGCCTTGCTCCCAAATTGCTTGAAGCCGGCGGCGGCGATGACAACCTCATAGTTTCCCGGGTCGGCCAGGGGAAACTGGTAAATGCCCTGCGCGTTAGTGGAGGTTTGGCGCGAGTAACCTTTGTCCAAGTTTTTCAACGTGACGGCAGTGTTGGCGAGGACGGCGTTCGACGCGTCGGTAACCGTTCCGCTGATGGCGCCTTCGGTTGCACTCTGCGACAGCAGCACGCCCGGTAGCACAAGGGGCAACACCGCTGCCAAAACAAATAGCCTGATCGATGTGTTCAATCGCATTGTTGATCTCCACTTGTTAAGTGCACTGGCTGACACCGTTCTGACTGGCAGTGTCTAGTGCAGTCGCAGGACCACCTGCAACGAGTTTTGCGGTGTGAGTTACGGCAAGACAAAAGGAAGGTGCGGTCCTACAAATCCGAATATTGGGCAGACGGGATTAGGATTTGCGGTTTGAGCCATCTGGTGGGTCTGTCCGTAGAAATCAGCGGCGCATCTACCAGAAAGCGAATGTTGCCAATGAATGTCTACGAAAAAACGGAGGTATTGTTTTGGCGAGACTTCTGTGTTATCTCCAGCGTGCGTCCTCCGGGCTGTTGCCGAACGAGTTTGGTGCAGGTCGCATTTGTCTGAGGCCACACCTCATGCAAGTATGCTCGAAGCGTTTGCCTGTAGTTCTGTATCTCTATCGTCCGGGGATGTGGCGAGGGGAATAAAATGCGGAGGATGAAGCCGAAAGAATTTCGGCCGGTGGTTCGCGCGTACGGCCTGTCGATTGCCGTGTGGTGCGGGCTTTCCTTGTTGACGGGCGTGCAGTACCGCGTCTTCGACAAGGCGATGAACATAAACTCGTCTCTGTTCGACATGCTGCTGCTGGCAGAATCACGGGGCTTTTCTTTTGCTCTGCTGACGCCGCCGATCTTTTATCTGGCGCGTCGCTCGATCGGCGGGGCGCGAAATCGGTTTCGCTATTTGTTGATCTATTGCCTCGGCGTAGGGCCCTTCATGCTTCTGTATGCATGTATCCGGTGGACGATTTTGCCGCCATGGGATGCGGCACTGCAGCAATATGTCCCACGAACGAAGCACGGGCCGCTGGAGCTGATTCATTCGGGATTCGCCGATCAAATCACGATGTATATCGCGATCGTGGCGGCCGCACACGCTTACTGGTACTTCGAAAAGCTGCGTAAGCAGGAGATGGAAAACGTCGACTTTCAGCGGGCTCTGGCCGCGAGCGAGCTCCAGGCGCTCAAGATGCAGCTCCATCCTCATTTTCTTTTTAATACACTGCATGGCATCTCGACGTTGATTGACACCGACCAGGGCAGCGCAAAGAAAATGGTGGTTAAGCTTTCCAGCCTGTTGCGGGGCACGCTGGAGCACAGCAGTTCGGATCTGATTCCATTGCACGAAGAACTGAAGTTTGTGAGAGAGTACCTCGATTTGGAAGCGATGCGCCTGGGAACGCGTCTCAACGTGGAGTGGTCGATCGATGCCGGCACGGGGACGGCCCTGGTTCCGCAGTTGATTCTGCAGCCGCTGGTGGAGAATGCCGTTCGGCACGGGATCGCGTGCTCGCGCGACGGTGGCTGGGTGGAGATTAGATCAAGGAAGCGAGCCGGGGTCCTTGAACTTGGCATTCGCAACAGCATTGGAGGCAAACGCACGCCGGGCCTGGGAGTTGGCTTGAGAAACACGGAGGCGCGCCTGAGATACCTGTATTCCGACGAGGCGACTTTTACTTTCGCCGAAGCTGATGACCACACGGCGACCGCGACACTGCAGTTGCCGGCTTTAGGCTGCGACCCGATGGGAACGGAAATGGAAGAGGGAACCCATGCGCGTGCTGATCGTGGATGACGAGCCGCTGGCTCAAACCGCTTTGGCAAACGTCCTGGCAGCAAGAGTGGACGTGGAGCATTTTGATTCAGCCAACGATGCGGTCGAGGCGATCGAGAAACTGGCGACGGAGTCCTATGACGTTTTGCTGTTAGATATCAACATGCCGGAGTTGTCGGGGACAGAACTCGCAGATCAACTCAGGGGAAGAAACCCGCCACTGCCCTCCATTGTGTTTGTAACCGCGCACGATGAATACGCGATTGCGGCTTTTGAAAAACACGCCGTAGACTATGTGCTGAAGCCCTTCTCGAACGAACGAATCGGAGAGGCGTTGGACCGGGCCGTGCAAAGGGCCCAGGGCGAGCGCGCCTCGAAATTGATTGAAGCCTTGCCCCAGCTGCAAAAGCTGGCTCGTCCGCAGTATTCGAGGATCGCGATTAAATCGAAGGGCCGCATTCTGTTCATCAATCCCGGCGATGTGGTCGCGGTGCAAGCGGAGGGCAACTATGTGCTGCTGCAGCGGGAGTCGGGATCGTATCTGCTGCGGGAATCGATTTCGGTTGTCGCGGAGAAGCTCAGGCCTTACGGGTTTATTCGAATCCATCGCTCGGTGCTGGTGAATGCCTCGTTCGTCGAAGAGATCAAACCGTATGTAACGGGGGAATACGGTTTGCGGGTGAAAGGCGGAAGGGAATACACGGTGACGCGCACTTACAAGAAGAATCTTAAGTCGCTGGCGGAATTCTGGATTGGGGGCGGGGCGTTTCTTGCTGAGTAGCGGACGTCGATGTCTATTTTTGTGTTTGCTCTGCGTGTACTGTATTTCCACAATATGCGATCGCAACGGCTGATACTCCCTTCGCATTAGGGACGAAGCGTTTCGCCGATTTATAATCGGCGGTCGTTGGCGGAAGTTACGACGCCGCGCGACTGGAGGCCATTTACACAATGTCAGAAAGCAAAGTGATCGCGAATCAGAAGACGATTATCAAGAATCAGAAGACCATCATCGCCAATCAGGCTGAACTTCGGGCGAATCAGACCGCCATCAAGAAGAACCAGGCCAGTATTTTGAAGAATCAGACGGGCATTCTGAAGAACCAGGGCGCACTTAAAACGATTGTCGAGAATCAAAAAGAGATTCTCGCGAGACTGAGCAAATGATTAGCTTACTAAGAGCCGGTGATCAATTTTATTATTGTGGAGAGGCCGTCGTCGAAGAATGAACGGGTGCGGGCCTGGCAAAGACAATCGGCTGCGCCGAAATAATTCCTTTACCTTCTTTCAACGTGATGAACTGATCCGGCTTGACGTCTGGAATAGTGTCTTTCTGGCCGCTCGGCCAAATAATCTCCAGGCTCACGGTCTTGCCGGGTTCGGGCTTGCCGAGGCCGAAGGTGAGCGGCAGCTCGCTTTGGGATAAATAGCTGGAACCTGTTTTCACCATGCCAAAAAGACGGGCTCTTTTGCTGGTCTTTACCGTAACCTTCGCGCCAATGCCGTCGCGGTTCGACCGCGTGCCCACGGTTTTCACTCGCAGCATGTCATTCTGGTTTCCGTTATCGTTGCGCAGCAAGCGTGCCGGGCCGTTGTTGGTGGTAATCAATAAATCCAGATCGCCGTCGTTGTCAAAATCTCCATAGGCCGCGCCTCGACCCACGATTGCTCGTTGCAGCGCGGGGCCAAGTGTCGCGGTGACCTCTTCAAATTTATTCTTGCCCAGGTTCCGGAAGAGGTGGGGCGGTTGCGCATACTTGACGTTGGGCTGCACCACACTGATGTCGTCGGAGACGTGGCCGTTAACGGCGAGAATATCGGGAAGGCCGTCGAGATCATAGTCAAAAAAGAAAGTGCCGAAGGTAAGGGACTTCGTCGATATTCTCTTAAGGCCTGTAGCGGGGGCTTCGTCCGTAAACAAGCCCGAGCCGTCGTTGTGGTAAAGCGCCATCCCCTCGTTGGTGAAGTTGCCGATCACCAGGCTCTGCCATCCGGAGTCATCGTAATCGGAGGCATCGGTGCCCATGCCGGCGCGCACCGTGCCGGCTTCGCTATAGGCCACACCCGCAGCCACGGCGACATCTGTGAAAGTGCCGTCGTGATTGTTGTGATAGAGCTTGTTGGGCTCGGTGTCGTTGGAAACGAAAAGATCGAGCCAGCCATCGTTGTCATAATCCAGCAGCGCGACGCCGAGGGCTTTGCTCGTAGGATCGTAAAGACCGGCGCGCCGCGTCACGTTCTCGAATGTTCCGTCGCCCTTGTTGTGAAACAGAGTGGAGCTTTGTCCCTTGTATCTCTGCGGAGTGCAATAAGACTTGTTCTTGTTATCGAGCGAACAGTATTGATCGGTCTCGATCGACCAGTCGATATAGTGGGCGACGAAAAGATCCAGCTTGCCGTCGTTGTCGTAATCGAACCAGACAGCGCTTGCGGAAAATCCTGGATCGGAGACGCCTGCTTTCGCGGTTACGTCAGCGAACTTGCCATTCCCAAGATTGCGGAAAAGATGGTTGGAACCCACCGTGGTGATGTAGATATCGACGTTGCCGTCGTTATCAAAGTCGCCGACCGCGCAGCCGAGTCCGTACATTTCAATCGCGAGTCCGGCCTGCCGCGTTACATCGGTGAAGGTTCCGTCTCGATTGTTGTGATAGAGAGCGGGGAAGGACTTGCCAGACTTATGTCCGGGCCAGTCCATTGAATTCACCAGCAAAATATCCTGCCAGCCGTCGTTGTCGTAATCGAGAAAGCACGCGCCACTGCCCATGGTCTCAGGAAGATATTTCTTTCCAAACGCGCCGCTATTGTGTTTGAAGTGGATGCCGGCCTGAGTCGTTACATCTGTGAATTCGATTGGGCTCGAAGGGCGAGAAGGAATAGCTGTCGCTTCCGGCAATGGAGATGCAGGGTGAGATGCTGGTGGCGTGGGAACAGGCACTTCTGCCACCGGAGCAGCTTTGGGCTCGCTGGGTTGCTTTTGGTGACAGCCCGACAATGCCAGGAGAGCAGCCAGGAGAAAAAGAACGACCCCGCGCCGTGGAAGTAACAATTGAAGATTTCTCTCGCGAAGAATCACTGCGCCACCATCGGTGCCGCGACGTGCGCGCGGCGCGAATCCAGCCAAATCTCGACCAGCATGGCAGTTGGACCTACGATGAAGAGAGCATAAAAAGGCGCATAGACAACCTGGTACAGGCGGAGCACCATCTCCAACAGCGCCACCAGGAACACGACGACGCATTGGCCGCGTCGCGACCGGACCGTGGTTTTTGGATCAGTGATCATGAAGAAGATAAACAGTTGATACATAGGACCGGTGATGGGCGCGATCTCCGATTGCCAGGGGCTGCCCGTCATCCAGCTTCGCATAAATGCGAACACGACGAATGATGCGACATAAATGCCCGTGATGTGAAATCGCCGCAAACGCCAGATGATGACCGAACCAAGCGCCCAGATCACCAGCATAGGCAAGAGATAATTGCCCCACTGGATGCTGAGCGTTGCCACGGTTTCGGCAGCCAGAAAAAGCATTACGGAGATGCCGAAGTTGGAGGGATTCCAGATATGGCGGCCCTTCACGCGCAACACATACTTGGAAGTGATCGAGATCGCGCTGCACAGCGCGTAGGGCCAGAACGCCGGCGAACGAACCAGGATGCCGACGCTGATGCCCGTGATGTAAGCACTGGCAGGATGCAGCCATTTGTGAAAGAAAATGCGCCCAAGCACGAGTTCGAGCGCAATGCTTGTAACGATTGCGAGCAACGTTTTCTGGTAACTCTCTAGAATGCCGAATGACAGGTGCCCGGCCAGAAGAATGCAGGTGATGAAAGCGGGCGCGATGTAGCGGTTATCCAGGCTGAAAAGGGTTCTCCGGTGGCCGGGCGCCTGAGGTGCCTCGCCTTGCGATTGCGCAGAGATTGGCGCACCGATCTGCTGGCTCACGCGGGCTCCTTCATCTTGAGCAACTGGTTCGCTGCGGGCTTGTCGATGGTCTGAATTGTGCCGGAGGGCCAGCGAATTATGGCCTTGTCGATCTGTGGGTTTGTGCCCAGGCCGAAATGCAAACGCCGGTCGTTTTCGGCGGCGAAACCGCTGCCTCCGGAAACTTCTTGCAATTGCTTTTGACCATTCCAGAATAATGTGACCTGGGCGCCGATTGCACTGCGGTTGCTACTTGTTCCTTCCAATTCGAACTCGATCCAATCGTTCTGGGGCACGACCGTGTTCTTGTAAAGCAGCAAGGGTCCGTTCTGGTTGGCAACCACGACGTCGAGCACACCGCGATTCCACAAATCGACTAGCGCAACGGAACGTCCGTCGTAAATATCGGTTGCGCCTACGGCCTGGGCGACATCGACAAACTTGCCGGCACCATCGTTGAGCCAGACTCGTTTGCTTTGATAGCCTGACAAACTGCGTCCGTCAAATGCGGGCCAGTTTTTCGCGTCGCCGATGATGGTGCTGTTTCCGCCGGCCACTTTCGAGAAGTCATACCAGTAACTGCGATTCCTGTCGAGCGAGATGTAGCCGTTCGTCAGATACAGGTCGAGGGTTCCGTCGTTATTCAGATCACCGAACTGCGCGCCGAAGCTCCAGCCGCCAAGTTCTACGCCGAAGTCGCGCGCCAGATTCTGATACTTAATGGCATCGCCCGCAGAGCCTTCTTCCGGCACCCATAAATTATTTCCCTGGATGAGGATCCCGTCCTCCGAAATGTTGGACACGTAAACTGCATACCGGCCCTGATTGAGTATGTCGCCAAAGGCAGCATTCATGCCGCTCTTGGGGGCGAAGCCGACGCCTGTCTGTTCGCCGACTTCGTGGAATCGTTTGCCGTCATTGAAATAAAGTTCGGACACTCCGTAATCATTCGCGACAAATAAATCAGGGTGTCCGGTTCCGCGCAGATCTGCCGCGGCGGCGGCCAGGGCCCAGCGGCGGCTGTTGATGCCAAGTTTCGAACTGACCTCTTCGAACTTGCCGTTGCCGAGATTGTGAAATAAATATTTGCGGCCTCCGTTTTTCGCATATTCGAAACTCTCGGGCATGATCCGCGTCGTGCTGAGATGCCAAAGGTCGATATTTTCCGAATAGTAGCCGCCGACGAAAAGGTCGAGGAGTCCGTCACCGTCGTAATCGAACCAGATTGCCGTGTTCGCGTTGATCCACGGGGGCAGGCTTGCCTGCTCGGTTACGCGCGTGAAACCATGGCCTTGATCGTTGTGAAATAACTCAGGTCGCCCCCACTTGATCAGGAACAAATCTTCATATCCGTCGTTGTCATAGTCGCCCCAGACCGCGCCGGTGGAAACTCCGGTGCCGGGCTGGTTAACATCGGCGATGCCCAGCTCGCCGGCAACGTCTTTGAAGGTGCCATCATGCATGTTGCGATAGAGGGCGTTCTTACTGCCGATGGCGCTGTTCGTCACGTAGATGTCAGGCCAGCCGTCGCGATCGAAATCGACGATCGACACGGATGCTCCCATCGAGGCGACTTCCGGCATGATGGGATCCAGCCTTGGATCGAGCTTGGGAGACTGATGGATAAAATTAATGCCGGCCGCACGCGAGATTTCTTCGAGATAGAATCCGTGCCGAGCTAATGCGGTCATCGCGTCGGCCTTCGATCTATCGGCTTCACGGCCGGCCGAAATCCGCCTGATAAGGAAAGGCGTAGCCAATAGCGCTACAAAAAAGACGCCGACCAGAACTCTTGCGATCCGGTTGCCTGTCATTTCCCGTTTGCACCCCGACCGGGTTCATCCCGGTCGGGATCATCCCTTAATGCGTTCTTGAAAACTTCAGGAGTGACATAGCGCGTGTGGTAAGTTTTCCAGTCGTCGGGATGTTGCCGGTAGACCCACTCATCCTCAAGGCTGCCGGGCCGGGTCGTGTATTCATTCTTCGCGTGATAGGGCAGAGGCAGCACTGTTTTCGAGAAAGTAGAATTGTAGTCGCCGTCTTTGATCCAGCCGTCGCCGACGATTACGAAATCGCGCACCCAGCCCGCGGCCGGTGGCGGCTGCTCGGCAAAGCGCAGGGACAGTTCGTCGCCTGAATTGACAATCACGTAACGATCGTCGATGTGGTCAACGAGTTCGCGGACGTCGCCATAACGTGTGTAGTAGCCGATCAAGTCGCGCCAGTGCTGTTTGGTCCCTTCAAGCTGGTTGTAATTGGGAACCTCGGGCGCGCGCGCGGCTCCGGGCATATGCATGACCGAATATCCACGATAATGCAGATCAGCCACGGTAGGGTTGAGTGTGACTGTCTTCAACGGAGTCTCCGGTGCGCCTTGCGCCCAGTGAATCGCATCCCAATAAATTTCCAAGTTCGTTCGGATCCGCACGCGGCGCGGAGTTCCGGGCCGAAAGATGTTCGTCAGATTGAAAAGAATCGTCTTTTTGCGCCCGGCGGGGAAGCCCAGATTGTCCTGAGCGGTGACCCAACCGCCACGTCCGTCGGGGACTTCCAGGCTCAGCCCGTGGGCGCGCCAGCGACTGCCCTGAGTGATCGCTACATTCACTGAGGACTCGGTGTCGTGAATCGATCCCTGAGCAATCAGATAAAGCGGACCGCTTCTAGGCGCGTCCTCGCCGAGATCGACTTCGAGATAGTGATCGCGCGTGATGCCCTGATACTGGCCGCGGCCAAAGCTGGCAAGGGCTTTGCCGTCGAGCGTGCTGACAATGTCGGTAACATCGTGGCCGGTATCGTCGATGGCCTGCGCAATTTTGTGCGGAGTGTTCACGGTAGTGAGGCCAAGCTTCAACGGCGGAATCACGAAACGCTCATCGACGAAAATCTCTGTGCCCACGGGATGGTCCACCGCCATGAGCGCCAGGTAGTCGTAGTAATAGACTTCCCACAATTCCGCTGTGATGCGCAGGTCGTAATAGCCGTCGTGCGGCACGAGTTGGTCGCGGCCAATCTTGTACCATTCGCCGGTCGCCGCGATCTGCGCGGAGCCGAGAGTATTGATGCGTAAACCAATCGCGGAACCCCAGGGCACCGCGTCTTTCACGAACTCCATCTGCTTTCCGTTGTAAGCGAAGAGGAATGGGCAAGACGCTTTCAAACGTTGCTCAGTCACAACTTCCATGTCTGCTTTCACTCCGAATTCGGCGCGCACGGTTCCATTCGGCCAGACCACGCGCACGACCTCAGCTTCGGTTTGGTCGCCTAGTCCGAAATGAAGTTGCGGACCGGTGATGGGTTGTTTCTGCACCAGCAAGCCGGAGCGAATTTCAATTTCACCGCCAACGCCAAACGGGTTGATGCGCTGGTCGCCCACGGCTTGCACGGCATGCGGCCGGACCACCTGCCAGTGATAATTCTTAGATCCTTCGTTCATGGCCTGCACCGGCTGTCCGTCGGCGGAGAGGCCGAGCAGATCGAGCTTGCCATTTCCGCGCAGGTCCGCCGCGTCAAACACCATCGCCGGCCCCGCCGGGTGGTCCAACAGCACGAACTTACCGTTGTCATTGCCGAGCCAAATCAGAGCGCCGGCAGCGCTGGAATTAGATGGTGGTGTACCGGGAGCCAGGAGCAGATCGAGCGCTCCGTTGTTATCAAGATCAGCGACGTGCAAGCGTACATCCCCCGCGAGATTTACGGTTGCGTTTGGGACCCTCGCAATCTCCGCCGTCTCCCAGCTTTCTCCATCGTTCTTGTCGGAGATTCGGAGGATGACGCCATCGGCTTGCACCGCCAACAGATCCAGCACGCCGTCGTTGTTGGCATCGGCGACCGCAATCGTCTTCACGACGGGCAATCCCGTGGGCAGCGCGCGCTCGCGGAACTGGCCCTGGCGTTCATTCATGAAGACGTGAAGGCGTCCCGCACCGTCGATGATGGCGGCGTCAGGATTGCCGTCACCATCAAAATCAGCCCACGCGAATCCGCGCATGCCTGAAATTCCTGCAAACGGATAAATCGGCAGGAATGTGTCGTCGCCGTTGTTTCGCAGCACGACTGGCAATCCCTCGTTCGCGCCCAGGACGATATCGAGATCACCGTCCGCTTCAATGTCGACCGCCCACGCGCCCGTGTAGCCCGCATTGGTCACGGACTTCGGCAACCTGGTCTCCGCGGTTACATCGGTGAATGCACTCGGACTGTCCTGGCGAAACAAACGCACGCCGCCGGCGCCCGCCAGCACCAGATCAGTCTTGAAGTCATAGTTGAAGTCGACTTGCAGAATTCCCTCAGGCGTGGGCGGAACGTGGGACGCTCCGCCCGGAAAGGGGAGGTTCGCTCCCGTGGATAAATGCACTTCGCGGCCATCGGCTTCGGCAATCACGGGCGCGCCTGCGCTGCCGAGTTGGATGGCTCCGATCCAATTCCAGCGGCGATTGCCTGCATCGCCGACGGGCTGATCGGCGAATTGGATGGCTGTGTCGGCGGGCGCTGGCTTGAACACAGGCGATTCCAATCGCACGAAATGAGTGAAGGGCTGCGCTTCTTCACCAGCGGGGGCCTTGATGAGGGAGAGACTTTGGCGGTACTCGGGAACGCGCATGAGCACGTTGCGCAGAAAAGTGGTTCGTGTGGCGGCCGCGCGCAAATCGGTGCCCGCCTCTGCAGCTTGCACTGCGGCCAGCTGCTGTTTCACTTCCGCGGGCCATGTGGAGGACTGGTCGCTGATCCGCGCCACGGCTGATCTCAGTGTGCCGGCATCGCCGCGCTTCGCAGCTACGCGGGCAAGTTCCAGCAAGGCCGCCAGATTGTCTGGCTGCGCGGCCAGAATTGTCTGAATCACTCTCTGAAAGTCAGCTTCGCTGTTGGTGTCGCTCTCGCGTTCGATTTCTTCCGCAAGCGCATAAGCGGCCCGCATATTCTTCGGATTCAGCTCCACCGCTTTCCGCAGGCTGGCGATCGCCTGCGCGGAATGGCCGCGATCGCCTTCAAGGATTCCGAGCAGTTGGTAGATATGATCGTTGCGCGGCGCCAGACCGCGCGCCCGTTCGAACCGGTATGCGGCCGCGTCATAATCCCTCTCGCGCAATGCCAGCACTCCCCAGTTCGCCCATCCCGCGGGCTCGGTGGGCACGAGCTCAGTTACTTCAGAAAGTTTGCTCTCGGCGTGAACGTCATCGCCGACCTGGAGTGCCGCCAAACCCACATAGAATGCGGAGACAACATCGGCGTAGGCTTTCGATCCCTTCTCCGGCAGCCTGGGGCCGGAGTGGCATGCGCAAAGCAGCGATGCAAGGCCTGCCAGAAGCAGTAACGCCACCACTCGCCGGAACTGGACGGACCGCCGGTCGCACACGGCGACAGCGCGGTTGCAAGAACGGAACGAGTGAATGCCCATCAAGAAAATAGTCTCCATCGAAAGTAGTTTTCCGATCGCAAGTCAATCGGGAGCGTCCGCATCGCCCGCATTCTATGCGGGAGTGGGTGTTCCAGCCCCTTTCCCTAATTGTTCGTTTCTGCGCCTCCTTACGCGCGAAATTCCGCGGAACCACAAGAATGCCACAAGAAGAAACGGCAAAAGATAAAACAAAAGGTCCCACCGGCCGAACCCCGGAGGAGTCACTTCCACCTGGGTCGTTGCTTCGCCGCTGCTCTGCGAACTCTGCACCACGAGGCGCACGCGCCATAATTCCTGTCGATCGAAGGCGGCCCGAGCGTTATATTGCAGCGGGCCCCTCGACTTCACGCGCTCGGCCGTGTAAAGCACTTCCGGGAGCCGGCCGGTTAGCGGCTGCACTCCGATTGTGATCTTCAAGTCATTCGGAATCGAACCGCCCGGCATGGGTTCTACAAAAACGTAAAACGCGCCAGTGCCAACGTCGGGATGAGTCCAGAGGGCAACTATACAAGGCCCTACTTTCTTATTCTCAATAATCGGAAACGGCGGGCCATTGTGGGCGCTCGCCGACACAGGCAACAGCAGCAAGAGCACAAACAGAAGCCCAACCGAATTTCTTTTCGCGTTTCTAGGGCGATCCAGCATGCTCTTGAACGAACGCCACGTAACCGCCATGCACCCGAGCAAGAATCAAAAGTGAAATTCTAAGACAAAATTCTGAACCGGCTATCCGCTCATCAGCGTGGCGCGCATTTCCATCGGCTGAAACATCAGCCACATCGATGCGCACCAGAGAATGAGGCAAACCGCTGCCCACGGCAGGAACGCCCGCAACGGCCGATCCGGAAAATCGTCTTCCGCCAGGCCGTAGGTCACCACCAGAGAACCTGCAAACCCGAGCAGCAGGAATCCGATCTCAATCACTTGCACGACGTTGGCGGGCAGGCCCGTCAAAGTCCAACGCGGCTCGCCCAGCAACGGCCGCCCCAGGCTGGCGATCGCATTCTGAGTAACCGGTATCACCGTGTAGAGTCCCGTCAAAAAATGAAAACAATAATGAGCCAGCCACATCCCGAAGCCTAGAGGAACCAATCCGTAGGCGTAGCGCACGGCTAGGGGTAACAGGCCTTGCCGCATGCCGGCCCATATCCGCGTCAACCACGCGGCCAGTCCCAGCAACAGAATCGGCTCCAGGATCAGAAAAAACGCGAAGATCACGCCCAGCACAGGGGCTTCATGACTCACATGCAGCATTCGTCCCAGCCAACGCTCCACCGCGTAGACGGGACTGACCATCCCGAAAGCATTCAGCAGCGCGCCCAGAGTAAATACGATTGCCAGCGCTGCGATATCTTTGCGGCGTGACAAATATCCGATGCCTGACCGGAGCGGGTCCACCATCAACTCGCTCGCCGGCATCCGGCTCAAGATGCCGATGTTGTCATGAGGGCAGGCATGGACGCAGTCGAGACAGAAAGTGCAATCCATGTTGCCGACTTTGCTGGGCTGAAACAGAGCCAACTCGCAGCCGCGGATCGTCACGAGATCGGAGACGGGCTCACGCCGGCCACGAATGCAGTCTTTGGTGTGGCAGCGCGTGCAGACATCCTGCTCGCGGACCTTCACTTCGAACGGCGAGAGTGTGGAAGCCACAAAGTTGAATTGTCCGATGGGGCATACGAACTTGCAGAACGAAGCGTGCTTGAAAAATCCGTCAACCACCAGCACCGAAAGAAAGTAGGCGACAATCAGCCACGCCGTCCACCACGGCGACGACCACAGATCGAACAGTTCGTAAGTAAAAAGGATCAGGATAAAAAGACCAACCGAAAGCCACTTGTTGCGCAGGGCTCGAGGCCAGTTGAACCGAGGCTTAAAGAGCCGACGCGCCCATTGACGCACCAGCATGAAAGGACAAGCAAGACAGAAAAAATTCCCCGCGCAGAGCAACACAAGCACCAGCGCGCCGCGAAAGTGAAGCCAGCTGAGGGTTGTGGCCAGATTCTTTGGCGCCAGGGACGGCCCGAACAACCCGTGCAGAATCATCACGATGCTAAGTACGAGCAACGGGGCCTGAAGCACGGGCCGGGCATAGCGCCAGCGAAATAAATGGCCCAGGCCGGGCACACGCATCAGATCAAAGGGGAGCGAATCTGAAGTTTCCAGAGCCGGGATGGAGGATGGATTCAACAGCAAGCCTAGTTGGGTCGGACGCCCCTCACGTCGAACTGTCGTTCCAGCTTCTTCCCGTCGGGCAGCGTGACATGAAGGAGGATAACCCAGTCCCCCGCCATCGGAAACTCCAGCTGAAACTCATAGCGCCCATGGTCTGTTTCTTTCGCCTCTGCGAACCGGGGACTCATTCCCGGGTGCGACATGTCAGCCTCAATTGCAATACGCGCGCCGGTAATCGGCTTGGCGGCGGAATCGGCCAACCTCAAACTGACCGTGGCGGGTCCAACCCGTGCTGGTTCTGGCGAGATTTCGTGTTCGATCGCGACAAAAGCTGAAGATCCTACCGGTCGCGAACAGCTCGCGATGAGGAGGGCTGCCGCGCAGGCAAATACTGCGAGCGATCTCGCCAGTTGCTGCTTCAAAGTGCTTCGCCACACCTGGGTCAGGCAGCTTTCGCGGAATCGTCGCGACCCCACTCGCACGTGCAGGCCATGTTGCCGTGCTCGCCCAGCGGAGGAAACATGTGGTAGTACATGGCGATGACCATTGGGACGAACACGATCGAGTTGTAGAAAAGATGGAGTTCCACCCGCGGGAAGATCAGCTGCAACACGCTGCAGGGCACCGGCTTACCCCAGAAATTGTGATGCGTCGTGGCCTGGTAGATCAGCAGGAAATGCTCAATGTGATGCCAGAATTGAATCCAGAACGCCACCATCCACCAGGTGTGCGAGACGCCGGTAAAGCCTTTGCGGAACACCCAAATGCCAACGAGCATCACCAGGGCGTAGCCATAGTGCAAGGCTTCCGTTTGGATCAGCCACGGATACCACAAACCCAGCAGGCCCAGAGCTCTCGGACGCGGCCATCCCATCACGTAAATCTGGTAAGCCTGGACCAGATGCTCGGCCCAATGCGCCAGCACGATGAACATGAAAAGTTGCAGTCCGCGCTCGTGCCAGCGCGTATTGAGCTTCTCATAGAAGCTGGCGTTCGCCCCTGGCGCGTTATGAACGTCGAGAACCGCAGGATTCGAAACTGCCATTACCGCTCTCCCCGAGAACCAGGCTCATTTCAAAATGTGATTACGATCACATCTTGGGCGCCGCGGGTCAATAATGGAATTATATTAGCGGCTCTAGAAGTGAAAGTTGGTCTCCAGGAAGATGAGTTGTCCGTTCGCATCGTTCGGATAAATCGCCGAAATCACACCCTTGCCCCACGCATGGCCATAGTACAAAGTGGTGCCGAAAGACCGGGTCAGTTGGTAGTCGGCGCTGAGATCGCAGACGTTGGCCAGACCACGGTGGCCGTTGTTCGGCCGGCCCGTGTAACCAAACGTCGTGGGCTGAAACGCGCCCCCACCGGAATACCAGAGATCATGTGAGTTCGCCAGCCGCAGCGTGTGCACTTCGCTGCGAAGAGACAGCTTCGAGACCGGACGAAGATTCAGGCTGCCGTATAAGTCCTCGTTATTCATCATGTTGTAGAAAGGGAAGCGCGCGTACTGCCGCGGCGTGGTCAGGACCTGAAAGAACGTGCCGTGACGAGAGTCACTGGGATTCCCATCCCCGCTACCGTACGAATAGCCTGCGCTAACCCACGGCTTCAGCACGTGGACGGGTACTTCCCACCCGGCCTCGGTCACGAACGAGCTGGCATGTTGCGTAAGACTGCCCCAGGAACCAGTTTGCAGAGCGCCCCAAACCAGAAAGTCAAACTTGCCGGCGTCGCTGGTGTTGAAAACGTGAACGTAATCGGCTCCCCACGTCGCAATCTCAATCTTGCCCAGGTCGGTTGCGCGAACCGCCGCGGAGCGGTTATCAGTTTTGAGCACTGTTGTGCGGTGATCGAGATAACCCAGAGCGAACACTCGCAGCTCGCCCGCGCTCTGTCCGCTTGTCACCGACCGGGTGTAAGCGCCGTAGTAGGTGTCCACATCCAGTTCGTCCATTCCCTTCACTTGGAATACGCCCTGCGTGGGCCGCGCGCCGAACAGGGTAACGTTGTTCTGCCCGGAGTTCGCAGTAAGTTGAACGCCATCGTAGGTGCGTTGCACGGCTGCAAAGCCGAAATTTGAGATCAGGCGGCTCGAAATGCGCGTCTGAATCACGGCCGCCAGCAGCGGATCCTTAGGTGTGACTTCAAGACCATCAAAGTATTCGAACCTGCCGAGTTTTATGCCCGCCGGTCCGAGGTTCTTGAAATTCACAAACGCCTGCTTCACGAATCCGTTGGCGACGTTGGTGTGATTGTGGTTCGCCGCATAGTAGTTTCCGCCCAGGCCGAGTTGGCCCTGCGGAGCCGCTACCACGGCGTCGTCTGGCAGACCTAGAATCGAAGGTTGTTCGCCTTCGAGGAACCAATCAAAGTGTTCCCCAGTTTGCCCGATGCCGACGCGTAGCAAAGAATCCCAGAAGCCGTAATCACTGTTTCCGCTGGCGCCCTCGAACCAGTTCCAACCCTCCGCACGAGTGCGCCAGTTGACCGAAATCTCGAGCGGACCAAGCATGTGCTTGGGGGGCGTGGCCGGAGTGGTTTGCGCAGGCGCCGACATTGCCTGCGGCGGTGCGGGCGCCGATGACGAATCCGCCGGCGGGGCAGGTTGTTGAGCGAAGACGAGGCCCGGTAAACAGAGGGCTATCCCAAAGCCCAGGCAGCATGCAAATCGCGATTTCATATCATCCCCAGTCTGAAAGTCTCCGCACTTCCGAAAGCCGTGATGCCCTACGCACGAGCCCGGAGAGAACCTGGCATGCGAACTCTGTGTTTTCTTGAAAACCGATCGCCACTCGAGTTGGTTTTGGATTGTCAGGGGATTTCTGGTGGCGGGTCAATAACGCATTCGTACTAGCGCGCATTCTTGGCGAAGAAATTTAGCCGGAAAATCCCGGATGCTGACCGGCCGACATGACAATCTCAAATCTGGTTCTTGGGCGCGTGGCGTTTGATGTCGGTGCTGAGGTTTGGGGATCCCGCGGAGATTCTGGCTTCGATTCGGTCGATGTTGCCACAGCTTCTGATTCCGACGCTTATTTTTCAGGGCTCGCGCGACGCCGCCATACTTGAAGTGTTCGCGCGGCGAGCTTCGGCTTTGATTCCACAATCCAAAGTCATCATGGTCGCCTCAGGACACTTTATTCCCTGAACAATCCTGAGATAGTAGCGGCAGAGCTTCTTAGTTTCTTCGGAGGAGGCGGTGCAGCGAGTTGGAACGCAAACCTGGCAGCAGCGCGTTGATAAAGTGAGCCAGACGGCAAGACCCGTCTACGCGGGCTCGACTGCGATGGACTTTGACCGTTTGCTTTCGCGGACCTGCTCCGTGGTAAATTCGCCCCCACACACGCTGCAGCGCCAGCCAGGAGAGGAAAAGGCTGCCATCCCGGTCTCGTGTTGATTGTCGGCACGCCGGGCTCTTACTAATTCGCTCGTACATTCCGGACATTGTCGTTGAATCATAGTTTTATGCGTCGCGCCGATCTCTCGCGACCTCCAGAAATCAATTTCCGCAAATCAATGTTTGCGAATCAACGTCCCTTCGGTTGGAGCGATCGAGTCTCTTCCGATGTAAGCCGGGAGCGGTCGCAGTAGCCATATCCCTTCAGACAAGCCACATAGTTGCGTTTGTGTTCGGCGTCGGCCAGCACCTTGGTTTCCGTGGAACTAAGTTTCGAGTAGTCACAGGTTTCCTGCCCGTCCCTGCAGGCAGACAGGTTGCGCTGGTGTTCCAGGAAGGCAGTTTGTTTCGCTTCGGAGGGGGCAAGCATGGAGTGATCGCAGTCATCCCAGCCATTCACGCAGTTTTGTGCGTTGCGCTGGTGTCGTGCGGTGGTTGCTTCCTTCGTTTCCGAAAGAGTCAGATGGGAATGATCGCAAAGCCCGGTGCCGTTCTTGCAGTCGGATGCGTTGAGTTGCTGCCTGGAACCATCCGCGGTGGCGATTTCCGCCGGGGTCAGCTTCGAGCGGTCGCATGCCCCCGATCCGTCCTTGCAGTCGGCGAGGTTACGCCGGTGAGCCGCCGCGGACGAATCACGCGCTTCGGCCGGCGTCAGTTTGGAGGGGTTGCAAGATTGCGTTCCTTCGTTGCAGTCGGCGACATTACGCTTATGATCGGCCACCGCCAACGCCACAGCTTCGGGATCGGAGAGTTTCGAATGGTCGCAGGAATCGTAGCCATTTCTGCAGTTCGCAACATTTCGCTCATGGCTGGCGGAAGCCACTTCCGTCAATTGTGTCGCTGTCAGCCTAGACTGATCGCAGTCCGCACGCCCAGCCTTGCAGGCTTCCAGATTTTGGCCGCCCGCGTTTTGTGCAAGATCGGAGGATTGAGAAAAGCCCAGAAGAGACCAGAGACAAAGACAGATGGAAAGAGAGAGACAGGCCGCCGGTGCCCAAAGACACTTCCGTTGACTCACGTTCACGTTGTCCGCCTTCCGGAGGGTTCGTCCCCTCGGTGTCGAGAGGCCGTCGTAGACATCTTTGTGGCGCTGACCGGAACTGGTCTGTGGTTCCGGTCAGCCACAAAGCTTGGTTGCTGATTGCGTTCCAATGCAAATGATTGCTTGCTGTCTTATCTCGCTTCCGCGACGTGGGCCTGGTGGCCGGCTTCAGATACAGCCTGCACAAACGCCTGTCCGCTTTCTGGAGTTGTCGCACGGCCTGAAAGAATGTTGCGGAACATCATGTGATGGCCGTAAATAGCGCGAGTCGAGTCGTTGTCCTGCTCGATTACCGCACCTTCCAGCGTCAGGCCGGCGAATACACCCTTCGAGCGCGAGTAGGTCAACACTTCCGTGTTGAGCAATATGTCCGTTCCGACGGAGGTGTGACGGCCGACTGGGCCTGCGGCCACCGATCCTTCACCGGTGAGTTCGAACTTGGATGAAAGCAGATGCTGCAGACCACGGTCGTTCATGACGAGCATGACCAGGTCCACGCCTTCAACGCCGATCTGCAATCCCCAGCTGCCACCACCGACCGAAACGAATGCGGGAGCGCTCCAGCCTTCCGGCGTGCGGCACGAGGCCACTCCGCGGCCGTGTTTGCCGCCAATGATGAAGCCGCCTTTAAGCAAGTTTGGCACTACAACGATGCACTTGGCGGCGTTCAACACGTCCTCGGGAATGCCTTTGTCAGGCGCCGCCATAATCGACTGCAGAACTTCCACGGACCTTTGCATGCGGTCGATCGCGTCTTCCCGGTCAGAGCCGGCGAAGGCGTACGTGCCGACCAGGCCTATCATGCTCATCAACAGCAGCGAAATTGTCTTCTTCATCAAATTATTCCTTTCGGATTGCAGAACTGAATTGCAGAACTTTAAGAGGAGAGAACCCCAGATGGCTGACTTAGTTCAGGGAACCAGCAGAAGTGCCCGCCTCCGCAGTGATGATCGCGCAGGCCTCTGACAATAGCTGATCTGAATTGCTCACTTCGTTTTCGCATCATGGCAGATGAATCAATTCTCATCTTGCCGGGCCGAACGTTTTTTCGGCAGGTGAGCAATCCTGCTCAGAATTCTTCGCCTTGAAATGTCACGATTCGATGTCGGGGGTGTGATTCGCGAGACGCTTGCTCACTCCGTTTCCTGCCCGGTGATGAAATGTTCCCAGGCGTCTGGGGGAAAACAAGAAGGTGCGTTGATGGAACCCTATCATCCTCCGCTCCGCAATCGAGTTCGTAAATGGCTCGCTGCCTTGCCTGATTCGCTCGAGAAGTTGGTCGCGACGTTGAAACCGCAGGAAGTTCGATCACAAAGGATGTGCCCGTTCTGCGGGTTGATCACGCCGCGAGCCAAAAGATTGTGCCTGGAGTGCGGAAAGCCGCTCAGAGGTGTTCCCGCTGGGCGGAAGGATGCACCACAAGGCTGAACGCAAAAGGTTGAACGAGAAAGTTGAACTGAGGAGACTGACATGCTTTGGACGATTGTTGCTGTGCTTCTGATTCTGTGGATCCTGGGCTTTAGCCTGCACATAGCCGGTGGTCTGATTCACATACTGCTGGTCGTTGCCTTGATTGTGGTGGTTATCAATCTGTTGAGCGGACGCAGCGCGGTCTGAAAGCTGTCGAAAGAGGGTGACGCTGTGGTTCGCGAGATGCGCTCAATCGTGCAGAATTACATTGAGCAGCGAACTGTGTACCTGCAGCGCTCCGTCTGTGCCGCCAGCGTAGTGAATGAAGCCCAGCTTCCGGAAGCGGTTCATGAAGAAGCTGACCCGCGAGCGCGTAGTACCAACCATCTCGGCCAGGGTTTCCTGGCTGATTTTGGGGACTACGGTTTCCGGAATGCCCTCCTTGCCGAAATGAGCGAGCAGCAGCAGGACCCGGGCCAGCCGTTTTTCGCTGGAGTTGAACAGCTGGTCGACCAGATCTTCTTCGTAACGGATATTGCGCGCCAGTAAATAAGCCACGAACATCTCGGAAAGAGCGCGTTCGCGGCGAAGGGCTTCCATCATCGCGCTCTTCTCCACCCGGAGAATCTCGCAATCCGTCATGGCCGCCGCCGAACCCATCCGTAGAAGCTGGCCTGCCAGCGCGCCCTCTCCAAAAAAGTTGCCCTCGCTCACGATCCCGATTGTGGCTTCCTTGCCGACCTTCGACACCACGGTGAGCCGCACTTTACCTTTTTGGACGTAAAAGACAGCGTCCGCGCCGTCTCCTTGCGCAAATATCGTTTGCTTTTTTGGAATTGCCAATATCTTCCTGCCCACACCCATGGTCGCGAGGAAGGTTTTGGGGTCGAATCGGTTTTTCCTTTTTGCTGCCACCTGGGTGCTCACTTCCTACTTCAATGATAGCCCTCGGACGGGCCAGTTCGCGAGAATCTCGGACGCTCGAATCGTCACAGACTATTCTTAGCTTCCTATTCTTAACTTCCTATTCTTAACTTCGGCAAATTTCAGAAAGAGTGGTCACTTTTGGGCATTTTCTTTTCGTCGCGTGGCCCATTATGGGTGGTGCGAAGAGCGGAAATCTATTCTCACCTCGGGTAAGAAAGAGTATGCCCAGCAAGGTTCAAGTTGGCTCGATCCTGATGAAAGAATGGCCCGGGAAGCCTCAACTTCTTGGGTTGGAAAGTGAGCCCTGTTCCGGGGAGTGGAGTCTGCTCAAAATTGTGGATGGCTCCACTCTAGATCGCAAGATCCATGCTGCGGGATGGAATTTCTTTTTCATGGCTCCAGAATTCAAGGCATCGTTCTTTGGAACGATTGGGGCCGAGAAAATCCAAGAAGCGCTGACGCGCATTCTAGCGAAAGTGAAGCCGCAACATTTCAATGGCCTAGAGGTCACGGGGATCGTTGTTCGGCGCTTTCTGGGAGTGCCTTATGTGACCGTTTCCGCGCACTCGCGCCACATGCAGGAGAGCTGCTTTTTGGATGGCCACGCGGCTCGGCATACTTCCCAGCACAACGCGGAATGGGCCAAAGGCTGAGGGCTGCTTCGGTTCGCGGCTCGCTTGCGTGTTGGTTCATAGCGCCGGTTCTTAGCGCATGAGACCAGTTCCGGTCGAGCCCGCGCCTGACCTGAAGATCCTGAACCGCTTACTTTTCCTCGACTGGTGCTCGGCGTTCGCGATGCGGGTCCGTGCGGGGCTGGCCAGTGCTCAGCTCACATTTTTCGCCGGGTTTCGCGCCGCGGGCAGGACAGCGAACCGCCAACTCTTTCTTCGATTGGACTTTCATAGCTGGACCTTGCGCCGTCTCGCGCCAGGATTCTGGTCAATTGTGACCAGTACGCAATCCATTTTCGTTGAATACTGACAAGAGGCTAACTTTAATCTGTCTTCGTATTCGTTCTGTGGTCCTTGCAAGGGCTGGTTAGGGAGAATTGTTCTCACCAGAAATAGGAAAAATGGCGCTACCTATCACAGTGTTTCCGAATCCGGCCCTGGAAGTCGTCAGCCCTCGCCTGTTCCCGCGGGGAAAAACTTCAGCTGCAAGTGTGCGATGGCAATCGAAACCGTCCCTGCCCAGCCGGATCGCGGTAATCGGAAACTACCTTCCGCGGCATTGTGGAATCGCCACGTTCACCACCGATCTATGCAGCGCCATTGCCGACGAGTACGGAACCGCCCGGCTGATGGCGCTTCCGGTCAACGACACCGAAGAGGGATACGACTATCCCGCGCGGGTACGATGGTCGCTTGCTCAGGACGACGTGAAGTCCTATGAGGATGCGGCCGAATTCCTGAACTTCAACAATATCGACATGGTTTGCCTGCAGCACGAGTATGGAATTTTCGGTGGCCCCGCCGGAAGCCATATTTTGCATCTGCTGCGCGGCTTGAAAATGCCTCTGGTTACCACGCTGCATACGGTTCTGCGCGAGCCTGACCCCAACCAGATGAGGGTGATGGAGGAGATCGCTGAACTCTCGGACCGCCTCATCGTGATGAGCCAGCTGTCGTCCCAGTTCCTGCAGGAAATTTTCAAAGTTCCAGGCAGCAAGATCGATATGGTGCCGCATGGCGTTCCAGACCTGCCATTCCTCGATCCCAATTTCTACAAAGACAGGTTCGGAGTGGAAGGGAAGGCGGTTCTGCTTACGTTCGGCTTGCTCTCGCCGAACAAGGGAATCGAAAACGTGATTCAGGCGCTGCCGCAGATTTTGTCCAAACACAAGCATGTGGTTTATATGGTTGCCGGCGCGACCCATCCCCACATTTTCCGCCGCGAGGGAGATCGGTACCGTGAGTCCCTGCAGGCTTTGGCGAAAAAATTGGGAGTGGAATCGCAAGTGATCTTCCACAACCGTTTCGTCAGTCCCGAAGAAATGGTTGAATTCATTGGCGCCGCCGACATTTACATCACGCCGTATCGGCACGAGGCGCAAGTGGTTTCCGGTACGCTGGCCTACGCGCTGGGGGCGGGCAAGGCGATCATCTCCACTCCCTACTGGCACGCCATCGAGTTGCTGGACGACCGTCGGGGCGCGCTGGTTCCATTCGAAAATCCGGACGCGATCGCGCAAAAGACGATCGAACTCCTGGACACTCCCGCAATTCGCCATGCTATGCGAAAACGGGCTTACCTGTTCGCGCGGGAAATGGTCTGGAAGCGCGTGGCGCAGGGTTACATGGAAAGTTTCTCGCGGGTTCGTGGTGACCGCATGGCGAATCCGAGGGTCCAGTCTTCGGCGCGCAGCACTCGCAAATCGCTGACTCAAGAATCTCTGGATGAGCTGCCTCCGCTCAAACTGACTCATCTGAGCCGGATGACCGATGACACTGGAATGCTGCAGCACTCCATCTTTACCATCCCGAACCGCAAAGAGGGATACGCCACCGACGACAACGCCCGCGCTCTCATACTCGCTGTGCAACTGGAACAACCGAACGCCGAACATCTACCGGGGCGTCCCGATGCAGGACGACATGAAGGACGATTTGGAAACGCAGGCTCGTTTTCCGCAAATTCCGCCGGCCTCTATCTTTCATTCCTGGAGCATGCTTTCAGTCCGGCAAAAGGCAGATTCAGAAACTTCCTTCGCTATGACCGCCGGTGGAACGAGCCCGTGGGTTCCGAAGACTCTCATGGGCGAGCTTTGTGGGCGTTGGGAACGGTTCTGGGTCGATCGCGGGAGCAGGGATTACGGGGCGCGGCTGGGCGTTTATTCGAATATTCGCTCCCGGCGGCGGTTGAATTCAGCAGTCCGCGGGCGTGGGCCTACACTCTGCTCGGCATTCAGGAATATCTCACGTCGTATTCGGGCGATCGCGATGCGCAGAAAGTGCGATCCGTTCTCAGCCAGCGGCTGCTCGAAATGTATGAGTCCGTCCGAACCCCCGAGTGGAAGTGGTTCGAGAACGTCCTGGCCTACGGAAACGCGAGATTGCCCCAGGCTCTGCTGTTAGTAGGCTCTGCTTGCTCCGATGACCGCATGGTTTCCGCTGGCCTCGACTCGCTGGATTGGCTTTCGCAAACACAACGCTGCGAAATCAACGGCCACTTCGTGCCTATCGGTTCACAAGGGTTTTATCACCAGGGTGGAGAGAAAGCCCGCTTCGATCAGCAGCCCATCGAAGCCGCGGGCGCGGTCTCTGCGTGTCTGCAAGCCTATCGCGTAACCGGGGACGGCCGCTGGCGGAACGAAGCCTGGTCGGCGTTCAACTGGTTCCTCGGCAATAACGATCTCCAACTCCCGCTCTATGATTCAGTCACGGGGGGGTGCCGGGACGGCCTGCATCCCGACCGCGCCAACGAAAACCAGGGAGCAGAATCCACGCTCTCGTTCCTGATGGCGCTCGTCGAAATGCGATCGCTTCCTGAGTTTGAACCACCAGAGTCTCAACGAACGGATATCAATTCATGACCATGCCTGTAGAAAAGCCTGTTAGCCTGCTGAGTACCGACTTCGAGCCGTTACTGCTCCGCCATCCCGCGAACCCAATCCTGACCAATAAAGATTGGCCGTACCCGATCAACAGCGTATTCAATGCGGGTGCGACGCGACTGGCGGATGGCACCACGCTGCTGCTTTGCCGCGTGGAAGATCGCCGCGGCTTGTCGCATCTTTGCGCGGCTCGCTCCCGCAACGGCGTCGACGGATGGGAGATCGACAAAGAACCCACGCTAATGCCCAGCCCGAAGGACTATCCAGAGGAAATCTGGGGCATTGAAGATCCGCGCATCACGTTCGTTCCCGAACTGCAGCAATACGTCGTCACTTACACTTCCTATTCCCGCGGCGGCCCGGGCGTGTCGCTGGCCCTGACCAAAGACTTCCGCTCTTTCGAGCGCTACGGTGTCATCATGCCGCCGGATGACAAGGACTCCGCGCTTCTGCCTCGGAGAATCGACGGCTACTGGGCGCTGATTCATCGTCCGGCCACTAATCTCGGAGCGCACATGTGGATTTCCTACTCGTCCGACCTGCGTTACTGGGGCAGACACCGGCTGATGCTGGAAGCGCGGCGCGGCGCCTGGTGGGATGCCAACAAAATCGGGCTATCGCCGCCGCCCATCGAAACTTCCACGGGATGGCTGGTTCTATACCACGGAGTCAGGCACACGCCATCAGGCTGCCTGTATCGATTGGGCTTGGCCCTGTTCGATCTTCAGCATCCGGAAAAGTGCCTGCTGCGCGGCGATTCGTGGATATTTGGTCCAGAGGCGAAATACGAAGTCCAAGGCGATGTGGACGATGTTGTGTTCCCCTGCGGATACACCCTGGACGCAGACGGCGACACCCTCAACATTTACTACGGGGCCGCCGATTGCGCGATTGCCCTGGCTCGGGCCAGCGTTCGCTCGCTTCTTGAGTGGCTCGATACCAACGGAAGTTGTGAACGCCGGCAACGCGCCCAGGATTTATGACCCAGTTGCTCGGCATATTCCAATTTATCTTTCGCTGCCGGCATAAACACATGAGCCGTGTGTTTACGATCAAGAGCCGCACCTACCGGGTCTGCTTCGACTGCGGTCGGGAATTCGATTTGCCCGACGCGGATCCGAATGCACCGATGCCGTTCGACGCTTCTCGGATTACCGATTGGGGACGAATTCCCATTCTGCACTGAAGCTTACGCGCTTTTATCTCTTACTCCGATCCTTTCACCCGGACCTTGCCGCCCTGATCGTTTCACCCCCGCGAACATTCATTCTTCGCATGTGAGCTATCTTGCACAGACGCAGAGGCGAGGGCATGGCATTCTTTTTCTACTGACCCCAAGTACGGGCCGCGACCGTTGATTCGCAGCTCGCATTGTTGAAATTGTTCAAGGTTGCTGGGGTCAGGACGTGATCTGGTCACAACGATCCGGGTCACGACAACGCAACCAATCAGCAGTCTTCATCCGTGTGTACCGCCAAACCTTGCGGGGAACACGATTCGACCCTAAAACGCTCTCTAAAACTCGAGATCGGGGCCACACCTCCAGCGGATGAGAGGGGTTCGCCTACGAAACTTACTCGCAACACTTACTCGCTCCACAAGGAAGGTCAAGATCATGCCGTTAATTCAACTCCTGGAAGTTCTCATTGTGGTGGGTGTTCTCCTGTGGCTGGTGAATCGCTTCATCCCCATGCAGTCAACCGTCAAGTCAATCTTAAACGGCGTTGTGGTGATTGCGCTGGTTCTATGGATTCTGAATGTTTTTGGTCTGTTTCACGCCTTTTCCGGCATCCGCATCGGCAAAGGATGACGTGTGAGCGAGGCTCCCTGAACAACCAGGCCCCGCGAAATTCCAGCTTCTAGATTGCGCAGCAGGGCAGAAATCTGCCCCAAGGAGATCCTATGAAAGCCAAGTTTTTGTTAGCAGCAGGCATCACCCTCGGTTTGAGCGCATTTGCACAAACCAACTCGCAAACAACTCTTGTGGTGGAACGCGGCGCCGGCCCCATGCCTGTGTTCCGCGTAAGTGTGGTCAGCCGCAGCGTGCAAGCCGTCAATTACCGGCATCGCAGCGGATCGACCAAAATGGATTTCGCGGGCACGGATTTGATGCGCTCGGCGGATGGTGTAGCCCAGGTCAACAGCAAACGAGGATCCATCGAGATCGAAGCAGAATTCGGCGGCCTGGACAGGCCGACCAGCTTCGGCAACGAGTATCTCACTTATGTTTTGTGGGCGATTTCACCCGAAGGCCGCGCCGTGAACCTGGGAGAAGTATTAGTTGGCGACAACCATCGCAGCAAGTTGCACGTGACCACGGACCTCCAGGCCTTTGCCATGATCGTTACTGCAGAGCCTTATTACGCAGTGCGCCAGCCCAGCAACGTGGTCGTGCTCGAGAATGTGGTTCGCGAGGACACCAAGGGAACGATCGAAGCGGTAAACGCAAAGTATGAGCTCATGGAGCGCGGCGGATACATTCCCACCGGCTACAAATTCGATCCGGTGGTTTTGAATGCGCGGTTGCCGCTCGAATTCTTCGAAGCGCGCAATGCGTTGCGCATCGCTCAATCCGAGGGAGCCGACCAGTACGCCAGCGACAGTTATCAGCGTGCCGTCCAGTTGATGGATAGCGCGGACAGTTTTGCCACGGAAAAGGGCGCCCCCAAAAAGCAGCTGATCGCAGTTTCCCGCGAAGCCGTTCAGACCGCTGAAGATGCGCGCGCTATCGCAGTCAGGAAGATGGACGAAGTCCGCCTGGCCAACGAACGCCAGGATTCCGCCGATGCCCAGGCGAATTCCCAAGCTCGCGCAGATGAAGCAACCCGGCAGAAAAACCGCGCACAACGCGATGCATCGAATGCACAAAACGCAGCGGCTCAAGCAGAATCGGACAACGCACAGGCTCAGGCTGCAAAGGCCCAGGCCGAGTCCGATGCGGCAAACGCCCGGAATGCGACCACCGATGCACAAGCAGCGACCGCCAGAGCTCAATCCGATAATGCGGCCAACCAGGCTTCCTCGGCAACCGCACTTTCCGCCGCCCAGGCCGATGCCGACCAGTCGCGTCGGGACGCTCTGACGGCGCAGCAGGCCACGCAACAGGCGGAGAGCGATAAAGCCGCCATGCGCACACGATTGTCGGAACAGTTGAACTCGATTCTCCAGACTCGCGAAACTGCGCGGGGACTCATCGTCAGCCTGTCCGATGTTCTGTTTGACACTGGAAAGTTTTCACTGAAGCCAGGTGCGCGAGAGAAGCTGGCAAAAGTTGCCGGCATTCTGCTCGCCTACCCCGGGCTCAACATTGAAGTCGGCGGCTACACGGACAACGTGGGTACCGACGATATGAACCAGACATTGTCAGAGAATCGTGCCGGATCGGTGCGCGATTACCTGGTGCAAGAAGGAGTCTCGGCAAACTCGGTTTCGTCGCGCGGCTTCGGCAACACTTTACCGGTAGCTTCTAACGATAACTCCGCGGGTCGGCAGCAGAACCGGAGAGTGGAACTTCTGGTCTCCGGCGAAGCCATCGGCAGTCCAGTCAACCCGACGACAGGAAGCTTGCAGTAGAAGCATGGTAGGTAGCAAATCGAATCGATAGTGGAGGCAATACCCTATGAAGCTCGTCGGAATTATTAGCACTGCAGTTCTGTCTTTGAGCCTCGGAGTTATCGCTCCGGCGTTCGCCCAGGAACAGCACGACCCGCAGGAGGAACAGAAAGACAAGCCGGCGGCCAAGGAAACCGAAAAGAAAGCGCAACCGGCGAGGCCCGAGGAGAAAAACGCCCAGCCGGAGAAGAACGCTAAGCCTGAAGAGAAGAACGCCAGGCCCGAAGCAAAGCCTGCGCAGGAGCAGCACGCACAGGCTAAGCCGGCAGCCCAGGCTCAGCCCGGCCGTATTCCCGACGACCGTTTCAAGGCCAAATTCGGACAGGGCCACACGTTTCGTGTCAGCCAGGGCGACTATAACAATCACCGCTTCCAGTACGGCGGCTATTCGTTCGGGTTCGTGGGTGTGTGGCCGAGCAACTGGCTCTACACGCAGAACGTTTATGTTATCGAGATTGATGGCGTGTATTACCTATGCAACGCTAGCTATCCCGGCGTGAATCTTGAACTCAGCTTCACCTCGTAGTTGCTATTTACGCAGTTAGTCAACCATAATCGGCGCGGGCCGCGGGGCTCGCGCCCTTCCCCCTATCGCGGGGAAAAGGAACAAGAAAATGCTCGGAACTATATTGATCGTGATTCTCGTTTTGGCGCTTCTCGGAGCGCTGCCACGGTGGTCGCATAGCCGTGACTGGGGTTACGCCCCGACCGGGGGCGTGGGAGTGATCCTGTTCATCGTCGTGATTCTGTTAGTTCTCGGCAGGATTTAAGGCGTCCGCAACGGGCCACTTGAACAACACGGCGTCAACGTAGGTTCGCGACCACGGATCTGGATAATATGGCGGACAAAGAATGGACCGTGAACGAGTTAATCGAGGTGCTTCGGCGGTTCCCGCTGGACGCGAAAGTCTATTACGAAATGGGGCCAAACGGCCCAGGAACCATTGGGAAAGCCCAGTACGTCAAGGCTTGGGGCGAGGCCGATGCAATGGGAGTGTTGCTGGACCGCTAGCCACTCTTCGGTCAAAAGCGCTCTGGGAAATACTGCTTTCGAACGGTCCGAAACTGCGGCCGTTGAAGCTTCTTTTGAACGCGTGAACCGGAACACGCTCCCTCTTACTACACTTGATCCTTAAACTGCTGCTCATCCCCCCCAAAAAACTCCTCGTATTTTCGCTCCCTCGTAGCGCCGAATTCTTGCCCGTTGATCTTGCCCCAAATGAGTTCTGCCGGTCCGGAGTCTGAGAGTCCGCGCACTCCCTGTGCGGAATAGTAATAGTACTGATCCTTTGCCCATCCATATTGCTCAGCGGAAGGCGTTCGGAGTACTCCATCCGAAGGAATTTTGAAAACATACTGGCCGCCTTCCGTCGGCAACGGCGGCGCGCTCCGCACCTCAAACTCGATGCGTACCCAACCCGTGTATCCCTCGGGAATCAGAAAGGGCGATGAACGATGAGTTGAAGGCCGGGTACTCGCTCCTAGCCACAGAGCAAGAACAGCCAACAATGCGAAGTACAACATAAAGATACGCATCGAAGTCAACGCATTCATGACATTATCGGGGGCGAGCGCACCCCGAAGGAATTCAACGGAGTAGTCGAAATTCCGCCGGGTTTTAGTGTCAACTATGGATTAGACGCAACAAAGGAGCTTGACTGATAACCATATTTCTGCAAAGATCGAAATATGCCGGTAGCCTCATCCAGAAAAAACGCCGAACGCGTGGCAAAATACGCTGACATGCTTTCTGCCATGGGCACCGAACCACGCCTTCGCATCATGCAATTGCTTTTGTCCGCGCATCCCGATGGTTTGGTTGTAGGCGACATCCAGTCGGAGTTGGACATTCCGAACTCCACGCTTTCGCACCACCTGGAGAAATTGAAGAACGAAGGGCTTGTTAACGCGCGCCGCGAAAGTACCTTCTTACGGTACACGGCCAACACGGACGCGCTCCAGGAACTGCTGCAATTCCTTTACGCCGAATGCTGCACTCGAAACAAAGCAGTCAAACCGCAAAATGTCGTTCAGCTTTGTAGATAGGAGAAAGCATCATGAGCGCCACCGACATCAAGGAAGTAGTCAAAGAAAAGTATGGCCGGGCAGCTTTGCGAGTGAACAGTGGCGGAAGCAGTTGCTGTGGAGCCACCGCAGCGAGCGGGTTGGGTTGCGACCCAATCACTTCGAATCTGTACGACCCCTCCCAGGCGGGCCAGGTTCCTGAGGAGGCCATGCTCGCATCGCTTGGATGCGGGAATCCGACTGCGTTAGCGAAATTGAATGCGGGGGAAGTGGTTCTCGATCTCGGCTCGGGCGGCGGCCTCGACGTCTTGTTATCCGCCAAAAGGGTCGGCCCCACCGGCAAAGCCTACGGCCTCGATATGACGGACGAGATGCTGGTGCTTGCCGACGAGAACAAGCGCAAAGCGGGCGCGGAGAATGTCGAGTTTCTGAAGGGCGAGATTGAGCAGATCCCTCTGCCCGACAACTCGGTCGACGTGATTATCTCGAATTGTGTGATCAACCTTTCGGCAGACAAAGACCGTGTGTTGCGAGAAGCGTTTCGTGTGCTGAAACCGGGCGGCCGCATTGCCGTTTCCGATGTTGTGACGCGAGGCGCAATCACTCCAGTAATCCGCCAAAGCGTGCTCCTGTGGGTCGGGTGCGTGGCGGGGGCGCTCGGAGATGACGAATATCGCAGCAAACTCTCCGCAGCGGGTTTTGAGCAAATCGACATCGAGCCGACGCGAATTTATCGGGCAGAAGATGCTCGAGAATTTCTCGCGGCGGCCGGCGTCGATGCGGACGCGATCGCATCGGAGGTAGATGGCAAATTCCTGAGCGCCTTCGTCCGGGCCGTCAAGCCCGCAAACGCAGGAGCGAAAGCATGCTGCGGACCGACCTGCTGCAATTAGGAGTTAACCAGCATGCAAGGACATTACAACGCTTTGTTCCTGTGCACAGGCAATTCTGCGCGGTCGATCATGGCTGAGGCCATTCTCAACTCCAAAGGCCGGCCCAATTTCACGGCTTACAGCGCTGGCAGTCGTCCTTCCGGAACGGTTCGTCCGGAAGCCCTGAGACAGCTCGAAATGGCCCACCTTCCAATCGAGGGTTTGCGAAGCAAGGCGTGGGATGAATTCGCCCGGCCCGGCTCTCCAAAACTGGACTTTGTTTTTACGGTTTGCGACAACGCGGCGAAGGAGGTCTGCCCGATCTGGCCCGGACAGCCGGTGACCGCCCATTGGGGCGTTCCAGACCCAGCGGCGGTCCAGGGAACCAAAGCGGAAGTGGAACGGGCGTTTCGCCATGCGTTTTTCATTTTAGAGCGCAGAATCAGCCTCTTGCTCTGTCTTCCCCTAAAGACTCTCGATAGCCTCGCACTTAAGAGGGAACTCGACAACATCGGACAGACGACGACACCCGTTACCAAACAATAGCAACGGGCTTTCGACAAAATGCCTCACTTCGAGGCTGCATGGAACCACAAATGAAGCCAACCAGTCGTCTCAGTTTTCTCCATCGCTATCTGACCGCGTGGATCTTCGCGGCGATGGTCGCGGGCGTTGTATTGGGTTGGCTTGTGCCCGGAGTCGTACCGTTTCTGAATCGCTTCAACATCGGTACGACTTCCATTCCAATTGCGGCGGGATTGATTTTAATGATGTATCCACCTTTCACGAAGGTGCGATATGAGAATCTACACGAGGTCTTTCGCAACAAGAAAGTGCTAGGCCTTTCACTCGTCCAGAACTGGGTTGTCGGGCCGATTCTGATGTTTCTTCTGGCCGTTGTGTTCCTGCGCGGATATCCGGAATACATGGCTGGACTCATCATGATCGGTCTCGCGCGCTGCATCGCCATGGTCATTGTGTGGAACGAACTGGCGCGAGGCGATACGGAATATGCGGCTGGCCTGGTAGCCTTCAACTCTCTTTTTCAGGTCTTTTTCTACTCCCTCTACGCCTGGGTTTTCATCACGGTCCTTCCCGCCAAGCTCGGCCTTCGGAGCACCATCGTCAATGTGTCCATCGCAGAAATTGCGAAGAGTGTTTTCATTTATCTTGGAATCCCGTTTCTCGCCGGATTTCTGACTCGTACTGCATTGGTTCGATCTAAAGGGCAGGACTGGTATGAGCGGAACTTCGTCCCCCGCGTCAGCCCGATGACACTGATTGCCCTTCTATTCACGATTGTGGTGATGTTCTCGCTGAAAGGTGGGTACATCGTTCGTTTGCCCTTGGACGTCCTGCGCATCGCCGTGCCGCTCCTGATTTACTTCGTGCTGATGTTTCTGGTGTCCTTTTACATGGGCAAGAAATTGGGTGCCGACTATTCCAAGACCACAACCCTGGCATTTACGGCTGCCTCCAACAATTTTGAGCTGGCGATTGCAGTGGCGGTGTCAGTATTCGGCATCAACTCAGGAGCTGCATTCGCGGCTGTCATCGGCCCCCTGGTGGAAGTGCCCGTGATGGTCGCGCTGGTTAACGTAGCTTTGTATTTTCAGCGTCATTTCTTCCTCAACCCGCAACCAATGATTATCGAGCCCCTTTCCTCGCCCATTGCCGAGTAAAGCGCCCGTGGCCGCAAATACGGCCACCTCATGAGAATCGAATTCGCGATTCTCCACTTCGAGACGTCCGGAGCTACCCAGGAAAAAGGAGCGGGTCGTGCCCGCTGAGATGAAAGAAGGTTCCCAAGGTCTGCGTCATGCGTTCTGCACGTCGACGGTAAAATCCACGCCTTCCCAGCCCTGTTGTTGCCGCCAATAGAACGTGAAGACGATGCTCGTTCCACACGTCAGGTGTGCTGTCGGAACGTCGGGCGCGTGGAGGCCAAGGCCTGTGTCCACGGTTTCGGTGTCGTGAACTGCGCGCCAACCGTCAAAGCTCCAGTGCACCAACGCAGGGCCTGCAGCGAGATCCGGAGCATTGTGGCATGGTCCGGCATTTGTTGTTGGAGCGCCAACCATGGTTGGGCGATTTCTTCTTTTCGACTACGTAACGCTGGAACGGCTGGGGCGGCTGATCGAAGATCTTCTCGCAGTGCAACGAGCGGCGCAGCTTGATGTACTCGGAATGCGCCCAAACCAGCGGATAAGCAGAAATGGGCAGTTGAAGCCCATGAAGGCACCGTTACGGTGAAAACCTCTTTCCCCACCGAAGCGATTTTTCGTATCACACTGCCAGTCGCTACACGGATAAGCGATTAGGAGAATCTTTTCTTTCGGTGACGAAAGGGCGTTCGCAGAGCGTTTATGAGATGATGCCCTGCGTCATGGCATTTGGGTTCGAGGGATCCCATGATATCGAGGTCAAGACCGGCATGGCTGTAGGAGATCCCGCAGAACAAATCATCCGCCGGGCAGAGGCGGACGGCATGGACCTCATCATTTTGGGCCGCCCGGGGCGATCCATGATTTCCAGGATGATGTTAGGTTCGGTCTCCGAGCGAGCATTGAGATATGCGCACTGTCCCGTGATGGTTGTCCCCTGAATTGGACTGCGGAGCGCGCTCTTAGGGAGTGGAGCAAAACGACGAAGATCGACGATGAGCAGCCGAGGCGCATTGCCAAGAGATCACGAGGTGTCGGAATTCATCTTTGACCGTGCGGAGGAAAGACAAGGCATCAGGCAACGCCTCGCGAAGAGGCTCCCCTTCCTTATTCATGGACCCGCGGGCGTTGGCAAGAGTCTCCTGCTTCGCAGCGTGTTGGCGGAATTCCCGTCGATCCTCTACTGTGAGGATTCTGCCACGACGCACGTCATGCTCCGGAGTCTTGCCCATAATTTGCTGCGCCTGAAAAATCCACGGGCACAGACCGCTTTTCGAAATGAGGAAGCCATCAAGACGAAGTCACCTATCTCCCTGAAAGGAATTGTGATGGACGCGTTGAACCAAGGCGAATACTCGGTCGTTCTGGATCACCTCAAGCGTCCTTCGTATTCCTTTGCGGCAGCGGTCCGCGAGATGATGGGATGGGGCTCCACGCCAGTCAGCGCGGTGGCCCGATCCGGCCACATGGAAGACACCGGATTTCTTCAGCGCTACTACTCTGATCGCTCCGAGAAGTATGAGATTCAAGACTTCAACGCGTCTGTTGCTGAACAATTTGCTCGTGAGACGGCGACACGGGCGGGACTCTCCGCGTCGAACATGAGCGATTTTCTCGACAAGGTCCTGGAGTTCAGCGACGGCAATCCGGGAAAAATCGGGGTCTTGATCAAGATGGCGAGCTTCCCGAAATATCGTTCGGACGACCACATCAAGATCACCCCGCTCTACATCGACTTTCGCATGAACTGGAACCCGATCCGAGCGCGCTGAGACAACTTCTAGTTGGCCACTGATATTGACGTTGGACGGAGTTTGAATGTTGACTTGACCCCTCCCCCGTAGCCATAATTGCAACTAGGTGTTGGAGTTCGCCTTTAACCGCCCAAACGGGCAGATGACTCCTACGAGGAAGGAACTTTCTTGGTAGGAGTTCGTGTCGTCAGCTAAGTCCGTCACGTCCTTCCATCCAAGAAATGTCTGGTAAGTTTGCGCAGCTGAACAAGGCTGTGTGTCTGCTAAAGCTGCGCGGCGGATGCGACGTGATGCCCGAAGACTCGGCCAATTCGCTTAATTCGAATCACGAACGGCGCCTTGCTGTCACTTGCCGCCATATCGACAAGCTGCTCGCCGACATGGAGAGCGCGCTCAACGTTTCTGCGTCCAAGCTGGCATTCCCGCAATACGCTCCTGATCTTACCTCCGCTCAAAAGCGAGTGATCGAGGACTACATCAGCCGCATCCGGGCGCAGCTGGTTCGGGTGCTGGATGGGCAAAACATGGAAAGACCGCCGGCCGATATTCCGGTCTCACGCACGCTTCACGTGACGCTTACGTTCGTAGACATCGCGGTTGAGGAATTGAAGCCTGAGTACATGCGCGGCTACGGCGAAGTCCATCCCGCGGCCGCAATCGAACTGAACGGCATTGCTGGAGAACTGCAGGGCCTGGTGAGACAGTTGGATCACTATCTAACACGCGGGGCAGCGGAGAACCTGCAGCAACGGCTGGAAAAGCTGGAGGAAACGGGAGATGAGGTGCTCCTTCTCAAGAAGCTGGAGTCGATCATCACCGAGCGCGGGTTGGTCGAGTTTCGCGCCACACTGTCGATGATTCTTGATCGCCTGGAAGACAATCGTTTCGAAATCGCTATCTTTGGCCGGGTCAGTTCCGGCAAGTCGTCTCTGCTGAATGCCATGCTCGAGACTGACGTACTGCCGGTAGGCGCGACGCCCATCACGGCCGTTCCTACGCGACTGGCATATGGTGAAGCCGCAGCAATCAACGTTTGGTTTGCTAACCGGTTACCGGAACGCTATGAGATTTCCCGGCTACCCGAGTTTGTGTCCGAGCACCTCAATCCGGGGAATGAGAAGCACGTGACCAGAATCGTGGTGCAACTTCCTTCGCGCCGCCTTCGGAATGGAATCTCGTTCGTGGACACGCCGGGGCTGGGATCATTGGCCACTCGGGGCGCGGCTGAAACGCTTGCTTACCTGCCGCGCTGCGACCTGGGTGTGGTTCTGATTGACGCCGGATCCACGCTGACACCTGACGATCTTCAGACCATCCAGATTCTCTATGATGCGGCCATTCCAGCGATGGTTTTGCTCAGTAAGGCCGATCTGCTCACCGTACAGGATCGTTCACGAGTGATCGAATACGTGAAGAACCACATCCGGAAGGAGCTGAACCTTGATCTGACGGTACATGCCGTCAGCATCGTTCAGGAAAACAAGGAGTTGCTCGCCCACTGGTTCGAGGACGACATCGCGCCTCTTTACAACCACTGTCAGGAACTTAAAGTGCGCTCGATTCGTCGTAAACTTGGCGGGTTGAGGCAATCGGTGGAGATCGCTTTGCGGGGGCGCCTTCGCCACAAAGATCAGATATCCCTCAAGGCGATTCAACAGCTGCGGATGGTCGAAGGTGAACTTCGACAAGCGAGTGGGCGTCTGGAAGAAATGAAAAAGATCGCCAGGCAGGTAGCGAAGGAGTTGGCGACAAGTTCCCGGAAGACGCTTCGGATAGCCGGAGCTTCGCTGGTGGAATCGTGGTCTTTTCCAGGCTCTGACGAGAGACTCTCGTCCGAGATCGTGAGCGACGCCGTAATACGGGCGGTTCAGGAGCAAACAGAAGCCCTGCGCCGGCGTATGGACGGACTGGCTCATAAACTCCACGAAACTCTTCAGTCGGCCGCCAAAGTTCTGGAGATAGCGGATGTACCTGCCGCGGAAGAGTTCGCCAGCGTACTGCGAGAAATGCCGGCATACGATCTTGGCCGGATCGCGTTTACTCTACGACGGCCAGCGTTAGCCAGGTTGTTGGGGAGAGGATTCTCTGAATCGCTTGTGACCAAAAGGCTGAACGGCTTGATAGGGGATCCGCTTACAAGATCGTTGTCCGCATATCATGCATTGCTCTATGACTGGTCCGAGAGGACACTAGGACAGATCCAACGGCGGTTCGATGCCTATGCGAACAGCTATCGCGCTCAAGTGGAGAGGTCACTCGGGAGCCAGGAACCGGGGCCTGCACAAGACGAAGGCATGATTCGCCGCGACTTGGAGGTACTGGAAAGTACGCCTGCAGAAAAACCATCGCTTCCTGAATCGCGGGCGCGGACCGTGAACGATTATGAAGAAGAAAGGAACAGAGCGACTTGTTGAAATACGTGATGGTTGGCATCGGAGGCTGTCTAGGGTCGATTCTGCGTTTTTGGCTGGGCAGTTACATCGGCGGCAAAATGGGAACTCGTTTTCCCTACGGAACGTTCGTGATTAACATCACGGGTTCGTTTCTGATAGGCCTGGTCTTCGCTTTACTGACTGCGAGAACGCAGTGGAGTCCAAACTTGCGATATTTGATCGCAATCGGCTTCATTGGCGGCTATACCACATTTTCCAGCTTCGAGTTTGAGGCTCTGCGGACGATCCAGGATGGCCAGATCGGGGTTGGACTGCTGTACGTGGCGTTGAGCGTGTTCGTTGGGTTTGTCGCAGTATGGGGAGGCCTCATGGCAGGGAGGGCAATCCCATGAAAGCCGGCCGCGGATTGCTCGGTCGCGTAGCAGACTTTTTGGTTGGTCAACGCGGACTCTAATTTCAGGAGGACAACATGCTCACAGCGGGACCAGGTAAAAAAGTCGGCATTTACGTGGCCGAAGACCAGCACTACCACGGAAGCGCCGCTTATGCCGCGATTCTGGATTTTCTTTTTTTTCATGGTGTGTCTGGTGCGACGGTGACGCGTGGTATCGCGGGATTTGGCGCGGATCATCATCTTCACACGACGAGTCTTGTGGACTTGGCAGTCCATCTACCTGTGAAGATAGAGTTCATCGAAACTTCGGAAAAAGTAGCTGAATTGTTGCCCAAACTGCAAGCGATGGCAGGAACCGGGTTGATCGAGATGCAGGACACTACGATCGTCAAACCTGCTGACAACAAACAGAAGCAGGCGGAGCCGGAGAAGCCCGCATTAAAGCGCGAGGGCAAAGCCAAGATGATGCGAATCTACATCGGCGAAAACGACAAGTGGAATGGCAAGCCACTGCACGAAGCCATCGTCAACGGCTTGCGATCAAACGATATCGCCGGCGTGACAGTTTATCGCGGAATTCTCGGCTATGGCGCCAATCGGAGAATACACAAAGATGCTGCGCTGAGTCTTTCTCATGATCGACCCATCCTGCTGTCAGTGGTGGACACCGAGGACAAACTGAAGGCGTTCATGCCTATTCTCGATCAAATGGTGCAGCAGGGTTTAGTCGTGCTGTCCGACGTAGACATCATTAAATACGCGCATAACTATGAGAAAGCCGAGAGACGGCAGGAGGCGCGGTTATGAAGCTCGAAGGAAAAGCCAAGTTGTTGCGTATTCACTTTGGCGAGGATGACAAGTGGCACAACAAGCCCTTGTACGAGGCGATTGTGACCAAGTGCCGGGAACTCGATATCGCGGGTGCCACCGTGTTCCGCGGGATCGAGGGCTACGGAGCGAGCTCAATCGTTCACAAGGCGCATCTGCTACGGTCCTCCGACCGACCCATTGTAGTGTCCGTGATCGACACCGAGGAGAACCTTAAGAAATTGCTCCCGGCTCTGGATGAAATGGTGGATGAAGGACTGATCGCAATGTCCGAGGTAGAAGTAATTCGCTATGTGCACCAGGAAGGAGTGCGCTCTCCGGCTTCGTCGTGAAAGGGCAAATTGAAACAAGACCATTAAGGAATGAAGTATGGGGACGGAGTCCAAAGAGAACTCTTTGCTAGAGCAGCCCGTGGCATTCGTAGCCTCCGACGACCCGCAGGGTACTCTTGAGAATTCTCACAGAGAATCGGCGCTCTTGCGGCTTGCGGAGTTAGCCGAGGAATTTGACGCCGAGCACGTTACCGCCGATGCGCGGTCTGTGGCCGAACGGGTATCCGAAGGGCGTTTCTACGTGGATTGAATTCGCGGCCGGTCTTAGAACCACGACGCATTTGCGTGGAATTCTGCGCTGCTGCGGATATCCCACAAATCGGCTTTGGGCGGGCGATGTTGTGCGTGCTGAAGCCGGCATCGCTGTCCGTTCCAGTTGTGAGAATACTAGCCTAAATAGCACAAACAGTTGCAGTGCTCACTATTGACCAGTAATGGCCCGCTAGTAACGCCTAGCATTTTGTCTAAGGCCGCCGCTGTGGATCGGCAGAAAAGGAAATGCGACGAGTCAAATCCAGTTCGCACCGGTGTGCGTTGGATTAACTTGCAGGTGGAAACGCACGGTTCTGCTCTGAGCGGGCGGGCCCTTGCTTTTAACGAGTTCGAACTTGACTGGAGATAACAATGTTGAAACGTATTTTGGCCGTAACAATTCTAATAGCGATTGCAAGTCTAACCGCTATCGCCTCGGACCGCGATGACGATGTGAATCGTACCCAGAAAGCTGCCCAGGTCTTCAAGGAGATCATGAGCACACCAGACCAAGGCATTCCTTCGAACCTTCTGGAATCGGCGAAGTGTATCGCCATCATCCCAGGGGACAAAAAGTTCGCCTTCGTATTCGGTGGCAGCTACGGCAGGGGGATAGCAACCTGTCGCACCGGGCATGGCTGGAGCGCTCCCATGTTTGTGGCCATTGATAGCGGAAGTGTGGGTTATCAGATCGGGGGCTCGTCCACCGACATCGTGATGCTCTTCATGAACGACCATGCTCTGCAAAGCCTGATGAGCGACAAATTCAAGGTTGGAGCAGACGCTTCCGTGGCGGCCGGACCCGTGGGCCGGAATGCCGCTGCTGGCACTGACCTTAAATTGAATGCGGAGATTCTGTCTTACTCGCGGTCCAAAGGCATTTTTGCCGGGGTGAGCCTGGATGGTGCCGTAATGC
>Ga0302326_10002843_pt1 | contig 41643 bp, 38 predicted proteins | sample Palsa_T0_3_FD_202264 | JGI IMG/M metagenome (GOLD analysis project Ga0302326, IMG submission 202264) | Peat permafrost microbial communities from Stordalen Mire near Abisko, Sweden - Palsa_T0_3 | ecosystem: Environmental > Terrestrial > Soil > Palsa > Peat permafrost | place: Sweden: Abisko... | reverse complement strand
CAGGCCCGTCCCGTGATGGGTGCGCTTGAATGCCGATTCGACCTGGCCGAATGGCGAAAGCACGGTTTCCAGATCTTGGGCCGCGATGCCGATACCCGTGTCGCGCACCCGGATGGACAGAGCCCCGTCCGCTTCGATTGTCGCACTCAACGTAACCTCGCCACCCGGCGTCGTGAATTTTATCGCGTTCGAAAGCAGATTGAGAAGAATCTGGATGATTTTGCGTTCGTCGACGAAGAGACGGGGCGGAGGAGACGGAATATCGATTCGGAACCGGATGTCCGTTCGTTCAAAGCGGTCGCCGATAAGGGTCCTCACAGCCTCGGCGATATGGTCGAGTTTTGCTTCCTTTTCGCGCAGCTTGATATGACCTGCTTCGATCTTCGAGAGATCCAGCACGTCGTCGATGATCGAAAGCAGATGCTGACCCGATTCGCGAATGTCGCCCGCATATTCCACATATCGTTCTATCGCCAGCGGTCCGAGCAGGCGGCTGTTGATCATCTCCGCAAAGCCCATGATGGCGTTAAGCGGCGTTCTGAGTTCGTGACTCATATTCGCGAGGAATTCGGACTTGGCGCGGTTCACGACTTCCGCGCGTTCCTTGGCTTCGCGCAAAGTCTGTTCGTCGTGGACCGCGGCCGTGATGTCGCTCCCTACACCGCGAAATCCGAGGAACTCGCCGGACACGTCGAAATGCGGCTTTCCGGAAATGGAACAATAAATCGCTGCCCCGTCGCGGTGTCGATAGCGCAAATGAGCATCGCGAAACGGTCGGTGCTCGCGAACGGCGTTCAGACAGAGGTCGCGATGCTGTGTAGTTGCAGCGCGTTCCGTGATGAAATCGACGCAACTCTGGTTGAGACCGCTTCCGGGCTCGTCGCCGACGAGCGAATAATAGCGTTCCGACAAGTAGGTGATGCAGCTTTCCGCATCCGTCTCCCAGTACCAGTCGGAAGCGATTTCGGCAAAGTCGCGAAAGCGCGCCTCGCTGGAGCTGAGCTGCCGATCCAGGATTTCCTGTTTCTGGAACAGATGCGCAGCCAGCGATACCCCTATAGTCCAAAGCGCGACAGTGGTTGCGCCCAACCCAAAAATCAGAAGGATCGCTTCCGCGCGTGCGGCGGCGCCGAGATGCCGGGAGAATCCATTTTCAGCGGTTGTGAGCCGTTCGTCTACGCGATCGATTCTGTCGAGCGATGCCGTGCGGCTCTTCTCGGTGAGGTTGCGAGCGATGGCTATGTTTCGCAGCCTTTTGCCTTCCACAAGCAATTGCCCCACCAGCTGGTCGCCATTCTTCCAATCGGCGATCGCTGCGGCGAAGGGCTGCCACCAGGAAAACCGGTGGAACAACGCGATCATCCCGATAATGTCCTGGGGTTGGTTTTCAGCTTCGAAAAAGCCCTTTGCAGCGGTTGCGAAATCCGGTGGCGATCGTTCGAGCGCGACACGCGCCAAGCCGTCGCCGAGTGGTACCGAGATCGCGGCGAGGAAGGCCCGATAGTCCTTTTCTGATCCGGATTGGGCATAACGATGCAGGTCGAGTACGGCCATTTTCTCCGCTTTGGAATATTGTGACTCGCCATTCACGTAGGCGCGCGTGCTGTCGACGACGCCGATCGCCCACCAGCTCGCTACGAGGGTAATCATGAGCGGAAGGAGAAAAATGCCGAAAATTACTCCATAGCCGCGGAACTGGCGTACTGCGACCGAGGGAGGCTCTGTCAACAGCGTTGAGAGGAATTGCCGCAGCATGAAATGGGGTTCTCGATCCCGGCAGTCTTTCATCCACATATGTTTCGTTCAGCCGTTCCGGACCCGGCTTCGCTCGGATAAGCCGAGTGGGGCGAAAGGCGCCATGAAATATATGGCCAACATTGTGAATTTAGCGTTGCCTCAGCGTGTCGTGTTGTAACTTTAAACGTATGTTTTGGTTCACTCTATTCGTTTCGCTGCATGTTCCATATGGAGCGCGCGGCGACCGCCCGCGCGTTGACCCCGTACGCCGTTGGGTTGAAACGGTTCAATACCGGTATTCAATCTCGATCCCGCCAGTGCGCGGACGAGATGTGCTGGCCTCATAAAGCAGCGTGTATTGATCCTGATGATTTAAATCCAGTTGCGGGTGCGCGTTTAAGACATTGTTCATGAACAGCGAAACGTCCCAACTGCCAATCGTCGCGCCTCCGCGAACCGATACAAGATTGGTCGCCGGATCGTTCACGAGACCGGGATCGTAAGACGTTGTCAGTGGATCGCCAGTGATGAGCGGCCATGGGTTGTGGCTCGCAAATTCGTAATCTGCACGGATGAAGGAATCGTAGGAGAGCGCGGTAAAATCGTATTCCGCGCCGAACGTGACGGTCCAGGGGACGGCGCCCAGCGAATCGCCTTCGGCGGCGATGAGCGGTGCATTTGGAGCGGAGCCCGATCTCGAATTGGCGGAGTAACGGGCATCTGTGTAACCCACCGACGTATCGAGCAGGATGGAATCCGAGAGATGAATCTGCGCCTGCAGGTCGAACCCGTCGCTGATCGCCTGGCCCAGATTGGCGGTGTATTGAAAGCCGCAGGATGGCAGATAGTTGAACTGCTGGATTCGGTTCCAATTGATGTAATAGGCGCTCGCCGCTATCGACACGCGTCCGTCGAGGAATTTGTCTTTCGATCCGAGTTCATAGCTTAGGACCTTGTCGGAACTATAGGATTCGGGAACGTTCGATACGCCCAGGTTTTGCAGATCTGCCTGGCAGGCCGCCAGCGGGAAGGGCGGATTGGCGCCGCCGATGCGGTAGCCTTTCGCGACCGTGGCGTAAACCAGATCGTCCGGCGTGACTTGCCAGGAGAGCCCGCCTTTGGGTGTGAACGGGGTCTCGCTCTGTTGGCCGGTTCCGCTGCTATAGCCGAAATTCTGGGGACCGTTTGCGTAGTTGGTGAAGTCGAAATGCGTTTTGGCGAAGCGCAAGCCGACTTCCAGTTTCAACGTATCGATGATCCTGAACGAGGCGTCGCCGAACACCGCGGTCTGCGTGTCGTGGCCGATGGTGTCGTTGATGTAGTCGTCGCCATTGGGAAGCAACTGTTCTCCCCATGCCTGCTCCACAGTTTCGCCGAACAGATATTGTGTGATTGCGGCGAGTTGGGGATCGTTGATCTCTTCCCGGCTTTCCTGTTTGTTCGAGGAATAGAACACGCCCGCGACCCAGGTCAGCCGGGCGTCCGGATCTGTCGACTGCAGCCGGACTTCCTGGGTCCAGTTTTCCTGCAGATTGGTGATGGTGGTAACTGCCTTGTAATTCGGCAAACCGGGAAGGTTGATGCCGTTCGGCGTCAGCAAAGGATACAGATTGCTTGCGCATTGCGGGCAAGGATTGAGATTCGGGTCGGTGGGACCGCCCGGTTGATTCGGATTTATGAGTTGCTGGAAATATGAAAGATTGTAGAGCGTACCGCTGTAACCGCCCGTGCGTTCTGCGCGATTAAAATAAGAGGTGTTCGAAATGACCTCCATGGAGGGGACCGAATATTGCACCCGCAGCGTTGGCAGGTAGAAGCGGTCATTGTCGGGCATGAAGTCGGGCGTGCCGTTGCGGAAGGTATCGGAGCCGGGATCGGATATGCCGATCCAATATTGGTCGGCGTCACGCTGTCTGCGGCTCTGATAATCGATCCCGGGTGTGACGGTGAGATTTGAAATCGGCGCCCAGGTAAGCGCGCCGCGCACGACATAAGTGTTGACTTCATTGGCGTCGGCCATCGTCGTTTGATCGGTCTGGTAGTTGACGCGGTCTATCCAGCCGCCGTCGCGGCGGAACCATGCGCTGGCCCTGAACCCCAGCACATCGTCGACGATCGGCCCGCCAAAGGCCGCGCCCAACTCGAAGCTCGGCGCGCCGTTTTGGGTGAAGGAGATTTCGCTGCGTGCAAAGCCGCTGTAATCGGTGAGGCTCGGCTGGGGCGTGATGTAGCGCACGGTGCCGCCTTCGGAGCCGGCGCCGAAAAGCGTGCCCTGCGGGCCGCGCAGAACTTCCACGCGCTCCAGATCGAAAACGGAAGGCAGGGAATTGTTGGAATTGAAACCCAGATTGCGGATCTGGATCGGTGTGTCGTCGATATAAATGCCCGTAGTGCCGGCGCCTGCGCTCGAATCAATACCGCGAATGGAAATGTCGTTGCTGTCGGGATCGAACGTCACGCCCGGCGTGAACTTTGCGAGATCCGCGAAGTTTTTGACGCCCAGGGCATCCATCTTTTCCGCCGTGAAAGCGCTGACGCTGACCGCCACTTTGCTCAGGGGCTGTTCCTGGCGCGTGGCCGTGACGACAACTTCCTCGATGCCGGGGCTCGATGCCGTTTGCCCGGCGGCTGGAAGGCCGCTCAGCAGCGGCAGAAACGCCGTTGTCGCCAACAATGAGCTTCGCCGGAGAAATCTGACAGCCATGGGAGCCCCCTCTCACAGAACGCTGGACAGACACGCCGGGCACGCGCATGGCTCGCCCCCGGCCCTCGTGCCCTTGATCTCAGGTTAGTTCAATATCCGCGCGTGCGCCATTGTTCCGTGGCCGGATTTCACGTGCCGCGCCGTCGCGGGGCCGATTGGCCGAACCTCCCGATCCGGAAAGGCGTCAGATCGAAGCGGCTGGCGCCGTCGAGAACGAGTTCGGCGAGCGCTTGGCCCAGCGCCGCCGAATGCTTGAACCCATGGCCGGAACATGGGGAGGCTATGATTACCCGTTCGCTTTCCGGGTGTCGGTCGACGATGAAGCCGAAATCCGGGGTCACGGTGTAGAGGCAGGACACTGCCCTGACGCATTCGCCGCTCAATCCGGGCAAATGCGGCGCCACGAGGGATTCGTAAACAGCTCCGGCTTCCCGCGCGCCAATCTCCCGCAAGGCTGTTTGAGGCGTCGTCGTTGCCTCGTATTGCTCCGTGGCGACCTTCACGCCGCCTTGCGCGCCGTCAATGGCGGGAAAGCCGTAAATTCCCTGGTTGCGATCCTGCAATTCCCAAATAAACACCGGAAAATTTTCCGGCAGGAACGGCTCGATCGCGCCCTTCGCGACAAACCAGAAAAGAACCTGTCGGTACACCTTGAAAAGCGGTGAGAATGCGGCTCCCAGAAGTTGCGGCAGCCACGGTCCCGCAGCCACGATGAGCCGGTCCGCATCGTAGGTCGCGCGGTCCGTGGCGATGGCGACCTTGTTTGCGTCTGGCGTAAAGCTTGCGACCTCTTCGTTGGTATGGATATCGGCGCCGTGCCGCTTCGCGAGGCCGAGTTGCGCGCGCACACAATCCTCAGGGCGCACAAATCCCGCAGCATTCTCGTAGTAGCCGATCTCGTCGTCGCGCACGTGAAACTGCGGAAACCTCCGGCGAATGGCCGCCGCGTCCAACATTTCGTGTTCGATGCGATGTTTTTTGGCTGCCGCCACAGTGTTGGCGAAAAAATCCGCAACGTGGGTGAAGGAACTCCTGGACTCGCTGGAGATGATGAGACCGCCGACACGCGAGAGCAGCGAGATGCCGGTTTCGCGTTCGATCTCACGCCAGATTTCGTGCGAGCGCATCACAAGGGGCGTGTAGTGGCCGCCTTCGCCGATAGCGAGACGCGTGATACGCGTGTCGCCATGCGTCGAGCCATGGGCATGAGGTGGCGCATACCGGTCGATGCCGAGAACGCGGGCGCCGCGCTTCGCCAATTGGTAAAGCGCAGCACTCCCCGTAGCGCCAAGCCCCAATACGGCAACGTCGTATCTGCTCATCAGGGGGCGTTTTGCCGCCGGCCACTGCTCATTCCGCCGCCCATTCCTTCGGTATCGGCGTCGCGCGCTGATTGGTGAGAAGTTTTGTCCGGCGCGCTTTCTCCTCATCGGAAAGCTGCGAAACGTCTTCCTGTTGCTCCAGGGCCGCCGCCATCCCCTTTTGTACTGCGGGTCGCTCGCCGATTTCCTCGAGCCAGCGCTTTACATTCGGGAATTCGTCGATGTCGATTTCCTTGAGCTTCCAAAGTGTCGCCCATGGGTAACAGATCATGTCTGCGATCGTGTATTCGCCGGCCGCGAGATAGCGCTTGTTGAACAGGCCCAGATTCATCACGCCGTAAAGCCGGTGCACTTCGTCGCTGAAGCGCTTGATCGCATAAGGCTGATTGCCGATCTCGGTGTTCTGTGCGGCGCGCTTGAAATGGCCGTGTTCGCCGAATTTCGGCCCCTGATTTGCCATCTGCCACATGATCCATTGCACTACGTCGTATTTTTTGTGCGAATCTTGCGGCCAGAACTTTCCGGCTTTTTCCGCGATGTACATCATGATCGCGCCGGATTCGAAGAGCGTGAGCGGCGCGCCGCCGCCCTTGGGCTCCGTGTCCACGAGCGCGGGCATGCGATTGTTGGGCGACATTTTCAGGAACTGGGGCGTGAACTGGTCGCCGCGGCCAATATTCGCGGGCACAAGCGTGTAGGGCACGCCGCATTCTTCCAGCAGGATCGTTACTTTTTTCCCGTTCGGCGTCGGCCAGTAATGGAGTTCAAGCATGGGGGTTCTCCTGATTGCGAAAGCCGAATTTAGCACACCAATAGGGGTGAGGCGCGAATGTAAGCTTGGCGCGGGCTTACTGAATGTGATTTTATCCCGCCCGGCCGTGTGGGCAGCGAGAACCTGCCTGCCAAATAGCAAAGGGAGAATGTACAATGCTCAACAAACTGCAATTCTATATCGACGGCAAATGGGTCGATCCTGTCGCGCCCAAGACGCTGGACGTCATAAATCCTGCGAATGAAGAAGCCTATGCCCGCATCAGCCTGGGTTCGAAAGCCGACGTCGACAAGGCGGTGACGGCGGCGCGCCGGGCCTTCGAAACCTTCTCCCAGACCAGCCGAGAGGAACGTCTCGAACTGCTGCAGGCCATTCTGGCCGCTTATCAGAAACATTATGACGAGATGGTGGAGACGATCAGCCTCGAGATGGGCGCGCCGCTCTGGCTGTCGAAGGCTGCACAAGCCGCGACCGGTCTCGCGCATATCGGAGAGTCGCTCAAAATTCTCAAAGGGTTCCAATTCGAACGGCAAAACGGCAAGACCGAACTCCGCTATGAGCCTGTCGGCGTCTGCGGCCTCATCACGCCGTGGAACTGGCCGATCAACCAGATCACCTGCAAAGTGGCGCCCGCGCTCGCGGCCGGTTGCACCATGGTGCTGAAGCCGTCCGAAGTGGCGCCGATGAGCGGGCTGCTCTTTGCCGAGATCCTGCACGAGGCGGGTGTGCCTGCCGGCGTGTTCAATCTCGTCAATGGCGACGGCCCCACGGTGGGCGAGGCGATGTCCTCCCATCCCGGCATCGACATGATGTCGTTCACAGGCTCGACCCGCGCCGGTATCGCAGTCGCCAAAGCCGCGGCAGATACGGTCAAGCGCGTGGCGCAGGAACTGGGCGGCAAATCCGCCAACATCGTCCTGGACGATGCCGATCTGCAGAAGGCGGTGGCGCAGGGCGTGCAATCCTGCTTCATGAATTCCGGCCAGAGCTGCAATGCGCCCACGCGCATGTTCGTCCCGCGCGGCAAGCAGGATGCGGCGATCGAGATCGCCAAAGTGGCGGCCGCGAAAGTGAAGGTGGGCGATCCTGCCGCCGCCGACACGACGATCGGGCCGGTGGTGAGTGAGATTCAATACAACAAGATCCAGGCGTTGATTCAGAAGGGCATCGACGAAGGCGCGACACTCGTCGCCGGTGGAACGGGTCGTCCGGATGGCCTCAACCGCGGCTATTATGTGCGGCCGACCGTGTTCGCGAACGTCACCAACGACATGACCATCGCGCGTGAGGAGATCTTCGGGCCGGTTCTGTCGATGCTGCCTTACGACACGGAGGAAGAGGCGATCCGTCAGGCCAACGACACCGTGTACGGGCTGTCCGGCTATGTGCAATCCGGCTCGCTCGACCATGCGAAGCGGGTGGCCGCGCGGCTGCGAACCGGCAATGTGCATCTGAACGGCGCGGGCGCCGATTTCACCGCACCGTTCGGCGGCTACAAACAGTCGGGCAATGGCCGCGAATGGGGCGATTTCGGCTTCGACGAATTCCTGGAAGTGAAAGCGGTGCTGGGCGCCGCCGCCTAGGCTGCTCAAGAATTCCCGGGTGGCGTGACGCACGCCGCCCGGAATTCCTTTCATTTCGGCGAGCGATGCGTCGCTGAAATGCCCCCCCGGGGGCGAACTTCATCCACCAAAGAATCATCCTGCCCGATGCCCTTGCATAGTAATAGGATTTTGACCTACATATTTTGTAGGTTGAAATCCTACGTTACTTGCTGGGGGCCGGCATGTCGGTTCGGAATTTGATGGCAGATCTGCTTGGAATCGTCTTTCTGGGTGGGGCGATGCTGGCCGTCGGAAACATCTCGGGCTCTGCCTCCCGGCCGAATTCAAATCCTCTGGAGTCTGCATCCCCTCCAGGAGCCAAACCGGCCAAGGATGGAAATGCCCGAAATCTGCCGACACTGCCCGCCGGCGAATGAGCGGAAATCTTGGGGTGCGCGGGCCTGCTACCAGGGTTCGTTGCTTTCGAGTCTGCGCCGGAGAAGCGGGTATTTGCGGGCGAGCCGCCGCAGGTCTTCGCCGGGAAGGCTCATCATGCGCAGCTCCGTGCGGGCTGTAACGGTTTGCCGGTAGATGCCGGCGTCGTGTAGCGCTTCGGCGCCGATCACGTCGCCGGCCTCGATGTTCCAGGTGCCGGTTTCGTCTTCGGCCCGGGCACGTCCGGAAACGATCAGATAGACGATATTGGCGGTTTGGCCCGCGACCGCGATGCGGGTGTGGTCGCGCACGATGGATGCTCCCATGGGGTCCAGAAAATCGGCGATGGCGTCTACGTCGAAGCCGGCGAACAGCGGCTGGCGCTTGAGCATGCTCCAGGTGATCGTGAATTCGCGGCGATGCAGGTCGTTGACGAATCCCGTCGCCAGGATGCCGACCGGCAACGCAAACAGCGCCAATCCCACGACCATTGTGACGCCCGCGATGAGCTTGCCCAGCGGGGTTATGGGAGTCGCATCTCCGTAGCCCACCGTCGCCAATGTGGTAATGGCCCAGTATGTGGAGTCCGGAAGCGTTCCAAATCTCTGCGGTTGTATCGCGCCTTCGGCGAGATGCATCATCTCGCCGCTGACGCAGGTCACGCACAGAAGCAGCACGAACGCCCCGAACAAAGCGCGCCGTTCCGCATAAAGTACGCCGAGCAGCGCGGGCATCGCTTGCGAGTAGCGCGCGATCTTCAGGAGCCGAAGCAACCGGAAAATTCGCAGAACGCGCAAATCCAGTACGCTGCCGAAGAAAAGGTTCAAATAACTCGGACCGAAAGCCAGCAAATCGATCACCATAAAAGGACGCATCGCGAAAGCGAGGCGCCCTCGCAACGGTCCCCGCGCGGCGATGCGCGGATCTTCGATCGCGCACCACAAGCGTACAAAATACTCCAACGTGTAGGCGATCACGGTGAAACGCTCGAAGTCGGAGAAGAACGCGTGATATTTTCCGTAGATGGAGGGCACGGTTTCGAGCGTGACGGCAACGACGTTCGCGATGATCAGCGTGATGAGGAGGGCTTCGACGATGCGGCTCGCGACGCTGTCGAGTTGTCCTTCCTCAAGAACGGCGTAAACCCTCTGACGCAGGCTGGAAGGTTCGACCGTGTCCTGCCGCGCACGGGATATGCGTCCGCTCCTCAGGCCGGAATCAGGCGGCATGCGATCCCCGAATCATTCGGGCAATTGTTTCTCGCTCCAGCGCACGGCTTCGCGCAGGAGTTCCGAGGCGTTGGCCAATTGCAGCTTGTCCTTGATTTTGGCGCAGAAGGCCTGGACGGTCTTGATGCTGACGCCGAGCATTTCCGCCACCCGGCGTGTCTCGTATCCCTGACCCAGCAGTTGAAACACTTCGAGTTCGCGGTCGCTGAGGACTTCAAGCGGCGACAGGCCGTCCACCGGAGAGCCGTCCACGAATCGTTCGACGAAAATCGCGCGCATCTGCTGGCTCAGATAAAGCTGTCCGGCGAGAACATTGCGGGCTGCGGCGATGACGCTGCCGGCGGACTCGCCCTTCATGATGTAGCCGCGCGCACCGGCGCGCACCGCGCGTTCTGCATAGCGGCGCTCGTCGTGAATCGACAGGACAATGACGGCTGTCGCCGGCGCATGTGCCTTTATGCTCTTGATCAGGTCCAGTCCCGAGCCTTCCCGGAGCGAGAGATCCACGATCGCGAGGTCGGGGTTCGTTTCGCGAATGCCCTGCAATGCCTCCGCAGCAGTCTCGGCTTCGCCGCAAATCCGCAAATCGGCCGAGCGATTGATGAGACTCGCCAATCCTTCGCGCAGGATCGGGTGATCGTCCACCAGAAAGACTTTAGACGTGTGCTGGTTCATGACGCGAATTCCCCGGAATGGCGGTGAGCGGCAAGGTGCAGGCGACGACCGTTCCCCCTTCGTCGCCGGGCCTTACGTCAAGGACGGCGCCGATCACGCAGGCCCTGTCATGCATGATTCTCAGCCCCAGGCCTTCATGCGAGGGCGCGGCGCTTGCGAGCCCAATGCCGTCGTCAACAATACGTAGCTCCAAGCCGTTCTCCAGCGTGTTGAGCTGTATCATGATCGTCTGCGCGCGCCCATGGTTGATCGCATTGCGGACGGCTTCCTGGGCGATGCGGAAAAATTGTCCCGCGGTCGCGTCGTCGTGAATGAGCACCGGAGATTCGCATTCGAATAGGCACGAGACATTGAAGAGTTTGCTCGCGGTGGTAGCAAACTCGTCCAATGCCAGCATCAATCCTTCGGCATCCATCTCGACGGGATGAAGCCCCTTCGCCGAGCGGCGGGATAACGTGACCCCTTCTTCGATGAGCTTCACGATCTTTTGCGCGCGGTCTGCTTCACCGAGGCCTTTTTCGGCGAGTTCCTCATGCAGCGCCTGGCAGGTCAGCGCGGTGCCCACCAGATGCTGGCACAACCCGTCATGCAAATCCTGGCCGATGCGGCGCTGCTCGGTTTCGCTGATCTCAAGCAGGTCGCGTTGCAGCCGTTCGCGCTCTGCAATCTCGCGGGTCAGGGCCGCCGCGCGCTCCCGGACGCGCACTTCCAGGCCGCTCTGCAACGTCCTGAGTCTTGCCAGTGTGAAAACAACGACCACGAACGAGATCAGCTGCACGCCGCCATTCCAGCCGACAAGGCCGGGACTGGTGAAATCCGCGTCGCCATTGGCCACATTGCCGGTGATCCAGACGGCCAGGCTCACGACCGCGACAACCAGCCCGATCCTTGCACCCAGGCACCATGCCGCGAGCGCCAGAGGCAGCAGATAGAACGCCGACATCGAAATATGGGGGCCCGTGACGTAGTCGAGATAGCCGATGACACAGACGAGCAGCGCCACGACCGCCGCAATCGCCGGTCGCGACATCCCGTTCAACAGGTTTGGCCATGCGGTCATATCGGCGATCTAAAGGCGCTTCGCGTCCATGGCGTGCAGGCCCGTGTCGGCGCTGGCGCCCTAGGGTATAATAGGCAAAATGGTACGATCTGCATAGGACAATGTATTATATACTGGTCTCGGCTGATTGCCGCGACCGATCTGCCGGAGGCTGGGCTAAGAGGTGCCTGGGTCTGCTTGCGGAGACCCGGGAAGCGGCGGCGCATCCCGCCGGGCCAGCTGCTCCTGGAATGTTCGGATCACCTGCAACAACTCCGCGATTTCTTTCTCGCGCATGAGGTCGATTTTCTGGTGGAGCAACTCGATCTCGAGTTCCGCCTTGGTATTGATGTCGTAGTCATGCGTCGCAGCCACGCGATCGATGGCCGCCTGCCGGTTCTGACTCATCATGATGAACGGCGCGGCATAGGCCGCCTGGAAGGACAGCGCGAGATTGAGCAGGATGAACGGGTAGGGGTCCCATCTTTCGACGAACGCGGTCACATTGAGGACGATCCAGATCAGCAACACGATGCTTTGCCCGATGATGAACGGCCAGGAGCCCATGGTGGCTGCCACGGCATCGGCCACCCGGGCGCCGAAAGTGAGCGTGTTGGCTGCCGGGTGTTTCCGGCTGCGTCTGGCGGCGCGCAACCGGCGCAGCAATTCCAGTTCCTCGCCACGCAAAGCATTTGTCACTCTGTCGAGTGCGTTCATGTTCAGGGTCCCGTCACTGATATAACTTGCGCCATGGAACGCCAGAATTGATACCGCGATTCGCCGCTGGGGTTGCTTGGCAGGTTCACCGATGGCCACGAAACGAAATCGCGTCATCAGGCTGCCGGCGCCTTACCTCAAGCGCATCTGGCTCGATCCTGCCCGCGTCGAAGACGCGAAAGCCTATCCGTTCTGCCTGCCGTTCCTGAAGGACGGCTTCGATCTCGCCTTCGAAAAGCCGGTCACGATCATCGTCGGCGAAAACGGCACCGGCAAATCGACCCTGCTCGAAGGCATTGCTGCCCTTGCCGGTTATGACGAAGCGGGCGGTGGGAAAGGGTACAGGCCGGTCGATCATTCGATGGCGGTCGAAGTCATGGGCGGTGGGTTGTCGAAAGCGTTGCGCGCCAGCTGGCTGCCGAAAATCACAAGAGGCTGGTTCTTTCGCGCCGAAAGCTTCTTCTCCGTTGCACGTTATCTCGACAGGACAGCGAGGGAAGACGGCGAACCGCCGCCGGATTTTCTATCGCATTCCCATGGCGAAGGTTTCCTGCGCTTTTTCGAGGAGAGATGCCAGAGCCAGGGCATCTTCATTTTCGACGAGCCGGAATCGGCGCTGTCGCCGTCGCGCCAGATCGAATTCCTCAAGCTGTTGCGGCGCATGGATCGCTCCGGAATTTGTCAGGTCATCATGGCGACGCATGCACCGATTCTCATGGCCTATCCGGACGCGCGACTGCTGCTGCTGTCGAAATACGGTCTCGAACAGGTCTCCGTTGAAGACACGGACCATTACCGCATGATGCGCGAATTCTGGGCGTCGCCTACAGCCTTCATCGACGTCATGCTGGAAGAGTGATCCTCACCGGGTTTGCGCCGGCGCCAGCAGACGGGTCAAAACCGCTTTCAGAATGTCGGTGCCCCGCGCCAGATTCTTCGACGGTTCGCGGACCGCGAGACAGCGAATGCCGTCCATGGCGCAGATGAAAATATCCGCCGCCAGCTCGGCGTCCATTTGTCCGTCGATCTGTCCGCGCTTTTGGACTTCGCGAAAAAAGCCGGTCATCAATTCGCGCAGATGCGCATAATGCCGGCGCAGCACCTTCGCCATCGCGGGATTGCGGGCCGCTTCGGCCACGATCTCGAAGGACAGCGCAATACGCGACCTGCGATGCCGCACCTTGTCCCGGCCGAATTCCGAAAAGAAAGCCCCGACAATGTCCGGATTGGCCGCCATGTGCGCAAAACGCGTCGCCGCTTCGCCGAGACCGCGGGTAGCCATCGCGTCCACGATCTCCTCCTTGCTGGCGAAATAATGGTAAAGGTGGCCGGGGCTGATGCCGGCGGCGGCGCAGATGTCGGAAATGCTGGCGCCCCGAAATCCCTTACGCAGAAAACACCGTTCGGCGGCGGTCAGGATCTGCTGCCGCTTCTGCTCGTGTTTCTCGGGATCGACCGTTCGCAACGCGTAATCCTTAAATTAGAGCGCTCGCTCTATCATAGATTGACAATCGACGCCAGTGACTTTAATTAGAGCAATCGATCTAGTTTAGGCGGGAGAACGGCATGGCGTTCTGTTTGGCCGGGCGCTACGCGCCATGAACCGCCGCGTCCTGGCCGCAATCGCGGTCGTCCTCGCGCTGGCTGTTGCCGCCTGGTGGTTTTTCCTCCGTCCTGTCGCCAACACGGAGTGGCAGGGCTATGCCGAGGCCGATTTCGTCAAGGTGGGTCCAACCCAGCAGGGCATGTTGACGGCGGTGTCCGTCGCGCGTGGCAGCAAAGTCGCCGCAGGTGCCGCGCTCTTCATGCAGGACGACACGTCCGATCGCGCCGCGCGCGACCAGGCGGCGCGCCAGCTCAAACAGGCGGAAGAACAACTCGCCAATCTCAAAGCGCCGGGCAAACCCACCGAGATCACGCAGGCGCAGGCCAATCTGGCCGACGCGATGGCCGCGCGCGACAAGATCGAAACCGATCTCAAACGCTACGAGGCGCTCCAAAAGGCGCAGGCGATCGCGGCGCAGACGCTCGATCAGCAACGCGCCGATCTGCGCTCCGCCGACGCGAAAGTGGATGGTCTCGTCGCTGCGCTCACGCAGATGCGCGGCTCCATGGGCCGGGAAGGCGACATCAAGGTGCAGCTCGAGGCGGCGGAAGCCGCACGCTCCGCGCTGGCCATGGCGCAATGGCGGCTCGACCAACGGCATGTCAGTTCGCCTGCGGACGCCGTCGTTGCCGATGTGCTCGCGCGTCCGGGCGAAACGATCGATGCCGGCGTTCCCGTCGTCTCGTTGCTCCCGCCGAAAAACATCTTTGTGCGCTTTTTCGTGCCGGAGACGATGCTGGCCACGGTGCATTATGGCGACCGTGTCGCGCTCTCCTGCGACAATTGTCCGGCCCATTTCACCGCGACGATTTCCTTCATCTCGCCGCAGGCCGAATACACCCCGCCCATCATCTACAGCGACTCCACGCGGTCGAAGCTCGTCTACATGATCGAGGCACGGCCGCCCGCCGACCGGGCGGCGCTCCTCAATCCCGGCCAGCCCGTGACGGTGCGCCCAGTTTCCGCCCCCGGCCCGTCATGACCGGCTTCGTCATCGATGTGCACGATCTGTGCAAGAGCTTCGGCGCCCGCAAGGTCATCGAGGGTCTGAGCCTGCAGGTCGCCAAAGGGGAGATCTGCGGGTTCCTGGGCGCCAATGGCAGCGGCAAGACGACGACGATCCGGATGCTATGCGGCCTGCTTGTTCCCGACAGCGGCAGCGGCAATTGCCTGGGCTTCGACATCCTGCGCGACGGACCGCGGATCCGGCGCGAAGTCGGCTACATGACGCAAAGGTTCAGCTATTACGAAGATCTCACTGTGTTTGAGAATCTCGATCTGGTCGCCAACATCTACGAAATGGCGGACCACCAGAACGCCGTGCGGAACATCATGGACCGCATGGGCCTTGCCGATCGCGCCGATCAACTCGCGGGACAGCTTTCCGGTGGCTGGAAGCAGCGGCTGGCGCTCGCGGCCTGCGTGCTGCACCAGCCCCGGCTGCTCCTGCTCGATGAACCGACGGCCGGCGTCGACGCCAAAGCGCGCCGCGAATTCTGGGATCTCATCCACGACATGGCCGGCGAAGGCCTGACGGTGCTCGTCTCCACGCATTACATGGACGAGGCAGAACGCTGCAAACGGATCGTCTATCTCGCCAGCGGCCGGATCGTCGTTCAGGGCAGTGCGGAAGACGTCGCGCGCGATTCCGGCCTCGTCACGTTCGAGGGCATGGGTGAGGACATCGACGCGGTTTCACGGCGGCTGCGCCACATGCCGGGTGTCGAGGCTGCTGCCGTGTTCGGCCGCGCGCTCCGCATTGGCGGCATGGATCGCGTGAAGCTGGAAGACGCCATCCATTCCGTGGCGGATGCCGGACTCTCCTGGCAGGAGGTCGAGCCGCGCCTCGAAGACGTGTTCATCCATATGCTGGGCACAAAGGAGGGCAAGGCGTGAACGCCTTCTCGCTCCGGCGCTTCCTGGCGCTCTTGAAAAAAGAATGGATCCAGATGCGGCGCGATCCGATGACCCTGCGCCTCATCATCATGATGCCCCTCATGCAGCTCCTGCTCTTTGGCTACGCGCTCAACGCCAATCCGAAAAACCTGCCGGCGGGCCTCCTGACCGTCGAGAATTCCAAATACGAACGCACGCTCGTCACGGCCCTCCACAATACGGGCTATTACGACATCCGCCGGCTCACCTCGGAGGCGCAGGCCGAGCAGGGCCTGGCGGACGGCAAGTTGTTGTTCGTCGTCGACATTCCCGCCAATTTCGACCGGTCCGTGGATCGCGGCGAGTCTCCCTCGATCCTCATCGACGCCGACGGTACCGACCCCACGGCCATCGGCTACGCCGTGGGATCGCTCGGCGGACTGTCCACGGCGCTCGACCACGACCTGCCGCCCGTCCGCCGCGCCCAGCCTGCGAGCCCGCCGTTCCAGTTTGTCGTCCACACCCGCTACAACCCCGAGCAGCTCACCGTGCTCAACATCGTGCCGGGTCTCATCTGCGTTGTCCTCATGATGTCCACGCTTATGCTCACGACGCTCGCGATCACGCGCGAGCGGGAGCGCGGCACGATGGAGAATCTGCTCGCCATGCCGGTCCGGCCGGTTGAAGTGATGCTGGCCAAAATCACGCCCTATATCGGCGTCGGCTATATCCAGGTCGTTGTGATCCTGCTCGTCTCGACGATCTTGTTCCACCTGCCGGTCCACGGCTCTCTGCTGCTGCTCCTGTTCGTGCGGGGCCTGGTCATCGCCAGCAATCTGGCGCTCGGGATCACCTTCTCGACGCTGGCGGCCAACCAGATGCAGGCGACGCAGATGGCGCAATTCACGCTGATGCCGGCCATGATGCTGTCCGGCTTCTTCTTCCCCTTCCTGGGCATGCCGCTGTGGGCGCAATGGGTGGGCGAACTCCTGCCCACGACGCATGCCATGCGCATCGCGCGCGGCGTGCTGCTCAAGGGAAACGGTCTGCCGGCTGTCCTGCCGGATCTGTGGCCGATCGTGCTGTTCACGATCGTCGTCGTGGTCGTCGCGGTCCGGTTCTATCGCGAAACGCTCGACTGAGCGTCGGGCCTTTTCCCCCTGCATCTGACAGGGTAAAATTTCCCGCGAATCGACAGGCACGGATACCGACATGGCCAACCGCGAGCAACGCAAGAACAAGGAAAAAAAGAAGCCCAAGGCGGACAAGAACAAGGCGAAGCCGTCTTCATCCGCTACACCGTTCAACCAGGCGCAGAACCGCACGTCGCCCGGGCCGGCCGGCAAGAAATAACCGGAGGGTTTTTTTGGCGGAATTCTGCCGAAAAACACGGAACGTTCTGTGTACGAATAAATCGCTTGACGCGTTTGATCAAACGCGCTATAAATTTCGTCATAACGGCATCGTGCGCCCGGCGCTCCGACAGGAGCGGCCGGGTTTTTGTTTGCCCATATCTGAAGGCGTGGCGTCGGCCTCCGGCAGGGGGAAGGTGGAATGCTGTGCGATCCGTGGCACGAAAAGGATAGTGATCGCAGCACGGAATCCGCTTCTGCAATTCCCTGATAATATTATTCCCTGTTAATTTCCCTGCTAGCAGGGAATTCGTTCTCGGAAAGTACCACCGCGAAATTCCCTGTTCGGCGCGCCGCCGGATTAAAAACATAACGGTCTTTTTTGTGCTAGGGTGCGCGGAGCGGTCGCGCCGGAAACCCAAAGAGCGCGATCTTATGCCCACGAGGAAACGATGAACACGCTCGACAGTTTCAGGCTTGACGGAAAATCCGCCGTCGTCACCGGCGCGGGCCATGGCCTCGGCCGCGCCATCGCGCTCGCTTTCGCGGATGCGGGCGCCGACGTGCTTGTCGCCGCGCGGCGGCAGGGACCGATCGACGAGGTGGCCGGCGAGATCCGCGCGCGCGGCAGGAAGGCGCTTGCCGTATCGGCCGATCTGCGCGATGCGGCGTCGCCCGCCCGTCTCGTCAAGGCCGCGAAGGACGCGTTCGGCAAGATCGATATCTGGGTCAGCAATGCCGGCGGTACCGACGATCCCACGGCTTTCAAGCTGGCGGACACGACGGAAGAGCATTGGGACGAGGTGGTCGAGCTCAACATGAAGGCGACCTGGCGCTGCGCCAAGGAGGCGTCGAAGGCTATCGAGGATGGCGGCGTGATCCTCAACATGTCGTCGGTGTTTTCACTCAAGGGTGCCGAAAATGGCTACGGTCCCTATGCGGCCTCGAAGGCAGCCATCAACCGGCTGACGCAGATCCTGTCGCTGGAACTCGCGCCGCGCGGCATTCGCGTCAATGCGGTGGCGCCCGGTCCCGTGCCGACCGAAAGCTTCCGCAAGGCGACCATCGGCGCGACCGTCGACATGATGCAACTGGCGAAGGAATGGGGCGTGCCACTTGGCCGTGTGGGCACGCCAGAAGACATCGCGAATGCATTTGTCTATCTGGCTTCGCCCGCGGCGAGCTGGGTTTCCGGCCAGACGTTGGTGGTGGCCGGGGGGATGTAAGGGGCAGCCTTCTGCGCGCGGATTTTGGCGAAATCGATCGTTAATTGTTTTAGACGAAATAGCATTCTTCTATAGAAGGCACGCGGCGAACACCGCTGTCTTTGGTTTGATTAATCGCTATTTGAGGGCATGCGTCCGTGAAAGAATCTTTCCGAATGGAACAACCGCGCCGTGCGTTTGGTTTTAACAGAACGACTCTGGCGCGTCCCTTTCGTCTTGCGAATCGCTTTCTAGCGGCGTTGGCATTTTGCCTCTTCACGGTAGGTTCCGCGCAGGCGCATGCGGTCGTGGTTCCGATTTTTGTCCCCGGAACACCGCCGACCCTGCTGACGATGACGGGCAATTACGACCGGATTCACAACGTCGCCATCGTGTCGGGAATCGGCACCACGCTGACGTTGCGGAACAATCATATCTTGCTGCCCGCAACGTGGCAGGCTGACATTACAGATTGGAAAATCGACGACGAGGTCATTGCGACACTGCGGCAATATCTAAGCTCGCGCTACACCGTGGAGGATGTGAGTTACGACCGGGCGGCGCTGGGCCGAATTTCCAATGGGGTGTGGGACAATTCTGCCCCGGCGTTGCGGAAATTTCTGGGCACGCTACCTGCGGGCAACCTGGATGCGTTCATCGTGGTCCGACCCGATCTCGAACTCAACATGCCGGGTATTGCCGGTCTTGCGCTCGAACACGGCAATGGCATCGGCGATCCGCCGCCTGTCATCTGGGCAAATTATGAGATCGACGTTATCGATGCCCGCACGCTGGCCACGATCGCGCGCGTGTATTCGCGCGTCCAGCCGCGAGCGGGGACCGGGCCCTCCATGGCCGCCTTTACGGGAGGGCAGGAACTGGCGGTCTCCGACAATCAGGTACCAAGCGGAAAGCAGCGGGCCGAACTCCAGGGTGGATTTTCCAGGCTCGTCTCCATGTCGATTCCGGAAACGTTGCGCGCCATGAATCTCGGCATCGCGCTGCCGTCGGTGGGTGCGAGAAGCGTCGTGCCCATGGCTCCGGCCGCCGAGCCATTTGCCACCATCAAATCGGTTGCCGTGATTTCGGTCGTGGGCGATCAGCTCGAATTCGAACGCCAAAGCGGCGCCGTCATGTCGCTTTCTCACAGCGAAAATCATCTACCGATCGCGGATTGGCAGCTGGACCAGGAAATCGAGGGTTGGGCGCGCGCGGCGATGGCCAAGCGGTTCACAATCAAGGACGTGCCCGTTGACCGGGCAGCGCTCGCGCAAAGTCGGCTTGTCGGTCCCGATCACGTGTTGAAGCCAGATTTTCCCGGACTCAGTTCCAGCCCCGACGTCGATGCTTTCGTCATTTTCGTGAAACATCCGATCGAACTCTCGCTGATGGACTGCACTGGCGTCGGCATTTGGAACAGGTCTGCTCTCTTCGGTGCGTACACGGCAGTCTATGCGAATTATGCGGTCGCACTGGTGGATGCGCACACACTGAAGCTTCTGGCCGCTCATGTTGGCACGATGAGCCCCAAATCCGCGACGCCGGTTCCTTATCGGAGTGTGGACAATGCAATGTGGCCAGCCGCGCCTCCGGCGCTTTCACCTTCGACGGCACAGCAGATTCATGAAATTGCAAACACGTTGCTGGCGGATAGCGTGCCCGAAACCCTCTTCCGCATGGGACTGACCGGGATGACCGTGGCCGATGTGCCTCCTGCGAATACTTCAGCGCCGATACAGTAGATAATTTCTGCCGCCGTCGAATCCGCACATTTGAGCCGGGAATATTCGGGATGCCGGATGGTGCGACACAAAACCGAAATCAATGGCGTTGCAGAATGGCAAACAAGCGCCCTGTCCCCGGGGGGAGCATCGGTATAGGAGGCATGGGTGCGGCTGCAGTATTTTGCCCTGTTCGCGGTCTTTGGCCTGTCGCTGCTTGCCTCTCTGCCCGCCTCCGCCTGGACGCGGCCCGGGCATATGGTGACGGCGGCGATCGCCTATGACGATCTCGCGGTCCATGACGGGAAAATCATCGACCAGGTGGTGGCGCTGATGGCGAACCACCCGGACCACGGCACCTTCGAAGTGGCGATCGGCCGAGCGAAGGATGAGGCGCGGGCGCGGCGCATCTTCCTGGAGATGGCGCGCTGGCCCGACGATGTGCGCGGCGGCGCCTACGATCATCCGACCTGGCACTACGCGTTTCGCCCAGCCGTCGATCCGCACGCGCCGCCACCCGTCAGGCCGGCCGATGATATCGCGGGCGCGGCGTTCGAGGCCTTCGCGCTCAACGTCAAGGAAGCGGCAGACCCGCATGCGCCGCCTGCCGACCGCGCCGTGGCGCTGTGCTGGATTTTTCATCTGGTGGGCGACATTCATCAGCCGCTGCATACGGCCCAATTGTTTTCGAGCCGCTTTCCTGCCGGCGACAAGGGCGGCAGTGTCGAATTCGTGCGCGATCCGCAGACCGGAGAGCCGGTCACGCTGCACTGGTTTTGGGACGATTCCGTGAACCGGCTCGACGAACCGGAGGCCGCCTCGGCGCGCGCGAAAGAACTCGAGATGCAATTTCCGCGCGCACAGCTCGCGGAGCTCGGCACGGGCCCGGCTCTGCCCAGCCAGTTTCCGCATTGGGCCAGCGACGAGAGCTATCCGTTGGCTGTCTCGCTCGCCTATCGCGCCGATGTGACCTATGGCGACTCGGCCGAGCATGCTGCGGCGCTGCCGCCCAAATATATTGCGGACAGCACTGCGGCGGCAGCCAGACGGGTGGCGCTCGCGGGCTATCGTCTCGCCGATATTTTGCGTTTTGTGTTGGCGGCGCACTGATACGCTGGCGCAGGAAACGACGGACGCCGGTCCGAAGTTTGTGTTCGAGCGTTATCATCCGTAGCGAGAGCAGAATATGGAATCCTACGGTCTCGTCGCCGATATCGGCGGTACCAATGTGCGCTTCGCGATGGTAGACCTCGCCGGGAGCGCGCATGCGCTGTTGTCCGTGCAGCGCGTGTCAACGAAGGATCATGCCGATCTCGCTGCCGCGGCGCGCGCCTACCTGGCCGCATCGGATGTGGTGGGTTCGCCGGAAGCGCTGGTATTCGCGGTTGCAGGCCCGGTCGCCGATGGCGAGGCGCATCTCACCAATGCAGGCTGGGATATTTCGGCGCGCGCTCTGGGAAAGACACTCGGCGTGAGTCTGGCACGGGTCGTCAACGATTTCGAAGCGCTTGCGGAAGCTGTGCCCGTATTTGAGCCGGCCGATCTTCTGCCGATCGGCGCAGCACCCGCGTTCGAGCCGAAGGCTATGGGCACGATCGCGCTGGTCGGTCCCGGCACCGGTCTTGGTGTCGGCGGCCTTCTGCGCACCGTGCAGGCAAAGGCAGCCCTAGCCAGCGAAGGCGGTCATGTCGCGTTTGCGCCCGCGGATGAAACGGAAATGGAGATTCTGCGAATTCTGGCGGGAAAATTCGGTCGCGTGTCCATGGAACGGATTCTGTCGGGACCGGGCTTGCTCAATCTCCATGGCGCGATGTGCGACATCGCAGGCGTGGAGCCGCGCGATACGACGCCCGAACAGATCACCGCCACAGCACACACCGATCCGGCATCGTTCGAAGCCAAAGTGTTTGCGCGCTTTGCGGCGATATTGGGTTCGTTCGCGGGTGATGTGGCGCTGTGTCTGGGTGCGCGCCAAGGCCTGCTCGTCGCGGGCGGAATATTGCCGGATGTCGCCGATCTATTCGCCGCCAGCCCGTTCCGCGCCCGCTTCGAAGACAAGGGGCGCTTCGCCGACTATATGAAGGCGATTCCGACCTGTCTCATCGTTGCGGAACACGCAGGACTGATCGGCGCGGCGGCAATTCTCCGGCAACAACTGGCGCGCGCCTAGATAAGACATTGCCTTCGAAGCTGATAATATCGGGCCTTCGCCATTTCTGACGTCGCAAGGATATCGAACATGGAAACCGTTAAACTTGGCCATACCGGTCTGGATGTCTCGCGCATTTGCCTGGGCTGCATGACCTATGGAATTCCCGACAGGGGCAATCACAGCTGGACGCTCGACGAGGAAAAGAGCCGCCCGCTCATCCGCAAGGCGCTGGAGATGGGTATCTATTTCCTCGACACCGCGAATGTCTATTCGGACGGCACTTCGGAAGAAATCGTCGGGCGTGCGGTGAAGGATTTCGCCAAACGCGAAGATGTGGTGATCGCCACGAAGGTCCATGGGCGCATGCGGCCCGGTCCCAATGGCGCGGGCCTTTCCCGCCAGGCGATCTTTGCGGAAATCGACAACAGCCTGCGCCGTCTCGGTACGGATTATGTCGATCTCTATCAGATCCATCGCTGGGATCGTGAAACGCCGATCGAGGAAACACTGGAAGCACTCCACGATGTCGTGAAGGCCGGCAAAGCGCGCTATATCGGCGCGTCCTCGATGTATGCCTGGCAGTTCTCGCAGGCACTCTATACGTCGCGCCTCAATGGCTGGACGGCATTCGTCAGCATGCAGAACCACGTCAACCTGCTGAATCGCGAGGAAGAGCGCGAGATGCTGCCGCTGTGCAAAGACCAAGGTATTGCCGTGCTGCCCTGGAGCCCGCTGGCGCGCGGGCGCCTCGCGCGGGAGTGGAACGAAACCAGCGAAAGACAGGAGAGCGATTTCTTCGCCAAGCATCTTTATTCGGCGATGCAGGATGCCGATCACAAGGTCGTGGATGCAGTGGCAGCGCTCGCCAAAGCGCGCGGCGTGCCGCGGGCGCAGGTGGCGTTGGCGTGGCTGGTACAGAAAAGTGCCGTGACGTCGCCCATCGTCGGCGCTTCGAAGCCGCACCATCTGGACGATGCCGCGGCGGCGCTGAAGCTGAACCTCACGCCGGAGGAAATCGCGAGTCTCGAGAAGCCCTATGTACCGCATCCCGTGGTCGGTTTCGCTTAAGCGCACGCGACCACGGGGCGGCGGAGAGATCGATCAGGCCGCGTCGACGAGGACGATTTCGGAATCTTCGAGTGCGGTGACGCGCAGGGTCTCGACCTTGCCGATCGCCGCACCATCGCGCGCATTGACGCGCACGCCATTGACCTCGACGGCCCCGATGGCGGGAACGAGATAGCCGCGGCGGTCGTGGCCCAGCGCGTATTCCGTCGTTTCGCCCGCCTTCAGCGTGGCGCCCAGGACGCGCGCGTCGGTGCGAATGGGCAACGCCTCGTTGTCATCGGCAAAGCCGGACGCGAGCGTGACGAATCTGCCGGAGCGGTCGCCTTTCGGGAAGGGGCGCGCGCCCCAACTCGGCGCCTTGCCGCGCGCGGTCGGCAGAATCCAGATCTGGAATATCTGGGTCGGCTCGTCCTCGCGATTGTATTCGCTGTGCGCGATGCCCGTGCCCGCGGACATCACCTGCACATCGCCCGCCTCCGTCCGGCCCTTGTTGCCCAGATTGTCTTCATGCGTGATCGCGCCTTTGCGGACATAGGTGATGATCTCCATGTCGGAGTGCGGATGCGGCGGGAAGCCGGTATGGGGCGCGATCGTGTCGTCGTTCCACACGCGCAGCGAACCCCAGCTCGTACGATTGGGATCGTAGTAGTTCGCGAACGAGAAATGATGCTTCGCATTGAGCCAGCCATGATTGGCGCCGCCGAGGCTCGCGAAGGGTCGTAGTTCGATCATGTTGAATCTCCAGCCGGCATAGGAACTTGCCGTGAAACGGAAATAGGGTTCTAACAGACATAAGAAAATGGCAATGATGGAAACTCAACGGTTCTGGATTTGATATGACGACACTACCGGACCTTGAAGCCTGGGCCGTCTTCGCGAAAGTCGCCGAAACGGGGTCCTTCGCCCGCGCGGCCGAGGAACTGCAAATGTCGAAACCAACGGTTTCCAAGGCGGTGACCCGGCTGGAGCGGCGCCTGGGCGCGGTGCTTTTGCATCGCACCTCCAGAAGGCTATCTCTTACCGAGACCGGTCGGGGAGCGCGCGAACGGGCTAATCGCATCCTGGCAGAAGGCGAGGCGGCGGAGGCGGAGGCCTCCGCGCAATCGCTGGCGCCGCGGGGCCTCGTGCGGCTTGCCGCGCCCATGTCGTTCGGCATCGCACATCTGGCGCCCGTGCTGCCGGGATTTCTCGATCGCTATCCGGATGTTTCCATTGATCTTAACCTCAGCGACGACAAGGTCGATCTGGTGGGGCAGGGTTTCGATGTGGCGCTGAGGATTGCAGAACTGGCGGATTCGACATTGCGGGCGCGGCGGCTCTGCGCCGTGCGCCGGCCGCTGGTCGCCTCACCGGCCTATCTCGACGGGCATGGCCGTCCAGAGCACCCACGCGACCTGCAGCATCATCAGGGCCTGATCTACACCTATACGGCCACGCCCAATCTCTGGCGCTTCTATAACGCGCGAGGCGAGGAATATGCGGTGCCGATGCGCGGCCGGCTGCGCGCCAACAACGCTGACGCGCTCGGCCCCGCGCTGTTGGCGGGTCAGGGGATAGCACTACAGCCGGAATTCATGGTCTGGCTCGAAATTGCCGACGGGCGCCTGGAAGAGGTGTTGCCGGGCTGGTCCATTGCACAGATTTCGCTCAATCTCGTCACGCCGCCCGGCGGCCTGCGTCCCGCACGTGTGACGGTTCTCCTCGATTACCTGACGGAAAGCTTCGTAAGCGCGCCTTGGGCCCACAAATAACCTCCACCCAGGTGGCGATTGCGCCCTGGTGCCCCGACGGCCTAAACTGCCAACCGGATGGGCATCCTCCTCTGATGAGGACATCGCAATGAATCGTTGGTCTGCTTCTCTCGCGCTCGCGGGATTGGCCGTTTTGCTTTCGGGATGCGTCTACTATCCCAATGGACCCTATGGCCCCGGATATGGGCCTTATCACCCCGGTTACGATCAACCGCCGCCTGGCCCGGGACCCGGCGACGGTCCGCCGCCACCCCAGACAAGCTATCCGCCGCCGGAACAGCAGCAGGGCTACGCGCCGCAAGGACAATATCCCGGGCCGCAAGGCCCGAATGCTGCAGGACAGGCGTCCGGGCCCGACGCATCGGGAGGACCTTCCGATGCCAAGACGGCCAAGCAAATGGCGAAAATGAACGATCCCACCTGGTGCAACCAGCACCCGAAGAAATGTGCGAAGTTGCAAAATCGTTATGGGCAGCCGCAACAGGGACCCGGCGATCAGGGGCCGCCGCAACAGGGTCCTGATGATCAAGGACCGCCGCCCCCGCAGCAGTGACAGTTCGAAACTCGCGTCTCATTGCGACAGGCGGGAACGCCACGCCGTTAAGACGCGGCCATGCTCTTGTTTCGATCGCGACGGAAATGAACGAGGGCGCTTCCTTTGCCGGGAGCGCCCTCATACATACGCGATAGTAAAAACTAGTGACGGTTCAGCGCATCGCGCACAGCGTCCTTCGCGTCGCCGACAGCGCTTTCGACTTTGCCCTTCAACTTGTCGGCTTTGCCTTCCGATTGAAGTTTCGTGTCGCCCGTGGCCTTGCCTACGGCGTCCTTCACAGCGCCTTTCGCCTGATCGGCTGCGCCTTTGATGCGGTCCTTGTCCATTGGCAATTTCTCCTGAGGTGTCTGGAGATAACCTGGGGGGCGAGGGGTCGTTCCCGAAAAATAAAGCGCTCCGCGCGCGGAACCATTTACGCTGGCGGAGGCGCCGTTAAGGCGTCACTGATCCAACCTGCAGGCTCAACAGGAACATGCCAAAGCAAATGGCGGCGAGGGCGACCCAGAACGCGACGCTGAACCATATGGTTTCGCGCGAGATAAAAGGCCGCGCAGGCGGACCCATGCGCTCGACGCCCTTGCTCGCATAAGCCATACGCCCGCGATACGGGCCGTTTTGCGTGGACGAGCGGGTCGTCCCGTCCGCAGTATCATCTGCCATCGGTTGCATCCCTGCTGAGATCCTGAGCAAAATTGTAACGCTCGCCGGGGCGAAACGGTTTCGTGGGGTTTCGATTCCGGAACCGGAATTCAACAATTGTGGACAGTGGAGCCGCCATGCGCCTGAAATCGCCACGCATTCTTCCGGTTCCGGAAGCTGAGTGGAATGAAGCACAGCGTTCCCAATTGGCGCCGATGGCCGCGCGTGGTCCCGTGCTCAACGTCTTCAAGACGATCGCTCGCGATTCCGAGGCGCTCAAGGCGTTTATGTCCTGGGGCGGCTACATCCTCAGCCGCCGCAATGCGCTGGCGCCGCGCGAACGGGAGATCGTAGTCCTGAGAACGGGCTTTCTGTGTCGGGCGGGCTATGAATGGGCTCAACACGTCCCCATCGGCATGCGCGCAGGTCTCACCAGCGAAGAGATCGAACACATCAAACGCGGTGCGTCGGCGCCGGGCTGGAACGCGCTTGATAGAGCGCTGCTCGACGCAAGCGACGAATTGCATCGCGATCAGTTTATCGGCGACGCGACCTGGGCCGCACTGAAGACGCATCTCTCCGACAAGCAATGCATGGACGTCGTGTTCACGGCCGGCCAATACACGCAGGTTTGCATGATGCTCAATAGCTTCGGCGTGCAACTCGACGCAGGTCAGGTTCTCGACCCCGATTTTGAGGCACCGTGATCGTGGCTGGGCGGCTCGCTGGCAAGACGGCGATTGTGGCGGGCGCAGGGCAGACGCCCGGCGAGACCATCGGCAATGGCCGTGCGATCGCGTTCTTGTTCGCACGCGAAGGCGCCGAAGTGCTGTGTCTGGACCGGCATCTGGACCGCGCCGAGGAAACGGCTGCGCTGATCGTGGCGGACGGGGGCATTGCGGCTGCGCATCGGGCCGACATCTCGCAGTTAGCGGAGTGTCGCCTCGCGATTGAGGTCGCTGCGGCGCGCTGGCCGCGCATCGACATCCTCGTCAACAATGTCGGGATCGGCGGCGGTGGCGACGGTCCGGCGCATATTGCCGAGGAGCGCGCATGGGACCGCATCATGAGCGTCAACCTCAAGGCGAGTTGGATGATGATCCGTCAAGTCCTGCCGCTCATGCGCGCACAGAGCAGCGGCGCGATCGTCAACATCTCGTCTCTCGCGTCGCTCGGGGGCAGCAATCAGGTGGCCTATGAGATTTCGAAAGCCGGCGTCAACCGGCTCACGACCAGCGTGGCCAATGCAAATGCGCGCCATGGCATCCGTTGCAACGCCGTGCTTCCCGGTCTCATGGACACGCCGATGGCAGTTGCCGGCATTGCGGCAGCGCAAGGCGAAAGCCTCGAAAGCGTGCGCGCCTCACGCAATGCCAGGGTGCCCCTGCGCGGCCGGATGGGCACCGCGTGGGACACCGCGCATGCCGCACTGTTTCTGACCAGCGACGACGCAGCCTTCATCACCGGCGTCTTGCTGCCGGTGGATGGCGGCATGTCGGTTCGCGTCGGTTAGCGGTGAAACCTACTGCCTTCGGTCGATCAGGCGAATCTCCACCCTGCGGTCGGCTGTAGAGGGCAGCGCCGCCTCCTGATCGGGCAACGGTGCGCGGGACAGAAGCGCGCGATCCACGCCGTCGGCGACCAGCGCGGCTTCCACAGCTTTGAATCGCGGTTCCGCAAATTTCCTAGTGGGAGGCGGAGCGTTGGCCTCCGTATAACCGGCAACTTCGATTTTTCTGGGATTGGTGGCGAGTGCGCTTTTCGCGGCCGCATCGATGATCTCGCGCGCCGCCGTCGTCAGCACCGTGCTGTCATAGTGAAAAAACACGATGTAGACGGGCGCGCTGTTGGCCATGGAAGGCGTTGCGCTCATACCACCCGTACCCATATGGCTGCAGCCCGCAAGTCCCAGAACCACAGCTGTCAACAGAATGGATTTCTTCATGTCGATCCCCAAGAATGATTCGTCCGCCTCGGCAGAGGTGTATCACAAGCAGTCTGGCATGTACCTCAGGAAAGCGACGATGATTGTTCCAATGCGCCCGCCATTCCGCGCAAACGCCGTCCCGCTAGTTTGGCAAAACGTAAAGCGTGATGCTCTGCGCCGGTTCGGTGTCGGTCAGGACGCCTCCCGACCAGGCAATATTGGGCTGCGCCTGAATCACGTTGGTCGATGTCAGCCGATAGACCTGCGCCGACCCTGATGCCGCGAAATTCGCGAGTGTCAATGTTACGGGCGTGGTGCCGCTCAGCACCTTGCTGATCACCATCACGGTCATCGCCCCGTCTTTGGCACGCAGCGCGGCGAAGGCGGAAAGGTTGTCCGGATTGGGCACGGAGGCGGACACGCTGGTGTCGCCGAAAGTGGAATCCGCGCCGTCGTAATTGCGGTAGATCTGCATCGCCTTGTAGGTGGGCGTGGAGCTGTCGGGCACCGTCCAGCGCGTCGCCATGTCAAGTCCCTGCTGGCCGAAGATTCCGTAGATGTCGGCCTGCGTCGTGGCGCCGTTGATATTCGCTTCGTCGCCCCAATTGTATTCGGTGATCGCGATCGGGGTGCCGGAATAATAATAGGACGATATCCAGCCCTGCATCCGCGGAATCAGATCCACCACCGCATTGATCCAGCTTTCGGAAATGTAGTTCGGATCCCAGAGCTGGCGCGTAGAGCGGTTACGCAGGAGCTGCATCGACTGGGAATTGTCGTCGCTGTCTTCGCCACCCTGCGGATAGAAATGCAGACTCAGCACATCCACCGGATGACCGGCTGCTTTCCACTCGGTGAGGAGCCACGGAATGTAGTCCATCCCGTTCTCTTCCTTCTGGCGGTCGGGAAATTTTCCGTTGTAGTTGTGTTCGGCGGCATATTGCTGGTCGAAGCCGCTGTAGAAATAGCCTTCCCAACCCCACTCCTCGGGCGCCAAGACCAGAGCGCCCGGGTCGAGCGCCTTGATCTTGGCGGACTCATTGATGACCTTGTTGCGATATTCGATCGCGTGCGGGCCGATGGGATGAATGTCGCGATGCGTCGAGAACCAGATGCTGGGTTCGTTGTCCATCAGATAGTAGTTGACGCCGCCCTTGCCTGCCTTGCCCCAGGTCTTGACGAGATGCTTGATCCATTTCTGTTCCTGGCCGGGATTGTCGGGCACATAAGCGTCGTTCGGATCATTGCCCGTGATGTCAGTGACACAGTCGGTCTTGATGCCGTCGCCGGCGTCGGTATCGTAAGGATCGACAGCGCATTGCGCGCCATATTTCGCCACGGAGAAACTCGATAGAATGGAACGATTGGGTCCGAGATTTGCCACCCAGCCGATAAGCGGTACCGTCAGCATCGGCTGCGCGTTCGCGGCCTTGCTGTCGGACACGAAACTGTCGGCCTCCTCGCCGGGCACCGCGCTCTGCTGCGGATAGCTTTCGAAATACCAGTCGGCATCCAGGTTCTGCGCGTTCAACGACCAGTTGTAATCGGTCATGTTGTTGCCGCCCATCCGGTTGAGCGGCGCATTCAGCGCCAGCAGATCGGCGGTGGACGCAAAGGCCACGCCGTAGATCTGCGGATTGATCGGATGCTGGTTGGCATCGGCGTCGATGGCGACCGTTACCGGTGCGTTCTGGGCGTTGGCGACGCCGGCGCCGAACAGCGACACGAGCAGCACGGTGGTTGCGGCGAATTTAATCCGGCGTTGCGCAGTGGATGTACGGTTGGAAAGTGTCTTCGTCATCTTGCCCGAACTCCCTCAGATGACGCCGGATGGCGGCGGGCGATCCGGCATAGCGCGGGCGGACAGACAATCCTTTCCCCCGCCGGACAATCTAGTTCCCGCGGAGGTTACCAAAAGACTAACGAAACGCGGGACCGCAGCCCTCGAAACCTATTCCGCTGCCGGTTTCTCCGTCTTGGACGCCTCATTGCCGGTGATGATGGCGGTGCGCAGTTGTTCGGCGATGTCGGCCATGCCGCCCGGCGAATGCGGCAGCAGGATCACCTTGCTGCCCGCCGAGACGCCGATGTCCTTCATCGTGTCGAAATATTGCGTCAGCAGCACGAGCTTGAGCACCTCGGGCGCCGTGACATCGCCGATCTGGCCGGTGAACGCGGCGATGGATTCGCGCAATCCGTCGACGATCGCGCGGCGCTCCTTGGCGATGCCTTCGCCCTGCAGGCGCTTGGATTCCGCTTCCGCTTCGGCGTTTTTGACGACGAGGATCTTGTTGGCCTCGCCCTTGGCGGCGGCGGCCACCTGCAGGCGCTGCTGCGTCTGGATTTCGTTCATTGCCGCCTTGACGCTATCGGCCGGGTTCACGTCGGTAACTAGCGCATTGGGAATCTCGAAGCCATAGATCTTCATGGAGATGTCGAGTTCGGCTTTCACCGCGAGGCCGACATCGTCCTTTCTCTCGAACACTTCGTCGAGATTCATTTTCGGCACCTTGGCGCGCACCACGTCGAGCACGTAGGATTTGATCTGCTCCACGTGATCCTGGAGCTTGTAATAGGAATCGGCTTCGTTGCCTTCCACCACGCGGAACTGCACGGCGACGAAAATTTTCACGAACACATTGTCGAGCGTCTTCGTCTCCACTTCGACGGGCAGCTGCTGCACGCGCAGCGACACGCGCTGCACCACATGCTCGATATAGGGAATTTTGAAATTGAGGCCGGGCTTCGCCGTGCGCATATAGCGACCGAAGCGCTCGATGATGGCGCGGGTCTGCTGCTGGACGGTAAAGAAGCCGGAAAACACGCCCACGAGCAGGACGAAACCGACAAAGGTCCAGAAGATCAGGGAGAGGGTTTGCATGCTGTTGCCCCTTCAAGCTGCCGCGCGACCCGGGACTCCGGGGCGGGTGGAGTTGGCTGCTATATGGGGAAATCGTTGCACAAATGCTATACGATGTCCCTTGGCCCGGATTTGACGGCTTTAACCCAAAGCGGACATTTTCGCGTCATTCTCCCTCAGCCGCGTAGAAACTCCAGATGGGCCCGCGCCAATGCTCGCCATCGCCTTCAAGGCGATCGATCCGGGAAACGTTCGGCGCGGACGCTATCGCCCGGGGCCAGAAGGCCTTGGCCGCCATATTCTGCTCGGCGACGGCGATCTCCCACTGTCCAGGATAAAGCGACAGGATCTGTCGAACCGCTTCTGCGGCGAACCCACGGCGCCGGTGCTTCCGGGCAACGAAAAACTCCCCCATGTTGCGCTCGACCCTGCCACCACGATGGGAATGGGTGTTGAGCAAGGCAAAGCCCACAGGCTTTTCCTGCTCCCGAATGAGCAAGGGATGGAATTGTTCGTTGCGCCAATAATCGTCGATATCAGGAAACGGGCCGAACCCGCCATTTTCGTCAAATTCGAAGCGGTCGGAATCCGGAGGTTCCATCTCCGAGAAGTCGTAGACGTAAAATTGCAGCAGACCGTCGATCAGGGTTTTCTGGGGTCGGCTGGCCGATCTCACGCTGATCATCTTGCTCGTCGCCGTTTGCAGGTCAGGGCTTGATCTCGAACACCGTACCGTAGCCGTCCGCGCCGAGCACGGTCGTGCCGTAAAATGCGCCTTTCACATAGACGAGACTGCCCCACGGCTGTTCGCCGTCGGCGCCGCCCGTAAAATTGTGCAACGTCGTCAGCGTTCCTGTCGCTGGATCGAGCTCGAACGCCGTACCGCAATTTTTCGCGCAGCCTGTGCCGCCGCCGAGAGTCACGCCATAGAGCTTGCCCTTCCGATATATCAGCGCGTCTTTTGGATCTCTGCCGTCCGTACCGTCAAAAGCGTGGAGCGTTGTCAAGGTTCCGCTTGCGACATCGAACTGGAACACCGTGCCGTTACTGGTGGGTCCGCCGCCCTCCGTCGTGCCGTAAAGCTGCCCCTTCTTGTAGACGAGACCGCCGACAGGAGCCTGACCGTCCAGGCCCGTGAAAACATGCAATACCGACAACGCCTGCGTCGCGGGATCGAGCGCGAACAAAGTGCCGGATTGCTGCTCGCCATCCTCGATCCCGCCGGTGTCGGTCGTGCCGAAGAGTTCGCCTTTCTTGAGCAACAGGCTGCTTTCGGGATAGATGCCATCCGACAGATCGTCCGGGAAAGCGAACAGCGTCGCGAAACCTCCGGTCGCGAGATCGATGCTGAACGCCACCCCGCAGCCGGCATCGTCTTCACAGCTTTGGACGCCGCCCAGCGCCGCCGTACCGAACAGAGTCCCCTTCTTGAACAACAAGGTCGCCACGGGTTGCGCGCCGTCTTCGCCGCCGCTGAAGGTGTGCAGGGTCGTCAAGTCTCCAGAGTCGGAATCCAGGGCAAACACCGTGCCGAAGCCCGCGCCGCCGTAACGCGTCGTGCCATAGAGCACGCCGTTGCGGGAAATCAGGCTGGTCGTGGGGTTGGCGCCATCCTCGCCGCCCGTGAACGCATACAGGGTCGTCAGGTCCCCCGTCGCAGGATCGAGTTCGAATATGGTGCCTTTGCCGCCCTCGCCGCCCGAATAGGTCGTGCCGTAGAGCATGCCGTTCTCGAACAACAATCCTCCTGTGGGTCCGCCGCCATCATCGCTGCCGGTGAAGGTGTAGAGTGTTTGAAACGTTACGGCTTGCGCAGGAATGGCGAAAAGTAGCGCTGCACCCAGAACCAGGCAGACCGATAGACGCGTTGCGACCGACATGGATATCCCCCCTGACTGCAGAAAATAATTCAGCCCCACATCAGGACGAATTGCAAATTTCCGCCCCGTCTACTGCATCATGCGGCCATCGCGCTGCGATGGAAAGGGCCGTTTTCGCCACCGCGATTCCGCTCTGCCGCGGCGTCTTTAAAGGCGTTCATAGCCGAACGCGTCGAACTCCTCGGCATAAATCTCGTTAATTTTGTCAAGTTGCTGCCGCGTAAAGATCGTGCGCGGGTCGAGCGCGCTGGAATTTGCGCCCTGCTTGGCATGGGGCAATATCGGTGCCGGGGATATACCATATTCCGCCATCAGTTGGGCGAATTGCTCCGTCAACGATTCATATCGCAGGACGCGTAACCGCATGTCGCCGTTCGCGTCGCGATATTGATTGATATTTCTTGTTTCGCCGATCGTTTCATATTCGAATTTGTTTTCAATGACGCGTACAAGATGACCTATATTGAGTTCCATCGGCTGACCGTCGCGCTTATATTGCTCGAACCGTCCGCTCATATTCGCACTTGAAATGATCTTGGCGTAGGGGCAACGCTCGACGCAGAATATCCGATCGGTGGGAAGCCCGTTGCAGAGAAGTTTGACTTCCCTTAGCCACATATGGCCGCGGAATTTCGCTCTCGGCGAGTCGATGTCTGCTATATCCGATACGTCCGCCTTCGCCAGTTTCTCGAGATAGGCTCGCTCCGCCGCAGGATCCCCGCAATAATTCTGTGCGCCCCGGCCCCCGAGGCGCAGCCTCTCCAACTCATCGATCGGGGTGATGAGCGTTATGATATCTTCAGGACCGCATACCGTGGCCAACGCCATTTCAACGCTGGTGCCCGCTACTTTCCGGCCTTTGATGAAAAGGAAATCGTTCTTCTTCGAATAGATCACCCGCACCCCCACGAGTCGGCGACCGGCGTCGTTGTGCCTGTCAACCGCTCGTGGAGCGATACTATCTTCGCGGTTCGCGCCGCCGCAATTCCGCGGCCCAGAAAAGTCCCGACGCGAACCGGAGTGGAAAATGCCCAATTCGTTGTCGCGTCACACACACCGTTGCGGTCCGTCTCAGTGCTGTGCCCACGCCCAGCCGGCTATGCGCCAACCTGTTCCCGTCTTTTGCAGGGCCAGCGTCCAGACCGAACCCGACTCGACGACCCGTTTTCCGTTGAGTTTGTAGATGTATTTTGTCGGAACCACGACATAGGCACGGTCTCCGGTCACATCCACGTGCCATGGTTTGGAGAGTTTCACGACTCCGTCCGTGATACCATTCTTCTTGTCGTAGGCGGCAAGATCATTCATCCAATTCTGGCACGTGGTCGCGCCCTGCCACACATGCGGCGGAAAATCGTCGATGATGATGGCCTGATCGCTACACGCTGCCACAACCCCTTTCGCGTCCCCCGAATTGAAGCTGTTGTCGAATTGTTTCACGGCCGCCATCGCATCGGATTTCTCGGACGCGACGGCCGGCGACGCCGCCAAAGCGGCGGCAAGCAAAAATATTGCTTTACGCATATTGATCGTTCCTACCCGAACTTTCTTGATGAATGTCGGCTTTGCCGAGTTATTCCGGCTTGGAATGCACTTTAGGGCTTTTTTGAAACGTTGGGAAATGTAGCGTTCAAGATCGATCTCAAGACCGGCGTAGAGAGCATCGACCACAGCTTTGGCGGCGGGAACAATGGGCTCTCGCCCGAAGCAGGGTCGATCTGCAAGGACCGCGCATTCTATGGCACCACCGCCGCAGAAGGCAGGAATGATTGCGGCAATTGGGTCTTTGCGTGTTGGATTTTCCGGCCATCGCAAGGCCCGAGGTGCTGATAAAGCACGTTTCCTGCCAGTATGCCTTGGTAACCGGCGGGTTGACGATTTACGCCTATCTGGGTGCTAAAGATGGTGTCGATACAAACACGCTGCAGGTTTTTTCTTATTCGGAAAATACCTCGGAGACCGAACATGCAATCAATTAAAACATCTTTTTTTTTCTGAAGGCGGGCGCGATTCCGGAGATTGATCTTTTTTCTGCTGTGGAGCCGGCCGGGGATATTCTGTGTACGATTTCGGGATATTACAAATAGGCGCGTGCGAAACGTCGGCACCCTGAGACAGTGGGAGCTCTTTTGCGCCCGGGGCGTTAGTTCGTGCGATCCAGAAGATCCGTGTCCTGCTCGAACGCGAGGGCGAGGCATTGCGAAAGGCCGGCTTCGAGTTTCGCGCGCGAATGGAGCGCGATCGAAAGGCTCTGAACATCCGGGATCGCTCCATTCGCAATGCTGCCGAGAACGCCGGCGCCGAACGCGATGTTGCGCAGCTGACCCCATATGGCGAAAAAATGCAGTTGCTCTTCAGCAATCGGTGCGCCGCCTTTCGCGATATAGTGCGCCATGAAATCGCGCCAGGGCATCACTTGCTCGACATAAGAGCGGCAGAAGGCGAGGTCTTCCGCCGGATGACCCGGATGGGCGAATTCCCAATCGGTCAGGCAGACCAGCCTGTCGCCCTCCGCCAGCACATTGCCGAAATGGACATCGCCGTGCACCGGCGCAGCGAATCCGTCGATGCAGGAAAGGTGTCGTTTCAACCAATTGAGGGCGCATGCGGTCGTCACGGAGGAAATTTCGGCACGCCAGCCCATCTCGCAATGCGAAACCATTTCTGCCACAGCATCGCGTGCGGCCATGGGCGCCCGTGACCAGATGGTGCTTGCACCTTGCCGGTGAATTGCCGCGAGCACGTCCGCCAAAGCCAGGCCGAGCGCGGGTGAAACGCCGTCCGCGCTCCAGAACGTCCCCGGCGCAGCGCCCGCCATGCGACGCATCGCCAGGAACGGCGCTCCAAGCGGGTCCGGATCCGTTTCGAGCCAGAGCGGTTCGGGAGCGCAAATGCCGTTTTCATACATCTTTCGCATGACAGGGAATTCGTCGCGCACGGCGGTGTTCTGCGCGGAACCCGGGTTGTCGAGACGCAGCACGATTTCCGGAGGCACGACGGAATTCGGTTCGGTGGAAAGCATGACGGTGAGCTTTGAACGCCCGCCCGGGATTTGATGGGCTGCTCGCAAGCGCAAATCGCAGCCTGGGAAACGCTTATGGAGATAAGCTTGGATGGCGTCCGGCACGATCAGGAGCGACCGAAGAGGGAGTTCGGCGCGTGCCGCAACGCGTTTTGCGACCGCCTCATGCGCTTCGCGCAACGATGCGTCGGCGGCAGCAATCTTCGCGACAAGAATTCCGATGCCGTGGCGTTCGCCTTCAGGAGCGCGGTCGAACCGCTCAAACAGGCGGCGCATTTGCTGCTGCAATTGTTTTGCCGTCGTGCAAACAGGCTCGCCTGCATCAGCCGGCGCATCACCCAAACACGATGCCGCGTCGGCGCACAGGGCGTTGTAGAAAGCAGCGTGCTCGGCCTCCAAACAGGGAACGTCCTCAAGCGCCGCGATCATTCGAACCAAGACCAGATCGCAAAGCATGAGCGCGTTGCGGCCGGCGGGACTCGCGATTTCCGGAAGGACAATGTCGTTGAGCGTCTGGCGTAGAGCGCGCAGATAGGCCGGATGGATTTCCAGCTTGGGGGAGAGCATGGCGGGCGCGGTCTACGAAATCGGTTTCATCTTGGCGTATTCCCGCCGAATGAAATCCTCAAGACTGGTGGGTTTCCGGCCAAGAAGCATGGTCAGCACGTTCGGGTTTCCCACGAAATCGTGCGCGCTGTACCATTTGCGCAGCGCCTGGAACACGCGCAATTGGTGATCGACCCCTTCTATGGGGAGCTTATCCTTGAAATGATCCTTCAGCCGCGCCTCGGGCGACGTCTCGACGACTTCGACGGCGTTGCCGGTCACGCTTGCGATGATGGCTCCGATATCATGGGCGCTGAAACAGCCAGGTGAACTCAATTCGTAGGTCGCCCCGTAATGTGGGGCGCCTTCGAGCAATATCTTCGCCGCGACATCGGTGACGTCATCGACATCGACGAGCGCTTGTCGCCGGTCCAGATTCCACGCCAGCACGAATTGCCGTGTCTCGAATGCGCGCTGATAGCGCAAAACCTGCATGTAGTCCGACGGTTGCAGGATGGTGAAGCCGATCGGAGAAGAGACGAGATACTCCTCTATGTCGCGTTTTATCTCGTGCTGGACAAGTTCGCTGACGATGGCATGCAGCACGGAGCTGAAGACGAAATGGTTTACCCCTGTCTCCATTGCGGCGTCGATGGCGGCGAAGCCCATCTGCCGCTCCCTGGGATGGGCGGACGGCCCGATATGGTAGACTGCCTCGATCCCGCACATCGCGTCTTTCAGCAGCGCCGGGTCTGACGCGTCGCCGATAATGACCTCATGCGCTCCCAATGCCTTCAGCTGAGGTTCGCCACCGGGAGAAGCGCGTATTGCGCGAACTTTGGCGCCTGCTCGGACCAGTTTCGGGATGAGCATTCTGCCCTGATTGCCATAGGCGGATGTGATCAGGATCATCTTGCCGCTCGTTGCGAATGCGCCCATGCCCAGCGCCGGAGTATCCGTAAGTGACGCATATTATAAGTATAGATACAATCTGCCCTGGGGCGATCGGACGTCAGGTTTCCGTAATCTCGATTTCGCCTGGCCCGCCCAGGAGCGGTGGCCTCTTCATGAACATGATGACAAGCACGCTGGGCAGGCTGACGAAGAACATGAAGAGAAACACATCCGAATAGGCCACGATCTGGGCGTTGCGCTGTATCACCGCATCGAGTTGCGCCAGACCGGACGGGAGTCGGGGATTCCACATCATGCTGGGCGCATTGATGGAGAGTCCGCGATTGAACATGTTCACATGCGATGCGAGGTTGGCGTGCATTGTCTCGACATTGTTCTCGAGCACCGTCGTCGAAATCGACACACCGATCGCGGCGGCGACGTTGCGCACGAGATTGAGGAACGCCGAACCGTCGGTCCTGAGCGTGGCGGGAAGCGTGGCAAACGCCATCACATTGGACGGAATGAATATCATGCCCATCCCGATTCCCTGAAGGAAAGACGTGAGGCCCAGACTCCAGGCGTTGATCGAAGGCGTCCATTCCGACATGGCCCACATCGACCACAGAAGAATGACAAAGCCCGCAGCGATGGGCAGTCGCACATCGATCTTCATGACGATGCGCCCCAGAAGAAACATGGAGATCATCGTTCCGGCACCGCGCGGGGCGAGCAGCAGGCCGGTACTCACCACCGAATAGCCGCCCAGATTCTGCAGATAGGGCGGCAGAAGGGCCGAGGTGGCGAGCATGATGACGCTGATCATGGCCGTAACAGCCAGCGACGATACAAAAAACCGATCCGCGAACAGCGCGCGCGGCAGGAAGGATTTTTTCGTCGTGAAGAAATGAACTAGGAACAGATACGCCCCCAGACCGGCTATGATCGCTTCGATGATGATTTCGGTGGAATTGAACCAGTCCTGGGTCGTTCCCCGGTCAAGCAAGAGCTGAAACGCACCCAGGCTGACTCCGAGAAAACCAAATCCCATCCAGTCGAAGCGATAGGACTCGTCATGGTGTTTTTCGTCGAGAAACAGCCAGATACCGACGACCGCCAGGATTCCAAACGGCACATTGACATAGAAGACCCAGCGCCAGCTGTAGAAATCGGTCAGATAACCACCCAGCGTCGGACCGAGGATCGGCCCCATCATGACCACGAGACCCCAGATGGACATGATCGCGCCGCGCTTCTCCGGCGGATAGCGATCGAGCACGATCGCCTGGGACAGCGGCGAAAGCGCGGCTCCGAACGCGCCCTGCAACAGGCGGAAAATGATGATCTCCTGCAGCGTTTGCGCCGCGCCGCACATCATCGAAGTGACGGTGAAGCCGAACAGGGTGACGATGAAGAAATTCTTCTTGCCGAAGCGCGCGGCGAACCAGCCCACAGGTGCTGTCATGATCGCTGCTGCAATCACATAGGAGGTGAGTACCCAGGTGATTTCGTCGCGCGACGCCTGAAGGCCGCCCTGCATGTAGGGCAGCGCGACATTGGCGATGGTTTGATCCAGAACCTGCATGAACGTGCCGAGCATCGCGCAAATGACCGCGATACGCAGCGCGAGCGGCGACCCGCTGAGGGACGTGCCTTGTTCGTTTTGAGCCATCGGCTCCGTGTCGTTCCTTATTCCGTGACCGTGTCGCCGGCAGGCTCCATTGCGGTGGGCGAGTCGGTTGTTTCCACCAATAGAGCTTGCAACATATCCGTCATCCGCCGCAAATCCCCCGCGCCCGACAGCCGATGGCCGCCATGCTTGACGAGCGTGAGCATTGCCTCGCCTGCCAGCGCTTCGACCAGCCTGACGGAGTGTGCCCAGGGAATGTCGGGATCCCTCATGCCATGCAGAATCCGCACTGGGCAGGGCAGTGCGATGGGCGCTGCGAGCAGAAGATGGCGGCGTCCATCCTCGATCAATTCCCGCGTGATGGGGTAGGGCTCGGGATCGTAGGTTGAAGGACGCAGCCACTCGCCTTCGCGATCAATCTGCATCCGGGTGTTGGAAGGCAGCGCCGCCCACATAAACTCGGTAAAATCGACAGCAGGCGCGATCAACAAAAGCCCTCTGACGCGCTCCGGCCGCACGCGTGCCGCGAGCAGTGCAATCCAGCCGCCCATGCTGGAGCCGACCAGTACGATCGGCCCCTCCGCGACGCGGTCAACTATAGCGAGCGCATCGTCGCGCCATTGCGTGATGGAGCCTTGGCGGAACTCGCCTGTAGATGCGCCATGCCCGAAATAGTCGAAACGGACAAAGCTATGCCCGTTAGCCGCCGCCCAGCGATCGAGCGCTTGTGCTTTCATTCCCGTCATATCGGATTTGAATCCGCCGAGCCAGACGACGGTGGGGGCCCTCCCGTCGCGGCGCATGAAGGCGACGGTTTCGCCATCACTCGTCGCCAATCGTTCGATCGCCGCCATCGATGTTCCAGAATTCTGTTTCTATCCTGCCGCGAAATCGGCTCTTTTGGAGCGATCCGTTCGTGCTGCTTGCGGACGCGACCGGCGTGTCAACAGCAGCGCGCACAAAAAACCGACAACCGCCATTGCGGTCGCGGCAAGAAATCCCGAGTGAAACGATGCGATCTCGGTTGCGCCATGCGCAAGGCTCGCGACCTGAACGGTTATTGCGACCGAGACGCCGAGTGCGAGCCCGATCTGCTGAAACGTGATGAGAACCCCGGTCGCGACGCCCTGGACGTTTGGCGGCACGGAGGCCGTGCTGAGCGCCATTAGCAAAACGGTGCCTACCGTGCTGCCAAGGCCGCATACCAGCATGCCGGGAACGAGATTCACTCCATAACCCGCAGCGACGGACACGAAGGAAAAGAGCAGCGTGCCGGCGATGAAAACGACAAACCCCCACAAAATGCTCCAACGCAACGGATAGCGCGACATCCCATGTCCGACAAGCCGGCCGCCCGCCATGACCGCCAGCGCGTAGGGCAGCATGCCGAGCCCTGACATCAATGCGGAAAAATGGAGCATGCGCTGCATGAACAGATTGAGCAGCACGAACAGCGCGCCGGTGGTCGCCATGATGCCGACGCTGGCCACATCGGCGCCCAAAAGGTTCGGAAACCAAAATATGGAGGGAGGAACAAGAGGCGCGCGCAGGCGGCTCTCTAGAATGAAAAACATGACGAGAACCACAGCCGCGGCCAGGAGAAGGCCCAATCCCTGATGGGATGTCCAGCCATATTCTCCCATCGCGGAGAGCGACAGCAACGCCAGCGCGACGCCGGCAGTAATGAGAACTGCACCGCCGATGTCGAGGGAAGGTTTCGCGTCCGAACGCACATAGGGTGGAATGAATCGCCAAGACAGCACGATAGCGGCCAGGACCAGGGGCATGTTGAGAAGGAATACCGAGCGCCACCCCCAGGTCGTCGTCAGGAACCCGCCAACACACAGCCCGAGCGTCATTGCCACGCCCTGAGTGATGCTGAACACGGAGAATGCCCGGTGACGAACTGGTCCTTCCGGCAACAGCACGTTGATCAGCGAGAAACTTGTCGGGATCAGAAAGGCGCTGCCCAATCCCTCAAGCGCGCGGGCTCCGATCAACGTCCACACATTGAAGGAAAGTGCGGCAAGAAGCGTTCCGGCGCCGAACAGGCAGAGACCGAATATGCAGAAACGGCGGCGCCCGTAGGAATCCGCGGCGCGTCCGCCGAGTACGAGAAAGCCCGAATAGGCCAATGAATAGGTTGCAACCACCCACGGCATGACGGCCGGTTCGATCTTGAGGTCGCGGGCGATGGATTCGAGTGCCACGTTGACGGCGCAGAAATCGGTCCCGAAAATTACCTGGCCAATCGCAACGAGCGCGATGACGCCGGCGTAAAAGCTGCTGGAGCGCTCTCTCGGCATATCGCTGCTCATTTAGGTTCTTCCGCATTTTTTACGCCCGAGTTTTCCTGACTTGCCCGTTCACTCAGGCAAACTCGAATTCGGCATAGGATTTCGAGGCGAGTGGCACTTCCGAGGCATCGTACTCTTCTTCGATGATCCATTTGCACATTCGCCTGAGCGGCTCGATGCCGTCATGCGGACCGGCGTAGGACATGCGGGCTGCGTAACCCAGCGACACAAAGCGTTGCGCGCCGTGGAAGGCGAGGCGATCCCGCAACTCGCGTTTCAGTGCGTCGGGATAGATTCCAATCGTTTGCGTATAGGCTGTGACCGATCTGACGGGAATTTCCAGGTCGTCGACGGGAACGAGGTTGCCGACGCGATTGGCGAGGATCCGCGCGAAATCAACAGGCTCACTCGTCTGCGACACGATGATGGCGCCGTTTCTGCCGCCGCCGATAATTTTGTGCTCATCGCTCGTCACCGCGAGCGACTGG
>Ga0302326_10002842_pt1 | contig 41645 bp, 32 predicted proteins | sample Palsa_T0_3_FD_202264 | JGI IMG/M metagenome (GOLD analysis project Ga0302326, IMG submission 202264) | Peat permafrost microbial communities from Stordalen Mire near Abisko, Sweden - Palsa_T0_3 | ecosystem: Environmental > Terrestrial > Soil > Palsa > Peat permafrost | place: Sweden: Abisko... | reverse complement strand
TTCCATCCCGGTGACCTCGGAAATCATGATCACTTTGCGCGATCCGTCGGAAAGACGCGCGACCTGGACCACGGCGTGGACGGCGTTGGCGATCTGATGGCGAATGGCACGTTCGGGAATGTTCAGGTTGGCCATCGAAACCATATTTTCGATACGAGACAGGGCGTCGCGCGGGGAGTTGGCGTGTACGGTGGTGAGCGAACCCTCGTGGCCGGTATTCATCGCCTGAAGCATGTCAAAGGCTTCTTCGCCACGCACCTCGCCGACCACGATGCGATCGGGACGCATACGCAGGCTGTTGATGACGAGTTGGCGCATGCGCACCGAGCCCTTGCCTTCGATGTTCGGGGGGCGGGTTTCGAGGCGAACAACGTGTTCCTGCTTGAGTTGCAATTCGGCCGCGTCTTCGATGGTGACGATGCGCTCGGAATTCGGGATGTATCCGGAAAGGACGTTGAGGACAGTCGTTTTGCCGGCGCCGGTGCCTCCTGAGATGATCAGGTTCAGGCGGCCTTTGACCATCGCCGAGAGCAATTCGAGCATCGGCCCGGTCAGGGTCTTGTTGTCGAGCATGTTGCGCGCGGTCAATGGATCGCGGCCAAAGCGGCGGATCGAGAGGCAGGCGCCATCAAGCGCCAGGGGCGGAATGATGGCGTTGACGCGCGAGCCATCCTGCAGGCGGGCATCGACCATGGGCGAAGACTCGTCGACGCGGCGCCCGATGCGGGACACGATGCGGTCGATGATCTGCATTAAGTGCTGGTTGTCTTTGAACGACAAGCCGGTGATTTCGAGTTTGCCGCTGCGTTCTACGTAGACGCGGTCGAAGCGGTTGACCAGGATGTCGGAAATGGTGGGATCTTTGAGCAGCGGCTCGAGCGGACCGAGACCAAAGATTTCGTCGAGGATCTCGCGCGACAACTGCTCGCGTTCGGCGAAACTTAGAGGGACGGCCTCGCTGTTCACCGAGCTGCGGATCAGGATGAGAACTTCTTCGCGGGCCGAATCCCCGGTCGATCGGCCGAGTTTTTCCAGATCGAGACGGTCGAGGATCTTGCGGTGCAGGTCCGCTTTGACCTGCTGGTACTCGCTCCGCTCGAAGGCTTGCAAATTGGGCATAAATTCAGGTCTTCGGTCAGGTCTCAGGTTCTAGCTAGAGGCTAATCGCTAACCGGTAGAATCCGCAAGTTACCGGCTACACCGTCTTAAACAAGGACCAGGCAGTGCGCTTTACCTCCGGATCGTCCTTGGTCAACTGTTCCGCCAGGCCCGAAATCGAGCGGGAAAATTCGGTGTTCCCCTGCTGCACCAAAGGGATGCCGCGATCAATCGCGGTCGAAACCGCGAAGTATTGATTGGGAATCCGCCAGAGCACCGGGGCTCCGATGGCGGCCTCGGTCTGAGCCTCATCGAAGCCGGCCACCTTGCGATAGCGGTTCAATACCAAGGCAAAACGGTCGCGGGAGCCGCTTTCGCCGAGATAAAGGGCGACTCTACCGGCGCTCCAGAGGGTTGCCACATCGGCATGGGCGATGAGCAGAATCTTCTCCGACAGATTGCTCACCAGACGGGTGGCACTATCGAGACGGGACGAAGCGTCGACCACAGTGTAGTGATACTGGCCGACGATGGTGTCAAGCAGGCGGGCAAAGTCAGAAGCCGAGGGTTCGATGACGGTGGGCGTCACAGGCCCGGCCAGCACCTTCAAATCCCGACCGTGACGAGCCATGAAGCTCTCGAGCAGGGACGAGTCCAGGCGGTGCAGGTTGGCGATGGCATCGGAGACGGTGAAGGCCGGCTTCAGGTTGAGATGTAAGGCGCAGTGGCCGAGCGGCGCCAGGTCCACCAGCGCCGTGCTGTGGTGAATCGACTGCAAGGCCAGGGCCAGATTGACGGCAACGGTGGTAGCGCCGCTGCCCCCCTTGGCGTTCACGACCGTAAACACCTTGCCGCGTGAGTTTTGACTCGCGGGTTTGCGGCGGGTTGCCGTCAGGCGAACGAAGGCCTCGAGCAGGTCGGTGGTCGTGGTGGGGCGCTCAATGTATTCGCGCACACCCGCTCGCATGGCACTGACAATCAACTGGGATTGAGTCAGGGGGCCGACGGCGAATACGGCAGCATCGGGGAGTTCCTGATGCAACAACTCGATCGCCCGCAGCGCCGCGGCGACGCCATCGGTTGCGATATCCACCACGACGACGTCGGGCGCAAAAACCCGAGTCTTGCGGATGACCGGGTCGTTCGCGGCCGAAGGCAGGGTCGGGTTGCTGCACACCGTGCGAGCCACGCTGGTGCCATCCACCAAAACCTGAAGCACTGCGCGCTGGTCATTGTCGGTCGCAAATACGGCTACTGACAATTCCAGCATGACTCTTTCCGCTGCCCCTTCCAAACGACGTACGAAATTAGACCGGATCCTCTTGCGACCTTCTCACTACTTGCTGCTGCCGGGCTTCTTGTTATCGAACTTGCTCTTATCGAGATTTGGCTCCGGCATCGACGGCCCGGCCGGCTTCTGGAGTGTGGGCGAAACCCGGTGCACCGTGCACAGAACCATCAATTCCGAGTTGCTCTTCTGGTCGCTCTTACTTTTAAAGAAGTTGCCGATGATCGGGATATCGCCCAGCCACGGAATCTTGTTGCCCGTGTTGGTGACTCGGTTATCGAGCAAGCCGGCAATGACAAAGCTCTGGCCATCCTGCAGTTCGAATTCAGTCTCCGCCTTGCGGGTGCTGATGGCGGGTATGGTGGTTCCGGCAACCGTAACCGCGTCGGCGAAATCGAGCGTGCTCACCTCGGGAATCACGTGGAGGTGGATGTTGCCGTTTGGCTGAATCACGGGAGTGAACTTGAGGCGCACACCAAACTCGCGAAACTGAATCGTAACGGTGGCGATTCCGCTGGCGTTTTGTTGCGCGACTGGAAAGGGAAATTCACCTCCGGCGAGGAAACTGGCTTCCTTGCCATTGACCGCGACCAGGTTGGGCTCGGCCAGAATCTGCAGGAGGTTTTGCGTCTTGAGGGCTTCGATCACCGCGCCCAGATGGACCTGAGGGTTAAAGAAAAACAGGTTGAGTAAGTTCGATACCGTGGTGGTAGTCGAAAACGGGGTACCCGGTGTCTGACTGATGCTCCCGATGCCGCTGATTCCACCGTACTGGCCGGTGGTGGTGGTGCCGATGGTGTTGCCGGAGCCGGTCGAAAGCAGATTGAAGCCCACTTGCGTCAGAGCCGTGCGATCGACTTCAGCGAATTTGACTTCCAGCAGAACTTCCTCTGCCCCAACCGGGCCGAATGTCAGCACGTTCACCACATTCTTGGAATACGCGGAGGCGAGCAAGCCCGCATGCTTGGCCACGTCCTCGGTGGTGACATGCCCGGAGAGGACGATCGCGTTACGCGAAGGCGTGACGTTGATCTGCTCATCCGGGAACAGGCGATGCATTTCCTCCGAAGCCGCGGTGATATCGACATCCACCCGAAGATCGAAACTTCGATTGCGTTCGAGCTCGTCCCAGATCAGCAGCGAGACCTCGCCTGGAGCGAGTCCATTGACCAGAACTTGGGTTGGGGTGACGACCAGCGCATCGGCCACGGTAGGATCGGTTACCGAAATGCGCTTCAGTCTTTCGGTCGTGTTAATCAGCAGGGATTTACCCACCATCACGCGCAACGGAGCGGCACTGCCGGTATCGCTCTGGCCGGTTGACGACGTGGTTGCAGGAGATTGCGCGGCAGGCGGATTGGCCGGAGGCACTGCCGGCGTGTCTTGCGTCTTGCCGTCGAACAAAGCCGGGGTGCGCGCGAACATCATTGTCGCAAGAACGAAAGCGGCTGCGACGAGCTTTAGAGCTTTCATGAATTCGGGCCTCTGCGAGGATGCACGAGCAAATCCATCGAGGTAATCAGCGTGCGCGAATTACTGCGGTGGTGGCGGTGGATCAAATTTGTCTTCTTGTTTTTTGTTGCCACGGATCGTTTCTATCTGGTACGGCGCCGGTGGTGCAACCGGAACTGGAGCTTTCTTCACCACGTTGTGCAGCTTGGGTTTGGTTTCGGCGACCGCCGGCGTTCCACCCGGGTACACTGCACTCGCCCGAGTCGCGCCGATCCCACCCTTTTTTGTGTCTACGGGATTGCGCAAGGAAAGCTGAATCCGTCCTTCCTGCGAAACCAGCGCCAGCTTCTGTGCATCGTCCGGAGAAACCGCTAGCGTAATCACAGGGGCGGTCTGCGCGTCTGCCGAAGCGTTGCGGTCCAAACTCTTGCCTACGGCCAGAACCAGGACATTCTCGAGCACGGTAATGGTTTGACGTTCGCTGCCGCCACCTTCACTCCCGGTGGCGAGCACATCGACGTGCGTGCCCGGTTGCACGAAGCCGGCGACCGAAACCACGTCGTTAACACGCACCGAAACAGCACGCATTCCTTGCGGGATCATCGAGGGCAGGCCCGCTCCGGCGTTCAGCGCCGCGAGTTTGCTCGGCAGAACAAATTCACCTTGGCTTAGCGGCAGAACTGCACCCCGGCCGAGGACCTGAGAGGTTCGGGAGAATGCGCCGGGAGGAATCGCGGTTTGCGGGACCGTGATCACCTTGACATCGTGCGCTTCCAACCTGGCCCCGACCTGAATATCATCGGCAGCCACCACCACCGGCACTCCGCGCGTGTCACTGTTTCCCGCAAAGATCCGCAACCGGTTGTAGACGGTGAAGCTGACGAGCAGGCCGACCGCGAGCGCCAAGCCGCCGATCATCAACAAACGGCTTCGATTCATTCCTCTCCTTTTTGAAACCAGCCGCACTCGCTCGTCGCCGCGCCGGCCACCAACTCCGCGACCGCGATCGGCTCCCCGCGACTGCGGTGACCTACTGGGTTATTGAGCTGGCCACCTGGCTGAACACGTTATTTGCGTTGCCGCCGATCAGACGGACGGTGCCAATCACGATTACCAGAATCACTGCCAGCATCACCGCATATTCTGCGATGTCCTGCCCTTCGTCATTGCGCCACAAGAGGTTAGCGAAATCCTTCATTCTAGACTCCCTCAGCTTTGTGCTGAAAAGTACCGTTCCGAAACCACCGTTTCTTATGCGCTTAGTTTCGCAGATTCTGGAGGTCTCTGGGAAACATTTTTTCACTTTCTCATCCTGCTGACGAGGAGTTTATCCAAAATGTTTACACTTTGGAGTGCCCGATGGCTCCGGACGAGGACAATGGCCTTGGGGTCGCTAAATATAACATTCCACTCGGGATCAAGAAACAGAGCTTGCGCGATGGCGGAGGAGGGGGGTATCAGCACCTCTTCCACCTGCCAGTGGTCAAGAACGTTTCGCCAGCCATTGCGCAGCTGCACCACGGTCTGAAACTGGTGTAGCAGGTCGTCGCCATAAAGGTCCGCGCGGCCGTCCACGAATACGCGGTATTCCGGATAGAGCTTCCAGATGGCATAGCCTCCCCAGTCGTAGTAAACGAAAAGCTTCTGCGGATAGTCGCCGGACCGCAAAAACGCGACCGCCTTTGCGGGAAACTGCTCCGCCTCGCGAGCATTCTGGTTGCGGGCGAGAATGGTCCACCTCACCAATGCAAATACTGCCATCATAATGACAACTGCCCCGTTGAAAAGTGGCCGCAAACGCGATGAATCGGAGCGTGGTTGTGGGACTGGCGAACCCGCCGAGGCGACCGGCACAGCCGCGGCGATCACCGGTATCGCCACCAAAACAAAAATTGGTATGTGGCGAACTGCGTCGAGAGCGGCAAAACAGGTAAGGAGCAGAGGTACGATTACGCGTCCCTTGGGCCGCGAGCGGGAAACGGCGAGCGCGGTCAAAAGTAGCAGCCATACCACTAAAAACGAGCGATAAAGCCAATCATGAAAATTTGGCGAGAACCACTCCGCAATGAAGGACCGCATCCCCGGCGAGCGTAAAGTATCGAACGGATAATGATAAAGTTGCGCGCCGCTGGGGTTCAAAGGCACCAGGGCCAAACAAGTCATCAGGAGCAGCACAACTCGCAAAACGATGGGGCGCACCTGCAGCCAAGGGGTTTCGCCGATGGCACTCTCGAGGATCAGGCCGACACCATAGGCGAACAGCAGCGCGGGGCCGAGCGCAACTCCGGCGTGCAGATTCAGCCAGAGCAGGAACAGCGGCGGAATCCAAAACAATCGCTTCGGCCGATCCTCACCGGTTTCCACCAACCACAGAAACAGGCTGGCCAGCGTAAAGGTGAACATCTGCGGCCGCACGCCCCAGGAGGGAGCCGAAGCTAAAGCGCCGACGACGGTCGCTGCGGCCGCCCAGTGCCTTTTTACTCCACCGGAAAGACAGCGCACGTAGAGAAGCATGAAACCAGCCGTCGTAACGATCGCGGAGAACACGATCAGCGCAGCAGCGCCACGGCATTTCCAGAGCTCGTAAAACACCACCTCCGAAAGCCACTCGTGCGACACCCAGGCGTGTCCGGTACGAGTAAAGGAGAATGGATCGAAGTGCGGGACGTGGCCGGTTTCGACGATCCACTGCCCGGTGCGCAGATGCCACCAGAGGTCGGGATCGACCGCGTTGCGCGCCGTCATGCCGAGCAAGCCCAGCAGTAACACCAACGCGAACAGGCTGGATCGAGAAAGGCGATTGGCTCTCACGCTGAGCGATCATACCGCAAACTCAGAACTGTTCCGGTTCGGTACCATTATGTGCTTCGTGCTTTTCCTGCGTGGCGATAGAATCCAGGTTCAGCAGCGATGAACAGGAGCGTGAAGCTCGCGATCGGGAATGTTTTCGGCGGTGTTTACCGTGAAGCTACAGTTGCCAGATCGACCAGCAACGGTCAGGGAAGGACCTGAGCTCGCGGGGCGGCAATGGTGGATGCGGCCCGCGCAGAACGTGATTCTTCTTCTGACATTAGCCTGGATTGTCTATTATTTCGCGCATGGTTTTGAAGAAAGAGCGAAGGGGACCGATTTCTCGGAGCGCTACGCCGCCGCCCGGATGGTACGCGAAGGATATGGGCATCAACTTTACGACTTCCGTGTTCAAGAGCAATTCCAGATTCGTTATGCCGGGCGCATTGGCGAGTACTACATTCATCCTCCATTTGGGACGCTGCTATTCTTGCCAATCGCCTTTTGGTCTCTCCGAACCGCCTATCTGATGTGGTGCCTTCTCAATACAGGGGTTTTGGTATACACCGCGATCTTGTTTCAGCGGCATGTTTTCCCAGGTTTCGACTGGCGTGTCATGGTGCCGCTGTTCTTCCTGTTCCCACCCGTGTTGATCGGTTTTCTGCAAGGTCAAGATTCGCTGCTGCTCCTATTGATCATGACGCTCGCCGTTGTGGAGCTGAGACGAGAGCGAAACTTCAGCGCGGGTTGTTGGTTAGGGTGTGGTCTGTTCAAGTTCCACATCGTTCTTACTTTGATCGTGTTTTTGGGGTCGCTCAGGAGGAAAGGACTTCTCAGTGGGTTTGCCTGCGTTTTCGGGACGCTCGTTCTGATTTCGGCCGGTATTTCGGGATGGGCCTTCCTGACAGAATATCCGCGCTTTTTGATGGGATTGAGTCGTCTGCCACTGGCCAACATTCACCCGGCAGCGATGGCGAATATCCGAGGATTGGTGAGCGTTTTGGGGATCGCAAAGGACGCCGTCGCTCGTCTTATTCTCATCGGGATCGCTTCAGTCTGGGTGTTGTGGCGTGCCTGGAGACCCTTGAGTGGATCGAAGTCGAGAGGTGCCGCAAATCTGGCGTTTGGGAATTTCGTTCTGGCGGCAATCCTCGTTAGTTATCACTTAAGTCCCTCCGATCTGTGCATCGCGCTGCTACCGATCGGCTTGTTCTCGCAATATCTGGCGGAGCACGCCGGAATTCCGCGGTGGGCTCAACTCACGTTGCTCCTCAGTCAGGGTATCCTGTTCTTGCCTCCTCTGCATTTGATCGCGCTGGCTTGGCACCTGTACGTGTGTCTCATCATTCCGATTCTGGTCATGTTCCTGCTCACATCCGCTGAGATCTTTCGAGGTGTTGCGAGCCATGGTCACCAGGCAGTGTAGTTTCGAGGTTTCCCCGATCGCGCGATGAGACTCAGCATTTCCCATAAGCCGTTCTGGGTGGTTCTTGTAGCCGCACTCTGCGGCGCTGGCATGTGGACCTACGCCAACCGCGTGATGGTAGCGCACCAGGTCCGCGATGCGGCTGTCCACAACCGGCCTCGTGGCAATCTTTCCGATCTTTATCCCCGCTGGGTGGGCGCGAGGGAACTGCTCCTCGACGGACGCGACCCTTACAGCGCGGAAGTCGCCCGCGAAATTCAAGCGGGTTACTATGGTCGTCCGATCGATCCATCACGTCCCAATGACCCGCGCGATCAGGCGGGATTTGCTTATCCTGTCTATGTAGTCTTTTTCCTCGCCCCGACGATTCGATTACCCTTCGTGATCGTCCAACAGAGTTTCTTCTGGCTGTTGCTGATTCTCACCTGCGCCAGCATTCTGCTCTGGCTTCGATTTTTCCGCTGGTCCGTGCCTGGCTGGGCCAAGATCAGTCTGCTCGCGTTGACCGTGGGCAGCCTGGGCGTCATGCAGGGGCTGAAGCTGCAACAGATGAGCCTTCTGGTCGCCGGACTGGTGGCCATCGCGATGATGCTGCTCGTTTTAGATTACCCGGTGGTCGCCGGAGTCCTACTGGCTGCCTCGACGATCAAACCGCAGCTCGTGCTGCTGCTGCTGTTGTGGCTCGCCATGTGGACCGTAGCGGATTGGCGGCGCCGCTACCGGTTGGCCGCTTCATTTCTGGCTACGATGGCGATCCTGCTGGGGGCCTCGGAGTGTTACCTGCCGCACTGGATTCCCCGTTTCTATGAGGCGGTTCGCGAATATCGGCATTACACCGGGGCGATGTCGGTAATGGATAGTTTGCTTGGCTATCCCTGGAACTGGGCGCTTGAGGGTGTCGCGTTCGCGGCTATGCTGGGCGCTTGCTGGAACGAACGCAGGGAAGACGCGAAGAGCAGTTCGTTTGCGTTCACAGTGAGCCTCGTGCTGGCCACCACCGTCCTGTTGGTGCCGATCACCGCTCCTTACAATCAGGTGCTGCTGATCCCAGCGCTATTGGTGCTGCTTAGGGACCGACGCGCGATCTGGCTGAGGAGTGCCGCGGTTCGCGTTCTATTTTTAACGACGGCTGGCCTGATCTTCTGGCCGTGGGTTTCGAGCACTGCTCTGGCGGGTCTTTCGTTCTCTTTGCGGCGGGAAACGGTCGAACGGGCCTCGGCCGCACCCTTCTGGACGGTGACACAGATTCCCGTGGGAGTGGCTGGCCTGATGCTGGTCCTTTACTATCAGAGGACCACCGCTTCGGTGAATGGCGGAGTGAGTGGTTCCTAAAGGCCGGCCACAGGCGGTGTCTCAGTTCTTTCTCTTGAAAATGCGAAGTTCCGGGGCGGTCTGAGGATGACCGCGGGCTTCATCGCCCCAGAAAAAGCGCGATTCCGGCTCGGCGAGTTCGACCAATCCGACTTGTTCAAAGCTGTCGGAGAGGTATTGACGAATCCAAGGGATCAAGCGCAGCGCCTGCGGAGAGCCCGGGCGCAGGAGCCAGGAATCGGGAACATCGACGAAGACCACATAGGCGGGCCGCTTGGCTTCGACCTCCTGCATCATTTGGTTCTGCATGGCGGGCCAATAAACCTGGTCTTCCATCAGGCTGTAAGTGTAGAGATAGCCGCTGGCAGAATGGCGATGCGCGTAGAAGTAAATCTCGGGCTCCGAGCCAAACACAAAGAGAGTGTCGGTCGGCGCGGTGTGCCGGCGCAAATACTCGGCCACCGGCACCGCCTCCGGAAACGGGTTATGAGGGTAGCAGAAGCGGGAGGCCTGGATCGGGGTCATTTTGAAGTAGAACCCGGTGTTGCGGTGAATCGCGAATACACAAGCGGCGGCAAACACGATCACGGGCAGGATGGGCAGCCATCGAGAACGGGACTGCAGGGCGAGCCAGCGCATGGCCGAGGTGACGACCACCGCGATCAAGATGGCAACCACGGGCATCATCAGAATGAAATAGTGTGGCCGGAAATAAAGGCCGGGACATACCGCAGCGCAAGAAAACGCGAGCAACCCGAGGACAAAGACGACCTGGCGACGGATGACGGGATGCCAAAACGATCGGGCAATCCCGGCGACGGCGACGATTCCGAGGCAGACCATCAAGCGCAGCAGGATGGAGGCCTTGGGTGCCAACTCTGTCCAGCTCCTGCGCAATGGCAAGGTGATGGCATACTGACGCGCATACACAAAAGTCCAGAACCAGAAATTCCGGAAGACACCGGATCGGTAGAGTACGACCGAGGTCAGTGCGAAGGGCAGTACTCCCCCGAGTAAAAAGACCCCCATGTTCTTGGCCCACCGAGCCCATTCGTATTTGTTGCGCGGCCAGCATTGAACGGCAAGATAGAACAACGCGAATGCACCGAGGAACAGTCCCGGCTGCTTCATCAGGAAGGTGACGCCGAAGGCGATGCCGGTCCAGAAAAACAACGCCGTGCGCCTGGTTTCTTCGGCTCGTAAGAGCGGCATCAAGCCTAGGAGCGCCGCTAGTACGACGAAGTGAGTGGCGTGCGCCGCCAAGCCAAGCACGACCTGATGGGTCGACAGGAATGCGTAACTCGATCCCGCGATGACGCCCGCGAGCGTACCGAAAAGGTGCGCCGTGATCAGGTACAGCAGAATGACAGAAAGCGCGTTGACGAACAGGAGCCCGAGATGGATTCCGCGGACCGTCTGTCCGAATACCGCGAGGATCGCGGCATAGGCCGCATAGGTTCCCGGAAACTTCATGTTGTAGGCCAGTTGGTAGGGGGGAATGTCCTGTAAAATCAGCTGGCCGGCGTAGGCGTACTCACCCTCGTCGCGCTCCAAAGGCATCTCCAACAGGCGCCAGCGGATGACTCCAAAGAAAACGGTGACGGCGAGCAGGACCACAAAATGCCAGCGGAAGAGGCGCTGCCATGGCTTGCCGGCTGGTTCATCCGCAGACGGATCGAGGAACTCTTTTCCCGTCTCCATGGTGTCGTTGCGCAGTATGGTCGCACCTTAGCAACTCCGCCGGGTGGTTGCAAGCCGGAACATTGGCGGCCGAAGATTGGCGCATTGGATTACGCTTCCATCCCTTTTACTACGCCGCCAAGGCCGGGCTCGTCGTAGAATGCTGTGGGGCCTTGTCACGTGCTGGCGTCTTCACTGGCACGATGGCCGCAGGAGAGTTCAGGGTACATGTCGGCTTCGTCGCATTCGGGCATTTCCAGTATCTTTCCCATCGCGATCTTCGTGCAGGGAAGTGATCAGCAAACCCTTTCGCTGAATCACACACCTTACACCGTCGGCCGCAAGGTGGACCGCGACCTGGTAATTGCCGACCCGCGCGTTTCCCGCGAGCACGCTTCGATCGTTTCCGAAAATGGCGAGTTTTTTGTCCTCGACCACAACAGCAAACACGGCACCTTCGTGAACGGCGAGAAGGTGGAGCGCCACAAGCTGCAGCGTAACGACCGGCTGGAATTTGGCGCGCGCGATATTGCGTACCTGATCTTCCATCCACTGCACACCACTTCGAACACGGCACGGGAGTTCCTCAGCCAGATTTCCGGCATCCAGATCGCGCCCGAAGCAAGCGATCTCGAAAAACTCACGCTCTTCATGGAAGCGGCGCGCAAGCTGAACACCATCGGCGTGCTCGACGAGATCCTGGTTACGCTGCTCGATGCCACCCTGAAACTGACGCGCGCCGAGCGCGGTTACATTTTCCTGCGCGATATCGACGGTACCCTCACGCTTGCCGCCGGGCGCAACTCCAAGGGCGAGCCGCTGCTCGATGACAAAACAATTTCCCGATCGGTGCTCGACGGAGCCTTGACTTCGAATTCCGAATATCTGGTCACCGACACCAGTCAGATGCTGGACGTGCAGCAGCGGCAAAGCATCGTCGCCTTCGATCTGCGGACTGTGATCTGCATGCCGTTGCGCAAGCCGCTCGTGCAAACCACACGGGAACAGGAGCCGGCGGGCGGGGAAGTGATGGGGGCACTCTACGTGGATTCGCGCTTTGCCTCGCGCGATATCACGAGCGTCAGCCACGATATTCTGCGGGCGATCGCGACCGAAGCCGCGCAGTTGATCGAGAACGCGCGCCTGGTGCAGGCCGAAGAAGCCGGGCGCCGTTACCAGCAGGAACTGTCGATCGCCGCCTCCATTCAGCAGCGGTTGCTGGCGGTGACTCTGCCCGAGGTCCCGTTTGCGCGGGTGAACGGACGCAATTTGTCTTGCAAGGAGATCGGCGGCGACTTCTTCGAGGCCGTGAACACTCCCGAAGGTCTGGCCGTGGTTCTCGCCGATGTCAGCGGCAAAGGAGTTTCGGCCGCTCTGCTGGCTTCCATCCTCCAGGGCATGGTGTACTCGCAACTGATTTCGGGTATGCCCCTCACAGAGATCGTCGCGGCCGTGAATCGCTTTTTCACCTACAAGCACATTGGTGAGAAATACGCGACCATGATCATCACCCGTCTGCGCGCCGACGGCGATCTCGAATACGTCAATTGCGGACACATTCCCCCGGTGTGGATCTGCGGCAACGAAGTGCTTCGGCCATCCCATGGCAACCTGCCGGTGGGCCTGCTGGCGGATGCGACCTATTCCAGCGACCGCTGCCAGATGCGGGCGGGGGATCGACTGATCCTGGTGACCGATGGCGTCACCGAAGCCGAAAACGCTCGCGGAGATATGTTTGACAGCGAACGGCTCGAACTGGTCGCGGGCAAGAGTGTTTCGATGGAAGACGTCTTCAGCGCCGTCGCCGATTTTTGCGGAGGCACACCGCTGAACGATGATTGCACCGTCGTCGAACTGTCTTACACCGGAGGCTAAGGTCGCTACTGGCGCTCGGGGTGAGGACGAGCTGCGCTTGGCATGGCCGGGCGAGCCGCCCGGGCCGGCACCAGCTAAAACCCCTAGCCTTTTGCAGCCGGATGAATCCCAACCGTAGACCAGGTCTTATCCGCGGCATGGCACAGTTTCTCGAGAGCGCAATCGGCACATTTCGGACCGCGCGCTACGCACAGTTTTCGCCCGTGCCAAATTACTTCGTGAGAAAAATCGGTCCAGCGCTCGCGCGGGATAATTCGCATCAAGTCTTCTTCGATCTTCTTTGCGTCTTCCTGCTTGGTCAGCTCCAGACGGCGTGAAATTCGGGTGACGTGCGTATCGACGACGACCCCTTCATTCTTCTTGAACCACGTTCCGAGCAGCACGTTCGCGGTTTTGCGAGCCACTCCTGGCAGGGTAAGCAACTCCTCCATGGTTTGAGGAACGGTTCCTCCAAAATCGGCGACCACTTTCTGAGCCGCGCCTACCACCGACCTCGCCTTGTTGCGGAAAAATCCGGTCGAATAGATGTCGGGCTGCAATTGTTCGGGTTCGAGCGCTGCGAAATCCTTGACCGTAGGATACTTCGCAAACAGTCCGGGGGTGACCATGTTGACCCGCACGTCGGTCGACTGGGCGGAAAGAATTGTCGCCACCAGCAGTTCCCACGCGCTGCGGTGGGTGAGAGCGCAAGTCACTCCGGGATACATTTGGTCGAGCAGGGCGATGATCTGGCGCACCCGCTCGGGCGCCAAAGGATCGTATCCCGAGGCGGATTTCTTTTTCAGAACCGCAGCCTTCGGCGCCTTGCCGGCCGCTTTCCCGGGATTGACCGCCGCCCGAGCGGCGCTACGCGCGGGCGCGTTTTTCGCTGTCGCGCCCTTTGCCTGCGCACGTTTGGTCCGCTGCGCACCTTCCTGTCGTCCGCTGCGACTTGGCTGACGTGGCATATTTCCGCGGGCCATTGGTTTCGCTCCTGAACCGTGGTTCATGGTAACAAAGCAGAGGGGCGGCGGGAGCTCGGTCGAACCAAGGTAACTGCGCCGCAATTGACGGGCTGGCGGGCGCTGAGTACTCTGAGATTCGAGGAAGAATCTGTGGCCGTAAAGAATATCAAACTCGGACAAGTCTGGCGCCAGGATGAAACCGGCCAGGATCATCTTGTCACCAAGGTTTACAGCGAAGTTTTCACCCAATACGCGGTGCTGCGGCCCGCCGAGATCACCGCGCCCGACGCGCCCATCGTGAAGGTGAAGGTCGCGAAATTGGCCGATGGCGTAACTCTGCCCGGCTTCAGCTTCACACAGGAAGGGGCGTTCTGAATCCTCGGGCGACCCCACCTCGGGTCCTCGGGCGATCGAAAGCGAAGACCTGATGGCCGAACACGCGATGGCCCGATCCCCCAATCCTCGATTCGAATGACCGAGAAGATCCTCACCCTACTTTTCGTTTTTATTAATTCCCTGGTAGCGTCAACCGGCTATGTTGGGATCAGTTTGCTCATGGCGATTGAGTCCGCGTGCATTCCGCTGCCTTCCGAACTCATCATGCCTTTCGCCGGCTACCTCGTCTATACCGGTCAGATGAAGCTAATTTGGGCTGCAACCGCGGGCGCGGTCGGTTGCAATCTGGGCTCACTCGTAGCCTACGAAATCGGCTGCTACGGCGGGCGGCCGCTCGTCGAGCGCTATGGACGCTGGATCCTGATGGGCGGCCGGGAACTTGATTGGGCCGACCGTTTCTTTTTGCGCTGGGGGGACATGGCCGTATTCATCGCGCGCCTGCTGCCCGTGATTCGAACGTTCATCGCGCTCCCCGCCGGGATCGCCCGCATGCCACGCGGCAAATTCCACATCTATACTTTCCTTGGATCGTGGCCCTGGTGTTTCGCGCTGGCCTACTTCGGCATGAAACTCGGCGAGAACTGGCGCTCGCTCGGCAAGTATTTCCATAAGTTCGACGCCACGATCGGCGTGTTTCTGCTGGCTGGGATCGTGTGGTTCATTTGGTCGCACTGGCAGAACCGGCTGCGCGCTGCCGCGTAGGCTCGGGGACGGGGCCCTTCGGCGATCGCTCAGGACCGGCTCCGCCCCGTCACCCCACGCACTGTTTACGCCGGTGGCCTTGCCAATTGCGACGCCACCAATTTCCACTGGCCATCGCATTTCCGCAGCACGTCGAGGTAAACGTAGCGAACGGCGGAACGCTTTCCGTCGGCTTCGACTTCGTCCGATTCCGAGCCGTGTACGACCGCGGTGTCGCCGAACACGCGAATCTTGCGGCCGGTCGAAACGATCGACGGGTAGCGAATTGCCCCGGTGCGGAAATTGTTGAGCACATCCTGCTTGGTGAAGGCCTCTCCTGCCTCGTTATACTGCACGTAGTCGTCGGCGAAGATCTGGGCCAGCACTTTCAGATCGGCGCTCATCAGTGCTTGATCCCCGGTTTCGTGCAGCGCCAGAATCCGCTCCTCATCGCGCTGCCCATCGGTCTCGATGTTCTCGCTTGACATCACCCCTCCTGGCACGCTCTGACGTTCCATACAGAAAGTGCGTGCTCCTTGCTCGCAGAACTTGTCATCCCGAGCGAAGCAAGGGATTTCCAATCCTACGTTGAATCCGGCCTAGCGTCGTATTTTTACGAGATACGCGGCGCTTCGGGTTCCGGGGCGATCGAAGTTCCATCGCAGGATTGGCCCCGAGCTTCGGCAACCAATCGAGGCGATGCTGCGCCCGCCCCCAATCCCTGCAAGCGGGCCTTCGCCTGCTCTGCCCCCGACTCCCGGTGGCGTGTATAGTGCTCTGTGAGTCTTGCGATGATTTCACGTCCGCCAGTCCGCGCTATCCTCCCTCGGGATCGCGAGCTTGCGTTCTGCGTGTAGGATGCGACCTTTTTCGCTGCGAGGAGAGAGCACATCCGGAGCCAGTAACTGGCTCCGATTCTTGCGTCCAATCTTTTTGCATCCAATCTGACTCTCGTTCGGAAAGGGAGATGCGTGGCGTGGTTTTTCTGGTTCTTCTTTGTCTCTGGATTCTGCAGTGTCCTGTGCGAACTGATATGGTTGCGGCTTTCAATGGCGCAGTTCGGGGTTACTACGGCGCTGACGTCGATCGTCCTTTCCGTATTCATGGCTGGATTGGGCGCGGGTTCATGGTTCGTGGGAGCATTGCTCGATCGCTACGGAGACCGCGTCAACTTTTCCCCGTTGCGACTGTACGCCCTGCTTGAGTTGCTGATCGGGTTGTCCGCCCTGGTGGTTCCTCCCGAGCTGCTTTGGGGGCATCGTCTGCTCCAGACGCTGGCAGACCGCGCGGCGGTGTCTTCGGTCGCCTACTACGTGGTCTCGGGATTGTGGCTGTCGGCGACCATGATCCCGTTTTGCGCGTGCATGGGCGCGACCATTCCGGTGGCCATGTTCGCGATCCGCAACCGTCAGCAGGAAGGCGATAACCGCTCCTTCAGTTTTCTTTATCTTGCAAACGTGTTGGGCGCGGTGCTCGGTTCGTTCCTCCCACTGTTGCTCGTCGAGCTTTACGGCTTTCATAAGACCTTGCGGATCGGTGCGGCTCTGAATGGGACCATCGCCGTATCGGCCTTTTTGTTATCCCTCGCATCCGCTCCGGTTCAACCGCGCGCGGCACATTCTTCCGAGACCAGTTCTTCCGAGATATCGTATGGCCCGGCCAAAAGCCAAAAAGGTGTGCTCGTGTTGCTGTTCACCACTGGCCTGGCCACCATGGGTATGGAGTTGATATGGATTCGGCTTTTCACTCCCTATGTCGGCCCCGTGGTTTATTCCTTTGCGATGATTCTGGTCGCTTACCTGTTGGCCACGTTTGTGGGTTCGCGGATTTACCGCCAATGGAGTCGCACACACCAGCACGAAAGCCGGCTCACCTGGATATCGCTCGCCCTGCTCGGGATGCTGCCCCTGCTTACCGCGGATGCTCGCATTCCTTTGCACCCGGCAACTCGGGTGTTGCTGGGCGTCATGCCCTTCTCAGCAATGATGGGATTCCTCACGCCCATGCTGGTGGACCGGTGGTCCCGAGGCGATCCCGATCGCGCAGGCCGCGCCTATGCCGTCAACGTGGTGGGGTGCATCGTCGGTCCCCCGGTTTGCGGATTTCTGCTGCTCCCGCTGGTCGGCGAACACTGGTCCGTACCTCTGTTCGCTCTGCCGTGGTTCGCCACGGCTTTTCCCAACCGGCATGCGCCCGGCTTTCAGCGTTTGAGCCGTGCCTCGGCTTACGGGATTCTGGCGCTGGCGCTTTGTGTTTTGCTGGCGACTAAGGATTTCGAGGCCCGGTCTGCCGGCCGAAGGGTACTGCGCGATTCGACCGCAACCGTGATGGCCGACGGAGCCGGCATGAAGCGGCGGCTTTTTGTGAATGGCACGGGAATGACCTTTCTCACCCCCATCACCAAAATGATGGCACATTTGACGCTGGCTTCTCTCGACCACACGCCGCGCAGTGCCTTGATTATCTGTTTTGGCATGGGAACTACGTTCCGTTCCGTCATCGCGTGGAATATTTCCGGTACGGCGGTCGAGCTTGTGCCGAGCGTCCCGCAGCTTTTCAGCTTTTATCATGCCGATGCGCCGCAGGTGATGGCATCGCCACTCGCGCATGTGGTGATCGACGATGGACGCCGCTTCCTCGAACGCACCCCTGCCAAGTACGACGCCATCATCGTGGATCCTCCCCCGCCCGTAAAAACCGCAGGTTCCAGCTTGCTCTACTCGCAGGACTTCTACGCCGTTGCCAGACAACGGCTGCAGCCGGGCGGGATCCTACAGCAATGGCTACCCAGGGCCGACGAACCCACCCAGGCGGCGGTCGCGCGCGCGATCAAGAATTCCTTTCCTTATGTTCGCGTGTTTCGTGGGATGGAAGGGTCGGGCTGGCACTTCCTCGCAAGTGAACGCCCCATTCCGCCGCGTACGGCCGCGGAACTGGGGGCGAGAATGTCGCCCAACGTAGTCTCCGACATGATGGAATGGGGGCCCGCGCAGTCACCCGAGCAGCAGATGAATCTGCTGCTCGATCACGAGTCGTCGATCGACGCCATCATCGCGCTCTCGCCGGCAACGCCCGCCCTTACCGACGATCGCCCGATCAATGAATATTTCCTGCTGCGAAACTCCCGTGATCTGTTGATGGCGATGAAATGAAAGGCGGCCATCGCATTTACCTGAAAACGCGTGCAAGGATCGCATTTCTATAGCACAGTTCCTTACCGCCTTACCCGAGCTTACCTTTCAGCGCCTTCGCTGCCCCAAAAGGATTTGCAATCCTACGGCGAACCACAGAGCGCCCGCCGCTCGCGGATGACAATCCATCACCGTCGCCGAGCACCACATCCCGGTTGCATTGTTTCCCTGCCGCTCCCCGCCAGACACTTTCTCCATCTTCGACAAATGTGTAATCTCACGCTAGGCGAAGTCAGGCCTAAGAGAAGCATGGGATTTCTGAGCTACCTTCTATTCCCGTGGGGCATCATCCTCCAGGGACTGGCAATCGTCCACTTCATCAGGCGGCGGCCGGATAACTACTGGATTTTTATCATCCTGTTTCTCGGGCCGCTCGGTGCGATTATTTATCTTCTCGTCGAGGCGCTGCCCGACCTTGGATTGCTGGGCCAGTCCTTCAAAGTCTTTCCGCGCCGCAAGCGGATTGGTGAACTGGAAGCTGCGATTCGCGATAATCCGTCGGCTGGGAACTACGAAGAACTCGGCGACCTTTACATGGATGACGGCAGACTTCAAGAGGCGCGCGCTGCCTTCGACAAGTCGATCGCCGCGCGCGCCGATACGCTCGACCCGTTTTACCGGCGCGGAGTTTGCGCCATCCAGTTAGGAGACGCCGCGGCCGCTCTGCCCGATCTCGAGCGGGTCGTGGGCAATGAGCCGGACTATGATTTTCAACGCGCCGCCGGACTACTCGCCCACGCCTACGCGCAGACTGGGCAGAAAGAAAAAGCCGTGGCGTTGTTCCGGCAGGTAACGGTTACGTCGACATTGTCGGAGACGTACTTGAATTTCGCGGAGCTGCTGGCCTCCGAGGGACGCACTGTTGAGGCCCGCGAATGGGCGCAGAAGGTGCTCGATAAAAAGCCTAGTATGCCCGGCTATCTGCGGCGGCGGGAGCGGCCTTGGTTTCGCCGAGCGATTGAGGTGCTCAAGAAATTGCCAGCATGAAGGAGCGCTGGCGGGCGCGTCCTACCGACTGGAAACCCTAAATTGCCGCACTTCCATAGGGAACGAGCAAGAAATCCAGTACATTCCCTCAAATGCCGAGGGATACTGCGCCGCTCGTCAAGGATGCGATCGGATGGCTGGCGCTCGTAGCCAAGAGCCAATCCTCAAAATGCTATCCTTCCCTCGATGCGCATTGCCTACCTCGAATGTACTCGCTGCGGAGAGCATCTTTCCGCCGACCGCCCCCAGAATGTCTGCCCTAAAGATGGCGGCGTGCTGTTCGTCCGCTACGATCTTGCTCGCCTGAAAGGGAAATTGCGTCGCGAAGATTTATCGGGCCGCGTGGCCAGCATGTGGCGTTATGCAGAGGTTCTTCCAGACGCCCTTCCGGTCACGCTCGGCGAGGGGTTCACTCCCCTGCTTCCGAGCCTAGGTGGTGGAGGGGCCCTCTCCGGCCAGGACGGGGCGACGGTCGGTCAGCACACGAACCGCGAATACGCCCATGTCTACATCAAGGACGAAGGACTGAATCCAACAGGATCGTTCAAGGCACGCGGTATGTCGGTTGCTGTAACCATGGCGAGACATTATGGGCTGAAGAAACTTGCCGCTCCTTCTGCTGGAAACGCTGGTGGTGCGCTGGCGGCATACGCGGCAGCGGCGGGCATCGAAGCTCACATCTTCATGCCGAGAGATGTGCCCGTGGCGAATCGCATGGAATGCGATTACTACGGCGCGCACGTCACCCTGGTGGACGGCCTGATCAGCGATTGTGGGCGCATGGTTGCTGAACGCAAGGACAAAGAAGGATGGTTCGATGTCTCGACTCTGAAGGAGCCGTTCCGCGTCGAAGGCAAGAAGACGATGGGCTACGAGGTTGCTGAGCAGAGGAACTGGAAGCTGCCGCACGGCATCATCTATCCGACCGGCGGGGGCGTGGGCATGATCGGGATGTGGAAGGCTTTTGATGAGATGGAGGAACTTGGGTGGATTGGTTCCGAGCGTCCGAGAATGGTTTCCGTGCAGGCAGCTGGATGCGCTCCGATCGTGAAAGCGTGGGAAGCAGGGAAGACCGTGTCCGAGATGTGGGCCGGCGCCCAGACGTTTGCGGCCGGTCTGCGTGTGCCGAAAGCCTATGGCGACTACCTGATTCTGGACATCCTGAAAAAAAGCAATGGCACCGCGGTTGCTGCCGCGGACGAGGAGATGCTCGCCGCCACTCGGCACTTGGCGAGCGTCGAAGGCGTGTTCGCCGCGCCCGAGGGAGCGGCATCGCTGGTTGCGTATCAGAAGCTGCGCGCCAACGGCTTTTTCCGGGCCGAAGACGAGGTCGTGCTCTTCAACACGGGATCGGCATATAAGTATCTCGACATGATCGAAGCGCAGGAAAAGCAGGAAAAGAAGATGCGGCCGGAGCCGCTCGCTGCGCGAAATATTGGCGGTATCATCGGCCCGTATTGAGTGAGATTCGCCGCAGCACCAGCTCGGCTTTCGCCGCGCTCGGGGGACGAGTGCGTCGTCCCGAGGTATTTGTCTATGACCTTCCCGGCCGAACGCGGTTGCGTGCAGTTCGAGCGCGAACAAATGGTACGCAGGCAACTCGAGGAGCGCGGCATTCGCGACGTTCGCCTGCTCGACGCTATGTCCAGAGTGCCGCGGCATGAGTTTGTCCCTGAGGTCTACCGGCACGACGCCTATGGGGATCATCCACTGCCGATTGGTGAGGGGCAAACGATCTCGCAGCCTTACATTGTGGCGGCGATGCTCGAGCACCTTGCGCTCGAAGCCACGGATCGGGTCCTCGAAGTGGGCACTGGTTCGGGCTACGTGACCGCGTTGCTTTCGCTGCTCTGTGACGAAGTGTATTCGGTCGAGCGCCACGCCCAACTCGCGGCCTCGGCGGAGAGCACGTTGCATCGATTGGAATATCGCAACCTAAAGATCAGGGTTGGCGATGGCAGACAGGGTTGGGCAGACTACGCGCCCTTTGACGCCATTCTTGTTTCTGCCGCAACCCCCGAGATGCCGCCGGCTCTGTTCGTTCAGTTGCGAGAAGGCAAACGCATGATGGTGCCGGTGGGCCCGTCCTCGAGCCAGGAATTGCAGTTGATTTCAAAGCTCGGCGGACAGCCTGAGGTAAAGATTTTGGAAGGCTGCCGTTTTGTGCCGCTGGTATCGTGATCGCGCGACGGCGCGAAGAGCCGTCCGGCCGGGCGATGGGCGGCCGGTTCTCCGCTACCACCCCTGCTTTACAATTGATTCGTGGCTTTTTTCCGAAATCTCAAGATCACGCTGGACATGATCAAGTGGGAGCACTCCATCTTTGCGCTGCCGTTTGCGCTCTGCGGAGCGCTGCTGGCCGCTGGGGGTTTGCCGGCCTGGCGGCAACTGGCTTGGATCGTCGTCGCCATGGTTGCGGCGCGTTCGGCCGCGATGGCTTTCAATCGACTGGCCGACGCCTCGATTGATGCCGCGAATCCTCGCACCGCAACCCGCGCTCTGCCGGTCGGCCAGTTAACGCCAGCGTTTGTCAGCACATTCGTTTTGGTGGCTTGCGGAATTTTCATCCTCGCCGCTTCCCAGTTGAATCGCATGACGCTGATGCTTTCGCCCGTGGCGCTCGCGGTGATCCTTCTGTATTCCTACACCAAGCGGTTCACGCGCTGGTCGCATCTTTTTCTCGGCTTTGCCCTCGGGATTGCGCCGGCCGCAGCCTGGGTCGCGGTTCGTGGTTCACTCGATCCGCGAATTCTGCTGCTTACGGCTGCGGTCACGTTCTGGGTCGGCGGATTCGATGTGATCTATGCCTGCCAGGATCATGAGCACGACCGCAGCCACGGGCTACACTCGCTGCCGCGGTTTTTCGGAATTCGGAACGCGCTGGTCGTCGCCCGTTTGTTTCACATCGTCATGCTCGGGCTGCTGGTCGCGTTGGTCGTTACCTTCGGATTGGGCAGATTGGCGGTGGCGGGAGTGGTTGCCGTGGCTGTGCTCTTGCTCTACGAACACGCTCTGGTGCGGCACGATGATCTGAGCAAGCTGAACACGGCGTTCTTCACCATGAACGGGGTGATTTCGGTGGTGTTCTTTTTCTTTGTCGCCGCAGACTTGTTGCTCAGGCGTTCGACGGGCGGATAGGCGGTTTGAACAGTGTCGTCTGCGCGGCAGGCCACTTCTCAAAAACGGCAGAAGTGGCGCGCCCGCGGTTCATTCGGTCACGTCACCAGGAAGATGCAATCGGCCACGACGGTTGGGTTATCATAGAGGCGATGGCGAATGCCCATTCATTCCAGACCGACGATTCGCGTCTGCTTCCGATCCAAGACAAAGTCTTCTCCGGCGAACGCCTGAACGAGGCCGACGCGCTTCTCCTCTATGGGACCGGCGACATTCTCGCGGTTGGATGGTTGGCCAACTGGGTGCGGGAGCGGATGCATGGCGACAAGGCTTATTTCAATGTCAATCGCCATATTAATCCGACAAATGTTTGCGTGGCAGCTTGCCGGTTGTGCGCTTTTGGGCGCAAGAAAGATGCTCCGGGCGCTTACACGATGGCGCTCGAGGAAGCCTTTCAGACGGCGGCTTCCGGATACACCGAGGCGATCACCGAGTTTCACATTGTCGGCGGCCTGCATCCCGATTTGCCGTTCCAGTATTTTCTTGACCTCGTTTCCGGGTTGAAGGAGCGCTTTCCGCAAGTTCACATGAAGGCTTTCACCATGGTGGAGGTCGCGTATCTGGCGAAACGGGCGAAATTGACGATCCGCGCGACGCTGGAAAAAATGAAAGAGTCGGGGGTCGATTCGCTGCCCGGCGGTGGCGCCGAAATCTTTTCTGATCGGGTGCGGCACATCATCTGCGATCACAAGATCGATGGCGATCAATGGCTCGATACCGCACGCCTGGCGCACCAGATCGGCCTGAAATCGAACGCCACCATGCTTTACGGCCACATTGAAAACGACGAGGACCGCGTTGACCATCTGCTCAAATTGCGTGCCCTGCAGGACGAAACTGGCGGCTTCCAGACTTTTATTCCGCTTGCATTTCATCCGGGGAACACGCCTTTGCAGCATCTTTTTACTACCACCGGCATGATGGATATCAAACAGATCGCGGTCAGTCGACTGGTGCTCGATAACTTCCCCCACGTCAAGTCGTACTGGCAGATGATGACGCCGAAGATTGCGCAGATCTCATTGCGCTTTGGAGCCGACGATATCGACGGCACGGTCGTCGAGGAAAAGATTTATCACGACGCGGGCGCGACCACTCCCCAGGGTCTGCGGCGGCATGATCTGGTGCGTTTGATCCAAGAGGCGGGACGCGAACCGATTGAGCGCGACACCCTGTACAGGCCGGTTACGCGCACGGAGACTTCGTTTACTGTGTCTGTGTAAGTCGTTTTCGGTGTGTTACTCGGCTGATTCGTAACAGCCACGGCTCCGGCTGATCCCCTGAAAATTAGTTATTCGCTCCTGCCGCATTCTGCGGTAACATCACACTCTCTCGCGCGGCGTTTCTCGGGGGCGGTGATGCGATTCCTCAAAACTTGGCTTGCGCTCGGATGCCTCCTTCTGGGGTCGCGCCAGAGTTTCGCCGGCGACTCGCAATGGGTGGAGATCCGCTCAGCGAACTTTTCGGTGATCACCGATGCCGGCGACAAGCGCGGCCGGGACGTGGCCCTCCATTTCGAGCAGATGCGGTCCGCCTTCGGAACGCTGATGACCAAGGCGCACGTGAATCTTTCGGTTCCCATGCAAATCGTGGCCTTCCGAAGCAGCAAGGAAATACGGCCACTGGCGCCGGTGTTCAACGGAAAGCCCACGGAAGTTGCGGGCCTGTTCCAGGGTGGCGACGATCGCACGTTCATCATGCTCGACATGTCCGTCGACAACCCATGGTCGGTGGTCTTCCATGAATATGCGCACCAGTTGATGAACGGGAATCTGACGCTGCACACCGACCCCTGGCTGGAGGAGGGCTTTGCCGAATATTTCGCGAGCATCGAAGTTGATAGCAAGGAAGTCCGTGTAGGTAAGATTCCTGAGGATACTTATCGCATTTTGCAACAGATGGGAATGATGCGAGTCACCGATTTGTTTCGCGTGCGGCAGTATTCAAAGACTTATAACGAGAGCGGGGACCATCGCAGTGTGTTTTACGCGGAGTCCAGCCTGGTGGTGCACTATGTTTATGACAACCATCTGATGCTCAAGGTGGCGGATTATTTCGACGCCACCGTCAACCAAAAGAAACCTGTGGAACAAGCGGTGCAGCAAGCTTTTGGGATGACGCCGGAGCAGTTCGACAAAGCCCTGCGCACGTATCTGCAGAGTGGGCGTTTCAAGTACTATCCGATCAAAACGCCTGCGAACATCGTCGCCGCCGAATTTACGGAAACGCCGGTGAGTTTGGCGGACGCCCGAGCGGTGCTGGCGGATATCGATGCCCACTCCACGGACCACCGCGACCGGGCGCTCGGCGAATTCCAGGAAGTCCTGCAGATGGACCCGAACAACGCCGCTGCCTTGCGCGGAATGGGGTACGCCTACCTGCAACGCCAGGAGTTTGACCATGCCCGAGAGTATTTCCGGCAGGCGGCCGAGCACGACAGCAAAGACCCTCGCGTGCATTATTACAATGCCCTGCTGATGAACCGGGCGGGAGTTGGTGGCGCCAAGTCGGCTGAGGTGAAGAAGGAACTGCAAACCGCCATCGCGCTTGATCCGCAACTGGCCGACGCGTATTCTCTGCTGGCCTACGCGCAGGCGTTTTCCGGGGAGCCCGAAAAGGGTCTTGCGACCATGGAGAAGGCAGTCGAATTATCCCCCAGAAACGAGATCTATCAAATCAATCTGGCAAATATTTACATGGCAAATCGCAAAGTGGACGAGGCCATCGCACTGCTCCGCGCTCTGGCCGGCAGCGGAAATCCCGAAGTGGCGACTCCGGCCAGCGCGGCCTTGGCGCAAGCGGAAAACTTCAAAGAGCAGGCCAAGTCTTTTCGGCTGCAGGCAGGCCAAACGGAGAGTATTGCGGCCGAACGTGAGACCGCAGTCATCCCGGAAGGAAAAATTGAGGGCGCGATCCAGGTGGCGCCGTCACCGCCGTCCGGACCGGTTCGCTTTGTCAAGGGCAAACTGGCCGCGGTCGACTGCTCCGATGCTCCGCAGGCTTGGCTGAGCGTAACGTCCGGAGGCCGATCTCTGAAACTGCACATCAGCGACAGCAAGCATGTGGTTCTGATCGGCGCGGACGAATTTTCCTGCGACTGGAAGAACCGGAACGTGTCACTCAATTATCGCGACCGTCAGGACGGCGGGGGCGACGTGGTATCGCTCGAAATTCAGTAGAAGTTCGGTGACCGCGGTGGCGGAAAAGAGGCTGAGTCGAGCGATTGCTGTAAGCCGTAACTTCTCGAACGGACGTGCATCTAATTGCTATGGCTAACGAGCAAACAGCAGTTTTCGGCGGCGGGTGTTTCTGGTGTATGGAAGCCGTTTTTCAACGTTTGACCGGTGTCACGCACGTCGAGTCAGGCTACATGGGCGGACGCCCCGACCAGGCTACTTACACACAGGTGTGCAACGGCGACACCGGACATGTGGAAGTGGTGCGCGTCACCTTCGATCCCGATCAGATCAATTATCGCGAACTGCTGGACGTATTCTTCGCGATGCACGATCCGACCACGCTCAATCGGCAGGGAAACGATGCGGGCGAGCAGTATCGCTCCGTGATCTTTTACAGCGATCAAGAGCAGCAGCGAATTGCGGAGGATGTGATTGCGGAGATGACGGCGGCGAAGGTTTTTCCGGAGCCGATTGTGACCGCGATTGAGCCGGCCGAGGAATTTCATGGGGCCGAAGGCTACCATCAGAACTACTACAACGAAAATTCGCGCAAGCCCTATTGCATGTTTGTCATCTCTCCGAAGCTGGCGAAGCTCGAAAAGAAGTTTGCGGAAAAATTGAGAGCGTGAGCCGGATGGCTGTGCTTGCGTGCCGGAATCGATGCGTCCGAATCTATACCTCGGAATCCTGGCCGGCGGGCGCGGGTTCGGGACGTTCATCGAACAGAAGCCGCCGCAAGGTGCGCAGGTCGTTGAGCAGCCGGCTGCTGCTCTGCAGATGCTGTTCCAGTTTGCCTAGCTTGAATTGCACCAGTCGCAAAGCCTCCAGCCGGCGTTCCGGCTGTGCCTGTGCGGCTGAGCCCAGGTCCGATTCGATCTCGCCTTTGGCTTCGGTGATGGCCTCCACCAACAGGCGCACGTATTGGTGGGCGTTCTCGACGCTATCAAACGGGTTTTGCGGGGGACGATTCACGGATTCCTAAGCGACCTTGGGTATGGCCAAAGACGCACTCCCAGCGCCGCTGTGATCATACGCAACTCGCTCGAAACTGGAAAGTCAAAACTGCAACCAGTCAAAACTGCAACCCTCACTCGATCACGATCGTGGGTTGAGTTCCCGTGCCCCAGGCGTCTGCCGGGGGCGTCACGGTGGAGGGCAAGGCTCCTCCTGAGGATGCCCCAGCCGAGGCGTTGATGGCGAAGCTTACGAAGGTGGTCGCGCCTTCGATCTTGGCGCAGGCGCTCTTGCAATTGGTGGTAATCGCAAGATAGTAGCGGCCTGCAGAGAGCGACGTGGATCCTTGAGTCCACGTCAAGGTGTGAAACCCTACCGCGGGCGCCAGGGTGGTTCCTGGCGTAGGCCCAACATCGACCACCAGATTCCCCGAGTTATCGAAGATCCCGATGTCATAGTCGTTGGCCGTATTGTCGGCGGTCGCTATGTCGTAGATTATTTCGGTCGTCGTAACGTTGTAGGGTAAGAGGAATCCCCACAGCTTGGTGAGATTTGAGGTCAAGGCCTGACTGGCGCCAGTCCGCTCGCCGCCGGTGGCAAACAATGGCAAGGTCGAGCCGCCGCCTCCGCCTCCAGCCGCCGCAATCGTGACCGATCCGGGGCCGTTCGTGATCGTGATGTTCGAGCCCGCGGTGAGCGTGCCGAGCACCGGAGCGTTGCCCGTCGAACCGATCAGGATTTGCCCGTTGGCGGGCGCTCCAGTCGAACTCAAATTTGTGGGACTCGAGAAATAGGCGATTCCATCCTGTGTGCCCGACAAACTGCTCGAAAGCGTGACCGAGCCGCCGAGAGCTACGGTTCCGCCGCCCGACAGTCCCGATCCCGCCATCACGGTGAGGGAAGAGTTTGCGAGCATGCTGTTGGTTACGCCCGCGGCGGGAATGCTGATCGTGCCGCTCGAGGTGATCGGATTCGGGCTGGCAGCGAGGCCCGCGCCAGCAGTCACGCTGGTGACCGTTCCACTGCCACCGCCCGGAAAAGTTTGTCCGGAGGCAAAACTGATCAGTCCGTTGCTGGCAATCGAAAGCCCGGTCTCGGCGGGCGCACTTCCATTCGAGCCAAACAGCAGGTTCAGTGTGCCGGAGGGGGTTGAGGTGTCGTTGCCGGCCGGTTCTGCTTGCCAGCGGAAGTCCTCGGCGACCGCCTTCGATGTGCTGCTGCTGAACGATGAGGCTTGCCAATCGAGCGGATTTGAGACGAAGCCTTTGCTGGCGGTTGCCGTGCCCGTCGCAGGCAACAAGGCTCCGGTCGCGGTCACCGTGCCACTGAACGCACTGGCTGCTGCTGCCAGTGCTCCGGCAAAGGTGGCAGTGGTGCCGGTGAGTCCTCCCGTCAGCGTGCCTCCTGTAAGCTGCAAATAACGGCCGTCGGTGTAGGTCGTATTCAGACTGAGCGTTCCGCTGGTCGTAATCGGCCCTCCGGTTAGTCCGGTTCCGCTATCGACGCTCGTCACTGTGCCTCCCGAGCTGGGAGCCGAATTGGTCAACGTGATCGAGCCACCGAGCGATACTGTGCCTCCGCCCGACAGTCCGGAGCCAGCGGTGACTGTGACGGAAGACTTGGCCAGCATGGCGTTCGTTACTCCGGCACTGGGGATACTGATGGTGCCGCTCGAGGTGATCGGGCCTCCCGTGAGGCCCGCGCCCGTACCGACGCTCGTGACTGTCCCGCTGCCGGTGCCCGGAAAGGTTTGGCCGGAGGCAAAAGTAAGGAGTCCGGTTCGGGCGACCGACAGCCCGGTTTCAGTGATGTCTCCGGCAACGCCGTACAGCAAGTTGAGCGTCGCTCCGGTGTTCCCGGAATCATTGCCCGCCGGTTCAGCCTGCCACTGGAAGATGTAACTCACCGGCTCGGCCACGCTCGTGTTGTACACCGAAGACTCGATGTCCAAGGGGTTGGAGATGAATCCTTGGGAGGTCGTGGCGGTACCGGTCGGAGGCATAACGGCGCCTCCGAGCGCCGATAGTGATCCGCGAATGAAGGCGGTTCCGGAAACATCCAGCGTGCCGGCAGGGCTCGTATTGCCGATCCCTACCTTGCCGCCCGATTCGTAGATGGCCGAATTCTCAATGTTGCAAGCGCTGGTGAACTTGGCGACTTGATTGACCGTGGCCGTGCCATCGCTGGTGACCGATGAACAGGCTGCCTGCGGCACTGGGTTGACAAGGACGACGCCTGAACCCGCGGTTAGGATCTGTGAGCCGGTGGCCGTCTGGGCTGGCGAGTTTTGACTGTCTGCGAGGACATAAGCCGAAGCCGGTTTGCCTCCGAGCATCTCCGTGTCGGCCGCCTTCAGCGCATACGCCACGCTCAACAACAGAATCCGCGGCTGCTCGGCATGGCCCTCGGCTCGGACGCCCAACCACCGCGCCTGGCCGGCGGAGAAAATCTCGAGCGGAAGACCCTCTTCGTTGGTCGCGCCGAGCAGCGCGCTATAGCGCCCGGTCGGATCCAGTTGCACGTTCTGGTTTTCCCGCCAGACGGCAACCTGGTCATTCTCGCCTGCGTACATGGTGAACGTGATCGCAAAGTTTCCGTTCAACGGATTCCCCGTCTCGTCGCGCAGAGACCCACTGATCCGAATCAACCGAGGCACAGTTGCTGTCGAGTCAGTCGTCGGCGATGGCTGTTCATTCCCCTGAGCAGATGCCAACGCACTGTAGACCAGATAGGCTGCGAAGACGCACGTTGAAACGCGACGAAGGCTCACAAATACCTCCTGCCAGTTTGGGGGATTCGGCTAGATGGTCGGCGGGGGAGTAAACATGCCTGACCCGGACTTCATTCTACACCCGGCGCAAGCGAGCGCCCCCAATCAATTTCATCGTCGCCGTTGCTTTTTCGAAAACTTTCGCAAGGGGATCACCCATCCGAATTAGCCAAACGGATTAAGAATCACGGTTGAATGATTTGGTCCCGGCGCGGGCTGCTAACCAAAAGTTGCATTGACGGGTTGCCGTAACTGGTCTTAGATGATTCTGAGGACATTGGCCTCTGTCGTTGCGGGCCGATTTCCGAATCCGGCTGCCTTTGTGGCTGAAGCCCAACCACGGAACTGGAAATATGACGAGTATCAGAACCCTTGTTGTGATGATCTGGATCACGAGCCTGTCGGCTCTTGCCGTCGCTCAGAGCGCCAATGACGCCCCGAGCGCTCCGAGTACCACTAGCGCTACGCCCCCCCGCGTGGCCCCTGCCGATGCAAAGAACCACCGCGGCGAGATCGTAACCGTGTGTGGAAAGGTGGTCGACACCAAGACCTCGAAATATGGCATCGGGGGTCACGGAAAACCGGTGATCTTCGACATCGATCAGCCGGAACCGAATCCGGTATTCTACTTCGTAACATTCGGAACGCAGCCCGCGGGCCCCCCAGAGGCCATCGCCGCATACCAGGGCAAGAGCGTATGCGTGACGGGGAAGGTCACCCTATCCGGGAGCACGCCATATATCATGGCGGACGATCGTTCGAAGATTAAGCTTCAAGCGGAAAGCAGGTAGCTCGAGAGGCGCATACCCGGGATTTTGGGACTCAGGCGCCGCTCCTCAGGTTGGTGACGTCACGAGGTTGGTGACGTCACGGCCGCCAATCATGTTTTCCATGGCTATTGCGGCTGAGTCTCGGGGATGATCGAAAACATATCGCCTTACTCAACACTTAATCACGGAAGAGGTCCGGTATGACGAAGAGATTGCTGATTTTCTTGTTATTGTGGGGAGGAGTTCGGTTATCGGCGCAAACCATCGTTCAAGAGTTTGCCGCAGTAAGTGCGGGGGCGGGCACGGTCTCAGACATGGATCTCACCACGCCCACCACCGAGGGGAGTGTTCTGATCGCGATGCCGATGCTTCTTTCGCCTGGTATCAAGGTTTTGAGTGTTACCGACAATGCGCCAGCCGGGGGCAACACCTATCAGCAGGTTTCAGCCGCAAGTTCGTCCTGTGGGAATCAGTCGCTCGATATTTGGTACTGCGAGAAATGCAATCCGGGGGTGACAGAGCTGAAATTCCATCTCTCGGCTCACGTCCGAGCCAGTATTAACGGCTTTCTTGAAGTTTCAAAGATTGCACCATCTTCGCCGGTCGATGGGAGTGGCGTACACCTGAGCGACGGGACTGCAACGAGCGCCGGGCTAGAAGTAGGTCCCAGGATCACGACCACAGCCAAGGATTTTATTATTGCCCGATATTTTTCAAGTGTACCTGGTCCTACCGGAGTAACTCCTGCGGGTTGGACGTTTAAGACTTCCTATGTTTACATGCTGAATGCGCCGGCGGGAACTTATCAGCCGACGCTGACCGGGGGGAGGGCTGGGGGCAATTTCTGTATGGGTATGGCCGCCTTCAAGACCTCTGGATCCGTCGCTGGTTCACAAACTAACTAAGGATTCAGGGCCTTTTCCATACTCGATCTGCCCGCTTTCTCTAAAACAAACTGCTCGTACATTCAAGGGAGAGATGCATAGACCAGGTCTATGCTTCTCCTTTGAGGCATCACTTTTTGGTGTCTGCATCTTTCGACGCCGGCACCAGGGCAGCGCTCTGCTTTTTGGCGGCAGCTGCGACAGTCAGTTCTTGCAGCACCGCTTCCCGCAATTTCATGTATCCAATGTCGCCACTCATGAAGTGACCATTGACGAAAAAGCTGGGTGTGCCGGTTAATCCGAGCCTCTGGCCTTCCTGGACGTCTTTCTTCACCACCGGAATCTGTTCTCCAGAGTCAAGGCATTGGTCGAAGCGGGCGGGGTCGAGTTTCAGTTCGCGCGCCTCGAGTTTCAGTTCGGACAGTTGAAGTTTCTTGGTTTGAAACAGGGAATCGTGATACTCCCAGAATTTGCCTTGTGCGCCTGCACAACGCGCGGCCTGGGCGGCTTTCCCAGCCAGCGGGTGCATGGGCAGAGGGAAGTCCTTGTAGACCACGGAAATCTGATCGCCAAACTGTTCCCGCAGCCGGTTGAGATCGGCGTTCACTTTTTGGCAGTAAGGGCACTCGTAGTCGGCGAATTCGACGACTTGGACGGTGGCTCGGTCGGGACCAAGCCTCGGATCGCTCCCCACCTCGACGTGAGCGCTCGGCTGGTTCAGCTCAACCACAACGCTATATTGCGCTCGCAGCTCGGTGATGTAGGCTTCTTTCGCTTTGGCCATGCGGAGCTGGTGTATGGTATCGATGATTTTAGGCCGCGCCACTTCATAGGTTTCGTCGGTTTGAACGCCCTCGAAATAGAAGCGAAGCTGGTCTTCGGTCGGCTCTTTCACGTTGACCGAAACATGGCGTTTCAGTAATTCATCCACCGTGACAGCTTCCTTCTTCGCCTGCAGTTCCAATAGCTGATCGTCAATGAATTGCTCGAGTGCGTCCTTCTCGGCAAGATAGTATTTGTATTTGGCCTGAAGCAGTTTGCCCGCCTGCTTGTCCATCAGTTCGTCGGTGGTAACCTTGTGGCCGCCAATCTCGGCTACCACACTGGAGTCATCCTGGGCAATCGCAGGGATGGAAAAAGCGGCAAGGGCCATTCCCAACCCAAGCGCGATCATAGTCTGCTTGGTCGACATAGATATTCCTCTCTTGGGATTCTAAAACGTTTTCTATTTAGGAGGGGGATAAATTTAAAAGGCCCGGACTCCGAGGGTACCCGGCGTCCGGGATGCTAGGATTTGACAGGGCTGAAGTCCCCAACGCAGTACATCAGCCCTGCCTTATCCCTTTGACTTTGAAAGCCGACGCCTTTTGACTAAAAGTCGTAGTCTTCCACTGAGCAGGAGCAGGTGCCCTGGCCGCTGCCGAGAACCTGTGCGAAAGAGCACAGGGCGCCGAGCAACGACTGTTCCGAGGCCGAGAGGTTCGAGTCAGCGAACCGGGTCTCGGTCACGGCGTAGGTGGAAGTCCCCGTCTTTTGGACGTGGACGCCCCAACCGCGCAGTCCGGGGGTTGGTACGGGAGCGCCGGCATTACCTGCCGCGTCCGAAATGACCTTGATGACGCCACGGGTCAGCACTTTGCCCGTCAGGGTGTTGCCGGTCAAGCTGGCCGCACCTTTGACGTTGTTCACGTACTCCGAGTTCAGACCGTCCGGGGTGATGATGCAGCTGCAGCACTCTTGCAGCTCCTGGCTGTCGTCGAACACGTAGTAGTCGGCCCACAGGTTGCCTTCGGTATCGCCATCGTTGATAAAGCGATCAACGGCATCCGGAGCACCAGCGGTGTTGGCGTTGGAAAAATAACTTACGAAGTAGTCGCTGTTGTCACCTTGAGCAAGGGCATTTCCCCCAAGCATCAGAGCGAGTGCGAGCATCAGCATCAAAAATCCTAGCTTCTTCATTTGGTTTTGGATCCTCCTTGTGGTTTGTGGCGCCTGGCGCTGGGGGAGGATCAGCAATCGGCGCTGTTGGCACTCTAACCTTTGTCCAGTTCTAAACAAGTCCCCACGTGGCCTAGCCAAAACCACTAACACACGGAGCTACTCCTTATGGATTAGTCTCAAGGGTTGCGCACACGATCGAGTAACTCCACGGGCCGACGGGGTTATGCGAGAGATAGTAACTGCGTGGGTACCGCAGTTACATTCCGCAAACGACGATCATTGTGGCTGCTGTTTTTGAATCTGCTCGCGGAGCTGTCGGGCCCTTTCCTTCATCATTTCCCCGAGTTCCTCTGGAGACAATGGCTCCTTCGGAGGCGTGTCGACGGGCAGGTTCAAAACGGCCGCCGTCGGGGGGGCTGGTGGAGGGGTCCAAGCTGGAGGGGAAAGAGATGGTGTCGGGGGAACAACGGCAACGCTCGGTGTCTCGGTTTCTGGCCCATGCAGGGAGAGCAAGACCTGCGCCGGCTGGTTCGGATCGAGCGGCGAACTCACGATGATGAAATTGAAAGGAGAACCATTGAGCAATCGCTCCAGCACCTCATTGGCCGGGGCCGGCCCGGTGCGTTCAAAAATGCGCTCCTGGCCACTTCCGGGCGGAACCTCGATTACCGCGCCGGTCTTCTCCGCAATCAATGCCAGCACGGCGCCCAAGGTTGCGTTCTCCGCATCAATCGTGAGTTGGCCATCCCGGTAGGTGACCACGGGGGCGCGTGGCGTGGAGGCGAGCGTTCCTGCCGGGCCGGCGGGCGCTACATCGGGCATCGGCGACAACACCCCGCCACCAACGCTCTGTTTCCCGACCGCGGGGGCTGCGAGCGTTTGCGTTTTCCCGGTGGGGATTTTGGGAGGAAGAGGACCAAGCGACGCAACGATGGTCGGTTGCGGCGTTGATTCCGCACTGCGGGCCAGACTCTGCGCCCCAACCGCCGGAGCGGCTGCAACGACACTCGGCGTCGCCAATCCGACGCTCAGGGCAAGGCTTTGCTCGCCAACCTTTGGGGCAGGAGCGATGGCAGTCGGCGGCGGAACGGGTGCGGCTTTGCCAGCCTGGCTCTGTCGTCCGACCGCCGGAGCGGCTGCAACGACAGTCGGCGTCGCCAATCCGACGCTCAAGGTGAGGCTTTGTTCCCCAACCTGTGGGGCAGGGGCGATGACAGTCGGCGGCGGAACGGGTGCGGCTTTGCTAGCCAGGCTCTGTCGTCCGACCGCCGGAGCGGCTGCAACGACGGTCGGCGTCGCCAACCCGACGCTCAGGGCAAGGCTTTGTTCGCCAACCTGTGGGGCAGGGGCGATGACGGTTTGCGGCGGAACTGATGCGGCTTTGCTAGCCAAGTTCTGTCGTCCGACCGCCGGAGCGGCTGCGACGACAGTCGGCGACGCCAATCCGACGCTGAGGGTGAGGCTTTGTTCCCCAACCTGTGGGGCAGGAGCGATGACAGTTTGCGGCGGAAGTGGCGCGGCTTTGCTAGCCAAGTTCTGTCGTCCGACTGCCGGGGCCGGGGCGACGACAGTCGGCGTCGCCAATCCGACGCTCAGGGCGGGGCTTTGTTCGCCAACCTGTGGGGCAGGGGCGATCACCGTCGGTGGGGGCAGCGATTCGGATTTCCCAGCCAAGTTCTGTCGTCCGACCACCGGGGCTGCGGCAACCACGTTCGGTGTCGCCAATTCGACGCTCCGGGCGAGGCTTGAATGGCCAACCGCCGGCGCCGCCGCCACCACGTTCGGCAAAGGCATTGATTCGGCTTTGCCAGCCAGGTTCTCTCGCCGAACGGCCGGGGCCGCGGCAACCACATTCGAGAGCGGGGGCAAGCCGGCGTTGCTGGCAAGGCTGTCTCGTCCGACCTCTGGCGCGGTGAAGGGTTGCGTTTTCGCGGGAGCGACTCCGCGAGCAGTACCGCTCACGCCAGCGGTCGCGGAATCGTCGATCCAGACTTGCGTCAATACAGAGTAATTGGGGTCAGAAACCAGAACGCCTTCGACAGTAACCACGCGCGGCTTCGGAAGGGAAGACGGTGTCCGGTAATTTCCCTGATCGTCGATGGTCCCGCAGTCCATGCCCGAACACCCGATCCCCGAGACGTTCCAATGTACGGAAACGGGCTTTCCTTGGGCGTCGGTAACTTCGAAATGCTGAGTTTGATTGACCGCGACGGTTGCTTCATTCGGATGAACGATAAATCGGTGCGGGATGGCACGCGTGGACCGATGAACAATCAACTTCTGAGGAGCCTCTTGCGCGGACAGTTCTCCGCCTCCAAAAGAGGCGAGCAAGCTCACTGCGAGGGCGAGGCGCGCGGCGGTGCGAGCGCCAGCGAGCAACTCGACAATCGACCGCTTTCGCAAACCACCTGTGCCGTGATTGGAGTTTGCCGGACTACTCCAAAGCATATCCGCCTCGCTTCGGCGCGCAGGCTTCAAGCGCTGCGCACGATCGCACGTCCAGGTCTTCTTGGATGCGGGTTGCGCGACGCCGGAGAAGGCCATGGTGCCAAACTCCTCCATACTACACCCTCTCGAAGGTCGCGGAATGGCTGTTCAGTGCCGGTTCTGGTTGTGCGGACGGATCGGGATCGCGCATGCTAGAACGTTGCCTTTGGAGAACAGAATCGGTCACTTTTGCACCGCGGAGGACGCTTTCCGGTACGTTCTCGTCCCCCAACCAAACTAGGGGGGAACGTTCCAGGCGCCGGGCTAAGGGGAGGGCTTTACGCATAACCAGTTAACTACGGGATGGCCAGAGCAGCAATCCTGCGATTGGGTTAGCCTCTCTGTTTATATGCTTCGAGCTAGTCCATTTGGAGTAGTAGAAACGCAGTGACCTGAAAGGTTTCGCCCAAATCGAGCCACCCGTTCGACGGGCTATTGACAAGGTAAGCCTTACGACGGATACTGTTTTGTCGGATTTCTGGCCATGGTATCGTGGCTGTAGGACGCCACTCCCCCCGCCTCAAGCCGGAAGTCGAGCTAGAGCTTGTCTGCGTGATCGCAGTTTCAACCGGGTCAAGCCGTTTTCGAAACCACAGGAGAGCACCGTGACGATGGCTCCGAGCACCAACGGCTTTTTGCTGCTGGATGGGGAATTGAATCTGATTGCGTCGAATGATCCCGCGCTGCAAATCCTCTGCTTCCCGAGCGAGGTGAACCGGATCAAGCAACCCCGAGTCTTTCTTGCAGATCGCGTGCGGACCACGCTTCTCGATCATCATCAGCAGGACCGGAGGGCTTTCGTCAAGGAGTTTAAGTCGGGGAAACGCCGTTACGTCTGCAAGAGCTTTCAAGTCGACTGTAACGGACACTATTCGCCACAACCCGCATTCGCGGTGCTGCTCGAGCGGGATGCGGCCGGCAGCGCCACGCTCACCGAGCTGTCCGATCGGTTTGATCTGACGCAGCGGGAACGCGAAACGGTGGAGTTTCTGCTGCAAGGCCTGACCAGCAAAGAGATCGCAACCCGCATGAAGATTAGTCCAAACACCGTCAAGGCGTTTCTGCGTCTGGTGATGGTGAAGATGAAGGTTTCAACGCGTTCTGGAATTGCCGGGAAGCTTGCCGGATCTAGACCGAGCAATTAGCATTCGCGCTTTGGCGTTAGCCCGGTGACAGTAGACCCCGTGGATTAGTCCGATTGAAGAGTTTACGCGGACTGTAACTTCGTGCATCATGGCACGCTGTGACCGACCCCCAAGATGGAGAACGAAGGCAGCATGAGAGGTTCCCTCAGGTTTTCGACGTGCATGGTCGAAGTCTGCGATCGTTCCAGATCACGGGTGGCCTGTCCAAGGGACAAAAAGAATTCCACTGTCGCATTCATAATCTAAGCAATGGTGGCGTGTGCATACTGAGCTCAAAGCCGCTCGAGGCTTCGACCTTTGTGTGCTGCAGTTTCCCGGTGTTCGATTCTCCGGTTTCGATTCCCGCGCTGATGCAAGTGCGCTGGACGAGCAAACGCGGACAGAGATCCCCGAGCTACGTCAGTGGCCTTCAATTCGTCGTTTAGCTACGGGCGCGACCGAGCTTACGAAATGGCAGGTTTTTACCGGTGTGGGTACGGACCCCACGAACGTGCTAGTCCAAATGGATTAGTTCAAATTAAGGATAGGCATGGAATAGTACAGTCGATATAGTTCGAAGTGGTTAGTTCATATTGCCGCCCCTCCCCCGGGTTATCAGGCATTTGCCATGAGACTCTCCCCAGCCACGAGACTCACCCGCGCAGCTGCGTGCACGATCGGCGTTCTCGGTGTCCTCACCGGCTCCGCATTGCTTGTAAGCTGCGGTGCGAGAAACCCGAAACTCACGCAAATCATGATTGCCCCTGCGAACCCGCAACTGGCAAAGGGCGCAACACTACAACTGAGCGCCACCGGGATTTTTGACAACGGAACCTCGGAAGTCATGACCGCGGTAGTGTGGCAGACCGGTCAGTCCGATGTGGTCACGGTGAACGCTCGGGGCGAAGTGAGTGGGGTCGGCGAAGGCGTCGCCCAGGTGGCGGCAAACTATGAGGGGGTGACCGGCAACACGTCGATCACGGTCGGGCCACCCACGTTGGCCAGTATCAAGGTGACTCCAAACGCGTCCTCGTTGCCGGTCGGCGAATACGAGCAGCTGACCGCGACCGGGACGTACACGGATGGAAGCACGCAAGATCTGACGCAATCGGCGACCTGGAGTTCGTCCGCTTCAACTGCCAGTGTGAGCCCGGCGGGTTCTGCGCTCGCGAAAGCAACCGGAACGGCGACGATCAGCGCCGCCTCCGGAGCCGTGACCGGCACCGCGAGCCTGACGGTGACGCCTGCCATTCTAATTGGCTTGAACGTTGTTCCGGCAACATTATCCCTGCCCCTTGGCGGCGGCAGCCAGCTTCAGGCGATCGCCAGCTTCAGCGATGGTACCCAGCAAAGCGTCAATTCGGGGGTGACTTGGCAGACAAGCCAATCCGCCGTGGCTACGGTCAACGCTCAAGGCTATGCCAACGCGACGGGCAAGGGTGCCGCACAATTGTCTGCCGCCTATCAAGGGATGGTCGGGAGCGCGTCGATCGCCGTCGGAGCCCCCTCATTAGTCCGCATCACCGTAAGCCCGAACCAGGTTTCTTTGCCGATCGGTGAGACCGCGCAGCTAACCGCGACCGGAAGCTACACCGATGGAAGCACGCAAAACCTGACGCAATCGGCGACCTGGAGTTCATCCGCGTCCATTGCTAGTGTGAGCCCGGCCGGGACGGCGCTCGCCAAAGCGGTCGGAGCAGCCACCATCAGCGCGACCTCTGGAACCGTGACCGGAACCGCGGGCCTCGCGGTGACCTCTGCCGTGGCAGTCGCCTTGAACGTTGTTCCGGCAACATTATCCATGCCCCTGGGGACGAGCAGCCAGCTGCAGGCGATTGCCACCATGAGCGACGGAACAACGCAGAACCCGTCGGTAACCTGGAGTTCCGCCCAGTCAACCGTGGCTGCGGTCAATGCGCAAGGCAACGTGACGGCCGCGGGCAAAGGCACCGCACAAGTGTCGGCGGCCTATAACGGGCTAACCGGGAGCGCGGCGATCATGGTCGGCCCGCCCGCACTGGTTAGCATCCAGGTGAGTCCGACTCCGTCGTCTTTGCCGCTAGGCGAGACTCAGCAATTCACCGCGACGGGAAACTACACCGATCGAAGTACGCAAAATCTGACTCAATCCGCGACCTGGATTTCTTCCGGGCCGGCGATTGCCACGGTCAGCCCGGCCGGCGCGGCGGTCGCCAAAGCAGTCGGAACGGCGACGATCAGCGCGACTTCTGGATCCGTGACCGGCACCGCGAGCCTGGCGGTGTCGCCTGCGGTCGTAACCGCGCTGAACATTGTCCCGGCAACCCTATCCATACAGCTCGGGGGAAGCAGCCAACTCCAGGCGACTGCCACGATGAGCAATGGAACAAACCAGAACATGAACGGGACGGTAACGTGGAGCTCGATGCAGCCGGGCGTTGCCTTGGTGAATGCAAGCGGAATGATCACGGCCGAGATGGTCGGGACGACGACGATTCTGGCACAGGGAAGTGGATTCACCGCATCCGCAGATATCACCGTAATGCCCCTGATCACAGTGAACTACTTCAATCGTGCCAATGCGCAAAATTCGGGTTACGACGGCACGGTTGAGCTTACCAATCCGGGCCTTACGGTCGCGGGAAATCTGTGCGCAATGATCTACGTATTTGACTCCAAGCAGGAATTGAACGAGTGCTGCGGATGCATGATATCGGACAGCGGGTTGCGGACGCTCTCCCTGCTCAACGATCTCACGGCGAATCCCCTCACCGGGACATACCCTGTGGCAGGAACGATTGAGATCGTGTCCTCCGATCCCGCGCAGAATCCACAATGCAATCCCGGCTCCCTGGCGCCGGCCGGCGAAATCCTTGCGTGGGGAACCAACGTTCAAGCCTCAAACGGCCAGTACCAGGTCACAGAAGAGACGTTTGCAACCAGCGCCCTGAACGGTACGCAAACGTCGGTCCTGGCCACCGAATGTTCCATGTTGGAAAACCTGGGAAGCGGTCAAGGTATTTGCACCTGCGGAACCGGCGATTAGTCTGAGAAATCAAAAAGAGGAAAATATGACGGAGAGGGTGGCGTTGTTTCCCGCCCTTTTTCGTAATTGCCGCGATGGCAGCGGGCTTTGGATTCTGGTCTCTCGCGAAGCGATTCGATGCGTGATCGATCAATCTATTTTTTCCCTGCTCGACCCGTGCAACCGTAGTTCTTTAATGCTTAGATATTTTTCTGCCTCCTTCATTTTTTCTTTGCTGCCCTGATCTTGGCCCGCCTGCTCCTCGGTGCCGCCGCTATTTCCCCCAGTCGCCGAGAGTTTGGGAGTTGGTGCCGTAGCCCGCGTGCGCTCACCGCCTTCCAACCAATTTGGTACCGGGCTGGAGTTTTGCAATTCCTGACTTGTGTGATGACTTCGAGACTCATGTGTCCCCTCGGTTCGCCGCACGCGATCTTCCCCAAAAGTGAGCAATTTTGAACAGTTTCATGTTGGGTCGTCCCCTTATTATTTTTTCCAACCGGCATTGGAGGAGGTTATGAACATGAATCGTAGGCAACGTCTTTTCACTGCTAGGGTAGTCATTTTCGGGCTGTTCGCTCTTGGCGGTGCCGCAGTTGCAGCCCCCAAAGCGCAACGTCACAACCATCATGACGGGAAGCAATTGGTCGGCGCCAAGCTTAAGACCAACGGACGCCATGACATCGACAAAAAAGGAAACTACACCACCTCGGTGGATGTCAAAGGCGGAAAGATCGCTGGGGTGCACGTCCGGCATGCTACGAGGGGAGAAATCGCGGTCAAGAAGTACAAGACCAACAAGAAAATGGCACAAGCCGGGCGTGGACACATCGTTTATGCCTCCCTGGTATTGGCACAGATGCAAGATATGGGCACGGTGTACATAGGTTATGCCTACGTCGACGATGACGGGAATGAGGAAATCTACTGGTTCCCATACGACATGATCGTTGACGGGGATACCGGCGCGGTCGAGTACGTTGCAGAGAGCTAACGCGACTGGACGGCCGATCTTTGTCGCCGTTTTAGCCTTCAACGGGATCGCTCGGGAGCGATCTCACGATGAGGGGCGCGAACGTGATCGGAACCCTGGCCACCGTGCGGGAATGCGAACAAGGTATTTCACACCTTTGCGAGATCACATGCATGCATGAACGACGGAGGCCAGGATGTTCTATTCCATTTGGTTATGTGCCGTAGCCCTGGCTGGTTGGGTTGGTGGCAAGATCGCAGGGGACGACGGGTTCGGGACCGGGGCTGACATTCTCCTCGGAATTACGGGCGCTTTCGTGGTTCGGTGGTTGCTTGAGAATATCGTCGTTTCCCTGCACGATGTGTACTTGCTCCTGTTCTCGATCTGGGGAGCGGCCGCGCTCCCCGCGCTTGTGAGCCTTGGGATCAGACGCCATAATCGCAAAGCTCGATCCCGACTCCAAGGTGATTAGCCCTATCCCGCTCTCCCGGGGCCATCGATCCAGTCCGCCCGCTAGTTGACGATCAAAACAAGACATTTCCAGCAGAGGCCAAAAGAGGCAGAGAGGTTGTACTAGGGAGACTGAATCGGTTCCTTCAAGGAGCGTCCTAATTTAGAACGATTGGAGATGGCGTCCAAGTAATCTGATACCGCAAAGAACTGCGATTGTGACAGCCCCCGAAGTACTTAAGGTGTATCAAAGGCGATCGACATCGATGACCGCTTGGGCAAAGGCCTGCGGGGCTTCCTGCGGAATGTTGTGGCCGACGCCGCCGGTGATGAGCCGATAGTCATACTTGCCGGTGAACTTGTTGCGATAGGCTTTGCTGGGCGCGTGGATTGCCCCGTTCGAGTCGCCTTCCATGGTGATGGCCGGCACGGTGACGGCAGGAAGCGCGGCCAGTCGCTTTTCGAGGTCGTCATATCTCCGCTCACCGTCCGCTAGGCCGAGCCGCCAGCGATAATCGTGCATCACGATGTCAACATGGTCCGGATTGTTGAACGAAGCTGCTGTGCGATTGTACGTGGCATCGTCGAAATTCCACTTCGGCGAAGCCTGGTGCCAGATGAACTTATTGAACTCGTCGAGGTATTTCGCATAGCCGGCCTTGCCGACTTCAGTGGCGAAATAGTACTGGTACCAAAATGCGAATGCAGCCTGGGGTGGCCACGGTGTCTGGTTGCCCGCGGGGCTGCTAATCAGATAGCCGCTGACGGAAACGATTGCCTCGCAGCGTTCCGGCCATAGTACTGCCATGACGTCCG